>ERZ802830.3387-NODE-3387-length-13606-cov-6.33481_pt1 | contig 13606 bp, 11 predicted proteins | sample MGYA00345654_ERZ802830 | MGnify/ENA primary metagenome ERZ802830 (study PRJEB30503, sample SAMEA104212375) | marine metagenome | biome: Westerlies Biome; feature: [SRF] surface water layer (ENVO:00010504) within the epipelagic zone...; material: water... | reverse complement strand
ACTCATACTGCGTTCTGGGGTCATCTAAAATTAATGGGTGCAGATGAGAGAGCTGCTGTTACAAGTGGGGTTAAAATTAATTTAGTTAGAATAGTTGCTCATATGATAGCAGGAATTTTTGCAGCTTTATCTGCAATATGTTTTACTGCTCTTGTTGGTTCTGGAGATCCTTTACAAGGAACCAAATATACATTGTTAGGTATAACGGCTCTAGTTTTGGGAGGAGCAAGTCTCGCGGGAGGCCGTGGAGGCGCTTTTGGTGCAATTTTAGGTGCCTTAAATTTATATCTTATTAATTACATCTTGGTTACTTTTAAATTCGAAAGACTTCAAAGCTTTGTCTCTGATTTATCTTATGGAGCAGTTTTAGTTATTGCTTTGTTAGTTAGTTTAGTTCTTCCTTACGTTACAAGGGTAACAAGAGGTTTGTCTGTAATGGTCTTTTTTATTCTTATGGCTTTTGCTGGATTGTTTGTTGTAATTCATCAAGTATATGATCAGCCAATAGTTGTTGAAAAAGTTGTTGATGAAGAAAAAGATGAAGACAGAAGAGGAGCAAAAATAAGAAAAGTAGATGCAACAGGAAATATTATTGTTGAAGAGGGAGAAGAAGGAACAACTACTGGTACAGGAACTGCAAAAGGTGGGTCTCTTGCAGGACATGGCGTGGTTCAATTCACTGAAACACCAGGGACAATTGTTTTTTATGTAATTCTAGGAATAGCTGGTGCTGCTTTATTGCTTTATTTATTAGCTGTTCATAGGAATCCTTCAACGATCACTTTTGCAGTTGTTGTGGTTATAATGGTTGCTGGTTTAATATTTGACCCAGAAGATAAGGAAAAAGACTTGTTAAAAGAGACAGAGGGAATAACTTTACAATCTAATCAGTCAAGTAGTATTGAAACTGCTGCGCCTCAATATTTTAGTTTAGAAAAAATAAATTATTTACCTAATATTTCTGACGGTGTTCTTGTTTCTGGAACTACATATAGCATAGTTTATTTAGCTGGAGTAGTATTGCTTGCTTCGCTTTTGGTCATTACGATGCTACCCCAATTTAATGTCAGAACAAAATCTACGGCAATGCTTTTTTTCTTAGCAGCATTATCGTTAATTGTTTTGAAAGGAGTGTCTTATAATAATTTAATTGAGAGTCCAGATAGTAGTTTTTTTGGTATTCAAGGATATGGTGTAATATTAGTAAGTCTGCTCTTGTTTGTTATTACTGCTCCATTTGCTCATTCCAGAATTAAGAATCTAACTAACGTTTATATATTTGGTTTTGGTGTACTGGCAATAATTTCTACTTATTTTATAGGTGGAAATACATTTGTTCCAAGCGATACAACAATTTATCAACCAAGAATAATAAGTGAGCTAAATATTGGTGATCTATCTCAAATTAAATACGAAGCTACAAAAAGATTTTTCTATGAGACAGTAAATTCAGGCTATTCACAAGTAGCGTTCAGTATTTTAGCAGTTTTTTTAGTACAATATTTTTTATTTTTAAACATGGGACAAAAAGCTAGTTACAAAAGATTTGCTCCATATATGTATATTGTTATCTTCGCAGGTCTTTTATGGTCAGGAATATTTTATTCTGTGGGCTACTCGTTTTACAAAATTATAGCTGTATTTATAATTGGGATACCGCTTACTCCGTTAGTATGGCAATTCATGACAATATACAGAGAGAAAATAGCTAGAGACAATAAATTAAGTCAATGGGAAGAGGTAAAATAATATGAAAAGATCTGCTTTTCTTTTCTTTAAAGGATTAGGTTTATTGTTTGCAGTCTTATGCGGTATTGGTACTGCTGTGCTTGGTTGGTTTGATGGTGCCGACTGGATGAATATTGTAGCATATTCTATAGCAGTAACGGGGTTAATACTGTGGGGATGGTACCATTTTTCTGTAAGATGGATTAACGAAGAATTAAAACAAAATATATTTACTAAAATGCCTAAAGAAGAAGAAAAAGGGCAAGACAGTGAAGACGAAGAAAATTTCTTTTTTAAAAATATTAGAGAACATAAATGGAAAACTATAGCTTTCCTTGGGGTAATTTTAATATTTATATTTGTATCTTTTATTGCAGAAAATTTCTTTTCTGGAAGAACTTTAGTTTCATTTTTAATTTTCCTTGCGTTTGTAATTTTTATGGGAATCATAAGCAGGTTTATTAAGGGAACCAAAAGTGTTTTTGTTGGTATATCTGTTTTAATTGGATTGTTTATAATTGGATCGCTAACAATTCCTGGTTTTTTAACATTAATGAATATGAAATCGATGTTAGTTTTTGCTGCATTTCTAGGTTTAGCAACCGTAGGACAAACTTTTGTTGCGATGTTAGGTGGTTTAGATTTATCTATCCCATTTGTTATTGGCTCTATGAACGTAGCATTAATGTCGTTAATTTCTAAAGGAGTTCCACCATGGCTAGCTTGCGTAGCCATCTTGTTACTTGGTGCTTTAATTGGATTGGTAAATGGAATTTTAAGTTTTAGATTACAAGGACAAGCTTTAATTTTAACTTTGGGTGTTGGATTTTTTGTTAAAGGTGGAGTTCAAATACTTGTGGCAATGGGAACTTTTTCAGCTGGTACAGTTTTTGGTGTAGTTCCTCCGTGGATGACTAATTTAGCATCCATGAATGGTAAAACTATCGGTCTTCCCATACCTCCTGTTGTAATTATTTGGATAGTTGCAAGTATAATAATCATTGTTGGTCTGCGGTTAACAAAATGGGGAAGACATTTGTATGCTTTAGGTGGTAGTAGATTGTCTTCTTCAAGACTATCAATTTCTGAAAGAGGTTATTGGATTGGAGCTTATGTTATAAGTGGATTTTTTGCAGCTTTAACTGGAGCGCTTCTTCTAGGTTGGAGTGGTGGAGGATTTGTTGGAGCGGGAGATATATATTTATTTACAACAATAGCGGCAGTAGTAATTGGAGGTACATCATTATTAGGTGGTTATGGAGGATATGGATTAAGTGTGATAGGTGTTTTAATTTTACAAATAATAACAACCGTATTGATTGGATGGGGTTTGAGTTGGGAAGCTCAACAATTTATTTTAGGATTATTAATTATACCAATGGTAGCGCTTTACGCTAGGTCGCCACATATAAGGTCACAAATATAGGAAAAAAAATGACAAAAATAAATTGTGATATGGGAGAAAGTTTTGGAATTTATAATGCAGGAAATGATGACCAAATAATGCCGTTAATAGATGTGGCTAATGTTGCTTGCGGATTTCATGCTTCAGATCCTAATCATATGAGAAAAACTGTAGAGCTAGCAAAAAAAAATAAAGTAAAAGTAGGAGCTCATCCTTCTTTTCCTGATTTACAAGGTTTTGGGAGAAGAGAAATGAAGATGCCGAAATTAGATTTAAAAAATATGATAATGTATCAAGTCGGAGCTCTTAAAGCTTTTTTAGATGAGTATAATATGCCTTTAAACCATATAAAGCCTCATGGATCTTTATATGTTATGGCTTCAAAAGATGAAGAGATTGCAAGAGCAATTGCAGATGCAGTCGAAACTTTTAATGTCAGTATTTATGGTATGGCAAATACAGTTCATGAAAAAATTTACAAAAAAGAAAGAAAGTTAGACTTTATCGCTGAATTTTATGCTGATTTAGATTATGACAAAGATGGAAAACTTGTAATAGCTAAAGGGAAAAATGCAAAATATAGCAGTAAGTTAGCAGTAAAACGTTGTTTAAGAGCTATAAAAGAAAAAAAAGTTAAAAATACAAGTGGTACAGATACAGATGTTGGATGTGATATTATTTGCGTTCATTCAGATACACCTAATGCTGTTGAAATCATCAAAAGTTTAAAAAAAGCACTTAAAAAATAAAAAGTATGAAAAAAATTCTGATTGCAAACCGTGGGGAAATTGCCTGTAGAATTATCAATAGTTGTAAAAAACTTAAGTTTCACTCAATAGCAGTTTATTCTGATATAGATAAAAACAGTAAACATGTAAGAAAAGCCGATGAGTCAATTCACATCGGTGCATCGAAAGCTCAAGAAAGCTATTTAAATGCAGATAAAATAATTGAAGTAGCCAAAAAATTAAAAGCTGACGCTATTCACCCTGGTTATGGCTTTTTAGCAGAAAACGAAAAATTTGCCCAAAAAGTAATTGATTCTGGAATTATTTGGATAGGACCTAAACCAAATACAATTGTCTCAATGGGTAACAAAGATATAGCAAGAGATTTAGCTTTAAAAAGTAATTTACCTATTTGTCCAGGCTTAAATAATAAGGATTTAGAAAAAGAAGATTTAGAAACAAAATGCAATGAAATTGGTTTTCCTATTCTAGTAAAAGCTAGCGCAGGAGGAGGCGGAATAGGAATGCAAATTGTTAATGATTATGGAGAATTAATTAAATCTATAGAAAAAACAAAAAATTTAGCTAAGAAAGCTTTCGGTAACAGTGACGTATTTTTAGAAAAATTTATAAAAAATGCAAGACATATAGAAATACAAATATTTGGATTTGGTAAAAAGAAAGCTGTGCATTTTTTTGAAAGAGATTGTTCAATACAAAGAAGATTTCAAAAAATTATAGAAGAAAGTCCAGCACCAAAAATAGATGAAAAAATCTTAAATGAAATGGCACAAAGTGCAGTTAACTTTGCAAGCAATCAAAATTATGAAGGTGCTGGAACAATAGAATTTATCTACGATGTGGATGAAAAAAAATTCTACTTTTTAGAAATGAATACAAGAGTTCAAGTAGAGCATCCTGTAACTGAAAGTATAACTAATTCAGACCTAGTAGAAATGCAAATTAAGTTTGCATTGGGTATTGATCTTGATTTAACAGAACAAAATAAAATTAATAAGAACGGTCATGCAGTTGAATGTAGATTGTATGCAGAAGATCCTTCAAAAAACTTTCTACCCTCTCCAGGAAAAATTACAAAACTTAAAATTCCAAACATAGGTTTAACAAATATTAGATTAGATATTGGTGTCGATGAGGGAGATGAAATATCTTTTTATTATGATCCGATGATAGCAAAGATCATTTCTAAAAGTGCAAATAGAACTGAAAGTATTAATAACATGATAAATTTTTTAAAAGATTTTGAAATTGAAGGTATTAAAACAAATAAATCTTTTTTGATATCTGTTCTACAAAATAAAACTTTTGAGGATGCAGACTTTAATACTAAATTTATTGAAAATAATTTAACTTTATTTGCAGAAAAAAAAGAAATTAAGCTAAAAGACAAGCAGCAAAATAAAAATGATGAACAAAAATATAGCGACAAAGATGTAAAAGCTTTTGAAAAAATTATTTCAAAAACTCCAAAAATTAAAAATGGTCAAGATTATACAGAAAAAGATTTAAAAGAATTTGAAAATATAGTTTCATCAAAAAATAATAAGAAGAAAACTGATGAGAAAACTGAAGTAAATAACGTTCCAGGCAAAATTTACGATACTCCTAAGTTCTTACCTGCTGGTGATAAATATATGCTTATCGAGTTTGGAAATGTAATGAATTTAGAGCTAAATTTTACCGCTCAAAATCTAGCAAAGGCAATAAAAGACCATAAAGTTAAAGGTGTTTACGAAACATCTCCATGTTTTGCTTCTATGATAGTTCATTATGAACCTGAAGAAATAAAATTTAATGAATTAAAAAATGAACTTATTTCTCTAATCAACTCATTAGGACCTTCGGATGATATAGAAATTAATAGTAGAATCTTTTCTTTTCCAACTGTTTATTTAGATAAATGGACAAAAGAATGTATTGAAGATTATTCAAATAAAATAGCTAAAAAGAAACCTGATCCTGAACTTATAACAGAATTAAATAATCTTGAAAATATTGATCAGTTTGTAAGAGTTCATTCAAGTACAGAATATTGGGTAGCAGCAATAGGTTTTTGGCCAGGCCTTCCGTTTATGATGGCTCTTGATCCAAGATGTAAACTGACTGTTCCAAAATATAATCCTCCAAGAACTTGGACTCCAAAAGGAACTGTTGGTATGGGTGGTGCTTCAACTTGTATTTATCCAGATCGTCTACCAGGTGGTTATCAAATTTTTGGAATTATCCCTGTTCCTATATGGGATACCAAAAAAAGTTTTCCAGTATTTGAAAATAATATATGTCTTTTTCAACCTGGTGACAGAGTAAAATTTGTACCTACTACTTATGAAGAGTTTGATCATGTATCAAACAAAATAAAAGACGGAACATATAATTATAATATTGTTGAATATCAAAAATTCTCAGTAAAAAATTATAAAAGTTGGTTAAAAACAATTGACCATTCAAAGAGGTTTTAAATAGAATATGGTTCAAGTAATTAAAAAAGGTTTAGAAACATCCGTTCAGGATTATCCTGGAAGAATTGGAACTTTAAATCAAGGTTTTCCTTCCTCAGGTCCAATGGATAGTTGGTCTTTTAGACTCGCAAATATTTTAGTGGAAAATGAATCTGGAGCAGCTGCATTAGAGTGTCAGTTTATGGGTCCAACACTTAAATTTGATAGTGATAGAATTATTGCAATAACTGGAGCTAACATGAATCCAAAGATAGATGGAAAGCTTGTTCCATTGTGGGAAAGTTTGGCAGTCAAAAAAGATCAAATTTTAGAAATGTCTTATGCAACAATAGGTGCAAGAGCTTACATTGCCTTTTCTGGTGGGGTAAATACCACGCCTTGGCTTGGCTCAAGATCTACTTTTCACAAAGCAGGGGTTGGTGGAATAGATGGTAAAGCAATACAAGATGGTCAAATTATTCCTTTAAATAAATCTAAGTCATATCCTGGAAGAAAAATTAAAAAAGATTCTATCCCAGTAATGTCTACAAATAAAAAATGGTCAATAGAAGTTGTTAAAGGACCAAATGATGATTGGGTAGATGACAAAGGTCATAAAATGTTTTTAAATGCTGACTGGAAACTTCAGTCTAAAAGTGACAGAACAGGTTATAGGTTAGATGGGCCAAAATGGTCTTTTGCTGAAAAAGCAACTAATAAAGGATTAGAGCATGGAACTTTTCCTTCGAACATTATTGATCAAGGATATCCTGCGGGAGCAATAAACTTGGCTGGACAAACTCCAATTATATTAGTCAATGATGGTCCTAGTATGGGTGGATTTATTGTTCCTTACACTGTTCCTTCTGCATCTTTTTGGAAACTTGGCCAAGCAAAACCAGGTGATAGTTTTAATTTTGTTAAAATATCTGTTGATAAAGCTCAAGAATTACGATCAGAACAAACTCAAATTTGTAGTGAAATTAGTGTGATATCGTCAAAAAAAGGTAGTGATTTAAATGACAAAAAGAAAAAAATTAAAATTGATCATATAAAGATTGTTGATTTTGACAAAGAAAGAATGAATGAAAAAATAAGAACTAAATTAATGGAAAGAAGAGGAATGAAATCAATTAAAATTAGATATTTTGATTAGATAGATTAAAGATATTTATGACAACAGAAGTTAAAACAACTGTACCTGGAAATATGTGGAAAGTTTTAGTTAAAGAAGGTGATGCAGTTAAAAAAGGAGATACATTATTTATTATGGAAGTAATGAAAACAGAAGTACATCATGACTCACCAGTTGATGGAACAGTAATAAAAGTTAATGTTGTGAATGATCAGGAAGGCATTGACCCAGATACAGTTGCGGTAATAATTGAATGACAAATAAGAAAGTTGAATACTTAAAATTAATCAAAAATCTTTCAGATGATATAGGTATATCTGAAGAAGAAACAAAAAGTTTGGTTGATATTGCGTTATCTTCTACAGACCGAAAATATGTAAATTACGAGGAACTAAAAGATGAAATTACAACTTTTCTAGTAATCAATATATTTTCTTTAATTTGTAAATTATAAATCTTATGCAAGACCAAATGATATTATACAATGGTCCAAATTCTCCCTTTGGAAGAAAGACTAAAATTACAGCTTTAGTCCAAGAAATTAATTTAGAAGAAAAAATTATAAATGTATATGAATCTGATTTTTTAGATAAACATAATCCTTTGAGAAAAATTCCAACACTTCTAGTTGGACAAGAATCAATTACAGATAGTGATAATATATGTTTATACCTAGATTCGATTTCAAAAAAAAATACTTTGTTTCCAAAAAAAAATTATTGGCAAATAATGAATGTAACTTCTATCGCTAATGGTTTAATGGAAGCAGTGTTAGAAAGAAGAATGGAAACTATAAGACCAGAAAATGAAAAAAGTAAAAATTTTATCAGTAAACAAGAAGTTAGGATTAAAAGAACCATTGAATGGCTAGAAAATAATTGGAACAATTACGATGAAAATAATTTAACTATAGATCAAATAACAATAGGATGTGCGCTAGATTATACAATCTTTAGATACAATGATGAGTGGAAAAATAATAATAAAGATCTAAATGCCTGGTTTGAAAAATTTATAAAAAATCAATTTATGAAATCAACAGTTCCAGTTTAAAACTAATCGTAATAAAACATTGGAGCTTTTTTCCAATCTAACCAAGTAACTGGATCATGACCCCAAACAACTTTTGCATTATATTCTTTTGCAACTTGTCTTAATTTTTTAACTGAATCTGCAGCATCAGATGAAGATGCTACTAAACCTGGTAAGCATTTATCACACCAATGGTCTCCTGTATAACATGCATCACCGGTAAATAACATATAACCAGTTTTAGGTAGATTAACTAATACAGATTGATGACCTGGTGTATGTCCAGGTGTAAATATTAATTTTATAACTCCATCTCCATAAACATCATAAAAATCTGTTTTTCTTCCCTGTAAAAACTTCCAACGTATATTTGGTTTATCAAAGTCTGCTTTTATATAAGCCGGTTGCGAAAACCAATCTGGATTATAAGCATAATCATATTCTACCTTTTGAGTGATGTGTGTTGCATTTGGAAAATGCCCTATAGCACCTGAATGATCAAGATGAAGATGTGTTTGTATAACATATTTAACATCTTCAGGATTCGTATTAACGCTTTTTACCATGTCTTTACACCATTCTGACGCTTTCATAACTGGGTCGTAAGCCTCAACAACATGGCCCCAGTGTTTGTGTTTATCAAGCGCTGCCTCTATTGGCATTCCTCCATCAATAATTACATCACCTTCTGGATGTTTTATTAAAAACCATGGCACGGGAATTTCATAAGGTTCTTCGCCTTGATTCATTTTTATAAATTTTAATTTTGTTTTTATTACACCTGTTTGGAACATGTATAATTTAATACCAGTATTAAACTTTGTTGTTTGTTCAAAAATATCTTTATCTTTTTCTTTCATATATATTTTATTCTACCAAGCTGAATGATAAATGTTAAGTGCGTCTTTTTCTGTCACTTCTCTTGGATTGTTAACTAACAATCTTGTTTGTTTCATTGCATCTTTTGCCATTTTTTCACACGCATTTTTAGGAATATCCACTTCTCTTAACTTTTGTGGTAATCCTAATTTTTTTGATAAACTTTCTAATTTATCTATAAATTCTGCACATACAGATTGAGCTCCTCTATTAGTATCTATTTCTGGAAAAACATATGGAGCTAGTTCGGCATAATCTTTTGAAGCTTTTGAATCTACACTATTGAACCTTAGGACATATGGTAACACCAAAGAATTTGAAAGTCCGTGAGAAACATGAAAAGTTCCACCAATCGGATATGCAAGAGCATGGACTGCTGCAACTGGAGAATTAGCAAACGCTTTACCAGCTAACATTGCTCCTATTAACATATTTCCTCTTGCTTCAACATTTGAACCTTCAAATACTGCCTTCTCTATAGATCCACCAAGTAATTTTAAAGCTTCTATTGATAACATTTTTGAAATAGGATTATTATTTTTACTTGATGATGCGTATGCTTCAATTGCATGAACCATAGCATCAATTCCTGTTGCTGCTGTAGTACCTGCTGGAAGGCCTAAAGTTAAATCAGGATCTAATATAGCTAAATCAGGTAATATTATTGATGAAGAAACTCCTTTTTTTTCTTCCTCTCCAACAGTTATAATTGATACAGGTGTAACTTCTGATCCTGTGCCTGCAGTAGTTGGAATTAAAACAAGAGGTAAGCGCGGTCCTTTTGCGTTTGCAACTCCCCATGCTTCTTCTAAATTTTCACCAGAGCCAAGTATTAAAGCTGTAAGTTTAGCTACATCCATGGAAGAACCTCCTCCAAAACCAATAACACCTGTTGCTTTAATTTTTTTTCCAACTTCAATTGCTTTAAGAAGAGTTTTTTTGGAAGGATCTGCTTCAACATCATCAAAAATTTCAACAGAACTAATTTTTTTTAATTCTTTTAAAGTTTGGTCTGTTAAGCCCAATGACATTAGACCTTTATCGGTGATAAAAAGAATACTTTGACCTAGTTTATTGGAAATTTCATTACAAGAATCTTTTGCTTGACCGCTTCCATAACGAAGACCAGGTGTTGTATTAAATTGAAAAGAATTTAAAATCATAAATTATTATACAAAGTAAACATAAAACACTATTGAAAATATTGCTATTCCTATAAGAATTAAAATCCACCCATATCCTGTGCCAACTTTGTCAATATAATTTACTTCTCCTTGGACCTCATCTGGTGGTTGATACAAATCATTAGGTTGAATAGGCTTATTTGGCAAAGTTGATAAATCCATTTTGTTAGATAAAAACCAAATTAGACCTATTCCAAAAAACCACCATATTAGTTGATATCCCCAAATAGATGGTATTTTTAAAATCCACGCTTCATATCCTGCTCCAGGTTCTCCAAAAAAATTATTACCTAAAACTTGTCCAGGTCCAACACCAAAAAACAACCAAATTAAAGCTATTACATAAGCAAACGATCTTAATTTCGTTCTACTAGGATGTAGGCCCATATGATCATTTAAAAAATCATGAAATTTTTGTCTATGAGATCTGTACATATCAATCTTTGTAATATTTGAAAAACCAGAAATAGAAAAACAAATAAATACGTTAAATATTAAACCCCATACTCCTGAATGAATTGTTAAAGGCCATCTACCCCAAGGCAATCTGTTTCCAGTAATTTGCTGTCCAATCGTTTCAGTTAAAATAACAATAATGATTCCAATAATTAAACCAGACATTGCTGCTCCTTTGGTAATCCAAGGGAACCATAACAATCCTAATAAAACAATAATGAACTGAAAAGCTATTGCTATCGAAATTCCACTAAAAATTACCATTGCGGGTTTAGCAAACGTAGCTAAATAAAGTGAAGCTAAAAAAATTAGTAGCATAATAATTCTAGCAACAGCGAGTTCTTTTTCCCAAGGTATATTTTTGTTTACATAAGCTTTGTATAAGTCTCTAGTAATAATACTACCCGAAGTCATTAATAACGCTGAAGCTGTTGATTGAAGGGCTGCAATTATTCCAACTGCTAATAAGCCTGTTAACCAAAGAGCATATTCATCCATTAAATTTATAATATGATAAATTATTAATGAGTGATCATTGTTTGGTATCTCTGGGAGTAAATTACTAATTGCTAAGCCATTACTGTTTATTTCTGGATTAGCTCCTAACAAACTTGCACCAATACCTTGGAAGGTTGTAAAAATAAATAATATTAAACCTACTACTACTGCAGAACCCCATACTTGGTAATATGAAAATACCTTTGGGTGTTTTGCAGAGTAACTCCACATAGAAAAAGAAGGTGAAAGAACAACTCCCATAAATGTTACTGTAAAAGTAAATATCATCATTGCTGTCCATGGACCACCAACTGCTTCGTTTTTACCTAAGCCTGCAACCCATTGAATAACTCCTGGTAATGCAAAATATCCGTTATAGTCTCCACCACCGTAGCCATTTGTATTTCCCCATGAACTAATTGAAGTACTTGCAATTTTTGCTAATGATTTACCAAATGAATCTAAATCACCAATGAGAGAATAAATAATAATCCCTAAAACAATTACGGTTACAAAATATAACCATGACTGAACAACTCCAACACTAACAATTGATTTAAATCCCCCTCTTGTAACATAAAAAAGTACAATTGTAGAAACTACCCACATTCCCATTTCTCTAGAGACATAACCTTCGCTTAAAATATTTATTAAATAACCAGTTGCTCCAAAAAAAACTGCTATAAGCGGAATTGCTATAAAAAAAGTTACTAAAACAGATAAAACTCTAATAGTGTCACTTTTATAGTAATCATAATACATTTCACCCGGTGTAATATATCCAAATTTTCTACTCAACATCCACTGACGCTTAAAAAAAAATATACTTCCAAGCGGTACTGTTATTGCAATAAAAGCTGTTCCTACATATTGAAAACCATCATTAAAAATTAAATTTGTTTGGGATATTACTGTTAAACCTGAAAAAGTGGCTGCTGTTGCGGCAAAGAAAAAAACCCAAGAAGAAACATTTCTATTTGCTAAATAGAATTTTCCTTGACTATCCGAATTATAATTAGATCCTCTTACACCCCAAAAAAAACAAAATGCAGCATAAACCAATATAAATATTAATAACCAAAGAGATTTTTCGGACATTTAATCCTTTCACTTTAGGTACAACGCATTGGCGCTGACTCGCCACGCTCTTTTTTAATTCTTTCTGCCTCTTCCTGTGCTTTTTCAATTGAACTAAAAACTTTATCTTCAAACAAAATAAAAGGCTTTGCTCTATCAGCATTAAGTTGCGCCACACACCATTCTTTGCCTGGTTTTGTACACATTACCATATACGCTCCTGGTATAGGTCCATAACGTCTATTGTTTAATGTAAAAAGACACTTAGCAAGTTCAGTTAATTTATCTTCATCTAAATTTCCTAAAGCATTCTTTTCTAATTCATTCAAGGGTGTAACATTGTCAGACCCTAATACACTTTTACCGCCTGTTCCTTCTGGTCTTGTAAATTGAGGTTTGTTCATTATGGTAATGGCCCTTCTTTTAAAAATCCTTTGATTGCATTCTCTAAAATTTTTGAAACATTATTATTATAATTGTTATAAGATAAGCTTCCGCACCAAGATAATGAACCTGGCGCAAACAAAGCTCCATCATTTGGAGTTTTGTAATAAATCATATCAGCTCTAACCATTGGGTTTTCTGTTCCTCCACCATAATAACCTCTTACGGTAAAATGAATTTCTTCATTAACTTGCATCATTAAATTTGTATGATTTTCTGATCTTGCTAATAAATAAGCATTATGCGGTGTTCCAAATTCCAGGTCATATCTATCAAGTTCAAGTCCTGCTGCTCCTCCCCCAACTAAGCCAAAATCACCGATCACTTCGTCTTCTCCAACTCCATCAAAGATCCACGAACATTCTGGTCTTTTGCTATCAGGTTCACGTTTATAATACGAAGAAACATCAAATCCATAAGCTGTAAAAGTTAGACCACAAACTTTGGAAGGAATCCTTCCTCTTGCTCTCCACATTCCACCGTATTTTCCGTCAAATGCATTATTATATTCTCCTGGATTTGCTGTCCAAGCTCTAGTTCCAGCTTCTCCTTTTCTAACTTCTATTATATTTGGATTATCA
>ERZ802830.3386-NODE-3386-length-13612-cov-23.4529_pt1 | contig 13612 bp, 11 predicted proteins | sample MGYA00345654_ERZ802830 | MGnify/ENA primary metagenome ERZ802830 (study PRJEB30503, sample SAMEA104212375) | marine metagenome | biome: Westerlies Biome; feature: [SRF] surface water layer (ENVO:00010504) within the epipelagic zone...; material: water... | reverse complement strand
AAATAGGCTTTCCAATATATGTGGGCAAAATAATATAAATAATTGGTAAGAAACTACTTATGTAAATTGAGTAAATAATTACTGACGACCAAATAAGTACATAAAATCTTGAGTTCCATAATATCTTCTTTTTTTCTTTTGATGGTGCAGTAATATCAATCACAGGTGAAAAGAAACCTAATGAATGTTTGATAACTTCATATTTAATAAGTTTATGAGGATATAAAAGATCTGTGAGGGGGATATAATTTAAAAAAAAAGCAAAAAGTTCAATTGGCCGTGATACTTGTATCTCGTGATCATAATCATCTTCAGTTTGTAAAGTATTTGAATGATGAAACGTATGACTCCATCGCCACCTAAAACCCTCAAAGTCACACATAAAAGAACTAATGTGATAAAAAAATTCATTTATCCACCTCGTCTTGAAAGCAGTTCGGTGAACTGTCTCGTGCCAGTTTGCGACACTAAATGCATAAATAGTGCCATATACGAAGAAAAATAAATACGTCCACCAAGTCCCTATAGTTATATAAGCCAAGTAACCAGATACAAATAAAAGTAGAAAATAAAAAAAGAAATGAACTAAACCTGGTAGATCTTTTCTCTTAGATAAAGCTTTTAATTTTTTTTTATCTAACTCTGGTTTGTACCAATTATCAAGATTGACATGCATAAAAAAATATAATTTTATTTATCCCAACGATCCAACCAACTACCATCAACAGAAGAATCAAAAGCATCTTTTTTGCCCGTACCTCTAAATTTTGTATGTTGATCTTCGTATCCCTTAAACCATTCAGACCAATTGGGAGTGTGGCTTACATCTTCTGATTTTCTCATAATAATTGGATCAACTAAGCCAGTATGAAAGCCAGCTTCATCTTTTGGATTTTGAAATCTTAAATCTACACTCCATCTAACATCATCAGAAAAATTCTCTAAAGATCGATGAGGTACTAACTGATGAAGAAATAAAACTGAACCAGCTTTCATCTCACAAGTTACTATTTTATCCTCAGGAATATCGTTATCATCTATAAATAAATACCAAGAGTCTTTTACTGATCCATCTTTTTTTTCAAGCTTATGATTTAATACTCTCTCCGGCTTATGCCCCCCTGGAACAACTTGCATACATCCATTATTTTTATTTACATCTAAAAAAGGAATCCACGCTGCTGGTTGAGTAGTTTTTTCTGCACCTTCTTTTAGATACGCAGAATCTTGATGCCATGGAACTGTCATTCGTGCTGTTTGAGGTGTTTTTGATCTGATGTTCCAGACTGGATGTCCAGATATATCTTTACCAACCCAGTTCTCTACCATATCTAAAAGTTTTTTAGATCCCCATAGATTTGCTAATGCTGGTTTAAGCTCTCCTCGGTGATGGATTAGAACTGATGAACCTTTAAAATCATATTCTAAAGCTGCTAATCTTTTAAAAACATCTTTATCAGAATGTTTGTCAGTAATCTTTCCAGCTTCAAAAGCTTTATTAGCATAATCATCTACTATTTCTTCAAATTCATCTAAAATTGGATTTAATTCTTCAGCACTAAAAACATTTTCAACAATTGTATATCCTTCATCATTATATTGTTCTATTTGCGACTGGCTTATCATTTTCCCCCCTAATTATTTTGATACATATTATAATAAAAAAAATATTTACAAATTCAACATTAAACTGGAAATTGCTTGGCTATTTCATAACTAGGATCTTTTGACTGCTTTATTATTGCAGGGATGATTTCTCTATAGGCATCAATTAACCCTTTGTTAGACTTTGGCAGTTGATCTTTTATTAACGAATGGAACTTTGGTAAATTATAAAATGGTACTTGAGGGCAAGCATGATGTTCAATATGATATTGCATATTAGAATATAAAAATGTGCCAAGAATTGGACCTAATAAAACTGTTCTAGTGGTTTCCCTATGATCAAAACTATCAAATTTTAAACCTGCATGCTGAGTAAAAGCAAGAAGCCATAAAACTGGTCCACCATAAATTTGTGGAGTTATGATTAAAAGTATTGGGAGAAAACTATTAAAGTAGAAAGATAGACTTATTGTTAAAAAAATTATTAGAAGAAAAATTCTACTAGACATGACCATCTTATCAATTTCTTTTTCAGGCACTAAGTCAGATATAAAAATTTTATTGTCATCCTGATTACTTTTATCAAAAATTCTAAAACTATGTTTTATTATTTTTGTGAACTCAGCCTTTAATCTATAATAGCCAAAAAATTCTGCAAAAAAAAGTACTCCTAAATTTGTTGGTCTTGGATCAGCTATTTCTAGATCTAAGTCTTGATGTCTAGTTTTGCTGTGATGATTAGCATGACTCCATCTCCAGGATATTGGTTCAAAGAATGCTAAAAAAGAAGAAATGTAATAAAAAAAATCATTTAACTTTCTATCTTTAAAAACTGATCGGTGTCCGTACTCGTGCCAACGAGCATTACTACATGCATAAATTGTTCCATAGATAAAGAAAGCTGGAATTGCGAACCAAGTTCCCCAAGTTAGGCATGCTATTATTCCACTTAATACTAGTATACTAAAATATAAAATTGTATGAAACCAAGCTTTAGAATTATCTCTTTTTGTTAGACTTTTAAATGTTTTCTTATCTAACTCAGGTTGCCACCACGTCTTGGAATCTAGCTCTATTTTATTAATTTCTTCGACTACTACTTTTGACATACAGTAAATATAATCGATTTTTATCCATTAACAAGGAGATCAGTAAGTTCATCGATGCTTGTATCTTCTTTTGCTAAATCAGCTATTTTTTCTCCTCTTGCCATAACACATAAGTGATCAGCTATAGGATATACATGACTTAAATTGTGAGTGATAAATATTGATGTAACACCTTGTTTTTTTAAACCTTCAACAAATCGTAAAACTTTATTTGTTTCCTTAACAGATAAATGATTTGTTGGTTCGTCTAGAATCAAAACTTTAGACTTAAAATACATCGCTCGTGCAATTACAACTCCTTGTCTTTCTCCACCTGATAATTGATTAACGGGTGTATCGGGTGATCGTAAATGGAGCTCAACATCATTTAAGGCATCCATTGCAGCCTTATCCATTGTTTTTGATTTCATTAGGCCAATAGAACCAAGAGAAAAATTAGTTTGTTCCCTGCCAATAAAAATATTTCTTGCTATAGACATCTGCGGTATCAAAGCAGAATATTGATAAATAGTTTCAATTCCAAGATTCATTGCTTGTTTAGTTGATTTAAATTTTACTTCATTTCCTTCAAAGTATATTTGGCCAGTATCAGGAGCATGTGCTCCAGATAAAATTTTTATCAAAGTAGATTTACCTGCACCGTTATCTCCAATAAGACCAACAACAGAATCTTTTTTTATTTTTAAACTTAAGTTTTTTAGTGCATGAACGCCTGAGTAATATTTATTTAAATCTTTACATTCAATTATATTTTCATTTGACATTATGCTTCATCCTTTTTCTCTTTAGTATTATTTTCATCTTTCATATCTTCTTCTGCATTATTTTTATGAACCATATTTTCACCACGTCTAACCACCCAAGTGTTAAAAACAACTGAAATTATTATTAAAGATCCTAAACCTGCTCTAAACCATTCTGCATCTATTCTAGCCATAATAATTCCACTCTCTAAAAAGCGAATTAGTATTGCTCCAATTGCTGCACCAAAAATTGTTCCAACTCCCCCAAATAAACTTACTCCACCAATAACAGCAGCTGCAATTGACTCTAATTCTAAAAGATATCCTTGTGATGGAAGAGGTGCTTCAATTCTAAATGTTTGAATCATACCAGCAAAACCTGCAAGAAAACCACACAAAATAAAACAAAACATTTTTACGTTATTAGTCTTAATACCCATTGAAGATGCCGCGCCAGTATCTCCACCTGTTGCATATATCCAGTTTCCTAAGTTACTTCGATGCAACATTATTCCTGCTATAGCAGCGACACCTAGCATCCAAAAAAGAGATGCTCTAAAAACTTCAAACTGAAAAACAAACAATTCATTTGGTAACGAATGTGGGAAAGGTGGTGGGAACCCTCCAGTTGCAACAGTGGTTAGACTTCTGGCAATGTAGAGCATTCCAAGCGTGGCTATAAATGAGGGAATTCCAAAACGAAGTGTTATAAAACCATTTACAAAACCAACAGCTATTCCTATTGATAAACCTAAAGCTATAGCAAACCAAGGCGGTATTCCTTGATGGACAAGTTGGACCATCGTCATTGGCACAAGTGCAAAAACAGAACCTACAGATAAATCGAATTCGCCTGAAATCATTAGTATAGCAATACCAATTGCAACAATAATATACTCAGGAGTAATACCCATAACAATTCTTATATTTCTTGCACTAAGAAATTTATCATTGGCTATAAAAAAACCAGTCATAATGACAATAAACATTATAAACGTACTAATTTCTGGCCTCATTAAAATTGATTTGATTCTGTTATTTTTCATAAATATTTCTTTTTTAAAAAAAAACCGGGCTCTTTATAGAACCCGGCTTAAATAGTTTATATTCGTTATCTTACTGACATTCCTTTGAAAGAACGAATTTGAGCAACATCTTCAGGACCAATCATAGCTTTACCTGTATCAATATCAAGAGCACTTAAGCCATATTTATTCATAAGGTATAACTGATGAACTGCCATATAACCTTGATAATAAGGTTGTTGATCAACAGTAAGTTGTACATAGCCTTTTTCCATTTCTTCAAAAACTACGTCAACAAGGTCAAATCCTGCAAGAAGCATTTGTCCTGGTGCATAACCAAGATTTCTAATTCCTTGCGCTGCTCCAGCTTCCCAAAAACCAACGTCAAAATAAGCAGTTGTATTTGGATTAGTTTGAACATAAGCCGCTACTCTGTTTCCAACAGTAGATAGATCCATACCAGATTCTATTTTTTCATATGTAACATTTCTGTCAGTGTTAGCTGCTTTATAATCATCCATGAATCTTGCGATACCATTAGCTCTAGTATAAGCCCATGATTGGTTCATGTCAGCTACACCAATAAGAACATGTATGTCTCCAGCAGGGAATTGTTTAGATAAAGCTGAAGCAAGTTCATAACCTGCTTTTTCTAAATCTTGTCCAATATATGCCAGTCTGTTACTACCAGCAGCACCTTCAGGATCATCTGTATTAGCAGTAATTACTGGAATACCAGCAGCTAGAGCTTCATCAACAGCAGCATCAAAAATTGTTGGGTTTGTAATTGTAGTAACAATACCATCAACACCTTGAGCAATAGAAGACTCTAAGTTTTGTAATTGCTCTTGTTGATCTCCATCACCAGATAGAGTTAACATTTGACAATCGGCATCAACTTGAGCACATGCATCTTTAAATCCTTTATGAACAGCAGCCCAAAAAGCATTATTTGTGTCACTGTGCATTACAAAGTTAAATTTGTATTCAGCTTTAGCGACAGTAGAAAACGTAAATGCTACTGCAACAGAAGCTAAGAAAAAAGTAATTTTTTTCATATTATTCCTCCTAAAATGATATTTGAATTATCAGGATTTAAAATTTAAAACAAGCAGAAATAATGATTATAAAAAAATACCAATTAAAATAATAAATACTTAAATATATGATTTTAAATGATTATTTTAATAAAAACTTTACATCATTTTCTGAAAAATATGCTGGTTGTGAACAAAAAGATTTTATTTGGCACTCTTCGTTTGTTGCTGCAGCCTTTAAAGTTGTTTCGATTATATCTAGAACATGAAAAGAAAGCTCTCCGCTACAACGATGAGATTTATGATTTTCTATTGAATAGATCATTTCAGACAGACCAATACCCCTATAGTTTGACTGTCTTGGAGCCTCATTGCTTCTTCCACTATGATTTACTATATTCGTTTTTCCCAAGTACATATTTTCTACAGAGTGTTCTTCCCATTCTGTACCAAGCTCTTTTGAAGTTAAAACTGGGCCTCCAAACATATTTGGATCAGGAACAACAATAGATCCTTTTGAACCATAAAGTTCCATATGATTTCTAGCGTGGTTTTGCACATCAAATGATAAGAAGCCTTGTATAATTGATCCGTTATGAAACTCCATATCCATTGTAAAAGAAGTGGGTATATCAACAGAAAATTCATTACCTTTTTTTGGACCAGTCTCAACAATTCTTTTATCTGAAAATTTAACACCCCTTGCTCTTACATTTTTAGCAGGACCTAATAGGTTTACCAGAGCAGTAAAAAAATATGGACCCATATCAATAACTGGTCCTCCACCATCCTGAAACCAAGATTCAGGATTAGGGTGAAATGTTTGCACACCAGAAAATGCAAAAATAAAATTTCCTGATAACACTTTTCCTACAATACCTTCATCAATAAGCTGTCTGGACTTTTGTATCCCTCCACCTAAAAATGTGTCTGGGGCATTGCCAAAATATAATTTACTTTTATTAGCTAATTCAATTATTTTTTTTGCATCTGATAACTTAACTGCCATAGGTTTTTCAGAGTAAACATGCTTCCCTGCACTTAATGCTTGCTCAGATACTTCATAATGAGCTTTGGGAATTGTTAAATTTAAAATGATATCAACATCCTCATTACTTAAAAGACCATCCACTGTCATAGAAGCAATATTATTTTGCTTTGCACACTCATCTGCAGAAGCCTTATTAATATCTGCACACGCAATAAACTTTATATTATTGAAATAATGTTGAGACCTAAAATAAGTTTCTGCGATATTCCCGCAACCAATCAAGCCTATATTTTTCATTTAAATATTTGAAGAAAATTTATTATAGAAAAATAAGGCCGTAAAAACGGCCTTATTTTAATTAAATTTACATAAAGTCAGCAGCATTTTCTGCTGTAACTAGTACCGTTCCAGTATCTATATTATCTGGAATACTCTCACCGTTAGCTAATTTTAATGCATTCTCAACACCCATGTATCCCATGTTGTAAGAGAATTGAGCAATTGTAGCAGACATTTCACCAGCAGCTACACTTGCGGCAGCATCAGGGTTAGCATCAAAACCAACAACTACAACATCATCAAGCATATCAGCATTTTTCAAAGCTTGAATAGCACCTAATCCCATATTGTCATTAGATGCAAAAATTGCTTTAATGTTTGGATTACCAGTAATGATATCTTCAGTAACTGACATCCCTTGTGCTGTATCCCAGTTAGCAGGAAGTTCAGCTACGATATTCAAACCACAAGCTTCTAATCCTTTGTGAGAACCTTCAGCTCTATGTTGACCAGTTGTTTGAGTTATCATTCCTTGAAGAATAGCAACATCAGAACCAGCAGGTACATTATCACAAATATATTGAGCAGCTAGTGCAGCACCATTAATATTATTAGTACCAATGAAAGTTACACCGTCATTAATACCATTAGTATCAATATAAACAACTGGTACACCAGATGCAATTGCATCATCTAAAATTGGAGCAACCGCATTTGGATCAGTTGGCGCAATAGCAATACCATCAACACCTTTAGCAATCTGATCTTCAATTTGTGCAACCTGAGCCATTACGTCAGACTCTTGCGGTGGTGAAAGTATAATTAAGTTTACACCAAACTCTTCAGCCGCATCTTTTGCTCCAGCTTCAACAGAAGCCCAAAATGGGTTTCCGGCACCTGGGCCTTTAGTACTTAGCATTATTGTTTTAGCATGGCTGCCAGCTAATAGACTGCCCGAAAACAATAAAAACGAAGTTGTAATTAATGAAACAAAAAATTTCATATTTCCTCCTATAAAAAATTTTATAATTACTCTTAGCAACAAATGGATATGAATCAAGTCATTGATATTTTAAAAAACTAATAAAATTGAATGGTTTTAATTATTTTCTTGTTGAAAATTCTCTTCTTAGAACATCAATATATACGGCAATAATAATGATAGAGCCAATTAAGACCTGCTGCCAAAAAACACTTACATTCATTAAATTAAGTCCATTTCGCAGTATTCCCATAATCATAACTCCTGCAAAAACTCCAAGTACAGTCCCTCTACCGCCAAAAAAACTTGCTCCACCAATTATAACAGCAGCAATTGCGTCAAGCTCTGATTGTAATCCTGCATTAGGATAAGCTGAATTTGTTCTGCCAGCTAAAATTAAGCCACCAATTCCAGCAAGGAAACCACATAATGTATAAACAATAATTAATATTCTGTTTACATTAATACCTGCCGCTCTCGCAGCACCTGGATTGCCTCCAATAGCGTAAATCCATTTACCAATACGAGTATGATTAAGGAAGACCCAAAAAATAAAAAAAATCACAATCATTAAAATTAAACTCGTTGGAATATATTCTCTCGACCCTTCACCTAGGATTGACTCAAGTTTTATTTTACCATTTCCTATAACTCTAATTTCATCTGCAAACCCAGTGATCGGCACACCACCAGAAATTAAATTCCCTACTCCTCTAAAAATATACAGAGTGCCAAGAGTCATAATAAAAGGATGCGGCATTTTAAGAAGTGTGATGCCAATACCATTAAATAAACCACATAAAAAACCAACAGCAGGCGCAACTAACATAACAACATACCAGGGCATACCAGCCTTTGAAGCGATTGCTAAACCCATTAGAGATAACATAATTATTGACCCAACAGATAAATCAATCCCTGCTGTTACAATGACCATAAATACGCCCAGAGCTAACATGGACTGCCAAGATACTTGTTTAAAAACATTTGTTATATTTCTCCAAGACAGAAAAACATCAGGCTGCAAAATATGCAGTACTGTTACCATTATAAGTATTAAAAGTAGAATTCCATATTTTTCAAAAAAAGGAATAAGTTTTACAAAAGTACTTTCTTGATTTTTGTCCATGCTAATCCTTTTTCCCCATTATCCAACCTATAACTTCATCTCTAGAGGTATTTTTTAAAGTTGACTCTGCAAAATTAGTCCCTTGAAATAAAGCCATTACTCTATCGCAAACACTAAAAATATCATCCATTCGATGACTGATGACAATAACACTCACACCTAAATTTTTTAAATTTAAAATTAAATCCAAAACCTTACCAACTTCTTTTACTGCTAATGCTGCGGTGGGCTCATCCATAATAACTATTTTTGCATCAAATGCAGTTGCTCTTGCAATTGCAACAGCCTGTCTTTGGCCTCCAGATAATTCTTCAACTTTTTGATCAGCTGATTTTACATTAATTTTTAATTTGGCTAGATGTTCTTCTGTTAATTGTTTTCTTTTTTTATGATCAAGAAAATTGAACGGGCCCATTTTTTTGACAGGCTCTCTACCTAAAAAAATATTATCTCCAATGGGTAAGTTTCCTGCTAAAGCTAAATCTTGGTAGACCATCTCTAATCCTAAATTTTGAGAATCCCTTGGACTATTAAGATTAACCTTATTACCTTCAAAAAAAAGGGAACCTTCACTAGGTTTATAAAGACCAGATAGAACTTTCATCAGAGTGGATTTACCAGCACCATTGTCTCCAACAACACCCAAGACTTCCCCTTTAGTTATCTGTAAATTAACATCGCTAAGGGCAGTAATTTTTCCAAAAAATTTAGAAATTGATTTTGCTTCTAAAACTATTTCTTCACTCATATTGTCAGATAGTCTTAAGGAAAAAATTAATTAATATCAACCGGTTTTGATCGTAAATGACGAACAGTTTCTTTAATTGCTTTTTTGCACAAGCGAGGAGGTAACCCTTTATTTATTAGCTTTAAGTCTGCAAGAACTATATCGCCCATTTCTTTGAAAGCAGAGTCTAGTGCTCCAGCTCGGTGCGGAGAAAAAATAACATTGGTTAATTTTCTAATTTTATGATCTTTTGGGAGGGGCTCAATTGGAAAGACATCAATAGCTGCAAACACTTTTCTTTTTTTTAAAAATTTATAGAAATCTTCAAAATTAATTATTGCAGCCCTGCTCATTAAAACAAACACTGTATTGTCTTTGATGTTATTGAGTACTTTTTCATTTATCATTCCCTGATTTGAAGAAGTAATAGTCGCTAAAACATAAATAATTTCACTTGATGAAAGCAAATTTTTTAAAGTAGAAGGTTTCACATTACTTTTTTTTATTTCTAAATCTGGAACCCATGGATCATAAGCCATTATTTCATCTGTAAACGGACGAAGAAGAGGAACTAAAGATTTTGCAAGATCACCAAACCCCAATAACCCTATTTTTTTATTCTTTATTAAAAAATTATTTTGACTTATTTCTCCACCATATTTTTCTTTTCCTCTGATGAAATCATCGTGAGCAATATGGATACTTCTTGCTATTGATAAAGTTAACCCTAAAGCCATTTCAGCAACAGGCTGAGCAAATACAGGGGATGTTGCAAGAACATGAATATTGTTTTCAAAACAATAATCATAATCCATATTATCCATGAAATTGCTTTCCACATTAAATATTGCTTTGAGTTTTGATTGTTTTTTTATCAGTTCAGTTGGTAAATCTGGTTGACCAAAAATATAGCTGACCTTTGATAAATTTTCTTTATAGAATTTTTTTTTATTTACTTTTGGCGCTTTAATTAAAGTAAAATTTTTCTTTAAATATTTTAAATTTTCTTTTGAAAATAATATATCCATTGTTCTTGGATAAGGATCAGTGATAATAATAGGTTTGTTGCTAGTCATTAAGAATGTTTATATTAAAAGGTCAAATTAAACTAGAGCTCAAAAAGGATTACCAAAATTACAGTTACTAAACTCCCCTTCTTTGATTGCCTTTTCCATCTAAATGCTCTTTTAATGCTGCCTTTTTATTTTCAGTATCAGCATTCATCAGAGTGGGGCTTTCCCAAAAAGCTGATCCATCTAACCATTCATACCCATGAGTTTCCATTACTATTACATAAGTTTTATCTGAGTCTTTTGCTCTTTTAAAAGCTGCTTCTAATTCTGTTGTAGATTTGACAGTTTCCCCATTTGCCCCCATACTTTTTGCATGTGCCTCGAAATCAACAAACTGTAAATTTTTTGCTCTTGCCGCTCTTAGATTACAAATATATTCCTTGCCGCCCTTAGCAAGTTGAAGTCTATTTATAACCATATGACCTCCATTATCACACACGACAATGATGAGTTTTTGGTCATATAAAACTGAACTATAAATATCACTATTGTGTAAAAGATAAGAACCATCACCAACAAATACAACAACATCTTGGTCTGGCTTAGCCATCTTAATTCCAAGTGCTCCAGAAATTTCATAACCCATGCAACTAAAGCCCCATTCTGTTTCAAAAGTATTTAATTGTTTGGGCTTCCAAATTTGCACAACTTCTCCAACTAAACCACCAGCAGCTGTTACAACAATATCAGATGGATCAGCATTTCTATAAACTGCTCCTACTGCATGAGCATATGATGGAATCTCTTGATTAGTAGGGCCACTTTCTTTTTGAACATAAGCGTCCCATTTGTTTCTTTCATCAACTGCTCTTTCATACCATTTGGCAGGCGCTTTCCAATCACCTAAGGCTTCTGATAACTGTATTAAACCAACTTTAGCATCACTTACTACTGGAGTTGCTCTGTGTTTAGTCGTATCAAATCTAGCTGTGTTAATAGACACTAAATTGAAATCAGGATTTTGAAAATTAGTCCAAGAACCTGTTGTAAAATCTGCTAATTTTGTTCCCACAGCGAGAGCTAAATCGGTATCTTTAGAGAGACTATTAGAAGATCCTTCACCCAAACAACCAATTGCACTTATATAATATGGATCATCATCAGTCATACAACCAATACCCATCACTGTTGATGTTACAGGTATGTTATGTTTTTTAGCAAATGTTGATAATTCTTTTTCTGCTTCTGCATAAAGGACTCCTCCTCCAGAGATAATAATTGGTTGTTTTGAGTTTTTTATTTTTTCAGCTGCGATTTTAATTTGATCTGGGTCAGGATATATTTTCCTTATTGTATGAATTTTTTCTTCAAAAAAAACTTCAGGATAATCATAAACTTCTCCTTGAACATCTTGTGACATTGAAAGAGTAGCTGGACCACATTCTGCAGGATCCAACATCACTTGTATCGCCTGAGGTAAAGAAGATAAAATTTGCTCAGGTCTTGTGATGCGATCAAAATATCTAGAAACAGATTTAAATGCATCATTTTGTGTTTCTGATGGAGAATTAAAGTTTTCTACTTGTTGTAAAACTGGATCAGGAAAACGACTTGAGAAAGTGTCACCTGGTATTAATAACAAAGGAAGACGATTACTTAATGCAACTGCCGCAGCAGTTACCATATTTGTAGCTCCAGGACCAACAGATGAAGTAGCTATAAAAATTTGCTTACGACGCATAGCACGAGCGTAACCAATTCCAGTTAAAGCCATATTCTGCTCATGATGACCTCTATAACCAGGTAAATCTGATTGAAATTCTTCCATTGCCTGACCTATACAAGCAACATTACCATGTCCATAAATACCAAATGCTCCTGGAAATAATGGAACTTTTTTGCCATCAATAATTGTTTTTTGAGCAATCAAGTACTTAAATAAAGCATGTGAACAGGATAATTTTATAGTTTTCATTTCAACCTCTTAAAATATTAAATCAACTTATTTTTATAAGAAAAATATTTTTTTAGTATACCTTATTTTTTATTTTTCTTTTTTTCCTACTAATCATTTAACTTTTCTCAGTATTGAATTATACAAATAATAATGAAAATAGCTGTTATGGGAGAAATCCATCAAGATGGGTGGAAAGTTTTTGAAGATAATAATTTAGAGAGCTTTGAAATATCAAATTTTGAGGAAGATAATCTTAAGAGAGAATTAAATGAAGTTGATGCAATACTTCTTAGAACAGCCAGGCTTAGTAATGACGTACTCTCCTGTTGTAAAAAACTTAAAATTGTATCACGCCATGGTGTCGGTTATGATAATGTCAATGTTGATTATTTAAATCAAAATAATATTGCCCTTGGTATAACTTCAACTTCAAATGCGGTAAGTGTGGCTGAACATGTGTTAACCTCTTTCCTATATTTAAGTAAAAATATTCACTTATCTGATAGATTAACAAGAGAAGGAAGATTTAATGATAAGTCATCTCTACCAAATTTTTTTGAATTATATCAAAAAAATATTGTTATTTTTGGATTTGGAAGAATAGGTAAGGCTGTGGCTAAAAGATGTCTTGGCTTTGAAGCTAATGTTTATGTGTATGACCCTTTTGTTAGTAAAGGTCTTGTTGAAGAAAATAATTGTAAAGTAGTTGATAAAACTGATGGACTAAAAATAGCCGATTATGTTTCTATTCACCTTCCTTTAAATACAGATACAATAAATTTTATTGATGAACATGAATTATCAATAATGAAAGAAACATCTATTGTTGTCAATACTGCTCGTGGAGGAATTATAAATGAATCTTCACTAATAAATGCACTACAAAACAAAAAAATTTTAGGCGCAGGATTAGATGTGTTTGAAAAAGAGCCACCAGATGAAAATCATCCATTATTTAAATTAGATAATGTAATATTATCTCCACATAATGCTGCTCTAACAATAGAGTGTAGAA
>ERZ802830.3385-NODE-3385-length-13615-cov-9.30642_pt1 | contig 13615 bp, 12 predicted proteins | sample MGYA00345654_ERZ802830 | MGnify/ENA primary metagenome ERZ802830 (study PRJEB30503, sample SAMEA104212375) | marine metagenome | biome: Westerlies Biome; feature: [SRF] surface water layer (ENVO:00010504) within the epipelagic zone...; material: water... | reverse complement strand
TAAAGTATCTAGAGAAATATAAATAATCAAATTCAATAAGCTAAACTAGCAATGGTCGTTAAAAGCAGATTTTAGATTTTCTGCAATAAGTTCTGCAGGACGTCCTTCAATATGATGTCTTTCAATCATATGAACTAAAGCCCCATCTTTAAACAAAGCGATGCTTGGAGATGATGGAGGGAATGGAACCATCATATCTCGTGCACTTTTAGTAGCTTCATTGTCCACACCTGCAAATACAGTAACCAAGTGGTCAGGTGTTTTTTCATTTTGGAGAGAGAAGTTGACCCCAGGCCTAGCATTTGCAGCAGCACATCCACAAATTGAATTTACAACAACTAGAGTAGTCCCTTCTTTTGACATGGCATTGGAAACATCTTCCGAAGTAGTTAATTCGTTAAACCCGACACTAGTCAGTTCTTCTCGCATAGGTTTTACTAATTCAGCTGGATACATAGAATTTTTTTTATAAAGATATAAATTAATGGAATCTCTTTGGTTTTGTAAGGCCAATTTTATTTATCAAATTTGTAAAAATTATGATTTAGAGAGATATGATAAAATGGATTGCAGCATTTATAGGGTATTACTTATTTAGATTTCCTGGAGCCATGCTGGGATTTTTTATAGGCGGAATGATTGACAGGTATAAACAAGGATCTAGTTCCATTTTTCAAACCAGGTTTTCCTCTAACCAACCAGGAAAATTACAGCTTAACCTTTTGGCTCTTTCTGCCACTGTTATAAAGGCAGACGGCCAGGTAAAAACTCAAGAGCTTCAGTTTGTTAGAAACTTCTTTATAGCCAATTATGGTAGTGAGCAAGCGGCAATGATTTTTGAAACTTTTAATGAGCAAATAAAAATTGAAGTCCAAAGTATTTCTGACTTAGCAATGATTTTTGTCCAAAGGACTCCTTATGAAACTCGATTACAAGTACTTCATTTTTTGTTTGGAGTTGGAAACGCAGATGGAAGTATATCTAAATCAGAATTGAATAAGATTAATCAAATTGCTGATGCTCTAGGGATTCGTTCTTCGGACTTTGAAAGCATTCAGGCAATGTTCATAAAAGATACCGAAAGTTCTTATAAGGTTTTAGAAATATTACCAAGCGCCTCAGCTGAGGAAGTTAAAAAGGCCTATCGAAATATGGCAAAAAAGTTTCATCCAGATAAACTTCAATCTAAGGATCCGGCTCTCATAAAAGGAGCACAGGAAAAATTTCAAGAAGTACAAAAGGCATATGAAGCCATTCAAAAAGAAAGAGATTTATGATAGAAGCACTTTGGTTTTATTTAAAATTAGGATTTTGGCATGTAATAGATAAACAAGGCTTAGATCATTTGTATTTTATTGTTACCCTAGCTATACCTTTTACATTTAAGCAAAGCAAAAAATTATTACTGTGGGTTACTGTATTTACTATTGGTCACACCATCTCTTTGTTTGGAAATCTTTATTCAGAAATTGAATTTTCATCTTATTGGATTGAACTTTTAATTCCAATTACAATTGGAATCAATGCTATTATGCTATTTCCTTCCAAAAAGACTGTCATCTTTTTTAATAAGACATATTTTTTCCCAATCATGACACTTGTTTTTGGATTAATTCATGGTTTAGGTTTTGCTCGTTACTTTAAAATTATAATACCCGAAGATGAAATTGAATTTTCACTTTTTTCATTTGCTCTTGGGGTGGAACTAGCTCAAATAGCTATAGTTTTCTTGGTACTTATCTCAAGTTTTTTCATAATTCGAATACTTAGGAGATCAAAAAATAGTTGGGAATTTTTAGTAGGGGCGATGATTTTATCTCAAGCTCTAGGGATGATTTTAGAGCGAATTTAAAATCAGATTAAATCCTAAATACTATCTTCGTGTCAATGCTCAAAGATAAACAAGAAAAGTACGATAGAGCCTATTTAAAAATGGCTGAAATTTGGGGACAACTTTCCTATTGTGAACGAAAAAAAGTAGGGGCACTAATTGTAAAGGACAGAATGATTATTTCTGATGGTTACAACGGAACACCCTCAGGTTTTGAAAATGTATGTGAAGACGATGAGAATTATACAAAATGGTATGTTTTACATGCTGAGGCAAATGCTATTTTAAAGGTTGCAGCTTCAACACAATCTTGTAAAGGAGCAACTCTTTATATCACCCTTTCTCCTTGTAGAGAATGTAGTAAGCTAATATATCAGTCGGGAATCATCAGAGTTGTTTATAGCAAAGCATATAAGGACACTACAGGGCTAGATTTTTTAAGGAAAGCTAAAGTGGCTTTGACTTTTATACCTGAACAAAATAAATAACTCGTGAAAAGGAATAATATATTTTTGTTTCTTATTGTATTGCTTTCCTTGACAATAGGGTTTTTATTTGGAAGACAAAATAATCTTACTCTTCCAACAATATCAAATTCTAACAACCCAAGCATAAATAAACTCAATCGATTGATAACATATCTTACAAGTGACTATGTAGATAAAATCAATGCAGACAGTCTAGTACGAGTAGTGATTGAAGATATAGTTAATAAATTGGACCCACATTCTATTTACATCCCTGCTGTACAAAGCGAATCATTATCTGAAAGTATGCAAGGAAATTTTGAGGGAATTGGTGTACAATTTCGAATGTTACAAGATACCATAGCTGTTAGTCGAGTCTTAGATGGGGGACCAAGTAAAAAAGCTGGTTTAAAGCCTGGTGATAGAATCTTAATTGCAGATCAAGACACCCTTCATTCCAAAGAATTAAAAAATGAACAAATTATTTCTAAGTTAAAAGGAAGCTCCAAAACCCCAGTCCGCTTGACTGTTTTCAGGAAGAAAAAGGATTCGATTTATACTTTTGATATTATTAGAGGTCCTGTTCCGCTTCCCAGTGTGAATTCATCATATATGATTGATAGAAATACTGGATATATAAAGATTAATCGTTTTGCACAAACCACGTATTCTGAGTTTAGAGATGCATTAATTGGTCTACAAGTCCAAGAGCTAAAAAATTTAATATTAGATTTAAGAGGAAATCCAGGGGGGTATTTGCTTCCAGCAAAACAAATTGCTGATGATTTTCTTGCAGCTCAAAAAGCAATTGTTATTGTTGAGGGAAATAATGGAAAAAGGGAGCGCACAGTTTCTTCATCTGAAGGTTTATATGAGTCAGGCAGACTTTATCTTTTAGTTGACGAAGACTCTGCTTCGGCAAGTGAGGTAATAGCAGGTGCAGTTCAAGATAATGATCGTGGACTTATTATTGGGCGACGTACATTTGGTAAGGGTTTGGTTCAACAACAAATGCCTTTAGGAGAGGGAGATCAAATTCGACTTACTACTGCCCGATACTATACACCTACAGGGCGCTCGATTCAGAAGCCATATGATTCTTCAAATCGGTTAGAGTATTATGCAGAAGTTAGAGATCGATATAAAAAAGGTGAGATAAAAAATAATATTAATGAAAAAATTAATGACAGTCTAATTTTTAAAACACCTAAGGGGAGAACTGTCTACGGTGGAGGCGGAATTACCCCTGATGTTTACATATATGACAATGACAGTCCTAATGAATCTTGGAACCGCTATTTAATTGGATCAAACCTTATTGATCTATTTGTATTTCTTGAACTTGACAAAAATCATAAAAAATATAATTTCAATAATGCTCCTAGATTTTTTAATGAGGAGTTACCCTTTAAAGGGGAATTCATCCAAGCTTTTAAATCTTTTTGTAAACAATATAATCTTCCAATACAGATAAATTCTGAAAATGAAAATAGAATTTTAAACTCTATTAAAGCTTTTATTGCTCTTCAGCTTTTTGATGAAAATACTTACATACGTATTACCAATAAAAAGGACCCTTTTATCCTTAGAGCCCTTGAAGAAATCAAAAATCCTTGACTTATTTTTTCAGCTTTTTAGCTATCTTTTTAGATAGTATAAGAATTACTAATAATAAACAAGAGCTAGCAGAAGCCACAGCACCAATTACTGCAATAATACTTTCTCCTGTTAAAGGACTTTCCCAGTTAATTTTAATTAAGTTAAAAATACACAAGCTAAGAGCCAGAAATATAAAAATTGGAAGTACGATTTTCATGAGCTTAAAATTTAGATTAGTTGTCCGATATTGGTTGTAAATAGCTTTACAGCTAAAGCTAAAAGAATAATTCCAAAGACTTTTCTAATAATATTAATACCAGATTTCCCTAACCATCCTCCAATTAATTTTGAGGATTTCAATATGATATATACAAATAAGACATTAATTAGGATAGCTACTATGATATTGGCTACATTAAACTCTGCACGCAATGAAAGAAGTGAAGTCATAGTTCCTGCGCCTGCAATCATTGGGAAGGCTAGAGGTACAACAGAGGCAGTTTCCGGTGCTTCGTCACGATATAGAGTTATACCTAATATCATTTCTAAAGCAAGAAAAAAAATAACTAGAGAACCAGCTACAGCAAAAGAATTTATATCAATCCCTATAAGTTTTAATATTTCTTCTCCTAAAAAAAGAAAACCGATCATAATCACAGCAGCGATAATCGAAGCTTTCTCAGATTGAATATGACCTATTTTTTGTCTTAAAGAGATTACCAAAGGAATATTACCAATAATATCTATCACGGCAAAAAGCACTAAACTAGCGGTAAGAATTTCTTTTATATCGAACACTGGTTTTAATATTTTTACAAATCTAATGTCATTCTTTTGAACCTCACATTTTAAAATGCTTATTTTTATAAAAAAAGCGCTTGATTTCAATTGAAAATACTCTTGTTTCTGATGATGTAATATCAAAGGAATTTATTTGTAACATATCCAAATGTAAAGGAGAATGTTGTGTAGCTGGAGAAGCCGGTGCACCATTAGAAAAGAATGAAGTTTCTTTTCTTGAAAAGAATTATTCTAAAATAAAACCCTTCTTAAGTCAAAAAGGAATAAAATCTATTGAAAACCAGGGGGTTTATGTGAAAGGTATAGACGGAGATTTAGAAACTCCTTTAGTAGAAGGAAAAGAGTGTGCTTATACAGTATTTTCTGATTCCGGAGTTGCCTCTTGTGGAATAGAAAAAGCGCATCAACAAGGTGTAGTCAATTTCCAAAAACCGATCTCATGCCATTTATATCCTGTTCGTATCCAAAATTACGAAAAGATGACTGCTGTAAATTATCATAGCTGGTCTGTTTGTTCTGATGCATGTTCATTAGGTGAATCGCTAAAAATACCTGTATTTATTTTTGTAAAAGAAGCTCTAATTCGAAAATTTGGAGAACAGTGGTATTTAGAGTTAACAAAACATGTAAAAAAGAATTCTTAGGATTTTACAATGTTTTAAGGGGCTGACAAACTATTATAAATATAACATCCTGTTAAACAGATCGTTATATTTCTCTCTTTTTTTTCAAAAAAACAAAAAAAATCAGTTTTTGTTAAAAACTAAGCTCCATTGTGGAAAAGTTGCCCTTTCAATTTCGGTTACAATTTAGAATCTTTGTTAAACACAAATCAATTACTATCTAAACTTTAAATAAAAAAAAATGGCAGCAATAGAACCTATCCTCCAAGAAAACGAAAATCGCTTTGTGATTTTCCCAATCCAACACCATGATATATGGGAATGGTATAAGAAAATGGAGGCTAGTTTTTGGACTGCTGAAGAAATTGATTTACATCAGGATCTTACTGATTGGAATACTAAGCTTAATGATGATGAAAAATATTTCATCAAGCATATCCTCGCTTTTTTTGCTGCATCTGATGGTATTGTAAATGAAAATTTAGCAGAAAATTTTGTAAATGAAGTACAATATTCTGAAGCTAAATTTTTCTATGGTTTCCAAATCATGATGGAAAATATTCATTCAGAAACGTATTCTTTATTGATTGACACCTATGTTAAGGATGATGTTGAAAAGGATTCACTGTTCAAAGCCATTGAAGTTTTTCCAGCTATAAAAAAGAAAGCCGACTGGGCTTTAAAATGGATCGATTCTGATTCCTTTGCTGAACGATTAATTGCTTTTGCAGGTGTAGAAGGTATTTTCTTTTCAGGTGCTTTTTGTTCTATTTATTGGTTAAAAAAGCGTGGCTTAATGCCCGGTCTAACATTCTCTAACGAATTAATTTCTAGAGACGAAGGCGTTCATTGTGATTTTGCAGTACATCTGCATAACAATCATATCGTAAATAAGGTCCCTCCAGCGCGAATTAAAGAGATCTTATTAGACGCATTAAATATCGAACGTGAATTTATTACTGAATCTTTGCCAATTAGTTTAATAGGTATGAATTCTAAGCTGATGACTCAATATCTAGAATTTGTTACTGATCGTCTTTTAGTAGAGTTTGGTTTAGAAAAAGAATTTAACGTAGGTAATCCATTTGATTTTATGGATATGATTTCCTTACAAGGAAAAACGAATTTCTTTGAGAAACGTGTTGGTGAATACCAAAAAGCAGGTGTTTTAAGTAATGAAAATAGCGAAGAGAAGATAAGCTTTGATGCTGATTTTTAATTTCCTTTTAATTTTTTGTAAACCTATCCTTCCGCCCATAGAGGCTTAAATATAAAAGTGTAAATTTTTTAAATCGTAAAGTATGTTTGTAGCTAAAAGAGATGGCCGAAAAGAGCCAATCATGTTCGATAAAATTACTGCTCGAATTCGTAAACTGAATTATGGTCTTAACCCGTTGGTTGATCCTGTTCGCGTAGCAATGCGAGTGATTGAAGGGCTATATGACGGTGTAACTACATCTGAATTAGACAACTTAGCCGCTGAGATTGCAGCTACGATGACTACAACCCATCCTGACTACGCCAAACTAGCAGCACGAATTTCAGTTTCTAACTTACACAAAAACACCAAAAAATCTTTTTCTGAAACCATGGAGGACTTGTACACTTATGTCAATCCACGAACAGGAAAAAAAGCACCTTTACTTTCTGAAGAGGTTTATAATATCATTAAAAAAAATGCAGATAAATTAGACTCAAGTATAATTTATAATAGAGATTTTGGGTACGATTTCTTCGGATTTAAAACTCTTGAGCGTTCATACCTTTTGAAACTCAACGGTCAAATAGTTGAGCGACCTCAACATATGTTGATGCGTGTTTCTATTGGTATCCATTTGAATGATATTGAATCAGCATTAGAAACTTATGAGTTAATGTCTAAGCGATATTTTACTCATGCAACACCTACACTTTTCAATTCAGGTACTCCAAAGCCCCAAATGTCATCATGTTTCCTTTTGGCAATGAAAGACGACAGTATTGACGGGATTTACGACACCCTAAAACAAACTGCAAAAATTTCGCAATCTGCTGGAGGAATCGGATTATCTATCCATAATGTTAGAGCCACTGGGTCATATATAGCTGGAACTAATGGAACTTCAAACGGAATTGTACCAATGTTACGTGTCTTTAATGATACTGCTCGTTATGTAGACCAAGGTGGGGGGAAAAGAAAAGGCTCTTTTGCTATTTATGTAGAGCCTTGGCATGCTGATATTTTTGATTTCCTAGAGTTAAAAAAGAATCATGGAAAAGAAGAAATGCGTGCCCGCGATTTATTTTATGCTATGTGGACTCCAGATCTTTTTATGAAGCGAGTAGAGCAAAATGCTGAATGGACCCTAATGTGTCCTAATGAGTGTCCAGACCTTTATAATGTTCATGGTGATGAGTTTGATAAGTTATATCTAAAATACGAATCTGAAGGTAGAGGTAGAAAAACTATCAACGCTCGAGACCTTTGGGAAAAGATATTAGAGTCTCAAATTGAGACGGGAACTCCATATATGCTTTATAAGGATTCAGCAAATCGTAAGTCAAACCAAAAGAATTTAGGAACCATCCGTTCATCTAATTTATGTACAGAAATCCTAGAGTACACTTCAGCTGATGAAATAGCTGTGTGTAACTTGGCTTCAATTGCTTTACCAATGTTTGTTAAAGATGGAGAGTTTGATCATCAATCTCTTTTTGATGTTACCGTTAGAGTAACTAAAAATCTTAACCGTGTCATTGACCGTAACTACTATCCAGTTAAGGAAGCTGAAAACTCAAACTTTAGACATCGTCCAATTGGTTTAGGTGTTCAAGGTTTGGCAGATACTTTTATCATGTTGCGTTTGCCTTTCACATCAGAAAAGGCTAAAGAGTTGAATCAAGAGATTTTTGAGACACTTTACTTTGCAGCTGTTACCGCATCGGCTGAAGAAGCCAAAAAAGACGGACCATATGAAACTTATAAGGGTTCTCCAATGTCAAAAGGAGAATTTCAACATAATCTTTGGGGAATAAAGGATGAAGAGCTAAGTGGGCGTTGGGACTGGTTAGCACTTCGAAAAACTGTTAAAAAACAAGGGGTTCGTAACTCTCTTTTAGTAGCACCCATGCCTACCGCAAGTACCTCACAGATCTTAGGGAATAATGAGTGTTTTGAGCCCTATACATCAAATATTTATACTCGAAGAGTATTGTCTGGAGAATTTATTGTTGTAAACAAACACTTATTGGAAGACTTAGTTGATAGAGGCTTGTGGAATGAAGATATGAAGCAGGAATTAATGCGAAATAATGGATCGATTCAAGATATTGATGGTATTCCAGATGATATTAAAGAGCTTTATCGGACAGTTTGGGAAATGAGTATGAAAGATATCATAGACATGTCCCGTCACCGTGGATATTTTATTGATCAATCCCAATCTCTAAATTTATTTATGGAAGGTGCGACAATGGCAAAATTAACTTCCATGCATTTTTATGGGTGGAAATCTGGTTTGAAGACTGGAATGTATTATTTGAGAACAAAATCTGCTGTTGATGCTATTAAATTTACTCTCGATAACAAGGCAAAGGCAAAGGTTCCCGAAATGGAACCTGCAGAAAAAGTTGCAGTAGCTACTGGGATAAAATCAGAATCAACTTCTGTGCCAGTCGAACCTCTGTCACCAGAAGAGTTAAAACAGATGCTCTCACAGGCAAAAGAAAGTGAGGATGATGACTGTTTGATGTGTGGATCTTAAATATAGGATCAATAACTTACAAAGCCCTTTTTAGGGCTTTTTATTTACCTTAAAATCAACAACTTAAGACTTTATGTTAAATTAATGTTACGTAAATGTTACGTAAATTGAAATTAAATGTTATATTCGTGTTAACAAATGCGAAATATAACCATGAAAAAATATTTCATTTATATAATTTTCTTCACTTTTGGATCATCTTTGGCCCAAGACAAAAAGCCAAAAAGAATCCTTACTCAAGAGGGAGAAATAATCAAGTTTGAAGAATATCATGATAATGGTATACTTTCTCAAACGGGATATTTTTTGGATGGAAAAAATCATGGTATTTGGATGAGCTATAACTCTCAGGGGATTAAACTCTCCAAGGGTGTTTATGACAAAGGGGATAAAACAGATCGTTGGTTTTTTTGGAATGAGGGAATACTTATTGAAGTCGACTATAAGGATAATATTGTCCAAAGCGCAACTAAATGGGATAAAGCAGAGTCACTTGCTTCCAAAGATGACTAGAAGTTAAAGCTTACTAACAACTCCATAATACTTTTCAATTAACTCAAACTTATGCGTTATCATATCTTTTGTACGTATCAAAAAGTTAAAATATAGGGTTGTATTTTTTGCACTAGATTCATCTCCTCGAGTACGTTCAATTTGAGTATTAATTTTGGATTCAATAACATTAAATGCTTTATTTTTTTCAAGTAAGACATCTTCAAATTCAGAAATATCTTTTGTTGAACTAAAGGCTTCTGTACCTTCTTTAAATATCGTTTTAATTGTATCCTCTATTAACATCAATTCTTTAATCTGTGTGAAAGCAAGTTTTCTATGATTATTATTCACATGATTATGGCTAATTTTTGTCAGATAGCTTACATCCTCTGATAAATCATGAATATAACTCAACAACTCAATATAAAAAGTACTAGCTGAGACTGAACTTTCTTCTAAGTTTCGAATAAAGTAAAAAAGGTCATCTTTGAGGACATCAATCTGTTTGGAGAGTTTTTTAGCATTTTTTTTCGCTTTTTCCAAATCTTGAATTTCATTTTTAGAAAGCCCCGAAATTAATAATTGATATATTTTAAAACTATTTTTCAAGACAACCTCAATGGTCGCTCCTGTTTCATCAATAACACCCTGATACGAGCTACTTTCTACAATTAGAGCTTGTTCTTCTTTTATAGCTTCTTTATTTTGTTTTTTATGACTTAAATAATTTTTTCCTATAATTAAAAGAATAATAAACATAATGATAGCTACAACTTGAACTCCTCCGATATAAAGAAGATATACTATGATCCCTCCAACTGTAAAAGCACTAACGGCAGTTAAAAACCATCCTGCAATTACATTTAAAACACCTGATACACGATAAACAGCACTATCAGAACTCCAGGCACGATCAGCCAAAGAAGTTCCCATGGCAACCATAAAGGTCACATAAGTAGTCGACAAAGGAAGCTTTAAAGAAGTAGCCAATGAAATCAATACAGCTGCAACTATCAGGTTGATACTTGCTCTGAGTTTGTCAAATTCAGGACTATTAGAAATACTTTGATTTTTAGATATTGGAATTCGCTTAAAAGAATTATCTATTGTTAAGAAATAACGCTCTGGAATTACTTTTTTTATTTGAGCATTGATATAAATAAAAAAACGGACCAAACCTCTAGAGAGAAAGTTTGGTTCAAAACGTTCTTTTGTATCGTATTGATTTGATAAATCTAAAGACGTTTTTACTACTTTTTTTGCTTTAGATGAAAACCAAAGAGTTAAAATCATAATCATTCCTGATATGAATAAGAAAATGGTGGGGGTTGGAACCCGTTCACTTAATAAGGTCATGTTAAAACTTTCAGCTCCAACACCAGAACTCACCCATGCTTCATAGGATTGAAAAGCAGCAATAGGGACCCCAATGAAATTAACTAAATCATTTCCTGCAAAAGCTAAAGCCAAAGCAAAAGTTCCTACTCCAATAATAACTTTATAAATATCCCATTTTAGAAGGGAAATCATCAAATAGGAGCACAAGTACCAAAAAATAAAACTGAAAAGTTGAACAGTCAAAATATTATTTTCAATAAAACTGTTAATAGTTTGCCCACTAAGTAGCTCAAGTTCCATGTTGGAATAAGGAGTCCCTTTAATCCCTTTAATTAAAATAAAATTAAATATTGCAGCTAATGCTATACCACCAAATAAGCCGTTAAGCCAAAGAGATTTTTTTTCAAATTCGAAGCTGAAAAGAATTCTTGAAACCCATTGAACTATAGCACCAATTGTAAATGCAATGAACACAGAAAGTAAAATACCTAAAATGATTTGAGTAGCTTTTTCAGTATTAATATAATTACCTAAATCAGAGAGTAATTGATCTGATTCAATAATTTTAAGCACTGCCATTACTACTGCTGCTCCAAGTAATTCGAAAACAATTGAGACAGTTGTAGAAGTGGGCAGACCAAGTGTATTGAAAAAATCCAACAAAAGGATATCGGTCATCATAACTGCCATAAAAATGAATATGATTTCATCAAAATAAAATTCACTAGGATTAAATATTCCTTTTCTGGCAACCTCCATCATTCCACTTGAAGACACAGCTCCAAACATAATACCAACGCTTGCAAAAATCATGATGTTTCTAAATGAGAATACTTTGGAGCCAATAGCTGAATTTAAAAAGTTTACAGCATCATTACTCACCCCAACAATTAAGTCACCTATAGCCAATATGCTGAGCAGGATAATTATATATAAATAAGGGTTCTCCATTTAGCAAATGAAATTATTAAAATTTAATAGAGTAGCCTATTGAAAAATCTCTCCCCGGTTTAAATAGAGAAAAAAGAAAGGAATTATTACCAAAGTATTCATATCTGCTTTCTCTTGCATCGTCCAATAGGTTGATAATTCTAAATGTTACAGATTGATTCTTATTCGGACCAAAACTTTTTGAAAAATTAAAATTTAAACTATTAAATGGGGCAGTATAAACATCTGGGATAAAGCCTACTCCAACAACTTCCAAAGTAGAACCTTGGACGTTGTAGTACAAAGCAGATTGAATTCCATTTCCTGAATTGGTATAGTTTATTCCAGCATTTATAAGATAAGGTGATTGACCTTGAAGAACTCTAAACTCATCAATTTCTCTATCGGGTTCTGAACTCCTTCTTAAATTTAATTCTGTTTCATTCATCTTTTGTCTAGAAACAATAAGAGATGAATTTAAATTTAAGTCAAAAGTGCCAATGCTAGATTCAATTATTTTCTTTCTTACTTCAACTTCAACACCGTAAACATTTGCATTTTCGTTATTTTTTCCAACTAACGCAAATGGAGACTGAATACTGAAAGCGACAATTTCTATAGGGTCTACAAAAGATTTATAAAACGCACTTAAAGCAATGATTTCATTACCATTACCAAAAGTTTCAAATCGCATATCAAAATTATTAATAAAGCTTGGGTTTAGTTCGGGATTCCCAATAAAATATCGCTCAGTGATGGGATCGAAAATCTGAGCTGATGAACTTTCTTTAAAGCTAGGTCTTGCTGTAGTTCTAGAATAGGAGGCTCTTAGATTCGAATTTTCTGTAGGACTATAGATTAGATTTACCGAGGGATAAAGATTTTTAACGTCAATGAAGTTTTCATTGTCGAAAATATTTCGTTCAATATCTTCTCCTGAATAAAACAGCTGGTATCCTTCATACCGTAAACCTATATTTGTTTTAAATTTTGAATTGAATTTTAAATCTGATGAGATAAATGCTGCCCGGGTATTAGTGTTAGAGTCGAATCTATTGGTTCTTTGAAAACTCCCCTGAATGTAGGACCCGAAGTTTTCTTGGAGATTCCAAATGTTTTCACTCGCCAAAATTTGGTTAGCCTCTCCCCCAATTAGTGAGGTTCTTCCTACAAAATCTATATTGTAATTTGAGGTGTCAAAAGACCTTTGTTTGTATGTATAAAAAAGCCCTGCATTTATTTTACCCGATAGTTTTTCATTTTTAAAATCAAAAGCAATACTTGCTTTTCCATTTATAGCGTCTTCTTCTAAATCTCTCCACAGTCTTTGTGGTAGAGTAGTTGTTGAAGCATTAAAAAGATATACCTCTCCAACTTTTTCAAAAACAGTTTTTCTAAAGTCCTTGTCATAAACTCTAGCAAATGAGGGTGCAACATCCCAATCGAAAGTTAAATTATCATTGAAATTATGTTTACCCGATACTGGAATAGAAATAATTTGCCTGTCTGTATAGGTCAAAATAGAGGCATCACCAGTGTAAGGGTTTTCAATATAATCCTGATAGACAGCATCTATAGCATTGGATTCTCCATTTTTTATAGCTAATAAATTTGCACCTATTTTTGATTTGACTGTTTTAAAAGAAACTCCTACAAGTCCACTAGCAATTGAGTTAATAGTTCCTAATTCTCCTTGTTGACTTTGAAATTTCTCTAAACCAGAGGCTCTTTTTACAATTGTTCCTGTTTGATAATCTGAAAAATAATCTACATCATATCGGTATCCCA
>ERZ802830.3384-NODE-3384-length-13615-cov-20.5433_pt1 | contig 13615 bp, 17 predicted proteins | sample MGYA00345654_ERZ802830 | MGnify/ENA primary metagenome ERZ802830 (study PRJEB30503, sample SAMEA104212375) | marine metagenome | biome: Westerlies Biome; feature: [SRF] surface water layer (ENVO:00010504) within the epipelagic zone...; material: water... | reverse complement strand
CCAATGGCACACAAGACTACGTTGTTAAAAAAGGTATTAACAAAGATACAATAGCTACAACTAGACAGTAATTAATTACTAACTACTGTAATACATTTCAAACTCAACAGGATGAGGAGCATGTTCAAATTTATGAATTTCCTCAAACTTTAGAGCAATGTAAGCATCTATTTGATCATCTGTAAATACTCCACCCTGAGTTAAAAACTCTCGATCTTTATCCAAATTTTCCATTGCTTCTCTTAAAGAACCGCAAACTGTTGGAATAGCTTTAACTTCCTCTGGGGGTAATTCATATAAATCTTTATCGAAAGATTCACCTGGATGTATTTTATTTTTGATTCCATCAAGTCCTGCCATAAGCATAGCTGCAAAAGTCAAGTAAGGATTTCCAGAAGCATCAGGAAATCTTATTTCACATCTAGCACCTTTTTTACTTAGAGTAATTGGAATTCTGCAAGATGCAGATCTATTTCTTGCAGAATATGCAAGAAGAACCGGTGCTTCAAAACCAGGAATTAATCTTTTGTAACTATTAGTAGTAGAGTTTGCAAATGCATTAATGGCTTTAGCATGTTTTAATATTCCTCCAATATAATGTAGAGCTGTTTCAGATAAACCCGCGTATGCATCACCAGAAAATACTGGTGTATCACCTTTCCAAATAGACTGATGAATATGCATTCCAGAACCATTATCTCCAGCAACTGGTTTTGGCATAAACGTAGCAGTTTTTCCAAAAGAATGTGTAACCATCTGCACAACATACTTATATAGTTGAACGTTGTCAGCTTGATTAACTAAAGTTCCAAAATACATTCCAAGTTCATGTTGACTTGGTGCAACTTCATGGTGATGTTTTTCAACTTTAATTCCAACCTCTTTTAAGTTTTTCAGGTATTCACCCCGCATGTCCTGCTCACTGTCAACAGGTGGGACAGGAAAATATCCACCTTTAATCGGGGGTCTATGTCCCATGTTACCATTTTCATATTCTTTTCCAGAGTTATAAGGGCCTTCTTTACTATCAATTTTAAATCCACATTCATTCATATCATTTTTAATTCTCACATCATCAAAAACAAAAAATTCAGGCTCGGGACCAAAAAATGCTTTATCACCAACACCTGATGCTTTTAAATATTCTTCTGCTTTTTTTGCAACACCTCTTGGATCTCTTTCATAAGGGTCTTTTTTAATTGCATCTAAAATGTCACAAAACAGAACAACTGTATTATGAGAAGTAAATGGATCCATAAACATTCTTGCAGTGTCTGGTTTTAAAATCATATCAGACTCATTTATCGCCTTCCATCCAGCAATTGAAGATCCGTCAAAAAATACTCCATCATTTAACATATCTTCATCAACAACAGTTACATCCATTGTTAAATGTTGAAGCTTACCTCTTGGATCTGTAAATCTTAGATCTACGAACTCGGCTTCTTTTTCTTTGATAAATTTTAAAACGTTTGCTGCACTCATTTATGTCTCCTATGTAATTTTTCTCAATGTTAGATAGCAAAATTATATTGTAAAATATTGCTTATTTAACTAATAACTCCTATGCAATTTTCACATAAGTGATGTATTTAATCAATACTATTTTAAAAAAAAAGTGAACTCATTATTAGATAAAGAACCAGTTAAACGAGTAGAAAAGTTTCTTACTGAATTTGATCATAATTTAAAAATTGTAACTTTAGACCAAACTGCGAGAACAGCAAATGATGCCGCTACAGCTTTAGGTTGTAATGTCGGTGCAATTGTAAAAAGTTTACTTTTTAAAGCAGGACCATCTTATATTTTATGTTTAGTGTCAGGAGACAAAAGAGGATCCCTAAACAAATTAAAGAAAATATTGAATGAAAAAGATGTTTCAATGGCAAATCCAGAAGATGTAAAAAAAATTACTGGTTTTACTATAGGAGGGGTTTCACCTGTTGCACATTTGGTTAAATTAAAAATATTTATTGATAATAATTTAGAGAGATTTAAAACTGTTTATGCAGCAGCAGGTCATCCAAATGCTGTATTCGAAATAAAATACAATCAACTATCCAGGTTAACACATGGTGAAGTTAAAGAGATAACAGAATGAGACAACCAAAGTTTATTGACTATATATTATTAACAGCTCTTTCATTGATTTGGGCTTCTGCATTTTTTAACATTAAGATAGCAACATACTCTTTTGGACCAGTAACAATTGCATTTCTTAGAGTATTTTTTGGCTCAATACCCGTTTTACTTTTATGTTACTATAAAAAAATCAAAATTGAAGCTTTCTCTAAAGATTGGTACTGGTTTGCAATTATTGGTTTTATTAATTTAGTCGTACCATTTTTTTTAATAGCTTATGGTGTAAAATCAGTACAAAGTAATTTAGCTGCGATTTTAATGTCAACCACTCCTTTGAGTTCTACTTTACTTGCACATTTTTATACAAAAAATGAAAAATTTAATATTGTTAAAACAATAGGAATCTTAATAGGTTTCTCAGGAATAATATTTTTGTTTTCAGATAATATTTTAATTGATCAGAATAATTTTATATCAGCTTTATTAATTTTACTTGGTTCTACATGTTATGTAATAGGGGGAGTGTTAACTTTAAAAATTAGCAAGAAAAAAAATGAAAACGTTACTGGATCGATTTTAATTTGGGCAATAATAATTTTATTTCCACTAGTCGCTTTAACAGAACAACCTTGGCAATCAATTCCGAGAACTGACTCATTAATATCAGTTATCTATTTAGGCATTGTTCCAACTGGGATAGCCTGGTTATTAAGATTTCGAATTTTAACTCAAAATGGTTTGATATTTCAATCTCAAGTATCTTACTTAATACCTTTATTTGGAGTTATCTTAGGTTATGTATTTTTAGAGGAATTAATTACAATTAAAGTTTTAATATCTTTATTAGCAGTCTGTATTGGTATTTATTTTGTAAGGAGAGGTGACTACAGGTCACTTAAGTTGTGATATTGCTTTAATGTGCTCTGGGGTCGTTTCACAACAACCACCCAAAATAGTAGCCCCTTTTTCTACTAGTTTTTTTGAAAAATTATAAAAAAGTTTACCTGATACATCAACTCTTTTACCTAAGGCAACATTTGGATTTGTACCAACTTCGTCATATTTTGCCGTATTAAATGTTTGTACAGGTGTTGGCTCGTCAACTTTCCAGAGATTTGCTTTAAATCCAAATGGAATTTTTAATTCTTTAATCTCAGATGAACAATTTTCAGCTATCTCAGGAGATACACAAGCAGTAATTAAACCTATCCAATTACTATTTTTATACTTTCGAAAAACTTCACTAATTGTTTCGTTAGAAGGTAATAAATTATTTTTTTTAATATGAATTCCCAATAGTATTGGTTTATTTAATTTCAAAGCTATATTTGAAGCGATATCTACTTCTCTTCCACTCGATACAACATCTAAATAAAAAAAATCTACATGCGGGCCTATTATTTTTGCCTGTTCATAAAAATCTTTTTCTATAGATGTAGAGTCTCTTTTATCTTCAACATAGGTGTCGGTTTGGGAAGGTAAACTTCCAGCAATAAGAATATTTTTTTTAGAAATTTCTTTAGCTTTTATTGCTAAAATACAAGCTTGCTCATTTATATAATTAAAATGTTCCTCTACTTTATTCTCAATAAGTCTTATTTTTCTTCCAACAAAAGTATTTGTAACAATTACTTCTGCTCCTGCATTTATAAATGACAAATGAACATCAGTAACTAAATTATGAAATTTTTTTTCAAGAATTGCACTTGCTGACCACAGGGTACCTTTTGAAACTAATCCTCTAGCAAGTAATTCTTGACCCATACCACCATCTAAAATTCTTGTTTTCTTAAAAAATTCTAAATTCATTTTAACTATTTATTGTAGATAATTTTAGCATTAAAAGAAAAAGATCTTCTTTCTCCATTTATATTAAATGGATAAGCTGTGTGCATTAAATAATTGGGAAAAATTAATAAGTCTCTAACTTTTGGCTCAACATTATAAATACTTTTACTAAGGAAACCTTTTTGTCCATTTATAAAGTCAATTGTACCATTAGTTTTTATTTTTTTATTAGTTACTAATTTATTTTTTGTCATATTTTTTGGTAATTTTAGATAACCAACTCCAGATAAGTCACCCTCATGATAATGGATAGGGTTGTACTCACCCTTAAATTGTCGCACAACCCAAAGATTTAAGATATTAATTTTTTTAATATTTTTAATTTTTTCATTTGATAAGAAAATCTTTATATTGTTTGTTATCTCCTTTTTTAAATTTTTTTGAATGAAATTATTAGAAATTTTTATCTCATTCTTAATCTGACTAGATAGTTTTGAACTATAATCAATTTTTTTAGTCGTGGACTTATCGTCAAACTCTTTATTGAGTTTATTTAAAAAATTTTGTGAAATTTTTGTTTTTCCAATTGATGGACCAAATGGTTTTAAATTTTTCATAATTTTAGTAAATATATTATATGATTATTAAATCAAGATTATGATAAGATTCTAAAACCCATTCTAACTGCAACAAATATGACCAATAACGATGTTGTCACAGCAAGGGTTCTATTGGATAAAAACTTAATATTTAAAATACTTCCTATTTGACCCCCAACTAAAACTGCTACAAATAATGGCCAATAATTTAAAAACTCATTTAAAATAATATTTTTAGTAAGTTGTCCAGCTATACCAAAAATCGAATTTATTAAAATAAATATAGAGGCAGTACTAGTTATGTGTTTTGGATAACCTGCTTTAATTAAAAATAATAAAGGGCTTAAAAATATACCTCCACCAATTCCAATCAATCCAGAGATAAAACCAATAATCGAACCAATTATAATAGAAAAAATTTTTGGTATATTTTTAATTTTTATTTCATCCTGGCTGAACGATTTACTCTCCATTAACAAAAGAATTCCTGCAATTATCAATATTATGAATAATAATATTTCAAAAAATTCCTTTTCGATCTGTATCGATCCACCTATAAATGCGAAAGGAATTGAACCAATGAGATAAGGAATTAATAATTTAATATTTAAATTTCCTGATCTAATAAAATTTATAGAATTTCCTGAAACTACAATAATATTGCAAAATAAAGCTATAATTGGAAATATATAAAATGGTATTCCCCATATCAGCATAAGTGCTAAATATGTTGAGCCTCCACCAAAACCAACACTTGAATATAATATTGCTGTTATAAAAAAAAATATTGTTAATATAGTCATATTAAAAAATTTATATGATTGTAAATATAGCCTTATTAACTGTAACAGATACCAGAACCTTTGATAATGATAAATCAGGCGCAATTCTTGTAGATAAGATAAAAGACGCTAATCATAAATTAATTGATAGAAAAATTTGCAAAGATAATAAAGACGATATTGTTTTGATATTGAAAGAATGGACCAATCAAAAGGAAATTGATGTTATAATTACAACTGGTGGCACAGGGTTAACTGGAAGAGATATCACTCCAGAAGCAATAAATGAAATAGCTGATAAACATATACCCGGGTTTGGAGAAGTATTTAGAACCATTAGTTTAAAAACTGTTGGAACTTCTTCAATTCAGTCAAGAGCTTGTGCTGTTTTAGCAAATGGAAAATATATTTTTGCGTTACCTGGATCTTCCGGAGGAGTTACGGATGCTTGGGATGAAATTTTGAAACATCAGTTAGACGTTAATCATAAGCCCTGTAATTTTGTTGAATTGATGCCTAGATTAAAAGAAAAATAACTATTTTTGGTATTTTTCTTTCCACTCAGAGTAGGGCATGCCGTAAATATGTTCTCTAGCTTTTGGATCTGATACTTCTATTCCTTTTTTTTCAGCCTCTTCTCTGTACCATCTTGATAAACAGTTTCTACAAAAACCAGCAAGATTCATTAAATCAATATTTTGCACATCTTTTCTTTCATCAAGATGTTTTATTAATCTTTCTAGAGTCGCTGATTGAATTTCATTTTTTAAAGTATTATCCATAATTAAGTTCTTTTCTGTTGATTTTAATCCTCAAGAGTAACAAAACAATTATAATTATAAAGTATATTAGTGGCTTAAAAAAAATTGTTTTTGATAACCATATATAATGAAGTGATCCAAAAATTGCGATGGCGTATATTAATCTATGTATTCTTTTCCAGTTATTTCTAAGTAGTTTCATCATTTTTTGAGATGAAGTAATTGCCAATGGAACTAATAAAACCCAAGCAGCAAATCCAATAAAAACATACTTTTTTTTAATTACATCATCAAATATTGGGTTCCAATCAAATCTGTAATCTAAACCTATATAAGTAAGAAAATGAAGAGTAGCATAAAAGAAAATAAATAATCCCAACATTCTCCTAAAACTTGTCCAAACTGACAAATTTGTAAATCTCTTAAGAGGACTCATACTCAATGTTAAACAGATAAATATTAATGTCCATTCTCCAGTGAAATGAGTAATTTCTTTAACAGGTTCAGGACCTAATTTATTAAAGTAAATTTTATAAAAAATAAATAGAAATGGAATAGTACTTAATATAAAAATACCTGGCTTAAAATATTTTTTCATTAAAAAAATTTTTTTAAATCCATACCTGTATATAAATTTGCAACTTGATCACCGTAACCATTAAACATCAAAGTTTTTACTCTCGGAGCCCAAATACCTTCTCCAATTATTCTTTCTGTAGCTTGGGACCACCTTGGATGATTTACGTTTGGATTTACATTTGAGTAAAAACCATATTCTCTTGGAGATGCCCACATCCATGATGACATTGGCATTTTTTCTACAAGTTTTATTTTTACAATTGCTTTTGCACTTTTAAAACCATATTTCCATGGAATAAAAATTCTGAGAGGAGCACCATTTTGATTTGGAAGTTTTTTTCCATACAAACCAGTAACTACAGTTGTTAGTGGATGCATAGCCTCATCAATTCTCAATCCTTCTTTATAGGGCCAATTTAAAACAGGATATTTTTGACCTTTCATTTGATCAGGGTCGTAAATACTTTCAAATGCTACGAACTTAGCTTTACTGGTAGGATTAACTTTTGAAAGCAATTTACTTAATGAAAACCCCATCCACGGAATTACCATTGACCAACCCTCAACGCATCTAAGACGATAAACTCTTTCTTCTGATAAAAAACTATCTGAAATTTCCTCCATAGATAATTTAATAGGTTTATCAACCTCACCCTCAATACTTATATTCCAAGGATGAGTTTTAAACATTTTTGAATTTCTATGGGGATCACCTTTTGAAGTCCCAAACTCATAATAATTATTATAAGTTGTTATATCTTTGTAGCTTGTTAGTTCATTTCTATCTTTCGATGAAGCATTACTTATGAGTGGAAAAGAGGAAACGGCTAGCGCGCTTGCACCAAAGCCTAATTTTTTGACAAATGATCTTCTTTTTTTATAAATGTTTTCTGGAGTAATTTCTGAATGTTTAATTTTTTTCATTAACAAGTGGATTCCCTTTTAACCAATTACTTTCACTATTTTGATAATGTTCTTTTTTCCATATAGGAGATCTTTTTTTTATTTCTTCAATAATATATCTTGATAATTTATAAGCCTCTTCGCGATGTTTAGTTGCAACAGCAATAATTATACTTATTTCACCTAGGTTCAAATATCCTTTCGCATGGTCAATAAATACAGCCTTATTTTTGATTTCTAATTTTTCATTTGCTTCATTATAAATTTCTTCAAAACTTTGAATTACTAAAGCATCGTGCGTATCATATGTTATTCCAATGACACTTTTATTATCATTTTGGTTTCGAACAGTTCCTGAAAAAAAAATTGATGCACCAAAATCAGATGATGCAATAAATTTTTCAGCATCTTGAATACTTAATTTTCTTAATTTAGTGTCAATTATTCTACCTTGAAACATTATCCTCCTCCGATAGGAGGTATGATAGCAATTTTTTCGTTATTTTTTATTTTATAATTGTCGCTCACGATATTATTGTTTTCAGATGAAAAAGCTGAAGTATTAACAATTCTAACAAAATCTTTGTTTCCATCAAAATTTTTTTTAAGATATTTTATTATTTCAATTCTCGCATCTTTGATTGTTGAGTCATTATTTAAACTAAGTTCTAAGATATTTTGGTCACTGAAATCCCTTGTAGCACCAAATAACTCTATTTTTACTTTCATCTATATTGATAAACTAAAATAAATTTTTTAAAAAATCAGGTAGGCCATCTGGATTTTTCCACAATCCACTTTTTCCACCTTCTTTAATTAATAATTTTATATTATCAATTTTTAGATTAGGATTAACTATTTTACTCAAATCATATATTGTAATTAAAGCAGCATTCACTCCCATTATAGCTTCCATTTCAACACCTGTTTTTGCTGAGGTAGAGACAACACAGAATACTTCAAGTGAAGCTTCCTCCTCATTCATAATAATTTTTGTTGCTGTATGATCAATTGGCAAAGGATGACAAAGTGGAATTAATTCACTTGTTTTTTTAACACCCAAAACAGCCGAGACTTCTGCTAAGGCTATTGGGTTTCCTTTCGGCATTTTGTTATTCTTAATTAATTCAAAAACCTCTTTACCAACATAAATTTTACCCGAGGCTAATGCTCTTCTGAAAGTTTCTTTTTTTGATGAAACATCAATCATATTAAATGTACTTTTTTTAAAAATGCCTTCAGCCCAGTCTTTTAAATCGTTATCTTTAACTATTTTCAAATTTTTCAATTTAACCACCAATTGTTGATAGATTTTTATTTAGACCAGTTTCACCAATTTCAAGATAATGTGATTCTTTTTTATAGTTAAGTTGATTAAGAATTAAATCTTTTAATTCCTCAATTTGATCATCTTTTTGCATTAAATGTCTTATATTAATTCCAGTATCTCCAAAAAGACATAATCTTAAATCCCCTTTTGCAGTAATTCTAAGACGATTACAGCTTTTACAAAAATCTTTTGAATAAGGAGCAATAACCCCAAATTTACCTTTATATTCAGCTTTAATAAAATTTTTTGATGGACCTGCATCTTTACCAAAAGTTTGAATAATCCATTTGTCGTTATTTAGAAAATCAACAAATTTATTCGCTGATATATGGTATTTTTGAAAATAGTCTAAATTATCTCCAGTCTGCATTAATTCGATATATCTAAAATCTATTTCATTATTTTTTATAAAGTTCGACCATTCTTTAAAATCTTTTTCCGAGTCATTGATACCTTTCATTAATACTGCGTTAATTTTAATATTTTTAAAATTTAATTTTTGTAATTCTTGAATACCTTCTAAAATTTCATGGAGTCTGTCGTGACCTGTAATTTGTTTAAAAGTTTTAGAATTTAAACTATCGATGCTAATATTGATACCATCTAAACCACTATCTTTTAAATTTTTAGCAATTTTATTTAATTTATATCCATTGGTAGTGATAACTGTTTTTTTAATACCCGAATTTTTTTTTATAATTTTAATTATTTCAAGATAATCTTTTCTTATTGTTGGCTCACCCCCAGTGATTCTGATTTTTGAAACTCCAAGTTCTGACAATGCCTTAGCAAGTCTTCCAATTTCTTGTGTATTTATGAAGGTTCTGTTATCAGCTTTATTAATTTTATATCCATCAGGCAAACAATAACCACACTTAAAATTGCAAACATCTGAAATCGATAACCTTATATAAGGAAATCGTCTGCCAAAATTATCTTTAAGAATGTTCATGTTAGATATTTTATATTATATTCTATTACTAATATCATGAACAAAATTCTTTCACAGGATGAAATCGATAGATTTAAAGAGGATGGAGCTTTATTTCTTAAACATAAATTTGATATTGGGTGGATAAATAAACTTAAAAAAGGAATAGACAGAGATATAGCTAACCCAAGTCCAAGGTTTAAATCACACACTATTAAAAAAGGTGCTCCCTCATATCTCGAGGATTATTGGACTTGGCACTTAGTTCCTGAGTTTAAGGAGTTTGTTTATGGTTCACCTTATGCTCAAATAGCTTCTGAACTGATGTCAGCAAATAAAATTAATTTAGTAATGGATAATTGGTTCTTAAGGGAGGCTGGATCCAAATCTACAACTCCATTTCATCATGATATCAGTTATTTTGATATGGAAGGGACCATGTGTGTTCTCTGGTTACCCTTACAGCCTACAAAAAAAAATGAGGGAGTAGTTTGGGTAAAAGGATCACACTTATGGAATAAATTATTTTTAAGAGTTTTGTTTAAAGATGGTCATAAAATTGAGGGAGACGAGTGTATAGTTAATGGAAAAAAATATGAACTACCTCCAGACATTTTAGGAAATAAAAGTAATTATGATTTTTTACAATGGGACTGTGAATTAGGTGATGCTGTAATTTTTGATATGCGAACTCTTCACGGCTCTCTAAACGAGATAATTCCTGAAAAAACTTTAAGTCGCTATACATTAAGAGTTGCTAAAGAAGGCGCTAAAATAAGTTATGATGGAGACTGGACAAGTTTTAATTATAGAAAAGCAATGCAAGAAGCTGGTTATAAAAATGGAGATCCTGTAGAGGGTGAATTCTTCCCAACTCTTTTTGAGAATAGTTAGTATAGTAGATAAGCATGAAGCCAAATATTGAAAACAATTTAAAAAATGATGTTGAGGTAATAATTAAACTTTATAAGCAAAATAAACTTAATGAAGCACTAAATTTATCAAATAAATTAGTTATTAAGAATAATAATGTTCCTTTTGTATTAAACCTTAATGGATTAATTAATTTAAGCTTAGAAAAATGGCAAAATGCAATTTCAGTTTTTAAAAAAGCTATAAATTGTGACAGTAATTTTGTCGAAGCATATAATAATCTCGGTATAGCCTACATTCATTTGGGCGAACATGAAAATGCAATTGAAAACTATCATAAAGCCATTGAAATAAAAAAAGACTATGCCAATGCTTATAATAATTTAGCTACACATTATGATGACATTGGTAATTATAAAGAGGCGTTAAAATTTTATGTAAATGCCCTTAATTATAATTCTAACCATATGTTAGCCCAGAATAATTTAATTCATTTAATGAATTACTATAACCCAGATCAATTCGAGGAAAACCCGATTGTAAAAGCAAACAATGAAATTAAAAAGATAAATATTAATTTCTCTCTAAACGATAAGATTACCAATTTAAATATAGGAACATATTTTAAAAAATGTAATAATATTGTTAAAAAAAATCTTAAAAACCTGAATTTTATAGATTCCCAAATACATAGAAGAAATGGATATAATCTAAATTGTGATAGACATAAAAAAGCTTTTCATAACCATAATATAATACCAAAATATTGTTTTACCTGCTTTAAAGTCCAAATTGAATTAAATGCAGTCTCTGAACTTGTAAAGTTATTTTTTATTTTTGATCAGTTAGTATTACCAAATAATAATATAAGAAAATGTTTTGTAGAATTAAGGCAAAAAATTAAAGGTAGTTACAAAGCTTTAATATATTGTTCCTCTATGGATGACGCTTATAAAGTTAGTAAAATTGTAAATTCTTATTTAGTTAAAATCCTAAATAATGAATTTAAATTAGATATTAAAAGAGGCTGTACAGAGTTTGATATTGCATATCCGGGATATAAAGATGCTAAAAATTTAGATAAAGTAAAATATAAAGATGACTGGAAGCAACTGGAGGTAATGATAGATCAAGAAATTCAAAACGGGAGTAAAAAAGGTAAAAAATTTTTTTCAAAAAGTTTAAACGGTGTAGGATTAGGTGACGTATTAATAATCAATAATTGGTTAGATTATGCCAAAATAATAGGGGATGAGTCTTATTTGGATATAAGTGATGACTTTTTTTCATCAGGTTATATTTTAAATCAAATAAAAAATAGAGATTTTAAAAGTTAAAGATCATATTTACATTCCCCATCGCATAGCTGCAGTATGAACTGGCGAGTCCCAATGTTTTAATATTTCTTCATCACATTTTAGCAAGGTTATAGAGGCTCCCTGCATTTCTAAAGAAGTACAATAATTACCAACCAAACTTTTTGTAACTTCAATTCCCTTGGTTTTTAGAATTTGACATGCATCGTCATAAACTAAATATAATTCTGTTAGTGGAGTTCCTCCCATACCATTAACAAATAGTAATGTTTTTTCATTATTTTCTGGTTTTAAATCGTCAAGAATAGCATCTAAAATATTTCCTACTATTTTTTTAGATGACTGTATTTTTTCTCTTTTTCTACCTGGTTCTCCATGGATCCCTACTCCAAATTCCATTTCATCAGAACTGATATCAAAAGTTGGTTTTCCTGCTTCTGGAGTAGTACAGCTCGTAAATGCAACACCCATAGTGCCAGCACTTTCGTTTACTTTCTCTCCAAGTTTTTTACATTTTTCTAGTGATCCACCATCTTCAGCTAAAGATCCAACTATTTTTTCTACAAGGACTGTTGCAGCTACACCACGTCTACCAGTTGTAAATGTAGAGTCTTCCACAGCAACATCGTCATTAGTTATTATACTATCACTTTTTTGTGAGTACATTTCTGCTCCCATCTGAAAGTTCATAATGTCACCTGAATAATTTTTAACAATAAATAAAATACCTGCTCCACTATCAACATGTTCAGCAGCTGCTAACATTTGATCAGGAGATGGTGCAGAGAAAACAAAACCTGGACACGCTGCATCCAACATTCCATGACCAACAAAACCACCATGCATTGGCTCATGACCACTTCCTCCTCCTGATATTAAGGATACCTTACCTTCTTTAGTTTTGTTTTTTCGAGAAACAAAATTTGGATCAAAATTAACCTTAATAATATCACTGTGAGCTTTGCCAAAACCTTCAAGACTCTCTCTTAAAAAATCATCAGTTTTATTTATAAATTTTTTCATTTTTTCCTCCTATTGATTGATAACTGATTTACAAATTGTTTCGATAATAAGTTGTGATGAGCGCGCCCCTGGATCAATATGTCCTTTAGCTCTTTCACCTAAAAATGATGCTCTACCTTTTGTGCATATCATATCTTTTGTTGCTAACATTCTATCTTTAGCAATTTTAATTATATCATTTAATCCTTGCTCTATTTCATTATTATCCTTTATATCTTTTAGCTTGTCAGATACCGGAATTAACACATCCATCATTGTTTTTTCACCTACCCCAGCCTTACCTCTATCTTTCATGGCTTGAATACCATTAATAATCATCTCACATGCTTTGTTAAAATTAATATTTTTATCTAGATTAGGCGTTTTTGCCATAGACATGAAAAAGGTTCCAAACAGAGCCCCTGATGAACCACCAATACCTGATAAAACTTTCATTGCAATCATGTTTAATGCTTTATCTATAGGCATATCTTTAATTGTATCTTCAAGTTCAACTACTAATTTAAGCCCTCTTTGTATATTAAATATATGATCACCATCCCCAATATTTTGATCTAGCACCTCGATTTCGGATGCATTTTCGTCAATTACAATTTGAATATTTTTTGCTTGAGAAATTAAAAAGTTAACGCTCATTAATTCTATTTC
>ERZ802830.3383-NODE-3383-length-13616-cov-6.29563_pt1 | contig 13616 bp, 10 predicted proteins | sample MGYA00345654_ERZ802830 | MGnify/ENA primary metagenome ERZ802830 (study PRJEB30503, sample SAMEA104212375) | marine metagenome | biome: Westerlies Biome; feature: [SRF] surface water layer (ENVO:00010504) within the epipelagic zone...; material: water... | reverse complement strand
AACCCAGCTCACCTGACGGGGCATGACTGGCTCGCGGACAGCGACAACGCTTCCCCCTGGCATCAGGGGAAAATCCGAGCCGCCAAACCAAGTGAAGGGGGATGGGCAATCCGAGTCGAGCAATCTGCAACATATGTGATTTCTTTACGCCGCTGGCCCAGAGAACTTTCTCATCCGATCAATGCAGATCTCGCACCGGGAGCAGCCGTACCGGGATTGAATGCATTTCGAGAAACACCGGGCAAAGGGTTGGGAGCAACAAAAGCTACATTGAAAATAGGTGATTTAACACGAACCAAACCGATTGTTGATGGTGCCGAGGAAATTAGATTCACCTTGGAACTTGAAGAGGATGACTATCTGCTGGAAGGCATCTTCCACAGCGACAACGAATCCGGAATGCGCATTGGAGCGTATTACGCCGTGATTGAAAGACTTTAGTTGGTTCCTGGCCAGCTCGTTGAAATCCAGACGAACGAATGATGGGGCGCATCATTGCAGAATACCCGCCTATGGCATGGATCAACCAAGTCATCAGGCTGAAGCAAGCATTCAAATAGAACGACGAAACATCGAATATGAAACGTATCATTATCAGCATCCTTGTTGCTTCTGGTCTACTGACTCAATTAATGGGTCAGGATGAAGCTCATGACATCGTGAAAGGCCCTGTGCTTTGCCAGGGAAATTATCAGACAGAGCAGCAAGCTATTGAACAACTTGCACGGATGGCTGCCAATTATGGTAACCTCAAGGAATGGAATGCTCGTGCAGCAAGAGTTCGCAAACAAATTCTGATTGGATCCGGACTGCACCCACTACCCAAACGAACGCCTCTGAATGCAGTGGTGCACAACAAGCGAACTTATGAAGGCTATTCCGTCGAGTCTGCAGCGTTTGAGGCCCGACCTGGTTTTTTCGTTTATGGCAATCTCTACCGTCCCAGAGAATCAAAAGGACCGCATCCGGCCATTCTCTGTCCTCACGGCCATGCCCGCGGACCGGAGGGCGGACGCTATCGCTCAGATCAACAATACCGTTGTGCGACACTGGCTCGTATGGGTGCCGTGGTTTTTTCATATGACATGGTAGGATTCGGGGATTCCCTGTATCTCGGTTGGAATCACAATCATCCTCAGGCACTGACGCTACAGACCTGGGGCAGCATAAGGGCCGTTGATTTTGTTCAAGCACTTCAGGATGTCGATGATGATCAAATTGGCATCACTGGCTGTTCAGGAGGTGGCACTCAAACCTTTCTTCTGGCGGCTTTGGATGACCGTATTCGGGTATCGGTACCCGTTGTGATGGTCTCGGCCCATTTTTTTGGTGGATGTGATTGTGAAAGCGGAATGCCCATCCACAAGACCGAGGAGCTGGAGACAAACAATGCCGAGATCGCGGCCCTGACGGCGCCGCGGCCTCAGTTACTGGTTTCCGTGGGCGGAGACTGGACGAAGAACACACCGCTTGTCGAGTATCCTTACATACGCAATGTGTACGACCTTTCCGGCAAGAAATCACTGGTGGAAAATGCTCATTTTCCCAACCAGCAACATGGCTATCAATTCCTGAAACGGCAGGCAATGTATCCATTCATGGTGAAGCACCTCAAGCTCAATAAAAAAGAAGTATATGACCCGGCAACTGAAGTGTACGACGAAAGCAAAACGGTCTTGGAAACCCCCGAACAAATGCGTGTTTTCAATGAAGCAAGGCCGCTGCCAGAGCAGGCATTAAAACCAGGATCAAAGGTTTTGTTCTAGTCCTGATTGGGCATGGGGTCTGGCGAGCCTGAGAACAGTAGATTCACTCTGTCTTTCCAAGAGAGGACAAATAACCGAGCAGATCAAAAAACTCCTGTTTGGTAAGAGAATCGACCAGACCCGAAGGCATCATGGAAACAGAACTGGTTTCACGAAAAGCAATATTATCCTTTCGTATCCGTGTTTCCACGTTTGCAATGTTACGCAACACGATGACATGCGGGCTCTCATGAACGATTGAACCGGATATAACAGACTCATCTTTCGTGGTGATGACGGACATCCTGTAACCTTCCTTGATCTTGGAACTGGGTTCCAAAAGCGATTCCATGAGATAGTCCATTGGCGCACTGGCGCCGATACTTGATAGATCTGGACCAATCATAGCTCCCTTTCCATCGACGGTGTGACAGAGCACACAACCCAAGTCTGGACGCTGGTAGACCTTGCTTCCCTGCTCTGGATCGGCCTTTTGAATTCGAGCCAGATAGCCATCCAAATGCACTGGGTCCATACTCAGAGGTGTCGACTGAATGGACCCTGCTTTTGAAAGGGCATCCATCAGAGGAGAATCCCAATAACCGGATGTTTCCACCATTCTCACAGCTATGACGGCATTGTGTGTTGGAATCTGAGCCTGCAACATACTGCCGGTAAGTGCGGTGATGGCCTGCTTGTTTGAAACCAGGGCCCCCATCAATCGCTCCACATCCTGATCGGACATGGTTCGAGTCAATAACTCTGCCACAATCGCGGCAGCCAGAGACGGATCATGATCCATTAAGGAAGCGCACGCGTTGACACGGCGCTCCGCAGTAGCCTGAGTATCCCTGGCCAGACGTTTCAGAGGCTCGAAATCCCCCAGATCCGCCAGTCCTGAAATCGAGGCACGTTGAAGACCTTTGTCCTCTGAAGCGAGGTGGATCACAAGCAGGTCACGCATCGTTTTCAACTTCCAGAGTCCAATCAACCGGCAGGCTCGAGCCAGTATTTGAGGGTCAGCAGATTGCATCATCATCCGACAGGCTCGCAATCTCAATCCCGCTTTGGAAGGATACACTCTGCGATCCTGAGCTGATTCAAGAAGTGCCTCCGCTGATGCGCTGAACAGAGGGTGTCCGCTCTTGGATGTCAGGTCGGCAAGGAGATTTAAATCATCAGCCGAGCCTATCTTTCCGATGAGACGCACCGTTGCGACATCATTGGAGGTAGATCCGTCAACCAGCAGTTTGACCAGAGGTGCAAGTAAAGCAGGTTTTTCGATTGATCGCAGGGCAAATGCCAGCTGATCGACCTGAGCATGCAATGGCAGGGAACCATTCTTGAATGCGGGCACCCAGTCCTCTTCCAGCAGACGGCATGTTCTCCAAAGAGCGAAATCCAGATAGGTATCCATGGGCTGATCCAGTACTTTCAGGGCCAGCGTAAGAGCTGACGGAGAATGAATTTGCCCCAGGGCAGTGACGGCTTCTCGTCGAACGCGCGGATGAGGATCATGGACGGATGCTTCCAAGTTCTGAAGCGTATCTCCCTCATGATACCAAAATCGGGTCACGGCGGACCGAACACGATGGTCCGGTGAACGAAGCAATGCCTCCATCCATGCTGCAGGAGGTGTGATGGCTATCGTTTGATAAACCCACAAGGCCTCAAGGCGATGGTGTTCGAAATGAGGATGAGATGGATCCAGTTGACTCAGCCACTCACGGAGAGCGCGCTGGACAGCTTGTGAGTCATGATTTTTTAATACCTGTTTGGCATGGAGCCTGACCCAGTCTTCCTCGACTTTCAGAAGATCCAGCAAACCGGTAATGCTCGATTGACCGTAGTCAGGGGGGACAAGCAAAGGACGGTTGACGGCTGTGATTCGCCAGATCCGGCCGTGGACCTGATCACGCCGCGGATCTCGAAAATCTACTTCCCCATGCTGGATAATGGGACTGTACCAATCTGCCACATAGAGAGCACCATCCGGTCCCATGACCAAGTCAATAGGACGAAACGAGACATGACTGGATTTCAAAAGATCCTCCTTGAGCGTTGAAACATAACCGCTACCCGATTCTGCGACAACGTATCGATCGATGTTGTTTGCTCGAAAATCGTTGGCCATCAAATTGCCTTGCCAGGATTCCGGAAAGTGTCTTCCGCTGATTCTTTCCAGACCGCAAAGTTTAGGTCTCCCTGGATTGAGTCCATTCAAGTATCTGAGCTCGAGGGGAGAGGCGTTGAACACGCTGTCTGGAAAACTGTAATTGATACCCTCACCACCTGCACCATCGGTTTGGAAGGTCTGCCCCCATGCATCAAAAACCATTCCCCAGGGATTGACCAGGCCACGGCTGTAAATTTCAAGTCTGCGCGTTCGGGTGTTGTAATACCAAAGGCCCCCACCATTCAATCTGCGAGGGCCGTGCAGTGTTTCAACATGCGTACCGATGTAATAGCCCTGAAGCATGTAGAGCAGTCCGTCCGGTCCCCAACGAAGTCGATGAAGTGTATGGTGCGTGTCCTCGGTTCCAAAACCGGAAAGCAGGATTTGTTTGCGGTCCGCCTTGAGGTCGCCGTCATCATCTTTCAGATGAATCAGCTCATCGGCATGGGCCACATAAGCTCCTCCGTTCCCATCAGGTAGCACCCCTCCAGGAATGAGAAGGTTATCATAATAGACTGTGGATCTGTCAGCGGCTCCATCGCGATCCAGGTCTTCCAGGATAATGATCTGATCATCCGGCTCCTGGTTCACATTCAATTGCGGATACGTCCTGCTGGTGGAAACCCAGAGTCGCCCCTGAGGATCAAAGGCAATTTGAGTAGGCTTTGCGAGCAAGGGATCAGCGGCCCACAGATTGATCTCGAATCCATCAGCTACTTGAAAAGAGGCCGCTTCGATCGCAGGATCCGGTGGAGGTATTTCTTGCAGGCTTCGCTGCCCAATCAGTTCAGCAGACGTATTCAGAAGAAGGAATGAGAGCAGGATAATATGAGAACGGTTCATGGTTTCAAAAATTTCCGGATACGTTGTTCCTGTTGTTCGATGTAGGGCTCAAATTGTAATGGCTCTTTCTGAGCGATCTTCTGCTCGTCCCTGCGTTCCCCGAAGACGAAGGCATCGTTTCTGGGCCGCCATCGATGAAAATAAAGGGTATTCTTTTTGATGATGGCCTGTCGGACCTTGTCTGCACGGGAATTATTTAAATCGATTCTGACCGGTGGCAGCTTCAATTTCTGAACCCATATTTCTGCTACTTTTTGGTAACCCGCTGCAGACAAGTGCAATCCGTTTTCACGATATGCCGGAGCATTCAACGCTTCGTCTCCGAACAGATCCACTACAAGGTGTCCCCTTGAGCGGCCCGTCTCCAGTAGAATCTCCGCATAACGTCCCAGCATGAGATTAAGAGAATTGTCATGCACCACGACAGCTGGCGGGGTGATCAATACAATTTGTCTGGAAAGGTTTTCAAGGCGATCCAGCAGTCGATTCAATCCTTTCTGAAAGGAGGCAAGACCTTGAATGCCGTCAAAGGATTCATTGAATCCATAGGCAACAAAAACCACGGAAGGCTTTTCAGAGTTAAGATGCTTCATCATCCGCTGGAACCCCTCCTCCGCATCACCAAATAGCTGACGCCTCCTTCCTCCCGCCCGAGAATGACCGTAGACCGTGTCACCATCCCAGCCAAGATTCCTGAAGGTGATCTTCTTTTCAGGCCAGCGCAGGGTCAGGGATGTTTCAAGATGACCATAATCGAGAGCCCGCTCAAAGAATGTATTACCCAGAAAAACAACACGGTCTCCGTCTCGCATGGACAAGGTTTCCGCTGCGTTCGTTTCCTGGGCTGCGAGGGGCGCGATGTACAGGACCCATGCGCAAAGCGTGACAAAGGCATGTAGGTGTTGCATGGACACATCATGATATATTCACTCCGCATTGGCAACAGGAGAAGGATAGGTATTTAGTGCTTATTCTCCGATAAAGGGCAGCCAATCTCATCTCAGGAAAAAAATGGATCCGCAGCGGCAATATAATGCTTCCTCAAGGATAAAAGCCCCGAATTACATCAAGTCCACTGGAGGTTTTCTTACAACATTGGTGTGAAATTTTCTAACCCCCTCCTGTCGACAGGCACTCCAACTATGTTTGGGGTGGCAAGGTTCTGCTATCAGGATCTGAAAGGGCTAGGGTCAACTGGATTCCTGAGCGATTATCATTATGATAAAACCCACCAGGCAGGTGAAACAAAAGATCGCCCAGAGAGCGGATCGACGCCCCAATGTTTTCTGGATCACAAAGCCATAGATGACAGGAGCCAGAGGATAGAAAAACAAATTCAGTCCACCCCAGAGCATGCTTACTCGAAAGCCGGCTACGACACCCCATAACCACGCGGATAGATTCAACAAAAAAACCACCAGCCCTCCTAACAACCATGGTATGATTGCCCTCCAGTCTTGAGATCCTTCTTCGAGAACGCTACCTGCCGAAATCCCATCAAGCTGCCGGCGGACAGATTCCCTTCGCTCCGTAACGAAATACTTCAATGGGTGGGGTTCATACCATACCGGTTCTTCAGCCAGCACAGCATCAAAAAGGTCCAAGGCCTTGGGCCCGTTGATTCCTACCAAGGGACGCACAAAGGCAGCCGCACTTTGAATCTGTCCAAGCATTTTTTCCTCCCCGAAGATCGTTTCAAGGTAGGTATCCAGATGGGCGTGGTAAGTTTCCTTGTGATGTTGAATGCTCAAGACCCTCTCAATCAGTGTGTGTTCCATGCCCGCAGGGTGATCAATACTCAAATCACGGCGTGAGTCGGGTGTTCCTTGCAGGGGAAAGGCTCCAAAAGAATGATCCATATCCCAGGGCAGGAACTGAAATTTATTGGAATCAGGCTCCAGATAAATATAGTGATTTTGGGTTCCACCAAGGAAGCTGTCGAGATTACTTAGCAAGGCATTGACTGCAAGGAAACGAAGAAACTGATCCACATCCAGATACGTTTCCAGGCGCTCCTCAAAAGCCTGGTCCCCATCCTTGTGAATCAACTTGGCAAATTCAATGACATGTTTTTTCTGAGCCTCGGTAGCCGAGGTCTTCGGCACAAAACCAATTTCATATTCTGCCCAGTCTTCGCCTAAATAACGAAAGGATCCAAACGTACTTGGTTTCATCAAAAGTCCTTTCGAGGAGCCATAACGGTCTTTGAGGAAGCGCTTGTCGACTTGCTCTACCAGCGTATAGAGGCCATGAGGCTGACGGTCGAACAAACCTGGGACTGTCAGACTGACCATGGCATACCCTACACGTGAGCAAGGAATACCTGCTTCTCGAAAGAGAGCGTAGGACAAAGATTCACGCAGCAGAGAAGGATCAGACGTGTTGTTGTTGAGGTTGATCTTTCCAAGCCCTCGGAATGAAAAGTCTTCCTCGTATTCGTTGAAATCGATCTTGAACGATAATCGCTTGGTAAAATCACCCTCAACATACTCCAGAAAGGTTCCATTTCCCTTGTAGCGCAAGCCGACATCCTGAACAGTCTCTTCAGCGATGTGGACGTCCGCCTTTCCATATTGATGATCCACTCCAAGGTAACCGGCGAGCCCCGGGCGTGTTGATTTTTCGCTGCGAAAATGTTTCCCCATCACAGCATCCTTGATCAAGCCCCCAAAGGCCGCTTCAATATCCATCGCTAAACCAATGGGGGGCTGCATTTTAGCCCATTCATCAGCCGAAACCCGAAGGTGAATATCACTTACTTTATCCAACCCAAAAAGCAGTTTTGAATCTTCGGCAGACTGCATATCCTGACCGAGGGCTTTGCCGGACAACAACATGAGGAGAACTGAAAAAAAACTGAGATAATGGATTCTTCTTAACACACTAATACCTACGCTCACGGTTAGATAAAAGTTGCATGTTTCTTTTGCCATTAAAAGCAAATATGAAGAAAAGAGGATGCACGTTCTTTGAACTTCACCACGGTGTCATTCCTGAGAATAAAGACCAGGTCTACATCATGGTCTTCCTCTAAACCGCATACGATCTATGGAAGTGTGAACAAGGATTACGCTGAAGCTGCGACGAAAGTCCCTGTCTTGGCGGCCGTTTCATCGTGTGTATGAAACTTGACAAAAATCTGGGCATCCTTCATGTGTTTAAATTAACCCTCAGATACCACATATCATGAACCTCCAATATCATTGTCAAAAAAAATCAGGTTTCACCCTAATTGAACTTCTGGTTGTCATCGCCATTATTGCCATACTGGCTGGCATGCTGCTTCCAGCGCTTGGAAAGGCAAAAACCAAGGCCACAGGAGCTGCCTGCCTTGGTAATCAGAAACAACTGGCGCTGGCTTTCTACATGTATGCCGGTGACAATGAAGAGCGAGTGGTGGGAATGAGCACCTACCGCAATGGTCGTGATTTCTGGACGGGCCCCAAGCCTCTTCCCAGAGGCAGTAATCTGAAAGGCAAGGCCAAGGCTTTGGCCGAGGTACACGAGGGATTGCGACAGGGCAAACTTTTTACATACGCTTCCGCCGTGGGATCCTGGCATTGCCCGGGAGACGGACGTACCAAGCTTAAGCCGGGTCAGGGATTTGCCTACGACAGTTACGGTGGCGCCGGTGGCTTGGATGGCGAGGACACAGCCAATTCCATAACAAAAATGGATTCCATTCTTTTTCCATCGAGAAACTACGTCTTTGTGGAGGAAGCAGACAATCGAGGATGGAATCTTGGCTCATGGTTGATCAACCCGGATCCAAGGGCACTCACATGGGTGGACGCGGTTGCGCTATGGCATATCAACATGAGCACCTTGAGTTACGCCGATGGCCATGCTGATAGCCATAAATGGAAAGGTGAAGGCATGCTCGAAGCATCAAAAGCAGCCCCAAGGAGCTCCAAATTTGGGATAACCGCCAAAACAGATCAAGACAAGCAAGACATATGGTTCATGAAATACGGTTACACCCACAGGCGTCAGGCCGAGTTCGAAGAGAAGTGGAGAAATATCGGTTTTCGCCCATGATTCTGTGGATTGTGGATGCCCCTCCAGGGAAAAGAGGTATAGCCGTCACTTCAGGCTAATAAATGCTGCGACTCGTAAAAGCAGTGATATTTTAAATCAATGCCCCCTGCGCAAAAAGCTTATCAGGGACCTGCACGCTAGAAAGCCCTCGTGCACCTTGATCTACCACCGCGCAGAGACCTTGAGGCTTGCGATCAATTGACCGGAGGTAGTGGAGTTGACTTATGCATACCTCACCTGAAAGCAAGAAATACAGGATGCACGCAGGAGAACAGAGTAGATGATATTCTTGTTCGATTTGAACTTGCTCAATCCGAAACATCCCTCCCCCTCATGAAGAGGATGCTGCAACAGGACCGATCACCAGCACTATTTAATGGTTTTGAAAAATCCTGTGGCTGCGATTGAGAAACAAAACATACCCCGTTTTTTGTTGACCCGATCGAAAAATCCGCGTTTTCTTGGCCCCTTTGTAGCGGAAGGCTCAAGCCGTTTATACCTCAAGCTCGGAAATTCACATCTATGTTGACCATTCGAAAATTAGCAAAAGCATTTGCCGGAACGCCTTTATTTGAAGATGTATCCATGACCATGAACTATGGCGAACGGGTGGCGTTAGTCGGCCCCAACGGCTCTGGCAAAACCACGCTTTTCTCACTCATTCTAGGCAACGAGACGGCCGACACAGGCGAGATCAATCGGGACGAGTGGACCACAGTCGGTTATTTACCACAGGAGAGTGAGGCGCTCGGAGACGAGACAGTAATGGAAGTAGCCACTGGCCGTGTTGGCACGATCCCGGCGCTGGAGGCGTCCCTTCGTCAACTGGAGGAAGCCGGTAAGTGCGATTGCATCGAGTACTACGAGGCTCAGGCCAAGTTCGATTCCCTGAACGATCCGCAGTTCGAAGCCAAGGCAAAGAAGATGCTTCACGGCCTCGGATTCTCGGAAGAGCATTTTGATCGTCCTGCTTCCGACTTGAGCGGTGGGTGGGTCATGCGCGCACATCTGGCTCGTTTGTTGGCCATGCAACCTGATTTGCTAATGCTTGATGAGCCGACCAACCACCTCGATCTCAGTGCCTTGCTCTGGTTTCAGGAATACCTCAAGACACAGTCCTGCGCGGTGCTGCTGATCTCGCATGATCGACAGTTCATGGATAGCATCGTGCAAAAGGTATTTGAGTTCTCAAACAAGCGGCTTCTTTCCTGGAAAGGTAACTTTTCCGAATACGAAATCCAGAAAAAGGAGGCGTTCATTCGAGATTCCGCTGCCTACAAGAACCAGCAGAAGGAAATTTCGGTGATCAAGGACTTCGTCAGTCGATTTCGGAATGTGACCTCCAAAGCCGCACAGGCTCAGAGCCGGCTGAAGGCATTGGAAAAAATGGTAATGCTTGAAAAACCTCTCCCTCCGCGCAAGCCCTATCCATTCAGGTTCCCCGCTCCCTTGCGAGGTGGCCAGCGATCCATTGCGCTGGAAAACATCCACATGTCCTACGGAGACAACAAGGTCTATGAAGGGCTCGACTTCGAAGTTCAGCGCGGCGATCGTACAGTCCTTATCGGGCCGAATGGTGCAGGGAAATCTACTCTAATCAAGATTCTCGCAGGTGAAGTAAAATTCCAGAAGGGGGTTCGGACTGAGGGCCATAATTGTAAGCTCGGCTATTTCAGTCAGCACCGTTCCAAATCACTTGATCCAAATAACACTGTGCTCGATGAGGTGCTTGAATCTTCGCCGGACATCCGTGAGGATGAAGCGAGGGGGATCCTCGGCTCCTTCATGTTTCGCAAAGAGGAGATATACAAAAAAACGAATGTGCTGAGTGGGGGCGAAAAAAGTCGATTGAACCTTCTCAAGTTTCTGGTCAACCCTCCTAACCTTCTGCTGATGGACGAGCCTACCACTCATCTTGACATACTGACCGTTGAATCGTTGATCATCGCTCTTGAGCGTTACGAAGGTTCGCTGCTCTTCATTTCCCATGATGTCTACTTCATACGCAAACTCGCCACCAAGGTCCTGCATGTCAACAAGGGCACGGTGACCTCATATGCAGGCGATTACGACTACTTCCTGGAGAAAACCAACTCCAAAGGCAACGAACGCGCTGCGATCACAGCCTAGAGCGGAGGCTCCGGCACTGAAGTTGGTGGGCGACTTGGTCGAAATGGGGAAGATTGCGATTGTTCAAGGCATCCAACCGCAGGTGAATTACGGCGTGATAAACGAGAGACTCCCCCCGGTAGACTGGTGATTCGATCACTATGGAAAACCCCATCAACAATCTGGTTTTGTTGAACAGATGCTGACTGGTCTCAGCTTCGCCATGTTTACAGCGAACAGCGATTTGGAATCAAAGAGTAGAAACCCATGGATCGCGTTGAATTCGAGAATCGCAACAAAATCAGGGTGCAACAAATCCGAGCTGAGGTTGAAAGCTGGAGACAACCGGGCTTGGCAGGACTTACCCAGGCAGAGAAGGTTGTCATACCAAATGCCCAGGCTGTAGCAGCCTAAACAACCCTGAACAATAACTACTTGCTCTGACCTATCCTCTGCCTAAGCGCTTCGTATAGACACACACCTGTCGCCACTGATACATTCAAGCAATCCACTCTCCCTAACATGGGTATGCTTACCACTTGATCACAGTTTTCTTGCGTAAGCCGTCGAATCCCCTTGCCCTCGGCTCCCAACACCAATGCGGTCGGTCCAGTAAAGTCAACTTCATATAACGATGTTGATCCGGCGCCATCAGCAGTCCCCACCAGATTGACCCCGTGCTCACGGAGAAGTTCTAGGGTCCTTACGATGTTTACGACGCGCACAAAAGGTACGTTTTCCGCCGCGCCGCAGGAAATTCTAGAGACGGTCTCTGTAATGGAAACTGCCCGATTCCGGGGGGCAATCACCGCATGAATGCCAGCACCATCAGCTGTCCGAAGGCATGCCCCTAGATTGTGCGGGTCCTGGACACCGTCAAGAACCAGCAGGAAGGGGTTCTCTGTAGAACTGAGGATTGTCTCTAAATCAGGTTGATCAACCGCAATAAATCCGCCGCCTTGCGCATGCCTGTTATTGCGCGCACCACTCCGTTTGGTTCGTTTGCTCAATATTTTTCTCCTCTAGTTGTTAGAAATAATGCGATCATTTTTTGTATTCCGGTCTTACTGAAAGAGGGTAAAGGAATAAAGCCTATTATATCCTCCAACAGTAATGGCTCAACGATCCCTCTCTTAAGTTCACCGAGAGCAAGTCAGCTGGTCATTCTCCCATCCACCGTGGAGTAATGCCGCCTGAAGCAATGCATTTATTTTTGATTGTTGATGCTCTTCGATTGAACAAAAAACTGATCTATTGTTCAACCTTCGAAAGGTGGATAGTAACTCCTCGAATGCAGAATACCAGAATTACCAATACCGAACGTGAATCATTGCCAATAAAAATCAAAGGTAAGGAAAGGGAGTTGAAAGCTGACATCTCCTGATAAGCGTTTTAGCTTCTTGGTATGGAGATCAAAAAACAACTCATGACGTTTGCGCTCATGCTTCTCGTCGTGTTTTTTTCGGCCACGGTTTCGGCTGGCACACAACATCCCTGACCGGAAAGCGACCAGTGGCTGGTTTATCTGGGAGGCAAAGGTCCCGGACTGGGCAAGCATGTCATCCTGATCGCCGCAGATCAAGAATACCGCAGCGAACAATCGATGCCCATGATGGCTGGCATTCTCTCGAGGCAACATGGTTTTCACTGCACCGTCCTTTTTGGCCTCAATGGAGACGGCATGGTGGATCCAACCATGCCTGTTTGCCCCACGAAGGGCGAGGAGGATGCCTTCAAATCGCATCACATCCCCGGGCTGAAATACCTTGAAAAGGCTGATCTGGTGATTTTCCTGACTCGATTACTGACCCTGCCTGAAGATCAGCTGCAGCACATCGTTGAATATCTGGATTCCGGCAAACCGATCATCGGACTGCGCACCGCCAACCACGGATTCAGGGGTCCCCTTCCCTACAGCATCAATAGCAGGCAGGTAAGATTTGGCGAACTTCTGGGCGGAACCTTTCTCAGTCATCACGGCAACTGGCATCAGGATTCCACGCGCGGCGACATCATCCCGGAGATGAAGGAACATCCGATACTGATCGGCGTGCAGGACATCTGGGGGCCATCGGATGTCTACCGTACTTATGAAGAGGGCTCGGGACTTCCCGTGGGATGCACCGCCCTCGTCATGGGCCAGCCCCTTGTCGGCAGAAAGCAGGGCGGAGCAGCGAATCCCGAGAAAGCGCCCCTGCCGGTGGTCTGGTTCAAGCACTGGAATACCACAGGGAGCCAGACTGCAAGAGTGCTTCAATCCACGATGGGAAGTGGCAAAGACCTGCAGAACCCGGGACTGCGCCGGCTGATCATCAATGCCACCTATTGGGGGCTGGAAATGGAAGACCAGATCTCGGCAGAGCGCAGCGTCGCCTACACAAGCGCCTATGAACCCCTGAACAGTGGATTCAATTACAAAAAACTGGGGGTTGCTCCGCACCCGCCGGCTTTCTACCGCTGATCAAATTTGGATTAAATAGGCCAAGGCTCCTCTGCCTGATAAATCGCCCCGTTGTTGTTGGAGGACATTCCGGCATGAAGACATTCTTATCATTCTACAATCGCAATGGGATCCCATACGAGCAGCCCCCCTCCCACCTCACAACATTCAACATCGATCAGTTTGCTTACATGGTAAAGAATATGGCCTACCTTAAAAAAGGCAGCGCTAGACTGCTTGAGAATTGTATCATGATATGGAGCTC
>ERZ802830.3380-NODE-3380-length-13621-cov-8.05654_pt1 | contig 13621 bp, 10 predicted proteins | sample MGYA00345654_ERZ802830 | MGnify/ENA primary metagenome ERZ802830 (study PRJEB30503, sample SAMEA104212375) | marine metagenome | biome: Westerlies Biome; feature: [SRF] surface water layer (ENVO:00010504) within the epipelagic zone...; material: water... | reverse complement strand
GGCGTTATGCTCTCACTCCCACTCGATGGTCGCCGGCGGCTTACCCGAAATATCGTAGGCAACACGTGAGATCCCTGAAATCTCATTAATGATGCGATTCGAGACCGTCTCGAGTAGTTCGTAAGGCAGGTGCGCCCACTTCGCGGTCATAAAATCGATGGTTTGCACAGCACGCAGCGCAATCACATACTCATAACGCCGACCATCTCCCACGACGCCTACCGATTTAACTGGGAGGAAAACGGCAAATGCCTGACTCGTTTTGTCGTACCATCCCGACTTTCTCAGCTCAGAGATAAAGATATCGTCTGCACGGCGAAGCAACTCAGCGTACTCATGCTTCACCTCTCCCAAAATGCGAACGCCAAGGCCCGGCCCGGGGAACGGATGGCGGAAGACCATAGACTCGGGCAATCCGAGCTCGAGGCCGATTTGTCGAACCTCATCTTTGAACAGCTCACGTAGTGGCTCGACCAACTCGAGTGTCATGTCCTCGGGTAGACCTCCAACGTTGTGGTGGGACTTAATGACATGCGCCTTACCCGTCTTAGAGCCCGCAGACTCAATGACATCAGGGTAGATGGTCCCTTGCGCCAGCCACTTCACCTCGGTGAGCTTTGTAGCCTCCTCGTCAAAGACATCGATGAAGGTATTTCCAATAATCTTCCGCTTTGCCTCAGGCTCGGACACCCCCGCTAGACGCGATAGGAATCGTTCTTGCGCATCAGCACGAATGACTTTCACACCCATATTCGAGGCGAACATCTCCATGACCTGATCGCCCTCGTTCAGGCGCAACAACCCATTGTCGACGAAAACACAGGTCAGCTGGTCACCGATGGCCTTGTGAAGGAGCGCCGCGACAACGGAAGAATCAACACCCCCTGATAGGCCCAAGAGGACTTTGTCTGAACCCACCTGCGTGCGTACTTTCTGAATCGCGTCTTCAACAATATTGGCAGACGTCCACAACGCCTCACAGCCACAGATATCGATGACAAACCGCGACATAATCTCTTTACCCAGTGAGGTATGGGTTACCTCGGGGTGAAACTGAATACCAAACCACGGCTTCTCAGCATGCGCCATGGCGGCAATAGGACAACTGTCTGTCTCAGCGGTACGAAGGAATCCTTCGGGAAGTTGAGTCACTTTGTCTCCGTGACTCATCCAGACATCGAGTATCCCTCGACCATTTTCGCCGGCACGATCGGCAAGACCCGAAAAAAGTCGATCGTCAGTGACGCTTTGAATCTCGGCGTAGCCAAATTCGGATGTATCTGAACCCTCAACAGCGCCGCCCATTTGAACGGCCATGGTCTGCATGCCGTAACAAATACCCAGCACAGGAAGACCAAGTTCAAAAACAATATCAGCGGCTCGAGGTGAATCCTGCTCGGTAACAGACTCGGGGCCACCGGATAGGATGATGCCTGAGGGCTCAAATCCGCGAATGTCGGCCTCTGTCACATCCCAGGCATAGATCTCGCAGTAAACACCAATTTCTCGCACGCGACGCGCAATGAGCTGCGTGTACTGAGAGCCAAAATCGAGAATAAGAATGCGATGCCGATGGATGTCCTGGCTCATCATGTCCTCACGGTGGAATTGTATGGACTGATTCGACTGCCGAATCAGCGAACCGGGTAGTTAGGTGCTTCTTTCGTAATCGAGACATCGTGGACATGCGATTCAGACATGCCCGCAGAGGTCACCCTCACAAACTGGGGTTTGGTACGCATCTCTGGGACGTTAATACACCCTGTATAGCCCATGGAGGACCGCACGCCGCCCATTAGCTGATGAATAATGGCCGATACCGGACCCTTATAGGGGACACGACCCTCGATACCCTCAGGTACTAATTTCTCGGAACCCACACTGGAGTCTTGGAAGTATCGATCGGATGAGCCTTGCTTCTGAGCCATGGCTCCAATCGAACCCATACCCCGGTACGATTTGTACGTTCGCCCCTGAAAAAGTTCGACTTCGCCTGGCGCCTCTTCCGTACCCGCGAACATCCCGCCCAACATAACCGAGTGAGCACCAGCCGCTAAGGCTTTGGAAATATCACCTGAGAAACGAATTCCGCCGTCGGCAATCAACGGTATGTCCGTATCAGCCAGCGCCATCGCCACATTGGACACGGCACTAATCTGTGGCACACCCATTCCGGTAACAATGCGCGTAGTGCAAATTGAACCGGGCCCAATGCCGACTTTGACGCCATCGGCACCTGCCTCAGCTAGTGCAAGTGCAGCGTCTCCGGTCGCTATGTTTCCGCCGATCACATCAACACTCGGGTAGTTGTCTTTTATCCACCGAACACGTTTTAGAACATTCATGGAGTGACCGTGAGCCGTGTCGACTACCAGCACATCGACACCAGCTTTAACCAAAGCGTCTACACGCTCATCTGTGTCCGAACTGGTGCCTACCGATGCACCAACACGCAGTTGGCCGTACTGGTCTTTACAGGCGTCAGGGAATGACTCTGCCTTGTCGAAATCCTTGACGGTGATCAGTCCCTTTAACGCTCCGGCGTCATCTACCACTAGAATTTTTTCGATGCGGTGCTGATGTAAGAGCCGCTGCACCTCGTCGGAACTGGCGCCCTCTTTCACAGTCACTAGTTGATTTCTGGGCGTCATAATCGCCGAAATCGACTGTGAAGTATCCGTTTCAAATCGTAGGTCACGGCGTGTAACGATACCTGCTAGGTCACCGTTTTTCATGACGGGAACACCTGAAATACCGTTCGCTCGCGTCAACTCGATGAGCTCTGCAATTGTGGCCGTGTGATCGATAGTGATCGGGTCTTTAACGACGCCACTTTCGAACTTTTTAACCCGACGCACTTGCTCTGCCTGCTCTTGCACGCTGAGATTCTTGTGGACGATACCGATGCCGCCCTCTTGCGCCAGCGCGATGGCAAGGCCCGCTTCGGTCACGGTGTCCATCGCCGCTGAGACCAAGGGCAGGTTTAAATTGATGTTTCGCGTCAGTTTTGTGACGAGCGACACGTCCTTCGCCGTCACCTCGGAGTAACCGGGCAGAAGGAGTACGTCATCAAACGTCAGCGCTTCTTGAGCGATTCGTAACATCAATACCTCGTGGTTGTCGCGTTTGGATAACCCAATATTGTACGCTTAAGGTTAAGTCTGAACAATCTCGACAATGTCGAAAAACACCCATGCCTTTACCCAAACCAACCCCTGTCAGCGTCAGTGAACTAAACCGAAAAGCGAAGTCGCTATTGGAAAATCACCTGGGCGAAGTGTGCGTCGAAGCCGAGATTGGCGATCTATCAAAACCCAGTTCGGGGCACTGGTACTTCTCACTGAAAGATGGGCGTTCTCAACTGAGATGCGCCATGTTCAGACGCGCCAACCTGTCGGTTAAATTTCAGCCCAAAGTGGGCGACTCCGTCATCGTGCGCGGGTTGCTATCCATCTATGAAGCCCGGGGCGACTATCAACTCATTGTTGATCACATGGAGGCGTCGGGTGACGGTGCACTGCAGCGTGAACTTGAGGCACTTAAGCAAAAGCTGCAAGCGGAAGGGTTATTCGATCCAGTTCGCAAACTTTCAGTCCCTGAACATTGTGAGAAAATCGGTGTCATCACCTCCCCTACGGGAGCCGCAATCGAAGACATTATCAGCGTACTCGGCCGCCGCTCACCCTCCAGTAGCATCGCTCTATTTCCGGTGCAAGTGCAGGGAGCGCTCGCTGCCCAGCAGATTGCAGACGCGATTGATCATGCCAACGCGCTCGTCGATACAAAGCAGCATGCTCTCGATGTGTTAATTGTTGGAAGGGGTGGTGGTTCGCTCGAAGATCTCTGGTGCTTCAACGATGAAATCGTCGCTCGAGCGATAGCCAGATCGACCCTGCCCATCGTTTCAGCTGTGGGACACGAAATCGATTTTAGTGTGGCTGATCTGGTGGCTGATGTCAGAGCCGCGACCCCCTCTCAGGCTGCGGAGCTGGTAACACGCGATAGCCTCGAATGGTTACAGCTGATCGATAGTCACACGGCTCGATTGAAAATACTGACACAGCAGAAACTGAACGAGCGCCGCGCCACGGTGGCAAACCTGCGAGCACGTCTCACTCATCCGCGACAACAATTAACGCTTATTCAGGAACAACTGAGCCGCGCGAAGGAGCGTGCAGGACTCCTGATTCGGCAACACCTAATGAGAGACAGGCAGCGTATTAATCAGGCCCGGCTCTCGCTCGCGGCGTCCTCGCCACAAATGACCATCAAGGCACGCAAAGATGCGGTCAAGAACCTAGGTGAGCGTCTACCGGTACAGATAGAAAAGGTCATTCGACGAGACGCGCAGCGCGTTGATCACCTTCAGAAGTTGTTGACGAGTCTCGGCCCGCTGGCAACGCTCGAGCGCGGCTACGCCATTGTGACCACCGCAGACGGGCAGGTTATCCGAGACAGCGGCGCCGCGCAGACAGGGGATACAGTATCGGTGCGGCTCCACCGCGGTGAACTTACTACGGTAGTGTCTAAGACTAACGAATAGACACTAAAGCGCCGGCTGCGGCCGTTCAGTACTTCGCAGGCAACCGGGTGTTGATGACGATGTGGCGCCCCTCGAAACGGATGTACTCACCGATTGTCAGGTCTTTCAGAATGCGAGCCACCATCTCCCGGGACGCACCAACACGATCGGCAATATCCTGCTGAGTCAGTTTCTCAGGAACAAACAAGGTGCCGTCACCGCGCTCGTGAGATAGATCCATCAACACGTTTGCCACCCGCCCATAAACATCCTGCAAGGCAAGATTTTTAACATCGGTCGTCAGCTTACGAACGCGCGCGGCAAGGTTGCCGAGTAGCTGCTGAGTAATACCGGGGTTGTCCGTCAGTACTTTTGAAAAATCTTCTTTTTTGACGATGCGAAACTGGCAGGGCTCTACCGTTCGTACCGATGCCGATCGTGCAGAATCATCCAGCAGCGCAAGCTCACCAAAATAGTCACCCACACCCAGCGAATTCATGATGAATTCTTTACCGTTCTTGTCACTGCAATAGACTTTGACTCTGCCCGACTCGATAACATAGAGCGCATCGGCAGGCTCATTCTCTTGAATAACCACCGTATTCTTCGGGTAATTTTCAGACGAGCTCGAATCCTCGAGCGCCACCAACTCCTCTCTACTCAGGCCGTGAAATATTTCGACTTGGTCTAGCATGGCAAGTTACTCTTTGTGCAATATTTACAATTCTAACTGAAGCTTTCGCTCCCGCCTATCCCTACGGTTGCAAAGTCTTAAGCACGATATACTTTAGTCCAAAGAAACTCATGAAATGGCCCATTATTAGTGTCAGAAACTAACTTAAATCGTGCATCGATGCTTGGAATGGATCTCATTCCTCTGTTGGGCAATCTCAAACAGCAAAGTGCAGATTGGCTTGCCGACGATCTCTCCGCACTGTCTATTGCGATAGAGCGGCTCAACGCCATGGTCTCAAGTGGCGAGACAAACCGACACGACTTGCTCAATGCCGTTGCAGCCGTAAAGGGTTACGCCGAAATGCTGCTAGATTCGAATGAGGCGGTTATCGCTCCGGTGCGCTCGGCAATTATGGAGATCACCGATGCACTGACGCATACCACAGCCACGCCCGAAGCGTTGCCAGCGGTGACCCGTTCGCTGGAGACCTTTGAGGGTTGCACTATCCTGGTCGTTGATGACCTTCCCGAAAACCTTGATCTCATGTCGCGCCTACTTGGAAAAATGCAGTGTGAAGTTGTGACCGCTGCGTCAGGCCGCGAAGCACTAGACCTATTGGACAAGACTGAAATTGACATCGTCCTCCTCGATCTGGTGATGCCCGATATTGATGGCCGAGAGGTTCTCGCACAAATTAAGGCCGATGATCAATTGCGTGCACTTCCCGTCATCATGATCTCGGGGCGACAGGACATGGATCAAATTATTGATTGCATTCAGGTTGGCGCTGACGACTACCTGCTTAAACCTGTCAATTCAGTGCTCCTGAGCGCTCGCATTAAGTCGGGCATCGAGCGAAAGCGCTGGCACGATAAAGAGGAGCAATATCGCGAGCAGCTGGAAAAGCGCGAGCAGTTCATTCGCCAAACCTTTGGTCGGTACATTTCGGATGCCATTGTTGAGGAAATCCTCGAGAAACCGGAGGGTCTTCAGCTCGGTGGTGATTTACGCAATGTGACTTTGATGATGAGCGATATCCGGAGCTTCACAACACTGGTTGAACATCTACCACCTGAGCAAGTTGTTGCGCTTTTGAACCGTTATCTGGGCAAGATGACCGACATCATCCTTCGTCACGGTGGAACCATTGATGAATTTCTGGGTGACGCCGTACTGGCTGCTTTTGGTGCGCCCTCGCGGTCTGAGCACCATGCAACTCAAGCCGTTACCTGCGCTATCGAAATGCAAGCGGCCATGGCGGAGGTCAACGCAGAAAATAAAGCCGATGGCCTCCCTGAGGTGGAGATGGCCATAGCGCTCAACACGGGCGAGGTTGTCGCAGGAAACATTGGCTCGGAGCAGCGCTCTAAATATGGCTTTGTAGGGCACCAAGTAAACGTGACATCGCGGATAGAAGACGACGCGCTACCCAATGAGATATTAGTCTCGGAGCAGACCCTTCTTGCCATCGATGAGGGTCAGTTCATCGTCGGAGATAGCCGGACAGTTCATGCCAAAGGCATGGCGGGCACGTTAACCGTTTACCCTATCGATGGAGTATCAAACGATGGGTAGCTCCGCCGTTTTACTGGTAGAGGACAACGATATCAACCGTGACATGCTAACGCGACGATTGACTCGAGCGGGCCTGACGGTGTTGACCGCAGCTGATGGTGTTTCTGCACTGAACATGATGCGGGAACATCAGCCGGGTGTTGTCCTCATGGATATGACGTTACCTATTCTCGATGGCTGGGAGGCAACACAACAAGCAAAAGCAGATTCTGCGATTTCAGAGATCCCTATCATTGCATTGACCGCCCATGCGATGGCAGCAGACAAAGCGCGCGCTATAGAGGCTGGATGCAGCGAGTATGAAACCAAACCCATCGACTTCCCTATCCTACTAGCAAAGATCTATCAGTTTCTGGAGGGTGCTGACACATGATTACCGCGCGCCTAGGGCTTCGTGCCCGACTGTATCTTGCGTCAGGCTCGATCCTCATGCTCTTTGCATTCAATGTAGCTACTCACCTTTGGGGGAGTTACGCCCGAAGCGAGAGTGTCATGGCCTATCGCATTGCCACCGAAGCAACCGGTCTGGTGCGGGGTATTCAACAGGGCCTCTCAACTGAGCACCAGCGCGTTCAGGTACTCGCGGCACTGAGGGAAACCAATGCCCCTATTCGAGCGACACAGCGAGATCAGGCGAATGCTGAACTCGCATCAATTTCGGACCAGCTTCGTGCGTTGGGCGGCCTGAGTGACGTTCAGACCGAAACGGCGTTTCGTGAGTTTTACAAGGTCGCATCGGACTTGCTCGATGAGTGGGTTCAGTTCTATCGCAATTACAACAACTCAGCCCTACCCACCCGTCTGACCGCCAATGCCTACGACGCGACGATAGACAGTCTGCGTACTCTGGCAGATCAGCAAAACGCGGTAGCGCTGGAGCGCTCCACCGTAATTGACAACACAATTCAACTCACTGACCGAATCACGATCATTGCCTTCGTCAGCTCGATCACCATCACGCTGGTTTTGATATTGACGCTGATCCGGACCACAAACGCTTCGTTGTTCAGATTACGCGTCGGTGTCGAGCGTTTCGGCGCGGGCGATTTGACGCATAGAATCGATGAGAACCGTGATGCTGGCGAAATAGCTAATCTGGCTCAAACGTTCAATGAGATGTCAGCCTCGTTGCAAACCGCCATGTCCGACCTCAATGAGGCGCGTGCCGATGCAGAGGCCGCCAACGAAGCCAAGAGTATGTTTCTGGCGAACGTATCGCATGAGTTAAGAACACCGCTCAACGCCATTATCGGCTACTCCGAAATGCTCCAGGATGAGCTGGGCGACGGTGAAGATATCGACCGTGATCAATTTCATCACGACCTGACGACCATTATTTTTTCAGGTCGACAGCTATTAGCTCTCATCAACGACATCCTGGATCTCTCGAAAATCGAGACGGGTAAGATGTCCGTCAGCGTCGAGCCATTCAACGTCGCCGGATTGGTGGTTCAGGTCTGTGACGCTCTATCACCCTTGTTAGCGCAGAATAACAATCGACTGGAACTTCATGTGGATGGGGCCCAGGATTTAGAGGTAGAGAGCGATCCGGCGAAAGTACAACAGATACTGACCAATCTGTTTTCCAATGCCTGTAAGTTCACCAAAAACGGCGTTATCACCGTAGCAGCGGATATCCGCGACAATCAGATACAGCTCAGTGTCACGGACAGCGGTATTGGCATGACGGAAGAGCAACAAGCGAAAGTATTCCAAGCCTTCGTACAAGCGGACAGTAAAACCAGTGTTAACTATGGCGGTACGGGACTGGGCTTAGCCATTGTCAGTAATTTCTGTGACATGCTTGGCGGTACGATAGCGCTGACATCGTCACCCGGTGAAGGATCACGATTCGAGGTCAGTCTTCCAGCTGCCCCAATGTAAGTTCGCGGAGCCGTTTGAGAACGGCTTCTCGTTTTTCGAGGTCGCTGGCTAGTTTCGAGTTTTTCCTACCCAACTCGGACACGCGGTCTTCCAGTTGCGTGAGTAACGCAAGTGCCAAAGACATAATTTCTGCTCGATCATCGAGTGCTTGCGATGAATGACCATCGCGACTATCTGCCCTTAGAACCGCAATAAACGCGAGGCCAATCTCGGCTTCCGGTTGGGCATTCTCAGACTCACCATCCGCGTGTCGCTCAAAATAGCTTAGGGCTTGAGCGTAATCACGAGCGGCTAACGCTCGTACACCACGATCAAAATAGGTTTCCTCAGGCTCCGCGACAATCTCGGTGCAATCGCAACTGGCATCGACCATCGACTCGGGAATATTCAGTGGTGGTAGAGCTTCGCTCACCGTCTCTTCCAACGCTTCAACAGGCGCTGATTCATTAACTTCCGCACGCGGCGTCGTCTGGCAACCGAACAGCAGTGTGCTTGCCATAAGTGACATCAAAGGGAGCCATCGTCGGTATCTGCGCGTAATCATGGCAGGAGAATAACAGTCTTTTCCAATCGCGTTGTCACTAATTCACTCAGGTCGCATGTGAGGAAAAAGAATCACATCGCGAATCGACGGAGAATTGGTAAGCAGCATCACCAGTCGATCGATGCCAATGCCTTCACCCGCGGTTGGAGGAAGACCGTATTCAAGCGCTCGAATGTAGTCGTGATCGTAATGCATCGCCTCGTCGTCGCCAGCATCTTTCTCGGCAACTTGAGCCCTAAAACGCTCTGCTTGATCTTCGGCGTCATTCAATTCGCTAAAGCCATTTGCCAGTTCACGGCCACCTACAAAGAACTCAAATCGGTCCGTTACGTCTGGGTTATCGTCATTTCGACGAGCTAGCGGCGAGACTTCCGTCGGGTATTCAGTAATGAAGGTTGGCTGAATGAGCCTGTCTTCAGCGGTCTCCTCAAAGATCTCCATATGGATGCGACCAAGCCCCCATCCCGCCTTGACCTCAACGCCCAACTCGGACAGCAAAGCAGCGGCCGAGCCACGCGAGTCGAGCTGCTCAGGACGTATCGCAGGGTTATGCGCTAAAATGGCCTCAGTTACCGTCATACGGTCAAATGGTTGGTTGAAATCAATCCGCTCTTCGCCACACGGCACTACCGTTGTTCCGAGAACGGCCTGTGACAACTCGCGAAGCAGTTGTTCCGTGAGATCCATTGCATCCTTGTAGTCCGCGTAAGCCCAGTAAAACTCCAACATGGTGAACTCGGGATTGTGACGCGTGGAGAGTCCTTCGTTCCTGAAGTTTCGATTAATCTCATAGACCTTTTCGAAACCGCCCACGGTCAGACGCTTCAGGTAAAGTTCAGGCGCAATACGCATAAACATAGGCATATCGAGCGCATTGTGGTGAGTCGCAAAAGGTCGCGCAGTCGCACCACCGGGAATGGGATGCAGCATGGGCGTCTCGACTTCCATGAACCCTTGTCGGTCCAGAAATGAGCGCACAAAGGCAATGACGCGCGACCGTATCTGGAACGTTTCTCTGACCTCTGGGTTAGTGATGAGATCAACATAACGCTGTCGATACCGAGTTTCTTGATCCGCTAGCCCGTGATATTTATCCGGCAGGGGTCTCAAGGCTTTGGTTAGAAGCTGCGCCGTTTCCATATTGATGTACAGATCACCCTTACCACTCTTACAGAGCACACCGGAGGACGCGACAATATCCCCTAGGTCCCAGCTTTTAATCGCCTCTAGCGTCGCTTCATCGAGGCCCTTGCGATCGATATAAAGCTGAATAGTATCTGACCCGTCCTGAATCAATAAAAACGAACCACGGTTTCGGATGAGGCGTCCGGCTACCGCGAATGATCGATTTTGCTCGGCAAGCGCCTCCTTGGACTCACCACCGAACTCAGCCTGCAGATCGCCAGCCATAGCGGTACGACGAAAATCATTGGGAAACGCGTTTCCACCGTCTCGCAGCTTCGCAAGTTTTGCGCGACGCTCCGCGATGAGCTTGTTATCGTCTGTCGAAGTTGGGTCAGTCATATGCTGTCCTAGTTTAAAGCCCCTTTTTCAGGGAAGCCTCAATAAAGGGGTCGAGAGCGCCGTCCAACACTGCCTGCGTGTTGCGGTTCTCCACACCTGTTCGTAAATCTTTGATACGTGAGTCATCCAATACGTATGATCGAATCTGACTTCCCCAGCCAATGTCAGCTTTGCTGTCTTCCATGGCCTGCTTTTCCGCGCTTCGCTTCAGCATCTCCAACTCGTAGAGTTTTGCTCTGAGCTGCTTCATGGCGTTGTCTTTATTCTGGTGCTGGGAGCGCTCCGTCTGACAGCTCGTAACGGTGCCTGACGGCTCGTGCGTAATACGCACCGCGGAATCGGTCGTATTCACGTGCTGACCACCCGCACCGGAAGAGCGATAGGTATCAATGCGAAGATCGGCAGGGTTTATGTCGATTTCGATATTGTCATCAATCTCTGGCGACACGAAGACCGACGAAAACGAGGTATGCCGTCGCCCACCGCTATCAAAAGGTGATTTGCGAACCAGCCTGTGTACGCCTGTCTCGGTTCGCAGCCATCCAAAGGCATACTCACCCTCGAACTGAACCGTAGCGCTTTTGATCCCTGCCACCTCTCCCGCGGACACTTCCGTGAGTGTGGTCTTGAACCCCTTACTTTCTCCCCATCGAAGGTACATGCGTAGCAGCATTTCTGCCCAATCCTGAGCCTCTGTGCCGCCTGACCCCGCTTGAATGTCCAAGAAGGCGTTATTGGGATCCATCTCACCGGCGAACATGCGACGAAACTCAAGAGTCTCAAGCTGCGCGATCAGCTTTCCGATATCGCTGGCCACTTCATCAGCGGTTTCCTGATCGTCCTCAGATTGGGCTAACTCCAGTAGAGCAACACCGTCTTCATGCCCCGTATCCAGCGTTTCGATGGTGTGAACCACCAGCTCAAGCGATGCGCGTTCACGCCCCAAGCTTTGTGCTTTATCGGGGTCATCCCAGATACTGGGCTCGGCTAATTCGAGCTCTACCTCGGCCAGCCGATCCTTTTTGGTAGGGAAGTCAAAGATACCCCCGAAGCACGTCTGTGCGGGCGCGAATATCTTTCAGTTGGTTTACGAGGGGAGCAATTTCCACAAACTATTCCAGAGTCTTAATGCGGCGCCGATTCTATCTGAGCCAGGCTGCGAGTTCCATAACGTCAGTGGGATTGAGCCGGCCAGATGGTATCGAGCTGGAGTTGTAATTTACGCTCTCCCCTGTACTCATTGACCGATGGCCGATAGACACATCGGACCGCACTAGGCCGATCAGCCATCCAAGTTTCGACATCTTGGTTGAAGGCAATGGCGTCCAGCGTACCCACATCCGTGCTCAGCCGGAACTTAAGATGCTTCTCGCCAACGACACGCATGTCAGAAACCGTAAAAATGCCGTCAAATGAGGGGGCTTCAAAGGCCTGACCCCAGGGCCCACCGGACTCAATAGCTTCTGCCAGCTGCAGCGTCATATCTGACGCCTCAAGCTCGCCATCCGTTCTGTAGATCTGATCGGGCAGCATGCCATTCATCGCTTCTGATGCCACACGATTAAAGGCGTCTCGGAATTGAGGCAAATTACTCTCGGCCAGACTCAGCCCAGCGGCCATGGCGTGACCACCGAACTTGGTAATGAGACCCGGGTTGAGCGTTGCGACACGATCCAGTGCATCGCGCAGATGGAATCCAGCGATGGAACGCCCAGAGCCCTTCAACTCACCGTCACCTGCCTGTGCAAAAATAAGGGTGGGGCGATGAAAGCGCTCGCGGATGCGCGATGCCAAGATACCCACGACCCCTTGGTGCCAATCCGCCTGGTAGAGTGACAATGCAAAATCGGTGTCTGACACCGAGAACGTTCCATTTTCCAATAGCGCTAGCGCATCAGCCTGCATTGAACTTTCAATATCTCTTCGCTCTCGATTGTAATCATTCAGCTGCGTCGCCAACTCACGCGCAGCGAACGACGACTCGGAGAGCAAGCACTCGATGCCAACCGACATATCATCCAAACGCCCAGCCGCATTAATCCGCGGTCCGGCAACGAAACCTAGATCCGTCGATGACACCGATCTGATATCGCGTCCCGCCACCTCAAACAATGCCTCGATGCCGGGTCTCGCTCTTCCCGCCCGCATACGTGCAATTCCCGCGGCCACTAAGGTCCGGTTATTTTTGTCGAGCGGCACAACGTCCGCGACCGTTCCGAGCGCGACCAAATCGAGAGAGTCCGCCAAATTGGGCATCTCAATGCCCATGGTCTCGAACCAACCCCGCTGCCGCAATTCAGCCCGAAGTGCGGTCAAGACATAGAACATGACACCCACGCCCGCCAAAGCCTTACTTGGAAACGGACAGCCCGGCTGATTCGGGTTAACAATGATGTCGGCTTCAGGAAGCTCGGCTCCCGGTAAGTGGTGGTCGGTCACGATAACGCTCATACCCAGCATACGTGCCGCCATTACGCCATCGATGCTGGCAATACCGTTATCAACAGTCATCAACACATCAGGCTGGTACTGGGCCGCAATGCCGACGATCTCCGGTGTTAGACCGTAGCCGTATTCAAAGCGATTCGGAACGAGGTAGGTGACTTCCTCCAAGCCCATCTGTTTGAGCAATGACACCGCGAGTGCACAGCTGGTGGCACCATCTGCATCAAAATCACCCACGATGACCACACTGGCCTGAAACTCGATCGCATCCGCCAGCATTTCAGCCGCCTCTTGAGCGCCCTTGAGGGCACTGGGCGGCAATAGCTGATTAAGCGGTAGTGTAATATCGTTGAGGTTATCCACGCCACGGTTAGCGTAGATCTGTTTCAGAGCCCTCGGAAGAGACGCATCCCGTAAGGCGTGTGAAATAACGCCTTGGCGACGCTCAATG
>ERZ802830.3379-NODE-3379-length-13625-cov-7.92027_pt1 | contig 13625 bp, 4 predicted proteins | sample MGYA00345654_ERZ802830 | MGnify/ENA primary metagenome ERZ802830 (study PRJEB30503, sample SAMEA104212375) | marine metagenome | biome: Westerlies Biome; feature: [SRF] surface water layer (ENVO:00010504) within the epipelagic zone...; material: water... | reverse complement strand
TGCGCCCAAAGCTTCTTGAGGTGTGTATCCCATGCCTGCACATACTCCAAAAGCATTCCTGCATAAGCAAACTTTATAGCATAGCTTATGGTTTCTCCTACAGCATAGCCACCAACAGTTTTACTAAAAGTTAACCCGCCATCATGATCCATGTAAGATTCTGAAAAAGGCGATTGTCTAAATAAAAGTGCAACAACTCCTTGTTTGTCAGTATCCAATAATTCTGTAGAAATTTTTACAGAATTACCTATAGTTTCAAATGTAATCGTGTAACCGGTAGAAAAACCACCGCCATCAATAGATGAACTGTCTGTAAACGTACAAAACTGCCTTAGGTTTACCGTTATATTTATAGGGTTTGAAGTCACGCTAGCGCCATCGTTATCTGTGGCTTCAGCGGTAATAGTATGGTTACCAATTGCTAAATTATTAAGTGTGATTTCATAAGGAGACGAGGTTTTTTCTCCTATTAAAGTATTGCCATTATAAAATTTTACAGAGGTAATTTCTCCATCAATATCAGAGGCTAAAGCTCTTATAAGTACATTATCTCCATTAACAAAAACAGCACCATCCTCAGGAGAAGAAATGGATACGGTTGGTAAGCTATTTGCACCTTCTTGTACAATGACAAGGACTTCATTTGTTGAAGCTTGATTAGAAGATACTAGTGATAATTTGAATTTATAGATTCCCGCTTCCAAATTTGATACGGTTGGGTTAATAATTGTGATATCGTCAAAACCAACTGTAGTTGGTCCATAGAGTTGTGACCAAGTTATGCTTGTATCGTTAGGATTAGGAATACTACTTGCTGAACCTGATAATTGTGTAGTTGTAGCAGGTAATTGAACCACTTGCGATTCGCCTGCATCTGCTATTAATGGGCTGTAATCAAGAGCCGAATCAAAACTAAAGGTCATTTTACCAATATTAAACCCACCTTGAATAACATTTAATCTAAGTACATGGGTGCCTTCTGTTAAAGGTACATTTTGTAAGGTTTTTGATGACCACTGATCCCATTCACCAGTTGAGCTAAATGATAAGGTGTTTCCAATAGCATTGCCGTCTATTTCAAATTGAAGTGGTCCCGAACTGGTGTTTTCTGTGGCATAACGTATATCTACATCATAATACCCCGACTGAGTTACATTTACAGTATAAGTAAGCCATTCACCATCATCCAACCAACCCACAGTAGCACCTTCTGTTTCAAAAACAGCATCCACATGTTCATCTAATCTAAAATCACCGTATTCTCCTCCATTATTTCCTAATGTAGCGTCAAAATAGGTAATGTTTTGTCCTAGTCCACCTTCAAAGACGTCATAATAGCCCGCATCTATAGTTCCAGGGATAGCAAATGGTGTACCTAAATAAGGCACCTGGTCACCAACCGATACTGAGATGGCATTTGTAATACCAAAAGAAGCATTAGCAAAGACTTTGGCATAGAAATTATGAATTCCTGCAGTTAGTCCTTCAACTTTAAGCGTGTATGGGGCTTCACTCAACGTTTCAATTAAATCGCCATTTTTATATACTTCTATTTGAGTAACTCCAGAACCTGTTGGCTCAATACTAAGATTAATAGATCCTCCAGTATGGGCGGTATCAAAGTTAGTACTTATGGTACCTCCTAATTCCGTGTCTTTATTGGTTTTAATAGTTTTTGCAGGTACTTCCAGTTCAAATCCATCAGAGAATGTGACTGTAATAGGATTTGCAGAATAGTTGTGCGCTACGTAAGTTAAATCATTATTGTTATTAAAAACGGCAGCGATGGGATAGTTAGCTGTTACACTAGCATCAACCTGTCCCATGGCCTTCATATTGTGAATCCAATGGTAAGTTTGAGCATCAGATATACCAAACTTTAAACCACGATCTGGATAAGAGTCGTATAATGCAATAGCTGCGTCAGGATCTGTTAAAGCTGCAAATTCCCAATAGACATCGTGCCATAAATTATTGTTTTCTTCATTACCCATGATACCCGTATTGGTAGCCATCTCGTTCCATAAGTTTGAAGCAAATGCCGTATTGTGTCCTAGGTATAACGATCCACCATGAATAGGATAAAGTTCTATGCCATATGCAGCAGCTATATCAGCAGTCCAGAAGGTACCAGCATCATAGGAGTTTCCCCAAACCCTTGAGGCTACGCTTAAAGGCGCTCCATTGTAGGTATAATTATCAGCAAAAACTTGATCATTAACATCAAACCAATACTCATCTACTGCAGTTTTTTCGGTTGTATACAAATAAATACCTAAATCTCTGATGGTATCATTACCTGTTATGGTACCCCAATGAATTAAAGAGGAGTTGAATTGCATACTTTCTGAGGTAGATTCTTGATCGTTACCTTGAGGGAAAGTAGCAAAACCATTGGCCCAAGCATGACCAGCGTAGGGACTAAAATTTCTTAGAAAAGGAAACAGATTATCATCCCTGTCATATGAAGCAGCATCTCTTACTAAAAGATTCACCATGTCACCCCAATCATTGGCCCAACCTGGAGAGAACTGCTCTACAAATGCTGCAGCATGAATGAAATAGCCCCAGTGGAAATGGTGATCATTGATGTTAGAGTCTTGCATATGACCTGCAGGGTATCCAAATAAAGTCGTCCACGTATCATTGTAGTAAAACAGAAAGGCGACCTCTCCGGACTGGTATTTTAACCAGTCCTCGAGGCGCTCTTTAACTGTAGTTACAATTTTATCTCTTGCAGCAGTATCACCAGTTTGATCTGCGATTCTAGCGGTTTGAATTAAACGGTTCATCATTTGACCTTCATTATAAGAGTCGGTCCATGTTGATAAGCCATCGTTTTCTATTAAATCAATTTTTTCACCTAAGGCGGTAGGACTAAAGCTATCACTAAGATTAGCCAGATAAGGTAGGGTGGGAAGAATACCTTTAAAGCTATTTTCAACGCTAAAACTGTTTCCTTCCAACATTTTTAAATCGCCTCTCACGTTGTCATAAACATCAATATTGGGTTGCGTTGAGTCTGAAGCAAGATGCCCCCATTGGTGAGGAAGTAAACCTTGAAGAATGGATGTGTTTGAACCTTCTTTAACTTCGGCAGTGACAGTAAAATCAGTTCTTAGAACGCTAGTACTTTCATTAAAGTTCCAATTCGCTTCGGTGTTGATTGGGAAAACATAAGCATATTTTTGATAAGCATTTGCTTTTTGGTTAATATCATTGGTGTTTTGCGGTAGCATAACAACCGACCAATAGTTTTTATTATCCAAGTTAGAAGCATACGTATTACCATTTTGAGTCCAACTAGAACCTGTAGGAGCGTATACTACATATTTAGAACCATTAATTGAGTTGTCAATGAGTAGTTTCTCGTTAGAAATGGTAGCCTGTCCCATATTAACTTCAATTTTTACTTCACTGTTAGCATCTTTTGTAAAATATACAAAAGGCATACCAATACCTAAAGTGGCGTTTAAGTGTTGTGCGTTGTTTTGCCAATCTAGAGTTACAGTCCAGTCACTATGATCACTAACTTTGGCTTGACTGGCATCTAGACCGCTCAATGTAACATCAAAAGCAATACCATCACCCATTACACCAAAAGGGATATAGCTCATTTGGAGCCCAGAATTTTTGGTTTTCATTGCTAGTGGATAATTAAATAAATTATCGGCATGATTTTCTTTAATAGCCTTTGACCACCAGTCGTTTGTGGGAACAGGTTTATTCGCAGCAATTCCTGTTACCTGAGGAGATCCTGTAGGATAATCATTTCTATTAGCACTATCTTTTCCGGGAAAGCTATTGGTGTAACTCCCACTCCCTATGTTGGTAGTTTGTGAGTAAATATTAAAAGTTTGTAAAAAAAGAATTATTACAAAAAAAAGGTGTTTGCTTCGCATGAATGAATGTTAGTTAATTAGTCTTGTTTAAAATTATAATAAAGCAAGCAAAACCAATTAAAAATGTTGTGCTTAAAAACTATACATCTGTACTACAATTCATGATTTTACTTCCTTACAATAGGCAAACCTCCATAGGGGTAATGGTTTGACTCTTTTCTTTCACTTTTAAAAATGGTTTCAAATTGGTCTATAAAATTGGAATAAGATGATGCTTTATTACTCATTTCGTTGGGATCTTTATTTAAATTATAAATTTCTATGGGGTTTTCAATACCATAGCGTACAACTTTTATAGAGTCTAATCTAATAGCTTGACGAAATGATTTTTTTGATTTTCTTAAACTTTGAAACTCCCAATGGATATAGGATCTTTGTATACAATTTTGAGAAAATAATGTTGGTATGAATGATATTCCTGTGACTTGTTGAGGTGTTTTAGTGTTGGCCAATTCAGCCAGTGTGGGCATAATATCCTGTCCTGAAATGATGCAATCTCTAATCTGGTTTGGTTTAATTTTTTTTTGCCAATTAACCATGAAAGGCACTCTTATTCCTCCCTCGTAGGTGTCTCTTTTATGACCTTTTAGAAAACCACTACTGTTAAAAAAATGTACGTCATGGCCTTCTGAAGTAGGGCCATTATCAGAAGTAAAAAATACAATAGTATTATCTATAACTCCCATGGTTTTTAATTTATGAATCAATCTTCCAATTTGTTGGTCCAATAAGGTGATTTTTGCAGCATGTTTTCGCTCTTTTTCTGGCCATCCTTTATCCTTATACAAATTAGGAGAATTTACCCTACCGTGACCGTGAGGTGCTCTATATGACATGAATAAGAAGAAAGGTTTTTTTTCATCTATAGAATCTAGATAGTTAAATGCTAATGTGGTTCTAAATTCATCTTTGCAACTCCAATCTTTTAAATTAAAATAAATACTGTCCTGCTTTCCATTAATCCAATGCATTTGTTCATCGTAACGCTTCCCCTCATTTGGTGAAGCCCATTGTTCTTGAACCGCATAATCAAACCCACGAGCATGAGCCCAAGTCTCTAATTGGTTGGGGTGATCTAAATGCCATTTTCCAATAAATCCCGTTTGATAGCCAGCCTCTTTTAACACTTCCGCTATGGTTATGTCTGTTGGTTTTAGAGGTATTCTGTCTAAGCGCTTGTTTTTGTAATCGTATCCTTGATTGCCCCTAATGGTGTTTTTTGAGGAAGTGATTCCAGTCATAAGCACAGCACGAGATGGCGAACAAACTGGACTGCCTGCATAGGCGTTAGTGAAGCAAATGCCGGCTTTAGCTAAACTATCTAATACAGGTGTCTGGATTTCATTTTGACCATAAGCACCAATTTCACCATAGCCTAAGTCATCAGCCAACAAAAAAACAATATTGGGTTGCTGTGCGAGGCAGTAATGACATACTAATACAATTAAAAAGAGGAGTTTTTTCAAAATTATTGTGGTGTAAAGGTGATTTGATGTTTCATTGCCTTGCTAGAAGCAGTTATAGCCACTGGTTTATTTTCTTGACCTATTTTAATGAGTGCAGTTGCAATACCTGCTTCAGCATAAATAGGCTCTGTATTTAATATGGAAACATCACCAATACAATTAAAATTTACTAGTTCATCATAATCAGGTACTAGATTACCGTCTTTATCAGTTATGTAAGCATATAAGAAAATGGTATCGTTGCTTCCCGGCTGAGGTGCTAATCCACTCACATCAATTTTACAATTAATTTTGGAGGCTATTCCTGGTGTTGTAACCGTATTTGATATTACTATTTTATCTTTATTATATCCAACAGCTTTTAAAGTTCCTGCTTCAAAAGCGTTTAGTTTAAAGGTATACGGGGGGTGTTTTAAATATTTAGTTTGATTTGTTTTTTCTGGTGTTTTTCTAGCTATAAGCGAATCGTTTAAATAGAGAGCAACTTCATCAGTATTGGAAAATACAGTGATTTCAGTATCTGAGTTTTGATTCCAATAGGAAGCTATTTGTAAAACATATTCCTCAGATTGAGGTTGTTGGCTTTTAAAAAAATAATAACTAAACTTTGGAATTCTAAAGATATCCATCAACCCAGAGGTTTCGTGGTCATCGTAATACCCACGGTTATAATCATACATCACCCAATACCCATCACCAAATGCAGGGGTATTAAAATTATCATTATGGGCTTCTGTAATATTATCTACTTGTTGAAGTAAACGTTTCTCTCCAAAACCTCTACGTTGCCTACTACTAGTTTCTATGCGTTTTAGTTTTGAAAACTTATGTTGATTTAGACCAGCATTCATGGCATAATACTCCCAATCACCATATTCAGAAACCATGTAGGGTTTATTTGGATATTGCGCTTTATGTTTAAGGCGGTGTTGTCTGGCTTCTAAATAAATATCATAGACTTCTGGTTTCCAGCCACATGAATACACATTGTCTCCAGGGTATTGCTTATGAACAATATCATGCATTTGTTTCATGAAATCTATAGGCATTTTTGACTCATTTAATGAGACTTCCCAAGCCAGAATACTAGGGTGATTACGGTCTCTTAAAATTAACTGATTGGCAGCTTTCAGCTGATGGTTTACAAAGGCATCGGTTGGGTTGTAGTATTGCCAGCCCAAAATAGCATCTATAACCACTAGACCAAGTTCATCACAAGCATCTAAAAATGCTGGAGCCGGAGGGTAGTGAGACATTCTTATGTAGTTAAACCCCGCTTCTTTAATTTTGTATGCGTCTCTGTAGTGCGCTGCGTTGGATAATGCATAACCGATAAACGGGTATTCTTGATGCCTATTTACACCGCGTAAAAAAAGGGACTCACCATTCAAGTAAAGTTGATTTTCTTTAAATGTAAATTGTCTTAATCCAAATTGCGTTTCATTGAATTCCAAAGTTGTTGTGCCTTCAATCAATTCAGTTTTAATTTTATATAAATTAGGGGTATCAGGCGACCAAGCTTTGGGATTCTGAAGGGTGATCTGTTGTAAATCTGTGTAATCATTTCCAGAATTAATTTTTAAAATTGGAGAAGCTACTGTAAATACAGTTTTATCATCATATTGAATAGTGTGTTTGATTAAAACTGATTTTGAGAATCTGTGTGTATTTTTGATATGGGTTTGAATACTTACAGCTGCAGTATCTTTGCTTAAAGATTCTGTTTTTATAAATAACCCACCACTGGCAGTTTTGTTTTCAAGATTGGCATGACTAATATGAACTTTATCTTTTACAATAAGCCAGTTATTTCTGTAGAGTCCTCCATAAGTATTAAAGTCTAAGCGCTTTAATGGCTTTGGACCTGTAATATCACTATCACGATTATCCAGTTTAACGGATAGGGTATTAAGACCAGTTTTAAGGTGTGCTGTTGCATCAAAAACTGCCGGTAAATAACCACCCAAATGCGCATAGACTTTTTGACCATTTATCCAAAATGAAGCAATGTTCATAGCAGCTTCAAATTCAAGAATTAAGGTTTTGTTTTTAAATGACTTTGGGATATTTAATTCCTTTTGGTACCAACATATGCCTTGCCATTGATTGTTGACATATAAGGGTTCTAATTTAGGCGTATGAGGTAAATTTACAGTTTGCCAATTAGGGATATTTTTTAAAATATAGTTATCACTCAACAAAGAATCTTGAGATTCAAGACGTTTAAATTTCCAAGTTTTATTAATGCTAATTTTTTGAGCCTCAACAGTATTAAATAGTAAAAAACAAATAATTGTGGCTAAAGCTAATTTTAAATTTAAGTACATAGGTTGGGTTTAGATAACTCTCATTATTTCTTTTTTGGTCTCACTGTTCCAATGGCCATTGGTGAAATCTGGGATAGGCATAGGTAAGCTATTATTTGCCACAGATAGTTCACTAAGAGGCGTTACGGCACTCCATAAAACCCCATCATAAACATTTAGATCTAGAGGTAAACCAAGATTTAAACAACGAATCAAACGGTACATCATAATAAAATCCATACCGCCGTGACCTTGTTTAAATTGTGAGCTAATAGTTTTTAATTTTTTGATCATAGGATGTTCATAGCGGTTTCTATATGTAGTGTAATCCTCTTTAGTTAACCAGCTATGGCCATAAAATTTAAGTTGGTCAGAGTCTATAAATAATCTACTAGGATAGCCTTGATGGACTGCTTTTGTTCCAGTGACCTTATTAATTCTTGAATAGGGTTGACCTGTATGAACATCAAACTGTAATAATATGGTCTTGCCTTTTGTAGTTTTTATTAAAGTAGAATTCATATCACCACACTGAAATGAGTTTAAAGTAGCATTTTTTGATTTCGCAGTCTGACTTAAATTCAATTCTCTGGAACTCATAGAAGTTAGGTAATTAAAGGTATCACCTCTACCTATATTTAAATACATACTCACTGGTCCAAGCCCGTGCGTTGTGTAAAAATTGCCATTTCTTTTAATATGGTGTTTTAATCGCCATTGTTTTTTATAATAGGTATCACTTAACATGTGAGCTCGTAAATCATGTAAATAAGCACCTTCAGCATGTGTGATATCTCCAAAAACACCTTCTTCTATCATATTAAGCACCCATAATTCCTCATCATTATAACAACAGTTCTCAATCATTATACAATGTCGTTTGGTTTGTTCTGCAGTTTGGGTTAATAGCCAACAATCCTCAATTGTATAAGCTATGGGAACTTCACAAGCTACATGTTTTCCGTTTTGCATGGCATAAACACTCATAGGGGTATGCCATTTCCAAGGTGTAGTAATTAAGACCAAGTCAATATTATCTTGTTTGGTTAGTTTTTTCCAAGCATTTTGATCACCAACATAGGTTTTAGGTAGTTTTTTTTGGCAGCGTTTAAGCTCCTTTTCTGCAGTTTGTATTTTGGTTTTATCTAAATCACATAGTGCTACTACTTCACAATGTTTTTCGTTGTTAAGCCATTTCAGCATTTGAAGGAGCGTTTGTCCACGATTACCAAGTCCAATAATACCAATATTAACTGTTTTTATAGGTTTATCGCTAAAACTCATCATGGAACCTTGGGTAGAGGTTTTGATTTGTTCTAAATGGTTTAATGTTTCGTTATAATTTTCTGACCAAAGTTTATTTGGCAGACTCAAAAATGCAGAAGTGCCTAGTAGTGATTTAACAAACGCTTTTCGTTTCATCTAAGTAATAGTTAGTCGTTATATTTAGATTTAAAAACGAAGTTAAATTAGTTATTTCATTTTTGTTTAAATACCCAAAAATTAACCAACATCAAATAAAATCTAGTTGATTGTTTTAATTTTTTATAAAACGCCCAACATAATGAGTTTCATTAGATACTGATTTAATAATGTAGATACCTTTGTTTAAATGAGATACGTTTATACTTTTTGAATTAGTTGATATTATTTGTGCTCCCATAACATTATAAATGTGATAGGTTAAATCATTACGATCCGTATCAATATTAAGTGAATTATTTACTGGGTTAGGATAAAATTTAATACTTTTTTGTGTAGGGTTTTTAATTGATAGTCTGTCATCTTCAATCACAACCAAATAGTCTTCGACTTCACCCGCATCATCTTGACAAGGTTGAGGATCATTAAAATAAGAACTTCTGACTCTTAGAATGATAGGTCGGTCTGTAATAGCATTATCTGGAATGTCGAAATATGCAGATGCAATATTATTTTCAAAAACACCCATATCTATGGTTTCATTATCATCAATTGTTGCATTTCCATTAAAATCAATCCAAGCTCCTGGTTCATCGTCAGGAAATGCATAATTCATTTGAATACGCATACTTTGAGTTTTCCTCATATAAAGTGTTACCGGGTCAAGATTATCGTAAAAATTATATCCATTTTTTTCTGAAGAGTTTTCAAAATCATTGATAGTTACCTTATTAATGTAATCTGATGTGGTATTATCGGTTCCTTTAGAATCACATAATTTGTAATTTTTTACGGTGTACATAAATTTATAAGACTCTGTTACATCATTATTTGAGCCTGATGCAATGACTTTAAAATAAACTTTGGTGTTTTCAGGAAACTCGGGTATAGGTGAGCTGGTAACCCAAAGATTATCTTTACTATTAATCATATCAATTTCGTATTTAAAGTCGGGAATATCTGTATTCCATATAACTTTCACACCGCTCAATACACCTTCATAATCCACTTCAACCATAACATGTTCTTTTGTGAAATTGTTGGGAAGATTATCTATTATTGGATGTGTTGTAAAAATCTTTTTAATTATTGGGAAGTATTGTTTGTTTTTAAGGTAATTAACCCATAAACCACGGCCCCAAGTTGCCGCCTTTATTGTGTTTGCAGCATGGTTAATTTCAAGTTCCTGAACACATACCTTTGGAAGATTAGTACTGTACGAACTCCAGGTGTTGCCTTCAATAGGCATTGCAAAAACTCCTATTTCAGTTCCTATATATATATGTTGGTCATCGGTTTGATCAACAACTATAGTATGGACTGGTATGTCTTCTATATTGTATGAGATATTAGTCCAAGTAGTTCCTCCGTCTTTAGTCATGAAAACTTTATCACCATTATTTTGATAGCTAGCATAGACTACAAAAAAGGTGTTGTCATTTTTTGGATCAAAGGCGATATCTTGAATAGAAGCGTTAGGTAGATTATTCTTAATACTTACAAAATTGGCGCCGCCATCTATTGACTTTTCTATACTGCTGTGTCTAGCAACTAAAAGAATTTGAGAATTATTTTGCGCAATCTCAGCATGCTTTATAGCATTGTCAAATATTGGATCTCCAACATGAATATAACTGCTTGCAAAATTATCACTTCGTTTTACGCCTAAACTGAAATCGTAAACTGTCATTGGATTATTAGGGTCATATAGGATAGGGCTTTCCCAATCGCCATCTTCATCATTGTTTGGTACTGTCACAAAATCATGGGTAAGACCACCATTTTTGGTTCTCACACGAAATCCATATTGTACACTAGCTATCATCCAATTTGGATTTAACGGGTGAATAATAGCCTCCATGCCGTCTGCACCGAAGAATTCCAACCAGCCTTCTGCATTTAAAATACTAGAACCATTATCTTGAGATCCAGACATGGATACACTATTATCAGACTGGCTCAACCCTAATTTATAATTTTCTCTAACACCAACGCCTTTTCTCATAATATTAGCCCAAGTGTTACCACCATCTGTACTTTTAGCAACAAAACCATCTGTGCCTACATAAAAGTTACCATTGACAGATATAGCAACTCGTGTATCTGCATGCACATAGGCGGTGCTCTCTTCATAATTATCGAGAAGTTTTGGTTCTGCATATGGATGAAAATTATTGTCTTTCAAATTCCATTCTGTTTTTTGGTTAAAGGTGTCACCGTTGTCATTAGAGCTATACAGGTCAACATAACCAGTAAGTATATTGCTTTCATCAGCATCATTAACCAAAAAAGCCGTAGATCCAACATTTGGGTTAGAAATGAATGAAAAATTAAGTCCCATATCTGTAGACTTCCAAATACCATCATTTGACGAGATAAATACCAGATTAGGTTTAGCAGATGTTACAGACAAACGGGTGGTAGATGTATTGTTATTCTGTATTGCAGATGAATTAGAAAATGTCTCACCTGCGTCTAGAGAGCGCATTACATAGAGGTTGGAGTGTCCGCTTAAATACAAATATGAGCTATTTGTTGGGTGAAACGCTATAAATCTACACAGGTTATTAGACACTTTTGTCCAAGTAGCTAAATTGTCTTTAGATTTATAAACACCACTAGAAGAAAGCACAAATACAATATCATTTTTTAAAGGGTGATACGCAACTTTGTAAATTTTAAAATTAGATCCAAAGCCACCTTCCCCAAGTGTTTGAGGATTAAAAAGACTTTCGCTAAATGTTGTTCCACCATCTGTGGATCTGTACACTCCATGCGAATAGCCATTTCTGGCATTTCTCAAATTAATTAAGATGTGATTGGGGTTGTTAGGTTTAACAGAAAATGTGTTGACACCTGTAGCAGGCAAGAAATCTGTACCATTTCCAGTCCATTTTCCACCACCATCAGTAGTTTTCCAAAACCCACCACTCCTAGAACTTATATAAATAAGATTTTCATTATCAGGATTAACCCAAATGTCTTCTATACGGCCAATGCCAGCAGAATAGTGGCCTGTTACATTGGCAATAGTGTGAGGTCCTAATTCTCTCCATCCAAAAAGAAAATTACGTTCGCCTAAGGTCGTTGCAAGATCAGGATTTTTTTGGACAAAGCGTTTTACGGCTTTGCTAGTATGATAAGGATCTATGTTACTTCGGTTTCCTGAGGGGTAATACATATACTCTGTATTGTTTTTCCAACGCATGAAGGCTTTAAAGCCTGATCCTTTTTTGTTTTTATCAATAGAGTTAAAATAGCGTTCTGCTTCCTCACAAACTTCGTAAAAATTGATAGAATTGTCATCCATCATCTCGAGATATTTTTGAGCTTCAACAAATTGGAAACTAAAAACTATACTTAAAAAAAATATAAATCTAAGCATGACTAAACAGGGTTGGTTAGTGATGCCTTAAGTTACAACTTTTTAAACGGTTATTTATAGATAAAAAAAAGCATCATTTTAAATGATGCTTTTTTAATTAATATTTGATAAAAATTTTTTTGAATTCTGAGGTTTTTTCTCTTGAGTCTTTGAGTTCAATGATATAGGAGCCCGAGGGCAAGCCTGAGAGATTAATTTTAGTTTGTAGACCCACAGTCTTATGTGATGAAATTAAAACACCTTTCAAATTATATATATTGATTTTGTAATTTTTTGATTGCCCATTTATGGTGATAATGTCAGAGATTGGATTTGGGAAAATATTGATAATCGATGCCTCGCTCTCAATTGCAGATAAAGGAGATGTCGGAACATCTTCACAAGTTACTTCTCTTAGTCCTTTCCATTCTTCATCAACGGGATCATAGGCTTCAGGAAGATAATCATAACCCCAATAACTCCAGTTGGCAGAGCAGTTCCATGTTATAACTTCTTCTTTAAGGTCATTTAAAAAGGAATCTGAAAAGCTACTAATTACATTGGTAGTTTCATTACGATCTGTAATCATATTATATGCTTCTGTAGCTTCACCATGAACGTTAATTCTAAATTTATAGTCCCCATCAATCCATGCCATTTTTTTACTGTGAACAAAAGGGATAGGATTAGTTCTTTGATTGATATCTCCTTCAATAAAAGGAAGTATTGAGGCACCATCAATGGGTAGGTTATCTGGTATTTCATAATCTATAATTTCGGCTACAGTAGGAAGTAGGTCTAACACACTGGTTTGGAATGTAGATTCATAGGGTGTATCAATTTTATTAGGCCACTTTATAAATGCAGGGACCAAAACACCACCATTAAAAAGACTTCGTTTGCGTTCTCTTAAACCGCCTGTTTCTCCTGGTTTATTTTTTTCAGGGCCATTGTCACTGCAGAAAAGGATTATGGTGTTATCTTCAATATTTAGATCTTTTAGTTTTGATGCTAGCCTGCCAATCTGGTCATCCATGGCAGTTATACATCCAAAGTAATTTTGTTCGTCTTCACAATAATTTGAATACATGGCTTTGTATGTTGGACCAGCTTCAAAAGGCTCATGAGGCGCATGGAACCATACTACAGATAGAAAAGGGTCATT
>ERZ802830.3376-NODE-3376-length-13633-cov-7.95493_pt1 | contig 13633 bp, 17 predicted proteins | sample MGYA00345654_ERZ802830 | MGnify/ENA primary metagenome ERZ802830 (study PRJEB30503, sample SAMEA104212375) | marine metagenome | biome: Westerlies Biome; feature: [SRF] surface water layer (ENVO:00010504) within the epipelagic zone...; material: water... | reverse complement strand
TTTAATTATTAAAAAAAATTTTTTTCACTATCTTCCAAATGCACTAATTTTTCTTGTTTTAAATTTTATTAGTCTTTTCAGGAGCACTAAATATAAGGATTATAACCTGATACTTTCATGCGGGAGAACAGCAGCTCCATATAATTTATTTTTTTCAAAAAAAAACTATACAAAAAACTATCATATTTTAGATCCATATTTTAGAAGAGGTGGGTTTACAAAAATAATTATTCCCTACCATGATCATAAAAAAATGAGAATCTATGAAAATACAATTTTTACAGTCGGAGCATTATCTAAGAAAACAAATCTTTTAAACAAGGTAAAATATCAAAAAAGAAAAAATATTATTTCGTTTTTAATAGGAGGTTCTGGTAAAAGTTCTCATCTTTCTATTCAGGATATAGAGGGATGCTTGAGGATTCTGAATGAACTAAAAAATAAATATATAATTAATTATTGTTTTTCAAGAAGAACACCTGAAAAAATAAAAAAATATATAATTAAGAATAAATATAGCTCTCATATTTGCTATCCTCAAGGCAATGTAAATCCCTATTCAGAGTTATTAGAATTATCTAACTTCTTTATTGTTACACAAGATTCTGTTGGTATGATTTCAGATGTTTTAAATACGGGCAAATCTATCTATATAATTGAGCTAAAAAATATAAAAAGTAAACTTAAAGAATTTAGTGAATTTTTAATAAAAGAGAAATACGTAAGAATTTTTCAAGGTGAATTTGAAAAACCCTCCTACAAATCTTTGAATGAAGTAAATCGAGTAGCTAACCTCATTATGAGAAACTTTACCAACGATTATGGATCCAAATCCACTGATCTGGATACTTTTTAATCCATATTTCAACTATTTTATTTAAATGATTCATGATTTTTTCCTCTGAAGATAGACTTTTAATTTTCTCATAGCTAATTGGTTCTAAATATTCAATTCTAAAATTTGTACCGTATTCTCTAATGCAAAATGCCGGTATTATTGGGCATTTAAATTTCAATGCAAATTTTGCAATGGCTGAGGGCGTCATAACATTTTTGTTAAAGAACTTGGTTGATATTCCGTCATTCATTTTTTGATCAATTAGCATCCCAATATTCCCTCCACTATTTGATAAAACTTTTATACATTCTCTTGCGCCTTCAGGTCCTTTTTTAATTAATCCAACGCCATAGCGAAACCTTATTTTTCTTAGTAAATCGTCTACGTATTTATTGTTAGGAGCTCTATAAATAAAATTTATATTAAATCCATTTTCTTTAAGAGCATGTGATGTTAATTCCCAATTTCCAAGATGGGCAGAGAAAAATAAACAATTTTTATTATTTTTTAAGGGATTTAATAAATTTCTGATATTTATTATTTTAATTCTATCATTGTTAATTACGCGAATTCTATCTAGATTTGGATATTCACCAACGACTCTTCCAAAATTCTCCCACATTTTAAAAATAATTTTCCTTCTCTCTTTATAATTTAATCCCTTAATTACCTCTCCAATATTATAAATTGCTACTGGTGTTCTTTCAGAAAAATAACCGTATATTTTAAATATTTTTCCGGTAATGAACGAAGAAATTTTAAATCCTAAGATTCTAAAAGTATTATAAAATATTATTACAAAGATATATTCAATAAAATGTTTTAGCGATTTCATAGTTATTAATTAATGATTATTATTGAAGGTGGTTTGACTTCATTATCATTTACAAAATCTGTAACATCCTTTAACTTTGTATTATAAATTACCTGGTTTTCTAAAGTTGCGTTTGTTATTATTGAAATTTTGGTATTTTTTTTCATCCCATTTTTGATTAGATTGTTTTTTATGTTTTCAATCTGACTTATACCCATATACACTAAAATCTTACCACCTGTATTAACCAAGTAATTATAATCAATTTTTCTACTAAAATTCTTTATTTGCTTATGACCTGTAATAAGGTTTAAACAAAGTTTAGTATCCACCTCTTTTTTATTGTTTTCTTTTAAAGCTGCTTGTGCTGAGGTTATTCCGGTAAATACTTTAAACTTAATCTTATTTTTTTTTAAAAAATTTATCTCCTGACTACCTCTACTAAAAAAACTAACATCTCCACCTTTAAGTCGTAGTACTTTTTTATTCATTTTAGCATATTTTACTAACCACTCATTAATATCCTCTTGAGAACATGCTCGGTTAGTTGAGGTTTTACCTGCGAAAATCAATTTTACTTTTTTTTTACAATATTTTAATAATGACTTATTAATTAAAGAATCATAAATTATTACATCGGCAGATTTTAGAGCAAGAATAGTTTTGATAGTTACTAATTTTATGTTTCCAGGACCACCCCCTGAAATAATTACAGTTCCTTCTTTAAAATTTATGATGTTATCGCTATAATTGAATTTCATTTAATGTTTAAATTACATTTTTTTGTATGAAAAATGAAATTGTTTTAAAAAATATTTCTGTGTCTTTTGAAGATACCAACGTTCTATCTAATGTTTCATTTGAAGTAAAACAAGGGTTACCTACATGTATTATTGGGAGAGGCGCGTCGGGCAAGACTACATTGCTAAAATCTATATTAGGCATAACTCATGTCAATAGAGGCAAGGTTTTGATAAATCAGAGTTCGGTTAATAAAACTGATGAGTCAATGACTAATAATCTGTTTGGTGTAGTTTTCCAAAAAGACGCACTTTTCGATAGTTTGAGTGTATGGCAAAATATAATGTTTCAAAGCTTAGGGAATGAGGAAAATAAAAATTTAATACTTAGATCAAAAAAAATACTCAAAAGTGTAGGACTTTCAACTAATGATGCTTTTTTATTTCCTAATGAACTATCTGGAGGCATGCGAAAACGAGTTGCTATTGCTAGGGCAATTTCACACAACCCTAAGTTTTTGATTTTAGATGAACCAACTGCTGGGTTGGATCCCATAAAATCAAACTTAATTTTTAAAATTATCAATGATTTGAGCACTCTTAGTCAAGTTACTATTTTAGCTGTTACATCGGACATGAAAGGAGCCTTAAAGTATTTCAAAAGAGTTGTTATTTTAGATAACAAAAGAGTCCACTGGAAAGGAAGTTCTGCTTTGGCCAAGAAAAAACCTACAAAACTGATGGAGGAATTATTTTGTAAAGTGTAAGTTTATTTTCTTGTTAGATCAGCACAACCTGCAGTTGCGTCAATACCTGATTCAACATAACACGCGCTTATCCTATTTTTTTCTAATATTTTTCCTATATTATAGCCTCTACTGTTAGCTGCTACCCACGTGAAAGTTACATTATCAGGGTGTATTATCCCAAAGAAATCTTTAGTACCATCGGTATAGGAAAATGTGCCTTTGAATCGACGATCCTTCTGTTCTAAAATTTCAACTTTCTTTTCCCAGGTTCTGAAACCTCTTTGATTCGAAAGAGTATTATTTTTTCCGATCCAGGTACCTTTTAAATTAGGGATTTCTTCAGATTTTGAAGTATTAGTAACAAATATAAATGTAAAGACTATTAAAAATTTTATAGAGTTAAAAAACATATTATATATTATTGTTAAAAAATACAAAAATACAATGTTTAATGAAGATTAATATACTAAAATTTTATTTATCCAAAAAACTCATTTCAATCTTTTTAATGGGGATTCTTAGTGGAATACCTTTATATCTAATTCTTTCGACATTATTTATATGGTTAACAAGAGAAAACATTGATATCTCAACTATTGGATTATTTGCGTTAACATCAATTCCTTGGAGTATAAAATTTCTCTGGTCACCATTTTTAGACAAATATAACGTCTTTTTCATAAATAATTATCTCGGACATAGAAAATCCTGGTTACTATTAATTCAATTTTTTCTTGTACCCTGTTTATTATTTCTTGGCTATTTAGATCCAAATAACGACTTACTTACAATAGCAATTATTGCACTATTAATATCTTTTTTCTCAGCTAGTCAGGATATCGTAATTGATGCATTTAGAATAGAGATCTTGGATGAAGAATCACAGGGTGCGGGTGTGGCTATGACACAGTTAGGTTATAGATTTGGTGGTATAATTTCAGGTGCTGGCACACTTTATTTAAAAGAAATAATGACTTGGTTTGAGGTATTTCTTTCACTTTCAATATTTATAATAATTATCGTCATTTTCGTGCTTTTTTTAATTAATACAAGAAAATCTAGTAAAATTTACAATCATAATAAAAGTATTTTGGAACCTTTTAAGGAATTTATTTTTAGGAATAATTTTTTAAAAATTATATTAATTTTAAATTTCATTTTCTTTTTTAAATTTGGAGATGTTGTTGCCGGTGTGATGGCTAACCCATTTTATGTAAAGATTGGATTTTCTAACCTTGATATAGCAAATGCTAGTAAAATCTTTGGGGTTCTGATGACTATGTTAGGAGTTTTTTTTGGAGGATATTTAGTAAAGACAAGAGGAATTTTAAACGCACTTATCTATTCTGGATTTTTACAGATAATTTCTAACTTACTGTATATTATTTTATATAAAGTTGGTCCAGAGTTTAACTACCTCCTATTAACAATAGCTGGAGAGAATTTTTCTGGTGGTCTAGGCTCTGCCGCTTTTGTAGCGTATTTATCCGTCTTGTGTAATAAAAAATATACCGGAACTCAATACGCTTTACTTTCTTCAATAATGGGTATAGCAAGGACAATATTATCCTCACCAGGGGGATATTTAGTTGAGTTTGTAGGATGGGGATATTTTTTTCTTATTTCAACATTTTTAGGAATTCCGGGTTTATTAATTCTTTTTTGGATGAAATCGAATTTTCCAATTAATATGCAAACCAAATTTAGTTCATAATTTCTTTAAACTCTTGCAGGTTTTTAATTTTTTCATTTGAAGAAAATTTTTCGTAAAAGTCTTTCAAACCATCAAATCTTTCAATAAATTTTGTATCAATTTGTTCGAGATTTCCTGATAAAAACCATCTTATGACTCTCCATGCAGTGATATCCGCAATTGATAGCTTCCCAATGAAGAATGAATTACTTGAGTTTTTTTTAAAGAACTTATTAAGATATTCAAACCATGTATAAAAATCTTTTTCAATGAATATTTTTCTGAGTTTTTTTGATTTTTCTGGATTCTTTTCTCTAATTGAGTGAGCTATTCTATATGTTATTTCGTTTGCCCAATCTATAACTTGATTAATTACTATTTGTTTTTTTTCGTCGCTACTGTAAAGATTTGACCTGGATGCACAAAATATTGCAAGAGAATGTGTGTGACAAAAAACATTATCTTCGTAGTACATGATTGGTAGTTGACCAAAAGGGTGTTTATTTTTGAATTTTGTCCAATCCTCTCTTGGGATTCTTTCAAACTCATAATCTATACCTGCATATGCAAGACTGAGTCTTAAAATATCAATTCTCCAAAAATTAAAATCAAAATATACTAGCTTTATCCTTGACAAATTTATTCCTATCTATTTTTCTGCAAACGCTTTTTCTATTACAAAGCCCCCCTGAACTTTTGTTGAACCCTCTTTTGATCCCAAACTTTCAAAGATCTCTTTAAGTTCATAAGTCATTTCCTCAGAGCCACAAATCATAACTCTATCAAGTTCAGAGTTGAAGTTTTCCTGTTTCACAGCTTTCCAAAGAGTTTTGTTTTTAATCCACTCAGTAATTCTTCCAACTCTTTCCCATTTTTCTCTTGTTACTGTATTAAAATATTCAAATTTTCCTTTAGTTACATGAGAGTAGATATCATCATTATTTAAGTTTTGTAATAAATCTTTATAAGCAAGTTCCTTTATTGTTCTAACAGTGTGAGTCAGGATAACATTATCAAATTTTTCATATGTTTCTGGGTCTCTAACTATACTCATAAAGGGTGCTAAGCCTGTACCGGTAGAAAAAAGATATAAATTTCTTCCAGGAAGTAAATAGTCACAAACAAGAGTTCCTGTAGACTTAGAATTAATAAGCACCTCGTCATTGATATCAATATTTTGTAATTTACTAGTGAGTGGTCCGTTGGGAACTTTAATTGATAGAAACTCAAGATGATCCTCATGGTTAGGGCTTACTACTGAATATGCTCGAAGAAGTGGTTTGGCATCTATTTCCAAACCAATCATAGCAAATTCTCCATTTTTAAACCTAAACGACAAGTTCCTTGTTGTTTTAAAACTGAAGGTTTTGTCGGTCCAGTGATGAATGTCTATAACTTTCTCTTTCAATATTGCCATGGTATGATTAATAGTTTATAAGGATTCCTTAGATTACTAATTATGATATAAGTCTTAATTAAATAATTTTTATTGAAATGACAAGCACTAATATAAGAAAATTATCACACTCAGAGATGGATCTATACAGAAAACCTTTGTTACCTGAGACTTGGAGTTGTTTTCCTGTTGACAAGGATATAGATACTCAACAATTAAGAAAAGCCTTACAAAAAGATCTTGATAGTATAAGATCAGGTGCAGAAAAAGATCCTTTTTCAAATTCAATAACAATGCTTGCATTAGATATTTCGAGAATGTTGGAAAAGAATAAACTTAATTATTCTGCTCTTGAAGCATTAATTCAAAGACTTGCTGTAGGTTCACTTGGACTAAGAGCTGACAGACTAAAATCTTATGTTGGCTGCTTAGATACAGAGCAAAATAAAAAGAAAATTGCACAAATTATTAAATCCTTAGCATTTGATGATAAATCTCTAATTAGCTTCAATGAATTTAATATGAAGATTAAAGAGGAAATTTTTGGAATTGTTTTCACGGCACACCCAACTTTTGGCACTACCCATGAAATGATGAAAGAGTTAGCTAACTTAGCTATTTATGGATTTTCAAATAAAGATAAAAATCATAAAAAGTTAAAATCTATAATAAAGCAGATATTTAAGACTGAACAAAGGCCAGAAAAAAACATTACATTAGATTATGAACACTCGCTATCAATGATAGCACTTGAGTTCCTTCAAGAATCTTTAGAAACTTTTTATAGCGTTTTTCTTAAAGTGAGCCAGGAACTTTATCCTGAGCAATATTACAAAATTGAACCAAAGATTTTACGTTTAAATACATGGGTTGGCTATGATGTTGATGGTAGGGGGGATATTTTTTGGAATAATTCATATGCAAAGAGATTATTGGTAAAAATTAATCAGTTAAAAATTTATAAAAATAAAATTGATTCGATCACTAAGAAATCTAATTCAAAAAAGTTGAATACCGAGCTTAAATCAATAAAAAACAGATTAAATGAATCAATTAATCTCAATGAAAAAGCTCTAAAATATTTTGATGATAAAAATTTTTTAGGTGACCTTGAAAAAATTAAAGTTGTTTCAAACTTTATGCATCTCAATAAAAATAAACTTTTAACAAGCTCTAAAATACTCATTAGTGAAATAGACAGAATAATAAATAAATTTTTGAGTGAAAAATCGAAGATGTTCAAATCAATAATTAATGATCTTCTCTTGTTTAAAATTTTAATAATAAATTGCGGTTTAGGTCTAGGAAGAACACAGTTTAGATTAAATGCTAATCAACTTAATAATGCCATTTCAAGGGAGATCCAGTTGACTGGTGATCCAGAGGATCCTTCCAATAAAAGAACATATCTTAGAGAGTTATCTAAACGCATTGATAATGTAGAACCAGTAAAGATTAATTTTGGAAGCATTGTCGAAGAAAATATGAATGCAAGAAGATACTTTATGTTGATTAAACAAGTTTTAAAATATATCGATGAAGATCAACCAGTAAGATTCTTAATCGCTGAATGTGATTATTCTTTAACTGTAATGACAGCCCTTTATTTTTCAAAAATGTTTGGTGTTGAAGATAAAGTAGATATTTCACCGTTATTTGAGACTGAAAAAGGACTTGAGAATGGTCATTCAATAATTTCTACATTATTAAAAAATAAACATTTTAGAAGTTATGTGTTAAAGAGAAAAAAAATTACGGTTCAAACAGGATATTCAGATGCGGGGAGATATTTAGGTCAAACCGCAGCAGTCCTTTCCATTGAAAACCTTCAAAGAAAAATAGCAAGTACACTTGTGGATAATAATATTTCAGGAGTCAAACTTTTGATTTTTAACACTCATGGAGAATCTATTGGAAGAGGGGGGCATCCAGTATCACTTGATGATAGGTTAAGATATGTTTGTTGTAACTATACTAGAAAAAAACTTAGTGAATGGAATATTGATCTTGTACAAGAGATGAGTTTTCAGGGAGGGGATGGATACCAATATTTCATGAATCATGACTTATCATTTGCGGCTATTTCTAGAATTTTCGAATTTTGCTTTGATACAGATTTTAAAAAAGATAATGATTCATTGTATAATTCTCCTGATTTTGGAATTGAATTTGTAAATACCATCAAAAATTTTAACACAGATATAATGGATGACCCTAATTATGCTGCTTTATTAAGTGTTTTTGGCTCAAACCTAAATCATTCAACAGGTTCTAGGTCTGTGAAGAGACACTTTGACAGTTCTGTAAAGACACTTGTTTATCATCCTAGTCAAACTAGAGCAATCCCTCAAAACTCCATCCTTCAGCAGTTAGGAATGTTAGCAAATACCCTAGGAGGAATTGGAACTTTTATTAGGAAGGATCCTAAGGTTTTTAATGAATATTTTAAATCTTCTGAAAGGTTCAGAAGAATAATGGATATGGTTCAGTACGCTTTTGCGTTTAGTGATATTGAAGTGTTAAAGGCATATATTGATTGTTATGATCCTGGCATGTGGTTGTCTTGGTCTACGAGAACCTCAAATTCTTTGAGAAGTGAAAATATGAAGGATGTAGCTAAATTACTGGAAGAGTTTGATGTTCATTGGAGATTAAATAAAGTTTACAGAAAAATTCATCAAGAATATATGGAGATCAGAAATTGGCTCTTGGGTAGAAAGCATAGAGGAAGAATAGCAGTTGGTAGAGGAAGAGTAATTGAAAAAGAAGTCAGAGACGAGTTACTCCTAATGCACGGGGTTAGAGTTGCCATTTTCCATGAGATTTTTCTTCTTTCTGTAAAAATACCTAATTTTAGTGATCAAATGGGAACAACTAAAGATGAGATAGTAGCAAGATTAGTTAGATTTGATATTTTTGAGGCGGTCAAGATACTCAGACAAATTTTTCCAACTGGTAAAATAAAAACCTCTGATAGTGGTTTTAAAGATAAGTCAGATTATTTGAGTGAAACTCTTATAGATTATTCGGATGAAGAAAAAAATATATTTAAAAAACTTGAATCTCTTTATGAATGTGCCAGAAGAGTGAGTACAGGAATAGCTAATTTCATAGGATCTGTAGGTTAATTCTTATCTGATTTATAAAAACTTTCAATAATATTAATATCTTCATCAGATAGATTCAAATTCTCCGCAAGTTTGTTTAATTGATTTCTTTCAGATTTATCTATTCTGTTGTCCCTTAGCGCATTTTCTAGTTCTTGTTTATATTTATTTTGACTTCTTCTTGTGTGTTCACTAAAAGCAGATGCCAAAATACCTGAAGGCAATGCTACAGTTCCAATTCCGAGGATTATTATAGCTGAGCCAAAAAATTTTCCTAATGTAGTTATAGGATAAACATCACCGTAACCTACTGTAGTTAAGGTTACAATAGACCACCACATTGCTTGGGGGATACTTCCAAATTTTTCTGGCTGAGCATCCTTTTCGACAAGATAAATCCCGCTTGAAGCTATTATTAACATTATAAATAATATAAAAAAAGCTGCTCCAAAAGATTTTCTTTGATTCCAAATTACTGTTAATAAATTATTTATGGAGCTTGAATATCTAGAAAATTTTAAAAATCTTAAAATTCTAAGAACCCTAATAAATCTTAAATCAACAGATGGGAAAAAAAATGCTAAAAGGCTAGGTGCAATTGCTATCAAATCAATTAGAGATGGAAAACTTAATAAATATTTTATTCTGACTCTAAAATTATTAGTGTAATCCTTATCCTCAACACAAGACCATATCCGACCCACATATTCTAAAGAGAATATAAAAACTGAGAAATATTCAAAAATCCTGAATAGTTTATAATAGTGTAAAAAAAGATCATCAACAGTTTCAAGAATAACCATTAAAACATTTAAAAAAATTAAAACTAATAGAAAAATATCAACAAACTTAGAAAGAACATCATTTTCTTTTGCTGGCTCTAATAAAACCCATATTTTTTTCCTAAATGAAGAAGGAGAAAATTTTACTTTTTGGGACAAGTAATTTCCTTTTGGCAGGCAAAACCTGGTGATCCTAGGTAAATTTGTTTATCTTTCTCACCTTTTTCTTTCGGTTGTGGTTGATATGTACATATAACATCATCAGGAATCTTCTGCTCTTTAATCAATCTACACTTTCGTTCGATAACTATACGTTTTCTTCTATCAAATGTTCCTTCTTCAGGTGCATATGTTCTACCTTTGGGCTTGGCTTGTAATGCTAATGGGTATGAAAATGAACAAAGTAATAAAAGACTAAGTATTTTTTTCATCATCTGACTTTTGATCATCCTTTACTTCATCAGTACCAGTACCATAGCCTGTACCTTGGATTGATTTTGCAATAAATTTATTCATAAGTTGATCGGAATTCTTTACGTATTCTTCTAAATCTTTCCGAAGAATATTTTCAGCATCTTCTTTTGATGAAGCTTCTACTTCCATTATCCCATCAATAATCCAATGAACTTTATACTTCATAGTGAGTCTCCAGATGTATTTTTTGTTTTTAAATATTTTTGTTTAGTAAAAATATCAAAGGCCTCTTTTTGTAGTTCCAGTAATATTTCATTTTCAAGAGATTCGCCAACTCTATCTCTGAATTTCATAGCCTTATAATTACCAGAACTCACAGCAACAGAATACCATAAATATGATTTTTCTAAATCAATTTCTGGAGAAAAATTTTCATGCCAGTATGCCAACTTGAAAGCTGCAAATTCGTCGAGATTATCAATATATTCTTTTTCTAACATTTCCTCAATTTCAGATTTAATTTTTGTTACTGTATCTTCACTTACTTTTCTTAGTACTCTATCAATTTTATTTATACATTTTTTATTTCCATTTAAGGAACATAACCATGTATATTTCAATGAAAGTTGATAGTCTTGCGTAGTTCCGATACCTTCAAAATACATATTTGAAAGATTGTGAATAGAACTTTTATGCCCTTTTTGCGAAAGGTTAAAAAAAACTATATATGATTTTTTAAATTCTCCATCATCATAATGAGTAACACCTTTTTGGTAATATTTATTGTCATTTAATTCTTCAGTATTGGCAGATACTTCTAAGTTAAAAAAATAGAAAAATAAACAAAATGGAATTATTAAAAGAATCACCTGCCCGCCATCATAACTAATTGTAAATATAAAACTCGAAGTCTGAACTTAGAATTAGGCCTTTGTTCATAAACTACTATTCTGGGTCTATCTGAGTTCGGTTTTTGAAATTCGATTGACATATCTTCCGGTAAATAAACACCGTTAAATTCAAGTGTTTTCTGTGGATCTTCGTGAAATTGCTCTTTAAATTCTGCATCTATCCAAGTTCTAGCAAGAACTCTTCCTAGTATATCAGGCAAAAACTTTCTAACCTCGGAACGATTCTTTAGATGATGTAGTTTTTGCGTAATATCAAATGGACTGATTTTATCTTGGCTAACTTTAATGACCTCATTATTTTTAGCTTTAACTGGAAGGTTAGATTGTTTCTTTTTCATGATATTTTTAAATTTTATAACAAATTGAGAATTTTTATAAATAAAATTTTAAACATTTACTATTTTTGTCGTTTTGGAATTATGAAAAATTCTAATAAAATTATAAATTTTCCTAAAAAGATTGATATTAAAAAAAAAAAGTATGCTGTTATAAGAGATGAAGTTGAGAGTTTTCTATATCAATATGCTTGTGATGAAAAAGACCTCTGGGCCGTGGCAATGGCAGCAGGAAGGTTTTCTTCAATCTTTTTATCAAAGATAGAGGGAGAGAAAACTGCTATTGAATTTTTTAAAAACTGTATTGCAACTCAGAAAAATTTTGAAAAATCAAGCGATTTTTCCGACGTTACCTGATATTTGAGCGCCTGTATCAACAGAAAGGGAATTGGTTTTAAGTTTTCCATCGATAATTCCCGAACTACCTACCTCTAAGAGATCAGCAGTTATATCCCCAGTTATTTTACCTTCTACCTTAAGATGCTCACTATTTACATTTCCCAGAACGTGAGCAGAGTTTTCAATTACTACTGACTTTGCTGTTAAATTCCCTTTGAATTGGCCTGCAATGACTATTTGTCCTTCTTTTGACTCAAGTGTTCCTTCCATCACAAGTTCTTTATTAATGTAAGAAATATCAGCCAATTTTAATCTCCTGTTTTTTATTCACTAGAATCTTCATTATTCTCATTTCTATTTGTCTTAAGTTTTTTTTCGTCCCAATTATGAACAATTTTGCAATTTAATGCAGCTCCACGATCCATTTGTAGAGATTTATAATTAATTTCACCCGTAATAACCGATGAATCTGTTAACCAGACAGAGTCAGCTTTAATTTTCCCCTGATAATTTCCTGAGATCACAACTAATTCGGAAACTATAGAACCTTCAAGCGTAGCTTGTTTTCCAACAGTTACTTTCTCCGATTTTATATCTGCTTCAACCCTTCCATTAATTTCTATAGTTGAGGCGTTAGATATTTTACCTTTAAATATTGCTCCTTTACCTATTATTGATTGGGTATCAGCCATTATTTACCTCTCTTTGGTTTTGTTTTTGATTGATTCTTAGTTGGATTATCCAACCCTCTTATTAATTCAACTTCCAGATTTGCTCCAGGTTGAGCTTTTAGATTATTATAGTGAAGTTTCCCTTTAATGTTAGCAGTCGATTCTATTGAAAGTGTATCCGCAAAAACATCTCCTTCAAAGTTTCCTCCGATCGAAGATTGAAGTGCTTTGATATTCCCTTTTAAGATTCCCTCAGATGAAATATTTATATGATCACATTCAACATTACCTTTTACCTTACCTTTGAGGACAAGGTTACCACTACATTTTATATTTCCGTTTATTTGCATTTCGGTTCCAATTACACTTGATGATGATGATGATGATTGGATGGGCTTGTCAAAATCTTTTGAAAAACATGGAAATTTTCCTTTAAATAAATTGAGTAGAAAAAAAAAAAAAAAAAAAAGTTTTATCTTAATAATTTTGGCTTACTAAATGCATAAAATTCTTTATATTGATAAATACTATGAACGAACCAGTAATTGACATAAGAGATAGAATTGAAAAAATGAGGAATCAAATGACTCCTCAATCTTCACAAAATAAGAAAGATTCTATTATAAAAACTTCTAAGAATTTTGAGAAACAAACAGATAAACTAGATTCTGAAAAAAAAGATTCTATTGATATACCAAGTAAAGATAAAGATGCAAAGGAGCACAAAAAGAGTATTTCTGAAGATATAGTTGATAGAAAAAGAGAATTTAATAAAAATTTTGAAGATACTGAAACTATCACTCAGATAAACGTAGAAAAAAATGATAAAAAAAGAAGCTCTTTT
>ERZ802830.3375-NODE-3375-length-13633-cov-12.1138_pt1 | contig 13633 bp, 12 predicted proteins | sample MGYA00345654_ERZ802830 | MGnify/ENA primary metagenome ERZ802830 (study PRJEB30503, sample SAMEA104212375) | marine metagenome | biome: Westerlies Biome; feature: [SRF] surface water layer (ENVO:00010504) within the epipelagic zone...; material: water... | reverse complement strand
GGGCGGGTCGCAAATCGGCCTTTCCGGCTGTTGGGCGGATTTCGCCAGATTATCTATGTATGGATGGCACCATTCCACGGCGGCGCCTGCCGGATATGATGGTGAGAATGGCCTCACTCAGCCAGAAATATGGGTTGCGTGTCGCCAATGTGTTTCATGCTGGTGATGGCAATCTGCATCCGCTGATCCTGTTTGATGCGAACCAGCCGGGTGAGTTGGAGCGCGCTGAGGATTTTGGCGCAGACATCCTGCGCAGCTGTGTGGAAATGGGTGGTGTCCTGACCGGTGAGCATGGTGTGGGTGTTGAAAAGCGCGATTTGATGAACATTCAGTTCACCGAGGAAGATTTGAAACAGCAGCAGCGGTTGAAATGTGCGTTTGACGCTGATCATCTGCTCAATCCGGGCAAGGTGTTCCCACATCTGCATCGCTGTGCTGAACTTGGCCGCCTGCATGTTCATAAGGGAAAAATGCCCCATCCCGACCTGCCTCGTTTCTAGGCGGTGCGGGCCATCATGATCGGTACCGCTCTGCGGGGTCTCTTAAAAAATAAACTTAATGGACCAGACCGACAATAATGCGCGCACTGGCACCGGCATCCGGAAGGGCGTTGTCATCGCCACTGAAAAACCAGGACAGACACAGCATCAATGACCCTATCAACGCCTATCATTTCCGTTTCCAGCCTTGACGAGGTTAAGTCCGCTGTGACTGACGCGATGGCGGACAAGAGCCGCCTCGAGATCATCGCATCGGGCAGCAAGCGCGCGCTTGGCCGCAAATGCGCGTATGATGTGACGTTGGATCTGTCGGCAATGACGGGAATAATCGATTACCAGCCAGAAGAGTTGGTGCTCACCGTGCGGGCTGGCACGCCGATAGCCGAGGTGCAGACAGCGCTGGCTGAGGCACGGCAGATGCTGGCCTTCGAGGTACCTGATTACAGCCACCTTCTTGACACCCCCAACGCGGGGACGATTGGCGGCGTTGTTGCCACGAATCTATCGGGGCCCCGCCGCCTGACCGCCGGTGCCGCGCGTGACTATCTGTTGGGGTTTGAGGCCATTTCGGGGCGCGGAGAGGCGTTCAAATCCGGCGGCAAGGTGATGAAGAATGTCACCGGGTATGATCTGTCGAAATTGATGACCGGATCGTTTGGCACCCTTGCGGTGATGGATGAGATCACCCTGAAAACATTGCCGCGCCCGGAGACAAGTTGCTCGCTGATCGTTCAGGTGGATGATTTTGCTGCCGCGACAAACAAGATCGCCAGCCTTTTTGCAACGCCGCATGAACCGGGGTCTGCCGCGATTCTGCCCGCCGAACTGGCACGGCAGGCCGGTCTGCCCCTGAATAAGGACACGGATAAAGACACGGATAAAGACACGGGCAAGGATAAGAAGTCATGCGTCATTGTCGTCCGCTTGGAAGGGATCGACATCTCGATCGCTGATCGCCTTGCCAATCTGCAACGTTTGACAGGGGGCGACAGGCTCGAGGCGACGGCCAGCGAGGCTTTATGGGCAAAGATCAGGGATGTGAGATTATTCACCGCGCCGGTGCGCGATGTCTGGAAAATTTCCTGTCCACCCGTCGCTGCGGCGTCAGTGATCGACACCATCAAAGCCAGCCACGATATCAGCTATTTTGCCGATTGGGCAGGGGGACTTATTTGGATGACAGGTGGCACAGACACTCTGGGCACTGATTTGCGGCAAGCGCTGGCTGGGTTTGGCGGTGGTTTTGCCATGCTTATCCGCGATTCCGGCACGACACGGCAGGTGATCCCTCCGTTTCAGCCGCTCCCCGGGCCGATGCTGGCGCTGCATAAGCGTGTGAAGGCGGCCTTCGATCCGCTGGCTGTGCTCAATGCCGGCCGCATGCATGACGGTATCTAGGCGAAGGGAAAAACGATGCAAACCCATTTCACCGCTGACCAGCTGGCCGACCCGAAAATCCGTGAGGCGGATGATATTCTGCGAAAATGCGTACATTGCGGGTTCTGCACCGCGACCTGTCCGACTTTTGTGATCACCGGTGATGAACGTGACAGCCCGCGCGGCCGCATCTGGATGATGCGCGAATTGCTGGAGTCGCCCGACAGCATCTCAGCCGACACCGGCCATCACATTGATCGGTGCCTTGGCTGTCTATCCTGTATGACGACCTGCCCCTCAGGCGTGGATTATGCTCATCTGGTGGAAATTGGGCGCGAAAAGCTCGATGAACTGGTCCCTCGCCCTCTGGGCGATCGGCTGCTGCGGCGACTGCTGGCTGCTACCATTCCACATGCCGCCCGTTTTCATGCGCTGCTGTGGTTGGCCAGAGTGGGGCGGCCCTTTGTCCCATTTATGCCGGCCCAGATGCGCGCGGCACTGGCCAAATTGCCAACCAGAATCCCACCCCTTGATCCGGTTGGCGCCAACACGCACAGCTATCCGCCTACCCAACAGATCAACAGTGATAGCAACAATAAGAGCAAGCTCCAGGCAAGCCATAATAAGATCAGGCGTGTTGCCCTGCTTGCCGGCTGTGCGCAGCGGGCGCTTGACCCTGAGATCAACGCCAGCACCATCCGCGTTCTGAACCGCCTTGGCATCGAGGTGGTGGTGCGCAGCGAGGCGCATTGCTGTGGCGCGCTGGCGCATCACATTGGCGAGACAGAGGCCGCCGACAAATCTGTCAGACAGGCTCTGCGTGCCTGGCAGGATGAGATCAAAAACGGCGGGCTCGATGCAATCGTCGTCAATGCGTCGGGCTGTGGAACAATGGTCAAGGATTACGGACATCTGCTAAAAGATGACCGCGAGCTTGGCCATCTTGCCACGCAAATTTCCGCAATGACGATGGATATCAGCCAGTTGCTGGCCGAAATCGGCATCAATAGCATCATCGAGCCGGCGCCGGATGGCGGGCGGCCAGAACTTGCCTACCATTCGGCCTGCTCATTGCAGCATGGTCAGAAAATCCACGATCTGCCGCAACAATTGCTGCGCAGTGCCGGCTTCACGGTGACCCAGCCGGTCAATCCGCATCTGTGCTGTGGGTCTGCGGGGGTCTATAACATCCTGCAACCGCACATGGCTGATGGGCTGCGCACACGAAAGCTGGATAGCTTGCGCAAGACTGGCGCAATTGCTGTTGCTGCGGGCAATATCGGCTGCATTTCACAGCTTGATGAAGACGCTCTGCCGGTCCGCCACACGGTCCAGTTCATTGACTGGGCAAGCGGTGGTCCGTCACCGCTCTAAGGCAGGTCTAGCTTAAATCAAAGAAATCATTGCCCTTGTCATCGGTGATGATGAAGGCTGGAAAATTCTCCACTTCGATCCTCCAGATCGCTTCCATCCCCAGCTCCGGATATTCCAGAACCTCGATTTTCTTGATCGATTCCAGTGCCAGCTTGGCGGCAACACCGCCGATACTGCCAAGATAGAAGCCGCCATGTGCGGCGCAGCTGTCACGAACCTGGCGGGACCGGTTGCCCTTGGCAAGCATCACCATAGATCCGCCGGCCTGTTGGAAGGTGCTGACATAGCTGTCCATCCGTCCGGCTGTCGTTGGTCCGAACGAGCCTGAGGCCATGCCCTCGGGCGTCTTTGCCGGACCAGCGTAATAGATCGGGTGGTTTTTGAAATAATCGGGCAGATCACCCTCGGCCTGCAGCCGTTCAAGCAATTTTGCATGGGCGATGTCACGGGCGACAATGATTGGCCCGGTGAGTGACACACGCGTTGATACCGGATGCTGGCTCAGCTTGGCTCTGATGTCATCCATCGGCCGCGTCAAATCAATGGCGACAACATCACCCTCCATCTCCGCCTCGACCGATGGCAGGAATTTTGCTGGATCGCGCTCCAGTTTTTCGACAAACAGGCCCTCTGGCGTGATTTTGGCAAGCGCCTGCCGGTCCGCCGAACACGACACCCCAATGCCGATGGGGCAGGAGGCTCCATGGCGTGGCAGACGGATAACGCGCACGTCATGGCAATAATATTTGCCGCCAAACTGCGCGCCAATCCCCAGATTGCGGGTGATCTCCAGAATCTCCGCCTCCCACGCAAGATCACGCCAGGCATGGCCAAGCTCATTGCCCTCTGTCGGCAAATTATCGAGCGAGCGGATTGACGCCATTTTCACGGTTTTCAGATTGAACTCCGCCGAGGTGCCGCCAATCACGATCGCCAGATGATAGGGCGGGCAGGCCGATGTGCCGAGGTCGAGAATGGCTGTGCGGATGAAGTCGCGCAATCCGTCCGGATTAAGCACCGCTTTGGTCTTTTGATGCAGGAAGGTCTTGTTCGCCGAACCGCCGCCCTTTTGGATGAAGGCGAATTTATATTCCAGCCCCTTGCCGGCATAAAGCTCAATCTGTGCGGGCAGGTTTGTCGCCGTGTTGGCTTCCTCGAACATCGAGGTTGCGGCCAGCTGTGAATAGCGCAGATTGCTGGTCTGATAGGTGGTGTAGACGCCGCGTGACAGCGCCTCAGAATCATCACCGCTGACCAACACATGATCGCCGCGATAGCCAGCGATGATCGCGGTGCCGGTATCCTGGCACATCGGCAGCAGGCCATCGGCGGCAATAACCGCATTCTTCAACATCTCCAGTGCCACAAAGCGGTCATTGTTGGTCGCTTCAGGGTCCTCGAGAATGGTGGCAAGCTGGCCCAGATGGCTGCTGCGCAACAGATGCGAAATGTCGGTAAAGGCGCGTGCGGCGAGCAGGGTCAGCCCCTCCGGTTCAACACGCAGAAAGGTCTCACCATCCAGCTCGACCAGCTTTACATGGTCGCTGGACACCAACTCATATTCGGTTTCATCCGGGCCGAGGGGAAACATCGGGCTATAGACGAAATCAGCCAAGACAGCTCTCCTGTTTTTGTGTTATCGGGCAACTTTGGATTATCAGGCAAAACACCGGTGGTTCAGGACGGGGTTTTGCGAAAACTATCCAATTGCACAACATCGGCTGTTTCCTGATCCTTATTGGGTTCAGGTGCCGCCGTGATGACATCACCCTCCTCGATCTCGTCACCCTCATCATGTTCGATCACGCCGAATTGCAGGCCGAATCCGACCGAGGGGTCATTGAAACTCGTAACCGCATCAAATGGCACAATCATCGGTGAGGGTTTGCCACCAAAGAACAGCGTGACGCTGAATTGGTCATCCTCGACTATGAGGTCGGCATATTGATGCTGGATCACGATGGTGATTGTGTCTGGATGGTCATCTCGCAGTGATTTTTCCATTTCGACACCCGGGTGCTGGGTGTTGAGGCTGATATAGAAATGGGTGTCCCCGGGCAGACCGGCGCGCTCGACAATGGTCAGCGCTGCCCGCACCACCATGCGCAGCGAATCCTCGACAAGCAGCTCGTAGTTCAGGCCCATCTTCTGACCGTCGTCGCTATCCATCTGCTATTGTCCGTTTCTGGCTGTCATCCAAATTAAGCGGACCGCTTCTGTTGCCAGGTGCGATCCAAACCCCGCCAGACTGAGCTCAATCAATCTGGGCTTAAGATCGGTTGCTCACGCAGAACTAGGCTGCGATTGCTACCGGAGCAGTGTTGTCATTTGCAACTACTACATGGCCCGATAACGGCGGGTACCATACCGAGCGAAAATACTGCCTTTACCACATGCGTCGATCCTATTTCGCCCCCATGCTTTCAGCCTGAAACCTGATCTTGGCCGGTTTGGCACCGGGTGGCAGGCTGAAATGGTGGAGGCGCCGGGTACCGCCCCCGGGTCCGCTCTGCTTATTCTACAGCACGTTTATCGCCATAGCTGGCGAACCAGCACTGTTAATATAGGCGCAAGAGCCACCGTTTGAAAGGAAAGTTTTGGCCGGCCACCCATTGCCGGTGGCACCTCCTGTCCGGCACCCCCCATAAACGCTTGCCATCAGCGCTTGCCATCAGAGCTTGAACATCGGCATCCAGCGTGTATTTTGAAAAGATCATCACCCAAGACCACCCAAGACCACCCAAGGCCATCCCGGCCAACCCCCAAAAGTGAGGCACTACGGAACCCATGCAGCAATATCTCGACCTTCTTGATCATGTTCTGACGCACGGCACCGACCGTGGGGATCGGACGGGAACTGGAACGAGGGCTGTTTTTGGACATCAGATGCGGTTTGATCTTGGCGCTGGTTTTCCATTGCTGACCACAAAGAAGCTGCATACACGCTCGATCATCCATGAACTTCTGTGGTTTGTGAAGGGGGACACCAACATCCGCTATCTCCAGGAAAATGGTGTGTCCATCTGGGATGAATGGGCCGATGAAAATGGCGATCTCGGGCCTGTCTATGGCAAGCAGTGGCGGCGCTGGCAGGGGCCGGATGGCCAGACCATAGACCAGCTGTCCGACCTAATCCAGATGATCCGCACCACGCCCGAATCACGCCGTCTGATGCTGTCGGCATGGAACCCTGTTGATGTTCCGAATATGGCGCTGCCACCCTGCCATTGCCTGTTCCAGTTTTTTGTCGCCGATGGCCGGCTGTCCTGCCAGCTCTATCAGCGCAGCGCCGATATTTTTCTGGGGGTGCCGTTCAACATCGCCTCCTATGCGTTGCTCACCCACATGATTGCTGCGGTCACCAGCCTTGAGCCGGGTGATTTCGTGCATACGCTTGGTGATGCGCATCTCTATGCCAATCATTTCGACCAGGCCCGCGAGCAGCTGGCCCGCACCCCCGGGCCATTGCCCCAATTAATGATCAGGCGGGTTCCGGCCAGCATTGATGACTTCACCTTTGATGATTTTGAAATCACCAGCTATGCCCCACAGGCGCATATCGCCGCACCGATTGCGGTTTAGGTGATGGGTCGGTGAGGGGATAAGCGATGAGCGCCACAAACACCGAGATGATTGCCGTCGTTGCGATGGCTGAGAACCGCGTCATCGGCGATGGCAAGGGGCTGATCTGGCACCTGCCGGATGATCTGCGCCGGGTCAAGGCTTTGACCATGAGCTGTCCGCTGATCATGGGACGCAAAACCTGGGACTCCATTGGCCGTCCCTTGCCCGGGCGCGCCAGCATCGTTCTTACCCGTGATCCGGACTGGCAGGTGGAGGGCGCCATTGCCGCTGCCGATCTTACCGCTGCGATCACGGCGGCAAAAGACTGGATTGCGGCAACGCCCGAGGCGCGCAACGCGATCATCCTGTTTGGCGGTGGCCAGATTTATGAGATGGGTATGGCTCTGTGCAACCGTATTGAGCTTACGATCATCGCGGCCAGCCCGGATGGCGGGCCCGATGCGGCGCTGTTTCCGGCGCTTGACGAGGCGGCGTGGGACTGCGTGACGGAGGCGGAATTTACCGCCACCGATGCGGTGCCGGGCTATCGCTATGACAGCCTCACCCGCAAATCCCCGGTGTTTGTCTAGCTTTTACTCAACGACGATTTTCGGGGCGGCGCGCTGGCCAGCGCCAAGGCCGCTCAGCACCTTTTCGGCAATCGCCACATAATGCTGTGCATGCGGGCCGTCTGGCTGGCTGATCACGATCGGGTTGCCCTCATCCGAGGTGGCGCGAATTTCCATTTCCAGCGGCACCTCACCCAAAAAGGGCACACCGATCGCTGCCGCTTCGGCACGGGCGCCGCCATTGCCGAACACCTCATGCCGGCCGCCACAATCGGGGCAGATGAAATGGCTCATATTCTCGACAATGCCAAGAACCGGCACATTCACCTTGCGGAACATGTTGAGGCCTTTGCGCGCGTCAATCAGCGCCAGATCCTGCGGTGTCGACACAATCACCGCACCAGACAGCGCCGCCCGCTGCGAGAGTGTCAGCTGCGCATCGCCTGTTCCCGGCGGCATGTCGATGACCAGCACATCAAGATTGTCCCATGCGACATCGCGCAGCATCTGCTCGATCGCGCTCATCACCATCGGCCCCCGCCAGATTGTCGGCGCATCCTCGGCCACCAGATAGCCGATCGACATGGTTTGCAGGCCCCACGCCTCAATCGGCTTGATCTTCTTGCCATCGGTCTGCGGCTTGACGTTCTTGCCGATCAGCCGTGGCAGCGATGGCCCATAGATATCCGCATCCAGAATGCCAACGCGCTGGCCTGTCGCGGCAATCGCCAGCGCCAGATTGATTGAGGTTGTTGATTTGCCAACACCGCCCTTGCCAGAAGCCACGGCAATCAGATGTTTAGCCGGTTTATGAGGCGTGTTGTCCGGCTGTGCGCCCGCGCCTGCCTGACCGTGTGAGTGATCATGTGCGTGATCATGAGAGTGACCACTGGCACCACCCGGTGCGCCGGCTCCGGCGGTCTGGTGTGCGGTCAGCATCGCCGTTGCCGACAGCACGCCATCCAGCGCCCGCACGGCCTTTTCTGCCGCGGTGCGCAAACCATCGGCGCGGTCCTTGTCAGCAGGATCGATTTCGATCGTAAAGCCGACATGCCCATCCTTGATGACGATGCCCGAAACCTGTCCAGCCTCGACTATATCGAGCGACTTGCCCTCGGCGGTGATTGTACGCAGCGTGTCGCTGACTTTTCTCTCATTCAATTCGGCAGTCATGCTTGAAATACACCGTTCCTGTGCAAATATGTGAGGAGCCACGAGGTTGACATAGTTTGTCCATGATTGTTTTGCAATACAGCAACGCATGATACAGGCTGAACGGCGCGGGGCGTTGGTGCTTTTCTTAGCAGGGTTGAACGGCGTTTATGACGGTCGAGACAAAATTTTCAACCGTGGGTGCCAGCCGGTTTCAAACACACGGAGAAACAATTAATATGCCATGGAATAATCAAGGCGGCGGTGATCAGGGCGGACCCTGGGGCCAAGGGGGCGGTCAAGGCGGCGGCCGAGGTGGCCGGGGCGGTGGAAGCGGCGGAAGCGGCGGCGGCCCATGGGGCCAGGGCGGCGGCGGTGGTCAGACACCCCCCGATCTCGATCAGGCCATTCGTCAGGGACGCGATGCGCTACGCCGTGTCATGCCGGGCGGCGCGGGATCAGGAAAATCACTTATCCTGCTGCTGATCATCTTTTTAGGAATTTGGGCGGCGACCGGTTTTTACCGGGTCAACCCGCAGCAGCAGGGCGTTGTCCTGCGGTTTGGGGAATGGATCCGTACCACGGCGCCAGGCCTGCATTACCATCTGCCATATCCCATCGAAACAGTGTTGACCCCCGAGGTCACGCGTGACAACCGCATCGAGATCGGTTTTCGCGACATCAGCGGCAACAGCTCATCACGGCGGGACATCGCTGATGAAAGCCAGATGATCACCGGTGATGAAAACATCGTTGATATTGACTTTGTCGTGTTCTGGCGAATCTCGGATGCGGGGCAGTATCTGTTCAACCTGGCTGAGCCGGATGATACCATCAAGGTTGCTGCTGAGGCGGTGATGCGTGAGATCATCGGGCGCACACCGATCCAGACGGCACTGACCGAGGGCCGGCAGGACATTCAAGTGCAGGCGCGTTCTCAATTGCAGGATCTGCTGGATGAATATGTGTCCGGCGTGCGGGTGCGTGACGTGCAGTTGCTCGCCGTTGATCCGCCATCAGACGTGATTGATGCCTTTAACGAGGTGCAGCGGGCGCGACAGGACCGTGACCGGCTGAAAAACGAGGCTGAGGCGTTTCGTAATGACGTCGTGCCGCGTGCGCGCGGTGCAGCGGCCAAGCTGATCGCCGAGGCCGAGGCTTATCAGGCTGAGGTTATGAACCGGGCGGCGGGTGACTCGTCACGCTTTGATCAGGTCTACGGCGCCTATAGAGTGAACCCGGATGTAACGCGTGAGCGCATCTATATCGAAACGGTCGAGGAAATCTTCACCAATGTTGAAAAGATCATCATTGACGAAGACGCATCAGGCAGTGGCGTCGTGCCCTATCTTCCGCTCAAAGACCTGAACAAGACGGCGGGAGGAAACTAAAATGGGATCCATTCGTTTAGTGGGAATTGCCCTTGTTGGCCTGATAGTCATCGGTCTTTACGGGGCGTTATTTACCGTTAACCAGACACAGCAGGCGCTTGTTCTGCAGTTTGGTGAACCAAAGCGGACCATTCAGGAACCGGGCCTAGCCTTTAAAATACCATTCATTCAGGACGTCGTTTACTACGAAAAGCGTGTCTTGAGCCTGATTCCACAGGATGCCGAAGAGGTGATCCTCTCAGACCAGAAACGTCTGCAGGTGGATGCCTATGCCCGCTTCCAGATCTCCAACCCGCTGCTGTTCTATCAGACAGTCCGCAATGAGCTCGGTGCACGCGGCAGGCTTGAGGCGATCATCGACTCATCCGTCCGCCGGGTGCTTGGTCGTGAGACATTGGCCTCGATTCTGACCGGACAGCGTAATGACATTACCCGGTCGATCGGTGACGAGGTGAATGCCTCGGTGGAGTCACTCGGCATCAAGATCATTGATGTGCGTTTGCGTCGTGCCGATTACCCGGAGGCCACCAGCCAGAATATCTTTAACCGGATGAAGTCTGAGCGTGAACGTGAGGCCAAGGAGTTCCGGGCGACTGGTGAGGAAGAAGCGCAGAAGATTCGTGCCGACGCCGAAAAGACCAGAACGGTGATCATTTCCGAGGCTCAACGTACCGCCCAGGAAACACGTGGTGCCGGTGATGCCGAGGCCATTCGGATCTATGCCGACAGCTTCGGTCAGGACGCGGAATTCTTCTCGTTCTACCGGTCGATGGAAGCCTATCGCAAAGCCATGGGCAAGGACGGCACATCAATGGTGTTGTCACCATCCAGCAGCTTCTTCCGCTTCTTTAAGGACAAGAACGGAAGTGCGCCGAAATAATCACAGCTTTGCCATGATTTGGTCATGGTGTCTGTATTCACTAGTGTAACGGGAAGTGGGGAAACCTGCTTCCCGGCCTTTATGAAGCTCATGCCTTTATGAAGCTCATGCCTTTGTGACGCTCAGTCTTTCATGAAGCTCATGCCTTTATGTGGCAAATTGATATGTGGCAAATCAGGAGAGTTTAATCCGATGCTTATGACAATTTTACGGCCCCTCCAGCATGCACGCGCCGCCATGATTCCGGCGGTAGCTGGCTTCGTTGTGATGTTCATCTCTGTTACCGTGATTGCCGGTGAACGTCCGGACAGCTTTGCCGATCAGGCGGAAAAACTGTCCCCTGCGGTGGTCAACATCTCGACAACGACGATTGTCAGCGAGGGACCATCCAGCGACATGCCGCAATTCCCACCGGGCTCGCCCTTTGAGGAATTTTTCAAGAATTTTGGTGATAATGACCGCAAGCGCCGCGCCTCTTCGCTTGGCTCCGGCTTCATCATTGATAAAAAGGGCATTGTCGTCACCAACTATCATGTGATCGAGAATGCCGAGGAGATCACCGTCGTTCTGTCCGATGATCAATCTTTCAAGGCCGAAGTACTGGGTCAGGACAAGAAAACCGACATCGCGGTTCTGAAAATTGATCCAGACGGGGTTGACCTCGCCGCTGTTGAGTTTGGTGATTCCGACAGATTGCGGGTTGGTGACTGGGTTCTTGCCATCGGCAATCCGTTTGGCCTTGGTGGCACAGTGACAGCCGGTATTGTCTCGGCTCGTGGCCGCGATATCGGCAACGGCCCCTATGATGATTTCATTCAAACTGATGCGTCGATCAATCGGGGCAATTCAGGTGGGCCGCTGTTCAACCTTGAGGGTGAGGTGATCGGCATCAACACCGCCATTTTCTCACAATCCGGTGGCTCGGTTGGCATCGGTTTTGCGATTTCATCCAATCTGGCCAAGCGCGTCACCGCACAGCTTGAGGAGTTTGGCACGACGCGGCGTGGGTGGCTTGGTGTGTTCATTCAGGAAGTCACGCCAGATATCGCAGACTCGCTCGGCCTCGAGAGTGCCGAGGGTGCGCTGGTAAGCTCGATCAATGAAAAGAGCCCGGCAGACACGGCCGGCATTGAGCCCGGCGATGTCATCGTCAGCTTTGACGGCAAGAGAATCCAGAAAATGCGTGATCTGCCCCGCATTGTTGCCGAAACAGACATTGGTGCCAAGGTCGCGGTCGAGTTGTTCCGTGAGGGCAAATCGATGACCGTATCGGTCGAGCTTGGGGAACTGGAAAAGGCTGAACTTGTTGGCATGGCGGAAACTGATGCCGATGCCGACAAGCAGAGCTTTGGCAGTCTCGGTTTCTCGGTTGAGAATCTGACCGCCGATCTGGCAACAGAGATGGATCTTGATGCGGAGCTGACTGGCGTTGTCGTAACCGAGGTAATAGCTGGCAGCCCGGCAGCGCAAAAAGGGCTGGAGCCCGGCGATGTGATTCGCCGGTTTGGCCAGCGTCGTGTCGAGACCGCCGCCGCCTTTGCCGATGCCGTTGGCAAAGCCAAGGATTCCGGGCGCTCAGGCATCCTGATCCTAGTTGAGCGTGAGGGCAATCAGCGCTTTGTGCAAATCGGCTTTGCCAACGAATAGGCGGGCATTACCGCAATAATAAACCACAGGAAGGGGACGCCTACAGGCGTCCTTTTTCTTTTTGTGACAGCTTTGTTTCGTGGCTGATTTGTTTTGTGGATTTTTGGGGTATGCGTCAGCGCTGGTGTGGCGTGCGCTCAGCCAGCCTCGCCGGTGACAAAATCTGCCCTGCGGTAGCCCTGCAGGAACAAAAGACCGGTCAAATCGGTATGGTTCAACTGCAAATCGATGGCCGCCCGCAACACATCCTTTCCGGCAAAGGCGACACCCATCCCGGCGGCCTGCAGCACCGCCATGTCATTTGCGCCATCGCCAATGGCCGCTGCATCGCCGGCAGCAAGCGCATGTTCCCGGCAATAGCGGGCCAGTATCTGCGCCTTTGAATCACGCCCCAGAATGGGTTTTTTGACGGTGCCGGTGATCACGCCATCATGGATGTGCATATCATTGGCATGTGCAGCGTGAAACCCACATTGCTCGGCAACCCTGTCCGCAACAGGGGTAAAACCGCCCGAGACAAGATAGCATTGCGCCTGACGGCTGCGCATTGTTTGTACGAGGGTGCGCGCCCCTGCGGTCAGCTGAGTGGCCGCAAGAATTTCCTCGAACAGGCTGGCTGGTTGCCCGGCAAACATTGCCACCCGCTCATCAAGCGCCGCTTCAAAATCCAGTTCGCCATTCATTGACCGTGCGGTGATCGCGGCAACCGCTTCGTCAAGCCCGGCAAGCGCGGCCATTTCATCAAGCGACTCATCGGTGATGATGGTGCTGTCCATATCGGCAAGAAGCAGCCGTTTTTGGCGGTTTTCCGCGGCGATGAGATTGACATCGACCCGCATGGCCTCGCCCGCCTGTCGCACTTCAGCAATATCGGCAAATTTGGGTGCCGCGCTCTGGCTAAAGGGTACCTCAGCTGCCTGTCCGGGGGCCAACCACGTGGCCGGCGGCGCATCGCTGGGCAGTCCCGTATGCTGCAGCAGGCCGTCAATCATTTCATCATTGAGGGTGATCTGCGGGGCGGAGGTTGAAAAAACGAGAACATGCTGCATAGTGCGGGCTCTGGTCCATGAATGGGGCAGGAAGGCAAAAAGGGATTATGACCAAATGCGGTCTGATAACAAGTCATCACCGAAGCCCGGATCACCGAAGCCCGGATCACCGTCGCCGCACCCATCGCAC
>ERZ802830.3374-NODE-3374-length-13635-cov-11.2417_pt1 | contig 13635 bp, 10 predicted proteins | sample MGYA00345654_ERZ802830 | MGnify/ENA primary metagenome ERZ802830 (study PRJEB30503, sample SAMEA104212375) | marine metagenome | biome: Westerlies Biome; feature: [SRF] surface water layer (ENVO:00010504) within the epipelagic zone...; material: water... | reverse complement strand
AAGGTCCATCAGTATGATTTGTTAATATAATTTGTTCATCTTTTTCAGTCCCATAATGTTTTCCTGGTAAGTAGCCTATTAACTGATATGCTTCAGATTTCTCAACATTACTGTTTAAAACAATTGTTGCATTCTTATTTTCTTTAGCTGCTTGAATTACATCAGCGCCATCCTCTCTTGAGAGAATCAGTGTTGGAGATTCATAATGATCTGGGACTGGAAATGTGTATAGACCCTTAGTTCTGTCATATGCCATATCATAAACAATCACAGCTCCAGCAGCTTCTCCATCTTCTGGAATTTGATCTAATCTTTGCGCAAGTTGATACCATATATCAAAAGTAATAGAGGTTTCTGGATCAACATACTCGAACGGTTCCGGAAGGGTATCACCGTCTAAAACATATTCGTATTCATTATAGGTAAAATTAGTTAAGTAATTAGTGCTATAGGGCTTACTAGGATGTTTTCTTGTTGGAATAATTACAATCTTATCTTTTATATCACTTGGTGGATTATCATGATCATAGTAAATCATTTCAGCCGTAATTCCTTCAAGACCTGTTGTACCAGAATATGCTCCATAATAAGCAACTCTTATATCTCTTCCATCAACAGAAAGTGTCCAATTTGAAGGATCTTCAGATATATTCCATTTATCAAATTCCCATTTATTTTTGTATAAATCAATTACACCATAATTAATAAATGATTCTTCTAGAAAATTCATATAGTTCAACCATTCTTGAGATCCCGTAAGAGTAGGTAAGTTATTACTTTTAACCATAGACCATGATGTTGCTTCCTGTTCATCAACAACCCAAGAATCTTTTAGTGGCAAAAAAGAATCCATTTCATTTTTGGAACAAGAGGTTAAAATAATTAATAAGATCGATAATTTAGATATTAATGTATACATAATATGTTTAATAAAAATTTACTATATTTAGATTTTATTGTATATTTTTTATAAGTTTTTTAAAAATAGGGGAAAAAATGAATATATTTCACGCTGAAAAAGTTCACAACGCTGTTGTAAAAACAACAAAAGCAACTGCTATTGCTTCTGCTGTTCTTGTGAGCTCTAATGCTATCGCACAAGATGACTTGGCTATTGAAGAGGTAATCGTTACTGCTCAGAAAAAATCTGAAAACCTTCAAAATGTACCAATTAGTGTTACAACCTTGTCATCAGATGAGTTAGAAAATTTAAATATCAAGGATTTTGCAGACTATGTTCTTCAACTTCCAGCAGCTTCTGCTGTTCAAAGAAGACCAGGCCAAGGTCAATTATTTATGAGAGGTATTTCCGATGGAGGAAACTCCAACCAATCACTTCAAGGTCCTGCAGTAGCTATATATTTAGATGAATCACCAGTAACTATGATAGGTGATAATTTAGATGTACACGTTTATGATATTGAAAGAGTTGAAGCTCTCACTGGTCCTCAAGGTACTCTTTACGGTGCTGCTTCTCAGGCTGGTAATTTAAAAATTATTACTAAAAAGCCTTCCAGTGAATTTGATGCTGGTTATAACTTGAGTGCAGAATCTACAAGAGGTGGTGACGGAAGTACTATGGTTGAAGGTTTTGTAAATATTCCTTTATCTAACAATGTTGCTCTAAGATTTGTTGGCTATAACGACAGAGATGGAGGATTTATTGATTCTGTTAAAGATACCATCACATATCCAGTAAGTGGTATTACTAGATCAAATGAGCTTTTTGTAGATGAGAACTTCAATGATGCTGTTAAAGATGGTTACAGAGCAGCATTAAGAGTTGATTTAAATGAAAACTGGAAGCTTGATGTAAACACAATGGGTCAAGAAACTGCAACGAACGGTGTATGGGATCATAATCCTGATGAACTCGGAACATATAATGTAAGCAGATTTTATGATGATAAATCTCATGATGAATGGACAAGATTTTCTACAACTTTAACCGGTGATCTTGGTTTTGCTGATCTCACATTTACAACATCCAGCCTTGATAGGGACTTCGAAGTTCTTAGTGATTATTCACATTACTCAATAGACGGGTATGTTGAAGGTTATTACACCTGCTACGAATATTATTTTGGACCTTGTGTTGACCCAAGTATTCAATTTGAAAACGACACACATCAAGAATACGATACAACGGAAATTAGACTTTCCTCAAAAGCTGGCGATAAATTTAATTGGATAATTGGAGCATTCCAGACTGAAAATGTTACAGAATACGATTCACAATGGCATGTACCTGCTATGAATCCTGAGGCAGCTGTTCCTGGTTCAACAGATTTGTATTATCAAACTGATCAAGTTAGAGCCGAAGAAGAATCTGCAGTATTTGGTGAAGTTTATTATCAAATTAACGATAAATTAGAGTTAACTCTAGGACATAGAAAATTTGATAATGAAACAACTCTGAAAGGTTTTGTAGGAACAGTCTTTTGGCCTAATTTTATTTTAGGAAGTACTACCAGAGAGGATAACGTTAATTCTGTTTACGATGGAAGCGACAGTATTTCTAAGTTTAACTTAGCCTATCAAATTGATAATAACTCTATGATTTATATAACAAGATCTGAGGGTTATAGACCTGGTGGTGCAAATAGAACCACACAGCTAGGCGCCACTTATGATGCTGACTTTTTAACAAGTACAGAATTTGGCTTTAAATCTATATCAATGGATGGAAGATTAAGACTAAATGGTGCAATGTATCAAATGGATTGGGATGATATCCAATTAGGTTGGTTTGACTCTTCTATTTCTTTATTAGGATTGGTTGATAATATTGGTAAAGCTAATAGTAATGGTTTTGAACTAGATGCTAAATATGTTGTTAGTGATACAACTACTATTGCTTTTGGTTATGCTAACAATGAAGCTAAATTGAAAGAAGATTATGTTCTAAGAGGGGCTGTTGAGGCACGTGATGGCCAAGACCTTCCATTTACTCCAGATACTAAATATAACGTGACTGTAAATATAGATACTTCTGATACATCTAATATCCAGTTTAATTATGTTTTTGTTGATGAGATGTGGAATGATCTTTTCTATGATGATAGAGAAATGCAAGATTCCTATGGAATTGCAAATATCTCATTTACTACTACATTTGGAGAAAATGCATCTGTTCAAATTTATATGGATAATATTTTTGACGAAGTCGCTGAACTCTATATAAATAGTGAAGATATACAAAGATTAACTACTGTTAATAGACCTACTACATTTGGTGTCAAATATAGCTGGAAACTTAATTAATAGTTAGAATTAAACCTTTAAAAGGCTGTATTATTAATACGGCCTTTTTTATTTAAGATAATTGAAAAAATATACTAAAAACAATATTCCAATTGAGTTAATTGAAGCTGCTGAATTAATAGCCGAAGATAAACTTAAAAAGGCTGAACCAATTCTTCGAGATTATTTAAAAGATGATCCTCTTGATGTTAATGCTATGAAGTTGCTAGCAGACATAGGTATTAAATTTAGAGCATATAAGGACGCTGGATATTTATTAGTAAGAGCTCTAGATTTATCCCCAGAATATGATCAGGCCAGACTTAGTTATGCTAATTTATTATATAAACGTCAGCTTCCTTTTGAAGCTTTAGAGCAGATATCAATTTTATTAGAAAAAGATAAAGACAATATTCAATATTTGACACTTAAAGCTGTAAATCTTGCTTTAGCAAATCAGCATGATAATGCGTTAGAAATTTTTGAAATTATTATTAAAGATAAAGAAGTTGTAAATAATCAATTGCACTTAAGCTACGGTCATACACTTAGAGCTGTTGGAAGACTTGATGAAGCAATTGAATCATATAAAAATGCAATTTCTACAAAAGTAGGTTACGGCGAAGCATATTGGAGTTTAGCAAACCTAAAAACTTTTGATTTCACTGAAACAGATATTAACGAAATTAAATTATTACTAAATAATAAAGATTGCAAAATAGATGATTATTATCATTTGCTATTTGCACTAGGCAAGGCTGAAGAAGATAAAAATAATTTTGAATCCTCAATGGCTGCTTATATAAAAGGCAATACCGTTAGAAGTAAACAAGTTCCATGGGATTCAAAAGGATTTAGTCTTGAGTGTGATGAGATCATTGAGTTTTTTAGTGATGACGTATTCGAAAAACTTCAAGGAGTAGGAGACAAAAATAGTGATCCTATTTTTGTTGTTGGACTTCCAAGATCTGGATCTACATTAATTGAACAAATATTATCATCTCATTCATTGGTTGAAGGAACTACGGAGTTACAAAATATAATTGCGTTGTCCAGAAAGATTGCTAATAAAAAGAATTCAAATAGTAAGTCTGAATATCCCTCAGCACTTGAAAGAATGAAAAAGTCTGAATTTAAGGAAATGGGTTCAGCTTATATTAAAAATACCCTTGATCAGAGAGTTACAGACAAGCCGTATTTCATAGACAAAATGCCTAATAATTTTATCCATATTGGATTAATTCATTTAATACTTCCTAACGCAAAAGTTATTGATGCCAGAAGAAATCCAATGGATTGTTGTTTTAGTTGTTATAAACAACTTTTTGGTTCAGGACAGGGTTTCACATATTCTCAAAATAGAATTGGAAATTATTATCTTGATTATCTAAAGATAATGGAGCATTGGGATAAAGTACTTCCTAATAAAGTTCATAGAGTTATATATGAGAATATGGTTGAAAATACTGAGGAAGAAATAAAAAAATTATTAGAATATTGCCAATTAGATTTTGAAGAAAATTGTTTAAGTTTTTACAAAACAAAGAGAACTGTTCGAACACCAAGCTCTGAACAGGTTCGTCAACCAATTTATAAAAAAGGGGTAGGTCAGTGGGAATATTTTAGTACATGGTTAGATCCTCTAAAAGAAACATTAAGGATGGAGTAAAAATCTAATGAGACAAATTATTGCAATTGGTGGAGGTGGTTTTGGAAGAGAAATTAAAGATCTAAAGATTGAAAATTATATTATTAATCAATGCTCAAAACAAAATCCATCAATATGTTTCATACCCACTGCAACAGGCGATGACAGTGGCTATATAAATAATTTTTATAAAGCTTTTGATTCATTAGGTTGTAATACTTCACACATTGATTTTTTTAAAAGAACAATAAATTTAGAAAATCATATTCTTAAACAGGACATCATTTTTGTTGGAGGGGGTAATACTAAAAGTATGTTAGCAGTATGGAAGGAATGGGGACTTGATAAGCTATTAATGGACGCTTATGAGGGCGGAACAATAATGAGCGGCGTTAGTGCGGGTGCTATTTGCTGGTTTGAAAACGGAATTACAGACTCATGGAAAGATCATCAGGCTGTTTTACCTTGCCTAGGATTTGTTAAAGGAAATTGCTGTCCTCATTACGATGAAGAACCAGAAAGAATACCCTATGTAAAAGAAATTCTTGAAAAAAATGTTCTTAATAAATGTTATGCAATTGAAGGTTTTTGTGCTCTTCATATGATTGATGACTCACCAAAGTTTATTGTCAGTTTTGGTTCTGGCAACGATTCATATAATGTCAGTTGCAATGATAATGAAATAATCCATAATCAAATTACCAACACAACTAAAATTCAATTATGAAAATTCCTAATACATTATCAATCTTACTCGGCACGGTTCTTATTTTAATCGCAGCACAATGGATTTTTACTCCACAAACAGCTGCTGAATCATTAAGCATGACTTTTCTTGATGGAGATGGAAGAAATACTCAAATTAGAGATTTTACAGCACTCTTTCTTGCAACATCTATGATGTGTTTCATATCGTTTTTCACTAAACAGTATCAATGGATATTTTGCGCAGGCTTAGTTTATTTGCTTGCAGCAATCTTTAATGTTTTGGCGACTAATCATAATGCACCAATTGCATTTACTTCTTTAGTATCTGAGATAATTTTTGCATCAATGGCATTCATATCAGCTTTTTTGTATAAATCTAATAGTTATAAATAACTTACAAAATCATCTATATCTAAATTCGGTATTTTTTTAGTTTTTCCAACTTCTGTACCAACATATAAATATCCCAATATTTCTTGATTATTTTTAAGACCTAGAGCTTTTTGAATATTTTCATTGAAAGCTAATTTACCTGTTCTCCATATCGATGAGTATTTCATAGCATTCAAAGCAAGAATTATATTTTGTGCAGCAGTAGCAGTTGAAAGCTTTTGTTCAATAGATGGAACTTTGGGATGTTCTTTATATGTGTTGACAAGAATTATTATCATAGGAGCTCTGTAGGGAGCATTCTTATATTTTTCTATAACTTCATTCGATATATCTGATAGCGACAGTGCATAGTCGTGAAATATTTTTGAAAGCTTATCTAATCCATCATTTTTAACTTCAATAAAACTACTCGGCCTCAACCAAGCATGATCAGGTGCTCTCAAAGCACCTTTATAAACTAAAGCCATTTCTTCTGATGTCGGATAAGGTTTAGCAAGCTCTCTTGCTGATACTCGGTTAGTAATATTTTTTATTGCATCCATTTTTATGTTTTTATAAAAGAGTTATGATAGAACAGACTAATTATATATTGGATTTATGCTATACCAAATCGGATTAATATTAATATTTGTTGTTGCTGCAATAATTATTTCTAAAAAATTTATAACTAAGAATAACAATAATCTTATCTATGAAGATGAGATGGATGATGAAGAATTAAGAAATATAGACGACGAGATTCACTAATTATTTATAAAGTTCTTTTTCTAATGACTTGTAAAACTTTCTACAAGCGAATACCACAATAATCGCAAAAGGCACTCCTGTAATTACAACTGATGTTTGAAGAGCCTGAAGCCCACCTGCGTAAAGGAGAACACCAGCCAGTATTCCTAGTAAGATTGCCCATGTAGCTCTAGAAAGAATAGGTGAGTCATCATTAATGTTTGATTGATTTTTTGATGAAAGCATTGATGCTACCAAAGCACCAGAATCCGATGATGTAACAAAAAAGGTAACAATTAATATTAAGGACACTATGGAGATTAACTTTGTAACAGGGTAAACCTCAAATAAAGAAAACAAGGCAACATCAAAATTATTATTCACAACTTGTGCTATCTGACTTGTTTCGTTGATAACTTGATATATTGCAGCATTGCCAAAAATACCCATCCAGAGAAAAACTATTATTGATGGCACAAATAAAACACCAGTAATAAATTCTTTTATAGATCTTCCATAAGATATTCTTGCAATAAATAAAGATACAAATGGAGCCCAAGCAAACCACCAAGAATAGTAAAATAATGTCCATCCATTTTGCCATGAAGAGTCTTCATATACCTCTGTCCAAGTAGCTGATTCAATTAAAGTATTAATGTATGCCCCAAAGTTTTGAATAAGGGCATTTAGAATAAACACTGTTGGACCAAAAAAGAATACAAACGATAAAAGAGAGATAGCTAGTATCATATTAATTTGGGAAAGTTTTTTTATTCCAGAATCTAAACCAAGCGATACACTAATAAGTCCGATCAAGGTGATGATTGTTATGATAATAATTTTATTAAAAAAACTTTCTTCAATTGAAAATATGTGACTTATACCAGCACTAATTTGTTCTGTACCAAGACCAAGAGATGTAGTTACACCAAACACTGTTGTAATAATTGCAATAATGTCTATTGTTATTGCTAGAGGTTTATTATTTGCTACTTTTGATCCTAAAAGAGAACTAACTCTAAATGGAAGATTTTTATTATAAGTAGCAAATGCGAAACACAAGCCCAGCGATGAGTAGATAGCCCAACCATGAAGCCCCCAGTGCAAGTTCGCCAACCCAATAGCTTTTCCAGCGTTATATGACACATTTCCATCAATCATTCCAGGATATGAAGATAAATGCATTACTGGCTCTGCCACACCATAGAATAGAAGACCAATTCCAAGACCTGCACTAAATAACATAGCAATCCAATTTACATAAGAATAGGTTGGTTTTGCATCTGAACCACCAAGTCTAATATTTTTATACTTTGTAAAAACTAAATAGATAGAAAAAATAAGAAAACCATTAGCTAATAATATAATCATCCAGCCAAGATACTTAGAAAGAAATGTTTGTAAATCAAGGAAAAATTCCTTAGAAACTGCTGAATTTAATGAAACAATTATCGTAATACTTAATATTAAAAGTACTGAACTTATAAATCTAGGTTTACTAATATTATTCATTTGAGTTGACTAATTTTTTACTTAGTGAAACATAATTAAATTATATTTTCTAGGTATAACTAAATCATATTATTAATTATATCTATTATTTATACGTATATTGCATCATTATTTTAAGATGTTATGATTATTCAAAGACCGATTTAAAGAAATTGCTGGTCTATAAATATGGCTAAACTTCCGTAGGGGGAAATCTTCTGGGGTACCAGGCTTGTTTATTTTGCAATTTATATTAACTAACTATGAGGATTCATATGTTTAATTTTATTAATACAAAAGAACAATTAAATAAAATAACAAATAAGCTTTCTTTAGGTGTTTTAGGTGCTGTTGCGGCGATAGTTCCTCAAACAGCTGATGCACAAGACAGAGTTATTGAAGAAGTTGTTGTTTCTGCGACTAAGAAGGATGAAAGCGCTTCAAAAGTTGCTGTTACTGTAACTGCTTTAACTGAAGATACATTGAAAGAAATTAATGTATCAAATTTTGATGAATACATTGAGTATTTACCTAATGTCACTAATGGTGGCAGAGGTCCTGGTCAGTCAACTATATACATTCGGGGTATGTCAGTTGATCCAGTTAATGTATTTTTATCAGCGGCTCAAGGGTCTACACCAAACGTAGCTCTCTATTTAGATGAGCAACCAATCCAAGTTCCTGGAAGGAACTTAGATGTTTATGTAGCTGATATGGAAAGAATAGAGGTTTTACCTGGACCGCAAGGAACTCTATTTGGTGCAAGCTCACAAGCTGGTACTGTCAGACTCATCACTAACAAACCAAAATACAACGTAAGTGAAGGTGGAGTAAATGTTAAACATTTTGGAACTGCACATGGAGATCCAAGTTATGCATATGATGCCTTTGTAAACGTACCTTTAATAAATGATGTATGGTCCGTAAGAGGTGTTTTTTACAAAACACATTCAGGCGGTTATATAGATAACGTACCCGGTACATGGAGTGGTGAAGGTAAAGGGTATTTTGAAGAATGGTACGGAAGTACCACACAAGTCTATGCAGTTGATGATAATAGTTCATTAGTTGAAGACAATTTTAACGATTCTTCATACGAAGGCTTCAGACTTTCATCTGCATCATCATTTGGTGATGATTGGGAAATGCTTGTAACTCATATGAGTCAAGATATTCAGGCTGATGGTGTTTTTGACTATGACCCTGAAGTTGGCGACTTAAAAGTACAACGTTTTCAACCTGACACTCTTGATGATTCGTTTGATCAGACTTCATTAACTATTGAAGGCAGAATGGGTAAACTAGATGTGGTTTATACCGGAGCATATTTAGAAAGAATAGCTGAACAACAAGTTGACTATAGTGGTTATGCAAATGTTGGTGCTTTCTTACCTTACTATGTTTGTAATGCATACGAATATACAACATGTGGATCAGCAACTGTTCTAGTTGAATTATATGATGATAACGAACGAACAACACACGAGTTCAGAATTTCAAGTAATGAGCTAAGTGACTTACCATTCTCATATACAGCTGGTGTCTTCATGGATGAAAGCGTTATTGAAACAAAAAATGATTATAACTATCTAGGTGTTTTAGATCCTGAATCGCTTACATGGGGAGATTATCAAGTAAACATTCCATTTGGTTGTGGGGCACCTAATGATCCATATCCAAATGCTTGGTCAGCTGATTGTGAAATTAGATCTAAGTCAGCTAGATTCTTTAATGACATTTCTAGAACTGAAGAACAAACAGCTTACTTTGCTGAGGTTACATTCCCAGTAACAGATAAGTTAGATGTAATGGTTGGTGCTAGGAAATATGACATGGACATATATTTCAAAGGCCAATCAAAATTTGGTTATAGAGGAACTAATATGGGTCAAGTCTCATATTCATTAGGTAGAGACTATGAATCACTTTATATGTGGCACAGAAATTTAGGTGCATATAAAGTTGGTCATACCAAAGATCCTTTAAATCTTAATGATACTATTACGAAGTTAACAGTAAGCTATCAAAAAGATGATGATACTTTAATTTATTTCACAAGGTCAGAGGGATTTAGACCAGGTGGATTTAACAGGGGTGGTTTAGCTGTTAATACGTGTGCGCGTAATGATAGAGAAGCAGCTTATAGAGCAAGTGGAGTATGGTGTGGTTCACCAAATGAAGCTGGTTATAGAGCTCCACCTCCACTAACTTATGAATCAGACGAAGTTGTAAATACTGAAATCGGCATCAAGACATTAATGTTAGATGGCGCTTTAAGATTAAATGCTACTGCTTATTGGGTTGATTGGAGTGAAATTCAAGTTTCACAATTTGACCCAGGTTTAATTAGTTTATTAACATTTATTGAAAATGCAGCTGATGCAGAAATTTCAGGTTTCGAAGCTGATGTTTTATGGTATCCAAGCGATACATTAACAGTAGCAGGTGCAATATCATTAAACGATACTGAAATAACTAATGATTTATCACAAACAATAGCTATTACAGGTGTTGGAAGTTCATTACCTTTATCACCAGAAACACAATATAACTTTAGAATAAGACATGCTTCACAATTGGCTGGTAAAGAAGCTTACTCTCAAGTTGTATACAAGTACTCATCTGATACAACAAGCTCAATGGAGCTTGCTAAATCTTTAGAGCAACCTTCATATAAAATTGTAGATCTTGCTTATGGAGTAGCAGTAAGTGATAAAACTGATGTTGAATTCTTTGTAAGAAATGCAACAGATGAAAGACCAAACCTTTACTATAACGACCAAGATGATATTCCTAGAATATCAACTAATCGTCCTAGAAATATTGGTATTAGGATAAGTCATAGATTCTAATCAATCTATAATTAAAAAGGCCAGTTTTACTGGCCTTTTTTTTATTTAAATAAGTTATTATTAAAATAATATGACTGAGTCGATCTCTAAACAAGTTGAACAATTAATGTTATCTAAAGACTTTAAAAAAGCTTTAGAGCTATGTAATGAAAAAGCAAATGAACTATCAAAGAAACAATATTTATATTTAACTTCTGTTTGCTATAGATATTTAGAAGATTACGATAAAGCTCTCTCATATATAAGTCACTTAATTGAATTAGATCCGACATATGGAAGAGCATTTCAGGAATTTGGCCATATTCATATGAAATTGAGTGATAAGAATAAAGCTATTAAAGGATATATAAGAGCAGTAAGGCATAATCCATCATTACAAGCATCATGGTTAGGGATAATTGCAATGAATCCGTCAAATGATGGACTTGTTGAGCTTGCACAAGAAAATATCAAATATCTGAAAGATCTACCTCCTGAATTAAAATCTGTTATTAGTTTTATACACGAAGGAAAAATGGCAAAAGCTGATTTACTTTGTAGAGATTTCTTAAAAAACCATCCACATGATATAGAGGCAATGAGATTGCTCGCACAAATAGGCTCCGATTTATATATTTATGAAGATGCAGAATTTCTTTTAGAAAGTTGCCTAATTTTTGATCCAGAAAATATTAAAATTAAATTTGATTACATTAATATTCTTATCAAGAGACAAAAATTTGGTGAGGCGCTTCATCATGCAAAAGATTTCTATGAATCTCACCCTGAGAATATAAATTCATTAAAAGTTTTAGCAACATCACTATTTAGAACAGATGAATATGAAAAGGCCCTTGAGTTGTACGACGAGATTTTGATAAAAGAACCTAAAAATACAGATGTTTTATTATCTAAGGGACACTTATATAAGACATCAGGAGATATAAATAAATCAATTGCCTCATATAAGAGAGCTTATAAGGTTGATAAATTTTTTGGTGATGCTTATTGGAGTTTAGCAAATTTAAAAACATATAAGTTTTCAAAAGATGAAATCAAATCTTTGAATTCTATGTTAAATGATAAATTTGTTTCTGATGATGAAAAGGTTTTTATGCATTTTGCACTAGCTAAAGCTTATGAAGATGATGAAAACTTTAAGAAATCATTTGAGCACTATCAAAAAGGTAATGATTATAAACATATGAAATCAATGTTTAATCTAAAAGATTTTGAAATCGAATGTAAAAATCAAAAGGAAGTTTGCACTAAAGATTTATTCGAAACAAAGAAAGATTGGGGATTTGAATCATCAGAACCAATTTTTATATTAGGGTTGCCTAGAGTAGGGTCTACTCTTATTGAACAAATTTTATCGTCCCACTCGTCTGTAGATGCCACTCATGAATTGCCAAATATTATTGCAACTGCACTAAAATTAAATCAAAGACAAATTCAAAACATGGAATCAAGATATCCAGATATATTACTTGGCTTGTCAGATCCTCAATTAAAATTGATTGGTGAAAAATACGTCAAGGATGCAGAAGTCTTCAGATCAAAAGGAATCTATTTTATTGATAAAATGCCAAATAATTTTAAACATATCGGGCTGATTAATCTTATTTTACCTAACGCAAAAATTATTGATATTAGAAGAAATTCAATGTCAGCATGCTTTTCCTGCTACAAACAGTTGTTTGCTGAGGGGCAAGAATTTACTTACAACTTAGAAAATTTAGCTGGTTATTACAATGGGTATGTTGATTTAATGGAACATTGGAATGAGGTGCTACCAAATAAAATTTTATCAATTAACTACGAAGATGTTGTAAATGATTTTGAGATATCTGTTCAAAGAATCTTAGATTATTGTGAGCTTCCTTTTGAAAAAGCTTGTTTAGAATTTTATAAATCAAAAAGGTCAGTTAAAACACCAAGTGCTGAACAGGTTCGTCAGCCAATATATACAAGTGGCATGGATTATTGGAAGAATTATGAACCCTATTTAGATGATTTAAAAAATAATCTAAAATATTAATAATATAAATTAAGAGGAGATAGGAATATGGTTGATTTAATAATTTGTGTAGGATTCTTTTATATTGCTCATTTGTTTTTTACTATGAGTTTTTCACTTCATAAAGTTCCATTTTTAGATTGGACACATACAGGTGGTGATATTTCTGGAATGTCTGATCTTTCATCTAGAATGTCTGTTGCAAGTGATAATTTGAGACAAACATTACCAATATTCATGACCTTTGCAGTTTTGTCTGTTGTCATGGATGTTGATAACTTAATGCTTGCCAAGACATGGTTTGGAATAAGGATTGTTTATTTAATTGGAGCTGCAATTAATTTGTATAGTATTCCAATAATTAGACCTGTTATATGGATACCATCAATCGTTGTTTTGGTTATTATGGGTCTTAACCTTTATACTGGATAAGCGTTTTTAAATTAAGGCATGACAAAGCTTAGGGGATTAATTTGTCATGCCTTTATCACAGATATTACACATATATTAATCTGAAGTGTTTATTAGAAACAATGCGTGTTACAAAGAAATGACATTGGTGAAAAGTTAAGTAA
>ERZ802830.3372-NODE-3372-length-13640-cov-6.52264_pt1 | contig 13640 bp, 14 predicted proteins | sample MGYA00345654_ERZ802830 | MGnify/ENA primary metagenome ERZ802830 (study PRJEB30503, sample SAMEA104212375) | marine metagenome | biome: Westerlies Biome; feature: [SRF] surface water layer (ENVO:00010504) within the epipelagic zone...; material: water... | reverse complement strand
CGGCTTTCATCAACATAGAACGTCTTCAAATAGTTGTAGACCCAATGCGGCTCGCGCACTCGGGTGACCATGGTCAAATCCGGGGGCGCTGCGCCAAACCATGCCTTCGATTCCTCTTTCGGCATCGCTGTCGTCATCAGGTCGCCAATTTTTTGACCCGTAAAAATCAAGTTTTTTAGCGCGAGATCGTGAGGAATGCCTAGGTCATCGGCGGTTCGCTGATAACGCTGAAACTGCAGGCCGTGGCAGCCCATGCAGTAGTTCGTATAGAGCTTAAAACCATTCTGAAGGCTCGGCAAATTGCGCAGATCCCCTTCAAAATCCTCCATCGCCCAATCAGAGCCACCTGCAGACCATGCGGCGACAGGCATCGCCAATAACAGAGTAATCAGTAATCTTTTCATTATCCCGTGACCCTCTCCGGTTCAGGCTGAGTTTTTTCTACCCGGGTGTACCAAGGCATCAGTATGAAATAGGCAAAGTACAGGGCTGTGCAGACCTGGGCGGCAATGGTGCCGGCCTTCGAGGGCGCTTGAGTACCCAGATACCCCAGAATGAAGAAGCTAATGACAAAGATCATCAGCATGATGCGAGATATGGAACCCTTGTAACGCATGGACTTCACCGGGCTACGATCAAGCCAAGGCAAGGCCATGGGTATGACGATGGCGCCAATCATGACAACAAATCCCCAGAACTTCGCGGACAATCCGAAGAGCGGAAATGTTGCTGCACGCAACATGGCGTAAAACGGCGTGTAGTACCAGACCGGTGCGATGTGATCAGGCGTCTTCAGTGGATCTGCCATCTCAAAATTTGGCTTCTCTAGGAAGTAGCCGCCCATCTCTGGTGCGAAGAAAACGACCGCGCAAAAGATGAACAGGAACACCACCATCGCGTGAATATCGTGCACGGTGTAATACGGGTGGAACGGAATCCCGTCCTTGGGAATACCGTTCTCATCTTTGTTTTTCTTGATCTCAATGCCATCAGGATTATTGGAGCCCACATGGTGCAGTGCCACTAAGTGGACGAAAATCAAGACACACAGCACCAATGGCAGTGCCACCACATGCAGAGCGAAAAAGCGATTCAGCGTCGTTTCGGACATCAGAAAATCGCCGCGGATCCACTCCATCAAATCTGGGCCGATATAGGGAATCGCGCCAAACAGCGACACAATTACCTGAGCGCCCCAGTAGGACATGTTGCCCCAAGGAAGAAGGTAACCAAAAAAGCCTTCGGCCATCAGTGCAATAAAGATCGCCATCCCGATCAGCCAAAGCAGCTCTCGAGGGCCGCGATATGAGCCGTAGCGTAGGGCACGGTACATGTGAAGGTAGATCACGACAAAGAAGAAAGAAGCACCGGTTGAATGGAGGTAACGCATCAGCCAGCCGTACTCGACGTCTCGCATAATGTATTCAACCGAGGCAAATGCGCCGTCCCCACTGGGAACGTAGTTCATCGTCAGCCAGATACCCGTTATCAACTGATTGACCAGTACGAACATGGCGAGAAAGCCAAAGTAGTACCAGAAATTGAAATTCTTTGGCGCGTAGTACTTCGACATGTGATATTCGAAGGTCTCTGTAGCCGGAAAACGCTTATCCAACCACTCCATGGCACCTGCAAGGCCTGACTTGGGGCCTTGTGCTTCGGTCTTATCCATTAAGCAACACCTTTTAACTTTACGAGTTTTTTTCTTTCAGACTTTGGGTCTTTAAGAATTAATTTTTGTCTTCTGTAGCCGTTCTGTGGCTGACGTCACCGCCGAGCCTAAAACACCTCTAGCCGATCACGATGACTGTATCGGACTCGAATTGATAAGGCGGGACTTCCAAGTTGTACGGTGCCGGGACACCTTCAACTACTCGGCCCGCCAAATCGAACTTGGAGCCATGACAGGGACAGAAAAAGCCGCCCTGGCCGGTCTCTTCAAAGTTTTCTGACTCAACGTACTTGGGGGAACACCCTAGATGGGTACAGATGCCAACATATACACCGAGTTCTGGCCGCTCAGAGCGCCACGGATTAACGGCGAATTCGGGCTGCTGGTCTGGATTCGCAGAATCCGGATCAGCCAGTCCGTTGGTATCCACTTCAAGCGAATCAATAACCGCCTGATCCCTGTAAACAACAAAGATTGGCTTACCGCGCCAAGCGACGATTGGGCTCAGCATTTCGCCTGGAGCCAGCTTGGACACATCAATTTTCACTGCCGCACCGGCTGCCTTTGCCTTGGCGCTGGGCGTCCAATATTTGATGAACGGCCATGCTGCGCCGACGGCGCCGACGGCTGCTACCGCTGAGGTAGCCTGAATCAAGAAATAGCGGCGGCTGTTCGTTGAGCCCCCTTCACCTTCCCCATTCGGGGCATCTTTCACTGCGCCATCGCTCACGACGGTAAGCTCCCTTGTCTAGTTAGTTTCCTAGCCTGAACAGATCAGCCGTTCGGCTATTGTCCCTGATAAAACACGCCACCCTAGCTGCCCGGTTGAGAAAACTCGCCCCAGACATCTCCTTAATAGCGGCGCTCTGCTACCACCCTGCCGCGTTTACAGCAGACCTGACTTGCCTGCTGGCCTTACAGCCAGCCCACCTTTCGTTCGGATTTGACCCTCGAATGTTAATCTCTCCAGCCATGACCGTTCCCTCTCGAACGGCCGTTTCCGAGCGGGGGAAGACTACCACAGTTGTCATCCCTTCCCACAGCTGGCCAACAAAGGGTTGTGAAACCCCTCCAAGATTATCGTTTGGAGAATTGTGGGCGCTTACGCGCTTTACGCAGACCAATTTTCTTACGCTCAACCGCTCTTGCATCCCGCGTCAGAAAACCTGCCTGACGCATCGGCTGCCGGAAATTCTCGTCGTATTCCACCAATGCTCGCGCGATGCCGTGACGAATCGCGCCGGCTTGGCCAGAACTCCCGCCACCGCGGACCGTGATTTTCAGATCTAATTTGTCCGTTAGGTCAACAGCCTCGAGCGGCTGCCTTACCACCATGCGCGACGTTTCGCGACCAAAGAATTCGTCCAACGGGCGAGCGTTTACCATAATGCGTCCGGTGCCATTCGCGATGAATACCCGTGCTGCAGCGGTCTTACGTCGACCCGTTCCGTAGTTGTAATCAGTCATCTAAAACTCCAGGACCTGAGGTTGCTGTGCCGTATGAGGATGCTCAGGCCCAGCATATACTTTGAGCTTACGAAACATCGCACGCCCCAATGGATTCTTTGGCAACATGCCCTTCACGGCGATCTCCAACATGCGTTCGGGATGTTCTGCCCGCATCTTCTCTACCGACGTGCTGCGAATGCCGCCGGGATAACCCGAGTGACGCCAGTACAGCTTGCCTTGTTCTTTGTTACCGGTGACGCGTACTTTTTCCGCGTTGACGATCACGATGAAATCTCCGGTATCGACGTGCGGAGTAAATTCTGGCTTGTGCTTACCACGCAGCCGGCTGGCAACTTCTGTTGCAATACGACCAAGGGTCTTGTCCGCCGCGTCGATGATCCACCACGCCCGGACGACATCCTGCTCGCGCATACTTACCGTTTTCATGTTCTGCCTCTTACTTGATCTACGCCGGACCTGGTTCCGAGCTTGCCGCCACACCTACTGATATGACCGCAAACCATCCGGGACTAGCAAAATTCTGGGTCGATGAATGATTATAGGGTTCGCCGACTTACCCTAAAAAAAGGGACGCGAATGATAGTGGAGCACTTGTCGCTTTACAACAGGCCTGAAGCCGCGGAAGCCAATAGATTTAACTTAATTGACCTTTTAAACCTCAAGATGCCACATGGGCTTCGCTCAAATATGCTTCTGACTGCATTTCCAATAGCCTGCTTTGCGTTCGCTCAAATTCAAAGGTCAGTCGCTGGCCTTGGTATAGTGTAGTAATCGGCTGGTCTGCCGAAACGATCAATTTCACTCGTCTGTCGTAAAACTCGTCGACCAAACTGATAAAACGCCTGGCGGCGTCTTCGCGAGACGCGTCGAGTAGCGGGATGTTACTCACCAACACCGTCGTAAACAGGGTCGCCAATTCAATGTAGTCGTTTTGACTCCTTGGCCCCTCACAGATACTGGGAAAATCAAACCAAGCGACGTCGCCGGCGACTTTCACCGCCTCAATCATACGGTTTTCAATTCTCAGCTTGACGTTGTCCTTTTCCAATTCTGCCGCTAGCGCACTGAAACCGGCCAGCAGGCTCTGTTGGGCTTTGTCGCCCAGTGGGTGGTGGTACAGCTTGGCCTGCTGAAGGGTTCGCAGCCGGAAGTCTTGACCCGGGTCGATTTCGTGTACATCACAGTAGGCGTAAATCTGATCAATGGCCGGCAAAAAGCGCGAACGCTGCAATCCATTTTTGTACAAATTGACCGGCTCCACATTCGAGGTCGCAATCAGAGACACCCCGCGCTGGAAAAGGGCGGTCATCACCTCTCCGAGGATCATGGCATCGCCAATATCAGAGACGAAGAACTCATCGAAACACAGTATGTCGCCGCCTGCGGCGATTTCATCCGCCACCTTAAGCAGTGGATTGGCCTGACCCGAATGGCGCCCCAAGGCGTCGTGAACGCGTCGCATAAACCGGTGGAAGTGCATTCTCTGCCGCCGCTCGGCAGGCAGCGCGCTGCAAAACATATCCATCATCATGGTCTTGCCGCGACCAACGCCGCCCCAAATATAAAGACCTCGTACGGAGCTGGCGGCGGCTGATGATGAGAGCCCAAGCCACTTGCCTAGGACGTCTTTGACCAGTCCGCTGCTCGGCGTTTGTCGCTTCATAGCGCGCTCAAACAGTTGGTCTAACAGATCGATCACCACGGCCTGAGCGGCATCCGGCATCACCTCACCGAAATCAATACTCCTGCGGTAAAGAGCCGCCGGCGTCAGGTGACCTGGGCCTGGATCAGGCACAACAGACTCGTCGGACTCATTCATTCCTGAGAGCCGCTTCCTCGCACGCGGGCGGCTAATGCATGTGCCTCCAAACCCTCTGACGTCGCGAGCAAATCCGTTTGCGCAGACAAGGATTCTGCTGCGTGACGCGACATGCGGATCATGGAACTGCGTTTCTGGAAGTCGTACACGCCCAAGGGAGACGCAAACCGTGCGGTGCCGAACGTTGGCAGCACGTGGGAGGGACCGGCCATGTAATCGCCAAAGGTCTCTCCGGTATGCGGGCCGATAAAGATCGCTCCGGCGTGACGAAGCCCAGCAATCCAAGGATCAGGATCTGCAACAGCCAGCTCTAAATGCTCTGCTGCGATGCGATTGGCGACCTCTAAGGCCTGTTCACGATCCTCGCAATAGATAAGCGCGCCTCGCCCGTCAAGGGACTCGCGAATGATGTCGGCACGCTGCATGGTTGGCAGCTTGCCTTCGATCATCTGCGCCACCTGCTGCAAAAAGCCTCGGTCCGTACTGATCAAAATCGCCTGAGCAGAGGCATCATGCTCCGCTTGGGAAAACAAATCTAAGACTGCCCATTCCACTTCTGTTGTGCCGTCAGTAATAACCAACACCTCGCTTGGACCCGCGATCATGTCGATACCGACTTGGCCAAAGACCTGCTTCTTGGCTGCAGCAACGAAGGCATTGCCCGGGCCCACAATTTTATCCACCCGTGGCACCGATTCCGTTCCGTAGGCAAGAGCGGCGACGGCTTGAGCACCTCCTAGGGTAAACACCCGATCAGCCCCGGCCAAGTGAAGCGCCGCCAAAACCATGTCATTACGCTCACCAGAGGGGGTGGGCGAAACCACAACGACTTCTTCCACGCCGGCAACCTTGGCGGGTATTAACGTCATCAGCACACTCGACGGATAGGCCGCCCTGCCGCCGGGAACGTATACCCCAACCCGATCCAGCGGCTGGATTTTTTGCCCTAGCTCACAGCCCAGCTCATCAGTAAACGACCAAGAGTCTTCTCGTTGCCGCTGATGAAACCGGCGAATGCGATCTGCCGCGGTAGTCAGCGCTTGCTGTGAGGACAAGTCGAGCCGAGCCCATGCATCCGCCAGCTCGCCTTTGTCGATCTCAAGCTGGGACATGCTTTGCGCGTCTAGGTTGTCAAACGTGCGCGTCAGGGCCAGCAGCTGCTCATCACCTGCGCTGCGCACCTGTTTGATTATTTGCGCAACCGCGATGTCTATATCGCTGTCCACCCCCAAATCCCAGGCCAGCAGTTGTTCCAACTGCGCTGCAAACGTCGCCGATGTGGCGTCAAGTTCACGCACCGCTAAACACCCTCTTCCTGCGCACCCTGATCAGCGACCACTTCCTCAAGCTGGTGAATCAAACGCTGGACGGCCTCGAATTTGGTTTTCATCGACGCCCGATTAACGATGAGTCGAGTGCTGATGTCGCAAATCGTTTCTCTCGCCTCAAGACCGCTTGTCCTCAGCGTATTGCCCCTGTCTCCAAGACCCCCAACGCAGTCTGCCAAACCGGGCCGTGGCGCAATTTCCAGGGCCCCAGACAGTTTCACTAAAGACACCTGCTTGCCCTGGCCTTGGTAGTACTTGCGCGCGATGTTGACGAATTTAGACGCGACGCGAATACCCTGATCAGGCTCTGGCACACCAACGGGACCCGCGGTCATCATCCGGCAGGCACCTATTTTTAGGTCGAGGCGTTCGTAGAACGTCATATCGTCGCCGTACTCTAAAATGGTGTCTTTGCCGGTAATACCCACATCAGCGACGCCATTCTCCACATAGGTCGGCACATCAGCCGAACGGGCCACGATGATTCTGTGCCCGCCGGTGACGCTATCAAATATCAGTTTGCGCGATTTTTTAGGGTCGTCGGTCGGCTGTATCTGACAGGCCGCCAGGAGCGGAAGACACTCCTCGAAAATACGCCCTTTGTTCAGGGCTATAACTAATCCCATGAATGAATCAACCTTCTTACAGGGGGTTAAAGGGTCACCGTTACCGACTGTGCGATTACGCTGTATTTATTGTCTGTCCAAATCGTCCATCAAACGTGCGCTGTACTAGCTAATGCGTCGCACCTTGGCACCCATTTGTCCCAACTTTTCTTCAATGGTCTCATAACCACGATCGATGTGATAAATGCGGTCAATTGTTGTCGTACCAACCGCCGCTAACGCCGCCAAGACCAAACTTGATGAAGCCCTCAGGTCCGTTGCCATCACCGGCGCGGCACGCAGTTCTTCCACGCCTTGAACCACTGCCATGGATTGGCCATGAAGCTCTATATCCGCCCCCAACCGCTTCATTTCATGCACATGCATAAACCGGTTTTCAAAAATATTCTCATTAATGGTCGCGGTGCCCTCTGCTAACGCGTTCAAGGTCATGAACTGGGCCTGCATATCCGTAGGAAAACCCGGATAGGGTGATGTTTCGATGTCCACGGCCCTTGCGCGTCGACCGGCCATATCCAGCTCGATCCAATCGTCGCCAACCGTGACGTCGGCTCCCGCTTGCTGAAGTTTGTCCAGCACAGCACCTAAGGTTTCGGGTTCGACGTCACGCAAATGCACGTGACCGCCAGTCACCGCCGCCGCCACAAGATAGGTGCCCGCTTCCACGCGATCCGGCATCACGCGATGAGAACCGCCGTGCAGCGCTTCAACACCCTCAATCTCTATAGTCGATGTGCCGTGACCCGACACCTTCGCACCCAAGGCGTTAAGAAAATTACCCAAGTCGACGGTTTCGGGTTCACAGGCCGCATTGAAAAGCCGAGTCGTACCTGACGCCAGCGTCGCTGCCATCATAAGATTCTGCGTACCGCCGACCGTAACCAGATCCATATGCACATCGCAGCCAACCAACCGCCCGTTCGAGCGGGCTCGCACGTATCCGTCCGTCACTTCAATCTCAGCGCCGAGGGCCTCAAGGCCCTTCAAATGCTGGTCCACCGGCCTAGACCCAATGGCACAGCCTCCGGGTAAGGAAACTTCCGCCTCACCGAAACGCGCCAGCAAAGGGCCAAGGACCAAAAACGATGCCCGCATGGTTTTCACCAGTTCGTAAGGCGCACGGAGACTGGTGAGGTTCTTGGCGGCAACTTCAACCTGCATGTTTTCGTTCAGCGTCACGTCCACGCCCAGACAGGCAAGCAGCTCGATCATTGTGGTGACGTCATGCAGGTGCGGTGAATTTGATATCGATACGGGCTCTGCTGACAGCAGTGAGCCCGCCAAGATGGGCAGCGCAGCATTCTTCGCGCCGCTGATACGGATGCTTCCTTCGAGCGTAATGCCGCCCTCAATCTGCAATTTATCCATGGATTTACGGCGTTTCTGCCTTGATCGACACAGCGTGCAAGGCACCCGTGGCAATCAAGTCTTGGATGCATGCGTACACTTCTTGCTGCTTCTTGACTCGACTCATGCCGTCAAAATGCTCGCTGACCACTACAATCGCGGCTCGATTACCTTCAATTTCCACCGTGACCTGAGCACCGGGAATGGCGCGCTCCACTCGGTTCCTGACGTCATCTTGCATAGTCTATTTTCCACCTAATCCTGCGTCGGACATTTCCACCCTTTGGACAGCCAGCGTGAAAAATACGGTCGTTGCCCGGACGCTATCTTACGCGATATCGACACACACAACACTGCACATGGGTAAACGGCTCTTTCGAACCGGACAAATCGTGGCACGGATGCCTTGGCTCCGGCTGGTGATGCGACTAAAGTGCGGAGTCTCGATTAGTGACGAGCGAGTTTTGTATCGATACACAAGTCTGCTCGAAAGGACGCCACAAGCGCATAACACAGGACATACCCGTATGTGGGTCAACTTACTATTGATGGCGGTCGGATTCGCGGCTCTCATCTGGAGCGCAGACAGATTTCTGTCCGGGGCTGCAGCTACGGCAACCAACTTGGGCGTTTCCAACATTTTGATTGGTTTGACCGTGGTTTCTCTTGGCACTTCGGCGCCGGAAATCGTGGTGGCCTTGATCGCGGCACTTGAGGACAACGCCATTTTGGCCGTCGGCAACGCCATCGGATCCAACATCGCCAACATTGGCCTAGTGCTCGGCATAACCGCCATCATCGCGCCCCTGCCTTTCTCGCAAAACGTGCTTCGCCGGGAGCTACCGTGGCTGCTGGGCGCCACAACTCTGGCCATCATCCTCATGTTCGACCGCGAGTTGGATCGGTTAGACGGTTTTATTCTGCTCTGCGGACTGATGTACATACTCTGGCAGTTGTTGCGATCGGAAAAAGACACGGACCCGGCCGACAGCGCCCTGGCCAGCGAACTCGAAGAGCTTCCTCAAATGAATCAAGGCAGCGCGATTTTTTGGCTGATCTCGGGGCTGCTCGTACTACTCGCCGCCGCGCAACTCTTAGTCTATGCCGCCACTCAGATCGCCATAGAGCTTGGTATCAGCAGCATGATCATCGGTCTGACCATTGTTGCCATTGGCACCAGCCTGCCAGAGCTTGCGGCTACCGTTGGTGCGGCCATGAAGGGTCAACCGGACATTGCTATCGGCAACATCGTTGGCTCGAATATTTTGAACATTTTGGCGGTCCTGGCGGTTCCCGGCATCGTCAGCGCGACCGCACTGGACTTTTCAGCGCTTTGGCGAGACAGCGGCATGATGCTGGCCCTCACGTTGATGCTGGCTTTGTTCGCCTATGGCTTGAACTCGCGCGCGGTCATCACGCGGTTCGAAGGCACCGTCATGTTGTTGGCATGGATCGGCTACAACGCATTACTGGCCCAGCAGGCATAGGAAGCGTCGCCCATGAATAACACACAAAACCCACTGTACGACCTAGCGCGCTCTATTGCGGGCATCGTCCTGGATGTCGATGGCGTGCTGACCGACGGCAAGATTATCTACAGCTCGGATGGCAGCGAGCAAAAACACTTTCATGTCCAAGATGGCGGCAGTCTCAAGCTCTTAGCGGCCCAAGGTATTGCGCTTGCGATCATCACAGGGCGCAATTCCAACGTCGTGCAGCGGCGTGCGGAAGAGCTGGGCATTTCATTTATTCGCCAGGGAGCTCACAGCAAGGCGGAGGCATTAGATGAGCTCATTCTTGAGGGATTTCCCGCGTCTAACCTTTGTGCCATCGGTGATGATATTCAGGACTTCCAACTGTTCGAACACCCCGCCGTAACACTCGCCGCGACCGTCGCCAATGCGCACCCAGCCGTACTCGCCAAAGCCCAATTTGTCACCCAGCGCTGCGGTGGTGAAGGCGTCATCGTCGAACTGAGCGAGCTCTTGTTACGCGCCCAAGAACGATGGCACTACGAGTAGCGCGTCCCTAGGACATTCTATCGCAGGTACTGATGCTCGAATCCACCAAACAAGCCGACACAACGAACACGCTGACACAATGGCGCGTGCCGCTTATTGCCTTGGCTGGCCTGCTCTGGGTTTTTCTATTGCTTTGGCCTGACAGTGAAAACGCATCCGGCACATCGCCTGCCCTGACGGGCGACGGGAATAAGGAACGCGATACGTTATTCACGTCGCTAAAACCGACAAGCACAGCAACCCAGGTGACGTGGCGCGTATTCTCCGCAGCCGGTGCCTTGAGCTATGAAGTCAGCGCTCAGGCATTGGAGCAATTCCAATCGCTCCAGTTGGTGAAGGTTGAACAGCCGATGATACGAATGACCACCGATCAACAGCGACCCTGGCTGATTCAAGCCGCCCGGGGCGAAATTTCCAGCATCCAGGACCGAAGCGTCGATGATGCACCCGAAGCGGACAAACTGGATCTGCGCGGCGATGTTCAAATCACACAAGATCAAAACGATCCACGCCATGCATTGCGCCTGTTTACGCCGCGATTAAGCATTTTTCCGTCACAGCAGCGAGCGGTCACCGACGAGCCCGTGGTGGTCCGTCACGCTCAGTTCATCACCACCAGCCATGGTCTTGACCTGAACCTAAACACAGGCACTCTGAGCTTTGCAGCAAGCGACAACACTCGCGTCGTCAGCAAGCTTTTCCTTAACCAACAATCCAAGGGCACTTAAGGTGATCGAGAACACAATTTTGCGCCAATGGATTTTGGCTGCGGCGGTTACGTTTGGACTTCTGCAGGGCATCAGCGCCACCGCGGAGGAATCTACTGCGGGTCAAAATGACGGGCTCACCATCGAAGGTGACAGCGCGGTTTTTCTGCAGGCTCAAAACAGCATTGAATATTCAGGCAATGTCATTGCCTTCATGAACGGCATGCGCATCAACGGAGACCGCGTGCTCGTTCAAATGAGCGACGATCGCGTCGAGCGAATTACAACCAGCGGCCAACCGGCCAGTTTTTGGCAAGAGCAATCTGGCTCCACTGAAGACACTACCGCCAGGGCGGAGACGATCGTTTACCTGCCAAGCTCCGGACTGCTAGAGCTGGTCGGGGGTGCGTCGTTGATTCAGGCAGGCAATGAAGTCCGTAGCGCGTTGATCCGATACAACCTCATCGAAAGACAACTGGACGCCCGAGGCGATAAAGAAACCTCTGAGCGAGTGAGAATGCAGCTCAGCATTCCAGCAAGCGCTACAGACACAAATCCGTCAGCGCCATGACACTAAAAGCCCAGTCGTTACGAAAGCGTTATGCGCAAAAAACCGTTATTGAGGACGTCTCGCTCCGTGTTGACCGAGGCGAAATCGTCGGGCTACTCGGCCCCAATGGCGCAGGCAAAACCACCTGCTTTTATGCCATCGTCGGCCTGATCAAGGCGGATGCCGGACAGGTCTGGCTCGATGACCAAGAGCTCACCCATGCGCCGATGCACGAACGAGCGGCACAAGGGCTTGGCTATCTGCCTCAAGAAGCCAGTGTGTTTCGAACCCTGACCGCTGAAGCCAATATTATGGCCATGCTCGAACTCAACCCCGCCCTTGATTTCCAGGCAAGACAACGCCGCCTGGAATCGTTGCTGCAAGAATTTGGACTGGAGCACGTGCGAACGAGCTTAGGACAGAGCTTGAGCGGGGGCGAGCGCCGACGCTTGGAAATCGCTCGGGCACTGGCGACAGACCCTAAATTCATCCTTCTCGACGAGCCCTTCGCTGGCGTTGACCCCATTTCGGTTGCTGATATCAAGGCCGAAATTCTCGGATTGGCCGCACGTGGCATCGGCATTCTCATTACGGATCACAATGTCCGGGAAACGCTGGATATCTGCCATCGCGCTTACGTTGTTCATCAGGGACAGGTAATCGCAAACGGCCTGCCAACAGACATTCTGAAAAATACGGGCGTACAAAATGTTTATCTTGGCAAGGAATTTGCTTAACCTTTCCTTATTGCCGAGATATCGATGTTCCAACTCATCACTGGAACGTTCATCGCATCGGTCCATCCTTACCGACTTGGGTAGTTATGCAACACCTGATTAGCATCATCCACATCAGCCGCCGTCGATGAAGCAAAACCTTTCCATAAAGCTGGGTCAACAACTCAAAATGACCCCTCAGCTGCAGCAAGCCATTCGCCTGCTGCAACTCAGTACCTTGGAACTGGAGCAGGAAATCCAAGACAGCGTCGACGGCAACCCGATGCTAGAAACCGAAGACGATTGGGCAGATTCTCCAGACAATGAATCTGCTGATTCTCAAGATGATTTTTCCGACAGCGAGGCCTCTGACGAGCCAATGGATTTAGCCGCTGCCGAGCCCAACGACAGTGACTTCGACGACGATTACTCTGTGGCCGACCCCGATCTCGCAGACCTACCCGACAACTACCCAGAGGAAATGATTTCCAACGATGCTGCCGACGTCGCCATCGACGGCATCACGGAGTCCGAAGTCAGCGACCAACTTCACGAACCGCTAGCCGACGACATACCCGTGGACTCCAATTGGGACGATATCTATCCCCAAACACCGTCGGGGGCATCCGGCGACAGCGACTACGATGCCGGAGCCAACGATAGCGCCCAGGAAACACTGGAGAGCCATTTACTGTGGCAACTCAACCTCACACCCATGGCCATATCTGACCGGGTCATAGCCTTGGCCATTATCGATGCCATCACCGACGACGGTTTGTTGGGCACCTCCATCGACGACCTTTGTGCGACCTTAGCGCAAAACAATCAGAGCACCGAAGCGCCGCCAACCGAGGATGAAGTAACCGAAATTCTGCAGAGAATTCAGCGCTTTGACCCGGTGGGCGTGGGTGCGAGGGATCTCCGAGAGTGCCTGCTGATACAGCTCGAGCAACTCGATGAAGCAACGCCATGGCTCAACGAGGCCAAGCTGCTGGTCGATCAATTTCTAGCGCTTTTAGGCAGTAAGGACTTCGCTGCGCTGGTTCGACAAACTCAACTGTCAGAACACGAACTCAGCCAAGTGGTCGCGCTCATACGAACCCTGCAGCCCAGACCCGGCGCGGCACTGCTGCTGAATCAAACAGACTACGAAGTTCCCGATGTCCTAGTCCGTAAGGAGAAGGGGCGATGGCTGGTTGAACTCAACCCCGATACGTTGCCAAAAGTACGGATTAACAGCACCTATGCGGGCATGATCAAAAGCGTTCCCGCGGGACCCGACAAAGATTACCTGCGAGATAACCTTCAGGACGCCAAATGGATTCGGAAAAGCCTGCAAACCCGGCACGACACGCTGCTGAAGGTCGCGACAAAAACGACTGAA
>ERZ802830.3367-NODE-3367-length-13654-cov-6.1884_pt1 | contig 13654 bp, 9 predicted proteins | sample MGYA00345654_ERZ802830 | MGnify/ENA primary metagenome ERZ802830 (study PRJEB30503, sample SAMEA104212375) | marine metagenome | biome: Westerlies Biome; feature: [SRF] surface water layer (ENVO:00010504) within the epipelagic zone...; material: water... | reverse complement strand
CCAAGCGGGTGAATCAGGAAAAAAGCAAGATATTGCCGGTATTTCCGAAGGGGCGGCTACCAATTTTTCGATCGGCTCCATCTCTCAAGAATACAGATTTGAGCCTGACTTTGTCCAAAGAAACATACCGTGAAATGCTCGCAGTTCGTCAGGAACGGATTGAATATTTACATCATGAACTATACCGTCAACGAATTCCCATGGTGATTGTTTATGAGGGGTGGGATGCTTCCGGAAAGGGTGGTAATATCCGCAGACTTACCGAAGAAATGGACCCCCGTGGCTATGAGGTGATTCCCACTGCGGCTCCCAACGATGTGGAAAAAGCCCATCATTATCTCTGGAGATTTTGGACGGAATTTCCCAAGTCTGGGCATGTCACGATTTTTGACCGTTCCTGGTATGGACGTGTCTTGGTGGAAAGGGTGGAGGGTTTTTGTACCCAAGAGGACTGGAAGCGGGCCTATCGTGAGATTAATGAAATGGAGGAGAATTTCCATCACTTCGGAACCGCAATTGTGAAATTTTGGATTCATATTGATCAGGATGAACAACTCCGCCGCTTTCAAGCACGTCAGGAAAATGAAAAGAAAAAGTGGAAGTTACATGAGGAAGACTGGCGTAACCGGGAGAAGTGGAAACCCTATGAAGAAGCGGTGCAGGAAATGTTTTTACGCACGCACACCAAATACGCACCCTGGACAGTGATTGAAGGAAACTGTAAGCGCTTTGCCCGGATTAAGGCATTGGATGTGACTATCGCTGCGATCGAAAAAAAGATCGCCCAGAAATCGAAGTAATCCCGGTAAGGGCTCTTTTTTTTCCCGCTACCCGCGGAAGTATTTTACTTCTTATTTGTGTGCCTTTATTTCTTTGAGGTCTTCGATTCCTTTTACGGCGATCGCCTTATCTATTTCCGGTTTGGCTCCGCTCACCCCTATGGCACCAACAACATGGCCCTGGTAATAAAGTGGGATACCCCCTTGGACTCCACGAATGACTTTTAGGCTTCCTATATTCATGATTTCCAGATCCCTGCCGTTCCGGGCGGGTAAATCTTCAGTGGCTACCCCTTTGAATCGGGATGTTTCAGCCTTAAACCTCGCAAAATCATAGAGGCCGGGATCCATCTTTTCACTTTTGGAACTGGCGAGAATCCGACCGTCCATTCCTACGATCACAATCGCAACTTCTACTTTTTGATTTACTGATTCCTGATGGCAGGCACTCAGAATTTTGAGGGCTGTGGTGGTGTTTAATCTAGGTATTTCTTCTAATTTTATTTCACCATACGAGATCAGAGCAAAACATAAAAAAGTGGAAAAAAAAGTTTTCATGGCTTTACCAAGTATAGGTTTTCCTTGCCATGCAAAGAAAAAAGCCCTTCTTAAGGTGGATACTCCTTCTTCCTGTAACCTCTTTTTATAAGAAAAACTATGAGCTCAGATACCCAAAACCATGCCCGCTCCGGAATGCTTGCCGGAGGAAATTGGATCATTGATCAGGTAAAGATCATTGATGTTTATCCCAAGCACGAACAACTCGCCAATATTTTTGATCAATCTCAAGGGACTGGTGGTTCTCCTTATAATGTACTTCTCGATCTCGCCAAGATGGGGGCAGACTTTCCCTTACAGGGAGCAGGTTTGGTCGGGCAGGATGCTTTGGGTGAATACATTATCGAGGACTGTCGTAAGCATAAGATTGATCCCAGGTTTATTTCCGTCTCTCCGGGAACCAGTACCTCATACACGGATGTGATGACCGAGAGGGAAGGGGGGCGAAGAACTTTCTTTCATAACCGAGGGGCTAATGCCACCTGGGATGGGACAGAGATCGATTTCGCTGCCAGTTCAGCAAAAATATTCCATCTCGGGTACTTACTGCTCCTCGATGCGATTCATCAGGAAGAGCCTGAGCATGGCACGGTGGGAGCGGCCCTTTTGGCGAAGGCACGGTCGGCTGGTATGAAAACCAGTATCGATGTGGTAAGTGAGGATAGCGACCGGTTTGCCCGGATTATTGGGCCAGCCCTCAAACAGGTGGATGTGTGCATTCTTAATGAAGTGGAAGGTAGTAAAGTCACTGGCGTGCAGGTACGCGAAAATGGAAAACTTTTACATGATGGAATCGAGGAGACCGCCAGTAAACTGTTCGAGCTCGGCGTGGGCGAATTAGTCGCCATTCACTTCCCCGAAGGTTCCTATGCCCAATCGAAAGTGGGAGAAAAAGTATGGCATGGGTCGCTCGCTTTACCTAAGGGATATATCAAGGGTGCCGCCGGGGCAGGAGATGCTTTCTGTGCAGGAGTCCTTTACGGAGTTCATGAAAATTGGTCCCTCGAAAAATCCTTGCTGACCGGTACCTGTGCCGCAACTGCCTGCATGTCCGATCCCACTTGTACCGATGGATTGCGCTCTTTGGATGAGTGTCTTGCCCTGGCTGAGGAATTCGGAATCGGCGAAGACGAATCGTAAAAAAACTTTTCGTCCTTGAGCTTCGGCTCATTTTCCGAGATCAAGGGTAGGATATTATGAATTCGGAAGATCCCTGCAGCCATTTTGATTCAAACGTCCGGGCGGAAGCTTTGCGAAAAGAAGCCGCGGAGTCTGATTTCCCCCCTCCCACATCTTGGGTAAACGCTCACGCTCACACCTTTTATTCTTTCAATTACAAAGGATATTCACCTAGCCGTTTCGCTCTGGAAGCCAAGAGAGCAGGTTTGGAGATGGGCGGCATCGTTGACTTTGATGTTCTTGATGGATTGGAGGAATTTTGGCAAGCCAGCCGTTTGCTTGATCTAAAAGCCTGTGTGGGGATTGAATCACGGGTATTTGTTCCCGAATTTTCCGATCGGGTGATCAACTCTCCCGGTGAGCCGGGAGTCAGTTACCACATGGGTACTGGCTTTACCACCACCGGGATTTCGACGGAGGCACAGACTTTTCTTGATGGGATGAGACAAACCTCTGAACAAAGAAACCGGGCTATGGTCGAGCGGGTAAATGCTTTTCTTTCGCCCTTGGAATTAAATTATGAGCAGGATGTGATGCCTTTGGTTCCCAAGGGGAATGCCACCGAACGTCATCTTTGCCTGGCTTATGCACGGAAAGCCGCTTCCCAGTATCCCGAAGAAAGTGATTTGCGAAATTTTTGGAGTGAAAAACTCGGCGTGGCCGCTGAAGATTTAAAGGATGTCCCGGATGGGCGGGGCATGACGGATCTGATCCGGGCGAAGACCATGAAACAGGGTGGGGCAGGGTATGTGCAGCCTGACTCCGGATCCTTTCCAAAAATGGCTGAAATGAATGAATTTGTCCTGCAATGCGGAGCTTTGCCCACCATGACCTGGCTGGACGGATGCTCTGCCGGGGAAGAAGCGATTGAAGAGTTGCTCGAGGTGGCCCGTTCCACCGGAGTGGTTGTTTTTAACATTATTCCTGATCGTAACTACACCCCTGGAACCAAGGATCAAAAATTGACCAACCTTCAAAAGGTGGTCGAGATCTGTAAGGATTTGAATATGCCTCTTCTTGGTGGTACTGAGATGAACAGCCCAGGTCAAAAATTTGTCGACGACTTTGATTCGGATGAGCTCAAGCCTATGCATCCATACTTTTTGGAAGGATCGAGAATTTTGCACGCCCATTCCACTCTGCAGAGACTTGCCGGTATGGGTTACCTGAGCCCCTGGTCGGATGATCAGTTCGCCAGTGTGGCCGCCAAAAATGAATTTTATGCCCGTTTTGGAGAGATCTTTTCTCCCCGTGGAGATGAAGCCTTGCAAAATGATCTGACGGACAGTCTCGGTAGCAGAGAAGTGATATCTTTGGCTGAGCGGGTAATGTCTGCATAGGGCAGGCCTGTCGTGGGCAAGACATTCGTAGGCTTCGGTTTTGGGGCCATTCAGGGAGGACTTTTTCTTCCTGAGGCTTACAGGTCAGGGAATTTTTCCCGTTTGGTGGTTTCTGAAATCGATTCCACAGCTGTTGAGCAGATTCGCAAGTCTGCGGGAAATTATGCCTGCAATGTGGCCGAGCCGGATCATGTCCGCCTGGTGGAAGTATCGGGTTTGGAAATTCTTAACCCTTTGATTCCTACCGATAGGGAAAAACTGGTCGATGCGATCGCTTCTGCCAATGAATTATGCACCGCCCTCCCCAGTTATACCCTTTATGATGCAGGAGGGCAGGCATCGGTGGCTTCCCTGCTTGCGGAAGGCTTGCAGAAAAAACTGCATAATACAGATCGGCCCCCGGCGGTGGTCTATGCCGCTGAAAATGACGGACGGGCTGCAGCCCGCTTGCAGGAGGCATGCAAAAAGTATGTATCAACATCTTTGGATCGGAAGGTACGCTTTTCGGAAACTGTGATCGCCAAGATGTGCTCGGTGGTGATGGATTCGAAAAGAATTGCCGAAGAGAAATTAGCGGAAGCCACACCTGGTTCCTCGAAATCATTTTTGGTTGAGGCATTTGATCAAATTTTGATTGAGGAGAAAACGCCCGACGGGTTTGATCGTGGAATAACCCAGTTTATCCCTGTGCCGGATCTGGATCCTTTTGCCTTAACCAAGTTCCATGGTCATAACGCAATTCATTATTGCCTGGGTATTAAGGCAAAGGAACAGGGGATGAGCTTTATGCACGAGGCCAGACAGGACCCGGCATTGATGGATTGGACAAAAGAAGCTTTTATAAAGGAGGCGGGAGTTGGGCTTCGACATAAATTCTCCGGTTTTCCTGACGATCTATTTTCTGAAAAAGGATTTGCCGAATATGCGGAGGATGCTCTTCAGCGGATGGTTAATCCATATTTACGGGACCCGATCGATCGGGTTACCCGTGACCCCATTCGTAAGCTTGGGTGGGATGACCGTTTGGTTGGATCGATCCGGTATGCGGTAGATGCGGGTGCAAACCCGCAAAGAATGGTGGAAGTCGCCCGCAAGGGATTGGATGAAATTCAGGCGACGAAAAAGACCAAAACTCTTCAGGCCGCCCTAGACTTGGCTTGGCATGGTCAGGCAGGAGGAGAAGAGATGAAATCAATAAGGAAGATTATTCTTACCCCTATTTCGTAGGTTCCTAAATTCGGTCAAAATTTACCCATTCAGGGTTGCTTTTCCTTCAGAAACGATCAAAATCAATCTAAATCGATCAAAATGATTCAAGAAGCCCATCCAGCCCTTGCCCCTGAAAGAAGGGATCGAATACGCATACTTGTGCGGGAAGAAGGCGTTACCCGGGTAGAAGATTTGCGGAAAAATCTCAATGTGTCGGTAGCCACTATTCGTCGGGATTTGGAGATTCTGGAAGAAGAGGGAAAGGTTAAAAGGGTACATGGCGGGGCGGTTTCGATGGAAAGCCGTTTGGAGGAATCGGTTTTTGATGACAAGACCAATCAGGCAAGCAAACAAAAGAAAAGAATTGCGGAGGATGCATATTCTTTGGTCGGACATGAAGAATCTGTTTTCCTGGACGGCGGGAGCACGACGCTTTTTATGGCGAGACTTTTGCAACAACGCACCGATGTTACCGTGGTAACCAATTCTCTGCGGGCAGTCCAGGAATTATCTGATAGCGGACCCCGGGTTATTTTTACGGGTGGGGAACTCCGTAGGATTAGTCAGACAATGGTGGGTCCACTAAGTTCGGCGGTTCTCGAGCAGATTCGGGTGGATAAAGCGTTTATGGGCACAATGGGCTTTTGCCTGAAAAACGGAATTAGCACGACCGATCCAAATGAAGCTTATGTTAAGAGGCAGATCGCAGAGCATGCCAGTCAGGTAATTCTACTCGCCGATTCAAGTAAGGCGGAAAAAGTTTCTTTTGCCCGGGTTTCTGACTGGGATCAGGTGGACATTCTGATTTCTGATCATGAACTCCCCAAAGATTTTGTGAAGACTTTACGCAAACGGGGAATCAAAGTTCGTTTGCCCTGAAATTAATAATACTGAAATAGGAAATTACTCATGGCTGAACCCATAATTATGCCCCGACAAGGACAATCGGTAGAAAGTTGTATTCTGACCGAGTGGAAAGTAAATGTTGGAGATCAGGTCGCGGAAGGAGATGTCCTTGCGGTGATCGAGACCGACAAAGCAAGTTTTGACTTGGAATCAACCGCCGCCGGCACAGTGCTCGCACTTTTCTGGGAGGCGGATGATGATGTGCCAGTCTTGGCCAATGTCGCGGTTGTTGGAAACGACGGGGAAGATGTGGAGGAATTTCGCCCGGATAACGGGAGTGCAACTTCCGCCCCCGAACCGGTTGCTGCCGAAGTGCCTTCTTCCGCCCCTCAGGTTACGGAAGCACCTGCATCTGCCTCATCGGAGAGTGCTGTCGCCCCTTTTTCTGGGAGTACGATCGCAACGGGTGGAGTGAGTGCAGGAGTGAGTCCAAGAGCACGCAAGCTGGCCCTTCGTCACGGCCTCGATCCCGAAACTCTCGAGGGAACCGGTCCAAATGGCCGAGTGATTGAGCGGGATGTGGAAGCGGTAATATCTGGCCGACCACGATTATCCGCCAGTGCCATTTCCAAAGCAAGGGACGGTCTTGAAGCTCCCATCCGCGGAAAAGGACTTGCCGGTATGGCTCTTGCATCCGACATGAGGGAGCCTGGCGCCATCGAGGGAGCCAAAGTCGAGCCGGTGAAGGGAATTCGCAAGCTGGTGGCTGAAAGGATGATTCAATCCCTGCAAACCTCGGCCCAGTTAACCCTCAATACTCATTTTGAACTGACCGCTGCTCAAGCTTATCGCAAGGAAAGAGTGGAGGCGGGTAAGTCCAAGATTTCAATCAATGATCTGATCGCCTATGCACAAATTCAGGCACTGGGTGCTCATCCGGAAATGAATGCTCATTTCCTCGGTAACCGATTTGCGGTGTTTGAAAAAGTCCACCTTGGTATCGCGGTGGATTCTCCGCGTGGATTAATGGTTCCCGTCGTCAAGGAGGCGTCCGAACTTTCCCTGGAAGCCCTTTCTGCCGAGATTAAAAAACTGGCGATTGCCTGCCGCGAAGGAACCATTCAACCTGATGATCTTTCCGGCGGATCCTGCACGCTGACCAATTTGGGGATGCTGGGTGTTTCTACTTTTACACCGGTCCTGAATGTGCCGGAGGTAGCCATTCTCGGAGTGGGTGGGATTGAACTGAAACCAAAACGCCTGGAATCCGGAGAAATTGAATATGCTGAATTCCTTCCGCTGAGCTTAACCATTGACCACCAGGCGGTGGATGGTGCTCCGGCCGCCAGGTTTCTCCAGACTCTGGTCAGCCAGCTTGAAGAGAATCCTGGACAACCCCTTTCAATAACCAACGAATAATTTAAATTTATGAAATATGATTTTGCTGTAATCGGTGCAGGGCCCGCAGGGTATATTGCCGCCAAAAAAGCCGCCTCGGCGGGTAAGAAAGTTTTACTTGTTGAAAAAAAGAAACTCGGAGGCGTTTGCCTGAACGAAGGGTGCGTCCCCTCCAAGACCTTACTCCAGGCAGCTAAAACCTATCGTCACGCCAAGCATGGCTCTATTTTCGGAGTCGAAGTGGAGGGCATTCGTTTTGATTTCCCCAAGGCCCATCAGCACAAAAATAATGTGATGAATAAAATGCGTGATGGAATCGCAGGCCTAATGAAAAAATACAAGGTTGATGTAGTTGAAGGTGAAGCCAAGCTTTTGCCTAATTTTCAAATTGAAATTGAGGGGGAGACACATGAGACGACGGATATTTTACTTTGCACTGGATCATCTCCGGCAATACCACCTATTCCTGGCGTTGACCTTGAGCATGTAGTTGATTCCACTGGCATTTTAGACAGGGAATCCCTTCCGAATCATTTGGTCGTCGTTGGTGGAGGAGTGATTGGCTGTGAGTTTGCCTGCATGTATGCTTCGGTTGGGGTACAGGTAACCGTTCTCGAAGCGATGCCTGAAATCTGCCCGAATTTAGATCCAGAAGTCTCCGCAAGTCTCCGCGAGGGATTGGCCAAGAAGGGCGTCAATTTTAATCTTGGAGCAAAGGTCCAATCGATCAGTGCAGACAAAGTGAGCTATGCGGACGATTCCGGATCCAATGAATTGGAAGCGGATCTGGTACTCGTGGCAACTGGAAGAAGACCAAATACCAAAAATTTAGGTCTCGAAGAATTGGGACTCGATATTGATGACCGAGGAGGCGTCCGGGTGGATAATCGTGGAGCCACCAATATTCCCGGTTTGTGGGCGGCTGGTGATGTTACCGGTCAGGCTTGGCTGGCCCATGCCGCCAGCCGAATGGCTGAAGTCGTGGTTAATAATATTACGGGCCGTAAGGATCATATGCGTTATGATTCAATGCCAGCCGTGGTTTACACCAGCCCGGAAGTTGCGGTGGTTGGGTTGACCAAGGAAGAAGCAGAGGCTCGCGGTATAAAGGTGAAAGTCGGACGGATACCGATGGCGATTAATGCCCGTTATATTGCGGAAAATCCAGATGAAACCGGATTTTGTAAAGTTATTTTAGAGGCTGATACCCGAAAATTACTTGGAGTACATATGGTTGGCGGCGCTTGTTCTGAAATGATCTTTGGAGCCACCGCCATGTTGGAGACGGAGCTTCGGGAAGAAGAGATTGAAGAAATTGTATTCCCACATCCAACGACCTCCGAAATCATCAAGGACGTCTTCATGGCCGTTCGCTAATTTTTTTAATTTATAATCCTTAAACCTTTTTCGCTATGCCGAAGTCACAAATTGTAGAACCAACGAAAGAACGCCAAGCGGGGAGCATTCCTTTTGCGGAAGTTCCCTTGAATCAATATCAGAATGATCTAGCCAAGGAGAAAGAAACTTACGGGGAAGAAGCTCTCCTGGGAATCTATGAAGATATGCTCCTGATTCGTGAATTTGAGAGTATGCTTCAAACTATTAAAACTCAGGGCTCCTATGAAGGAATCGAATACGATCATAAGGGACCTGCTCACTTGTCAATTGGGCAGGAAGCCTCAGCTGTGGGGCAGGCGTTTCTTTTGGATGTGGATGATCGTATTCTTGGTTCCCACCGTTCACATGGAGAAATTTTAGCCAAGGGTATGTCTGCCATACGCAAGTTAGATGATGATAGTCTCCTGACCATCATGAAAGATTTCCTTGGTGGTGATTGTTTCCGAGTGGTGGAGAAGGACGGTGCATCGGATGTAAAGCAGTTGGCGAGAGATTTTCTTTTGTACGGGGCTTTGGCAGAGATTTTTGGCCGCGAAAATGGATTTAACCGTGGGCTCGGTGGCTCTATGCACGCGTTCTTTCCTCCTTTTGGTATCCTACCAAATAATGCGATTGTGGGTGGGTCTGCTGACATTGCAACCGGTGCCGCTCTCTTTAAAAAGGTTAACCGGAAGAACGGTTTGGTGATCTCAAATATTGGGGATGCTTCTATGGGTTGTGGTCCGACATGGGAAGCGATGAATTTTGCATCCATGAGACAGTTTCACGAACTTTGGGATGAATCAATGCGTGGTGGGTTGCCCATTATCTTTAACTTCATGAATAATTTTTACGGAATGGGTGGCCAGACCGCAGGTGAGACTATGGCGTTTGATTACCTTGCCCGTGTCGGAGCCGGGGTGAACCCCCAGTCGATGCATGCAGAAAGAGTCGATGGATATAATCCTCTTGCAGTAGCAGATGCCATTCGCAGAAAACGTGAACTTATCGAAAAAGGGGAGGGGCCCATCTTACTTGAGACCGTTACTTATCGGTATTCGGGGCACTCACCTTCAGATGCTTCTTCTTACCGAATTAAGGAAGAGATTGAAGCTTGGCAATCTTTTGACCCAATCAATTCGTATGCGAAAGAATTAACAGAAGCTGGTCTTCTGAATGAGGATGCTATTACATCAAGAAAGAGTGATGTCGTATCTGCAATGACCAAAGCTTTTCGTTTAGCATCTGATCTTGATGTCTCACCCCGTCTCCCATCGGAAAAAATTGCAGGATTGATGTTTTCCAGCCGCAAGAGAGAGAGTTATGATCCAGATCGTAAGCCGGAATTACTTCTTTCACATGATGAGAATCCGCGGGTGCAGGCCTTAGCCAAAAAGTCTCGAGCTGGCGTGATTGACGGTAAACCGGTATCTAAGAATAAAGTTTTTCAGTATCGTGATGCAATTTTTGAAGCGGCCTTACACCGCTTTGAAACAGATCCCACTATGGTTGCATACGGAGAAGAAAATCGTGACTGGGGTGGGGCTTTTGCCTGCTACCGAGGATTAACCGAGTCACTTCCATATCACCGCCTTTTTAACTCACCAATCTCAGAGGCTGCGATTGTCGGAACTGCAGTAGGATACGCGCTTGAGGGAGGACGTGCTCTGGTTGAACTTATGTATTGTGATTTCATGGGCCGTGCAGGGGATGAAATTTTTAATCAGCTTGCCAAGTGGCAAAGTATGTCCGCCTGTATTCTGGAAATGCCAGTTACTCTTCGAGTTTCAGTTGGTTCAAAATATGGAGCCCAGCACTCTCAGGATTGGTGTGCACTGGTAAACCATATTCCTGGTTTGAAAGTGGTATTTCCTTCTACCCCTTACGATGCCAAGGGTATGCTTAACACTGCACTTGCTGGTAGTGATCCGGTGATCTTTTTCGAAAGTCAAAGACTCTATGATATTGGAGAACTTTTCGAAAAGGAAGTGCCTGCAGATTACTATGAAATTCCTTTTGGACCACCTGCTCAGCGACGGGTTGGAAAAGATATTACTTTAATTACTGTAGGAGCGACTATGTACCGGGCACTTGAAGCTGCTGATATTTTAGAACAGAAATACGGAGTAACCTGTGATGTTTTTGATTGCCGATCAATTAGTCCGTTGGATTACGATCCATTAATCGAGTCAGTGAGCAAGACGGGTAAAGTTCTTCTTTCTTCTGATGCTTGTGAACGAGGTTCGGTACTTCACGATATTGGATCCAAAATTAGTCAACTTGCTTTTGATCAACTGGATGCGCCTCCAGTTGTGGTAGGTTCCCGGAATTGGATTACACCTTGCGCAGAGGTTGAAAGTGATTACTTTCCGCAGCCCGAATGGATGATTGATGCAATTCACGAACGAATTCTTCCTTTGTCAGGCCATCAAATGAGCACGAATCCGACTACAGGAGAACTCCTTAAGCGCCAACGAGAAGGCGTATAAATTGTCTGGTTCCCTGAATCCCTGTATTATTCCATCTGACCTATGAGTGAACCCAAGGCTGACTCTCTTCTTCAACGATCCGAACAACTTCTTGTAGAGGCCAGTAGGTCTCATTTGGGGGTTTTCCTGACTGGACCAAACCGGATCGAGATTCTTAGCGATGAGCTACCAGCAGCAAGCTTTGAAGGATCTCACTACCTTTTGGCCAGCCTGGGAAATTGCCGTTGTGCCTCTGATGCCAAGGCAATACGCCAGTTTGATGCCCATGCCCGGGTTCCATCCGGTGCTGATCAGATTGCACTTGGACATGAGACCTTGCAGATTGTATTGAAGGCACCAGCAGATTCCAAAGTCAAGGAGGGCGACTTGGTGGTGATTACACCGGGTCATGCAAGTGAACCGATTGATCCTCTTGAGTTCAAGCCTGTGGCAGATGGGGTCTTGGCAGCTCTTGGTTACTCATACCGTTTTCTTGGGGGACTTCGTCAATTCAACCGGATTCCGTGTGCAGCTCCTGAATTTATACGTTCTCAAGGTTTTGGTAATTTATTCAACTCGGTCTCACCCAAGGAAAACACTAGTTTGATTTCGCTCGCTCATGCGGAACCATTTGCCTGTAACTACGGAACAAATAAGCACATATTTACCTTTGATGAAAAAGGAAATTTTAGGTACGGCGTACCTTCGCGTGCTATCGTAACTTACTTATCAGGTACTGCCCGGATGGCTATGATTAATCTAACAATTGTGGCCAGTGTTTCAGATCAAGAGCTTCCGCCTGTAGTTTACATTACTGGCTCCAAATCGAAATTAGACGAGATGGAAAGCTATGCTTTGATCAGGGATTTACGCGAGAGGGGAACCCGAGTAGTCTTAGTCGACCGTAAGGATCCTGAGATAATTGAAAAATTAACCGAATACGGAAAATCTGAGGTAGTCTGGACAAATTATGCATCTCAGGAGACTTATCAGCAGGCAACCGCAATTTTGGCGGAAGGTGGAAACCTAAATAATTATGCTGGAGCCGTGGATCCGGATTTGTTGATTGAGATGCCGATTTCCCGTTCAGTTTCGCAAGGTAGTCTGGAAGATGAAGTATTAGAAAGTATCCAGGCAATGCATCACAACGAAGCACCCAACGATCCGTTACGATACCGTGGCCTATCAAGGGACGCAATCGTCGGCCTTCTCGGGTTTGAAGGAATGGAAGATCGTCTCCAGGCTTATCTTCAAGCAATACCTCAAGGAACAAAGGTATACCTCGATATTAGCGGATCATTGCCCAAAGGAGTCGAGGAAGCGAAGAATGAAGATTTATTGACAGATGTATTTATTGCAGGAAGTGGAGAAGCAGCCGCTGACAGGTATACTCAAATTGAATCACGACTTGCTCGTTCGGCAGCGGTCAACTTCATAGACGGTGATCTCACTGCACCCATTCGTTCAAGACATGCACACTATGTTTCGAGGCACCAGATTTGCGGAAATAATGTCCCGTGGTACATGACCAATACATCTGAGCCACATTCGGATGATATGGTTGAGCAGGCTAATAACCCCGTCAGTTTTGACTGGATGGTTAAAGGTGTGTGTGGATTATCTGCGGTTCCACAAATGATGGAGAAAGTCGAAGCCGAGCAACCATTTGGTTCTTTCTACTCCTTTACTGAGCTGACAGATTTACCCTATGTGGCAATAGATTATCAGGCTTTCAGGGATGCAGCTGTTGGTAAACAGAAACATGTATCAACCGCTCTATTGGCAGCAGCAGAGGAGTTGGAGTCAAATGGAGGATGCTGGTCAAGAAAGGTGGAGGAATCGCTTTATGAAGGCTACGGGTTGCCCCATCCGTTGAGCTTAATTTAATAAAATTAAATGGTAAGAAGACAAATTATGGAATGGACAGAATTAGAAAATAAGGTGGTGGTCATCACGGGAGGTGCTGCTGGCATAGGATTGGCGGTGGCTAAAGGGTTTGTCGAAGTGGGGGCCAAGGTAATGATTGCGGATTTTTCAGAAGATGCGGGGCAGGCAGCCGCACAGGAAGCCACTGGAGCAGGGCCGGGAGAAGCCCGATTTTCACGTTGTGATGTCACCAGTAAGGAAGATGTGGATCAAATGATTCAAGCCACAATGGGTGCATGGGGATCTATTGATACCTTGGTCAACAATGCTGGAATTAATGTGCCCCGCCTCTTGGTTGACCCAGCCGGCAAGGAAGAATTAACCGAAGAGATTTGGGACAAAGTCTTTGCGGTTAATGTCAAGGGACAGTTCCTATGTGCTCAAGCTGCTGCACGGGTGATGTTGAAACAGGATAATGGTGGGGTTTTGATCAATATGTCATCTGAATCCGGCTTGGAAGGAAGTGAAGGGCAAAGTGTTTATGCCGCTACCAAGGCAGCCAATCAAAATGTCACACGATCCTGGGCAAAAGAGCTCGGCACACAGGGTGTACGAGTGATTGGTGTTGCTCCCG
>ERZ802830.3364-NODE-3364-length-13670-cov-9.25516_pt1 | contig 13670 bp, 16 predicted proteins | sample MGYA00345654_ERZ802830 | MGnify/ENA primary metagenome ERZ802830 (study PRJEB30503, sample SAMEA104212375) | marine metagenome | biome: Westerlies Biome; feature: [SRF] surface water layer (ENVO:00010504) within the epipelagic zone...; material: water... | reverse complement strand
AAGTAAAGGTGTCTGCATCTAATAGTGCTGAACCAGATACTCCTGTATTGATAACAGGACTTGTGAGAGTTTTGTTTTCTAGGTTTTGAGAACCTGTAAGAGTTGCTACTGTACCATCAATAGCTATATCATTTGCATTAGCAGTAATACCTGTACCACCAATAACATTAACAGTAACAGCACCTGTTGTGCCACCACCTGTTAAACCAGTACCTGCAGTAACTTCTGTAATATCACCAGTTGGTACTGTTGCTACTTGAGTATCTACATAAGATTTAATTGCTTTTGCAGAAGCTAAAGTATCATCACTTCCAGATACACTTGCTAGTGCAGTATCTAATACACCAGAAGCTAAATCTGCTACTTCAATATTTGTAATACTGTTTCCAGTACCATTTGCATCTATTGTTTTATTTGTTAAAGTTTTTGTATTTGAATCTGTAAGTACACTTGCATCTGCATTAACAGTAATTGTAGTTCCAGAACCTGCAGTACTTATAAGTGTTCCACCTGCAATAGTTAAACTTTCACTATCTAAGTCAACATCTAATGCACCACCAGTATCACCTTGTAAGTCTAAATCTTGTTGAGTAAGTGAAGCTGAAACTGCATCTACATAAGCTTTAATACTTTGTTGTGTTGCTAAAGCAGTTGCTGAATTTGTTGCAAAGTTATCTTCATCTAGTATTGTAGAAACTGTTGCACCACTTCCTACTTTTAAAGTACCAGATATATCTGCATTTGCATTTACATCTAATGTTGTTGTTGCTACAACTATATCTGTATCTGCTGCAATATTTAATCTACCATCTACTGATGAATTAATTGATATTGCTGAATCTCTAAATAAAATTTTCTCATCTGTACTTAATAAAATATCATCTGAGAATTGGAAGTAATCTTCATCTTCCATCCATGAAAGAACACCATCATTACTTGTTGCATCAAATGTTACTACAACATCTGCATTAACATTAGTACCAAGTGTAATAGCATTACTAAATAATTTTGATATTGGTCCACCATCACCGGCAGTTGAACCATCATGCGTATGTCCAGACGATACATTAAATGCTGCTGCCAGTTGGTCATATTCGTTATTAAGCAATGCTGCAAATATCGTATCACCATCTGTAAATGTACTTTGTCTAGTATATGCTGCCATTTATTAAGTCCTTCCTGCGGGAATGAAATCTACATAAAATCCAGATACAGTATAAGGGAAAGCTGTACCTGTACTTCTAACTCTAAAGTTATTAGTAAATCCACTACCAGTTAGTGTTGTTTTTTGTTGTGGAAATAGTGTTCCACCAAAAATTGTTGTTCCAAATGTTGACCCACTTCCAAACTTAGCAGGAGTTTGTAATGCTCCTAAGTCTATTTCTGCGGGTTGAGTTACATCATTACTTTCAAAATCATAACGAGTTTGTAACTTTAAATTATTATTTGTTCCTTCAGAACGAATACTTGTTTTAATATAGTATAAAGTTTTCCTAACACCTGCATCACCATAATCTAAGTCTGGTGTTTTATATTGTGCTACAATGTTTGTACCATCAAAACTATTACCACTATCGTGTTTAAATACATAACCACTTTCATCTGAATGGAAAAGAACTTCACTTCCATCTTCTGCTGTACCAGAGTGTGCTACTTTAGCAGCTATGCCTTTTGTTTGACTCCACTCATATACTCCTGCACCTGTAGAAGATATTTTAAATGTTCCTATAACACCACCTTGAATATTATTAGCTACTCCAGACCTAAAATAAAATAATCTGTATTGACTTTTTTCTCTAATCACCATACTAGAAAATCTAATTGATGATAAGAAAGGCATTACTTCATCTCTAAATAATGGCATTATCTTTCTACTAATAGAACTTAATTCTATATCGTCAATTCTAGCTGTTCCTGCAATAGTTCTTAAACCATCTGGTGCTAAGAAAATTAAATCTCCACCTATCTCTTGAACTGTATTACCACTTACGCATCCAATGTTTTTTGTTACACCCGATACTGTAGGAGTACTATCTAATCCAGATATTTGAAATATACTTGTTTCACAAAAAACAATAAGTTTATTTCTAAAAGGTTTTATTTGTTTTACTTTATCACCAACATCTATTGTTCCTGCTGATGAACCTGTAAAGTCTTCTGGTTTTAATCTTGTACTATAACTTACTACTTGTGGATTATCTGCATCTCCTGCAACAATTAATCTTTCACCAAATATTGTAGCAAATTTAGATTTTTCTGGGGCAGACCTTCCTACTTCTTTAAAGAAATAAGTATGTGTTCCACTAGCTATATCTATTTTTAAATATGCAGGTTGATTGTTTCCATCTACTATAAATAATTCACCATACTGTGATTCACCTTCATACAAAGCAAACTTACAATCTAATTGACTGACTCTTGCTATTGTTGAACCACTTGCTAATTGTGTTGCATCTGCTCCATTTTTTTTAATAGATTGACTTGAAGCTGTTGCTACAAAATTACCATCAACTGTCATTGATGTATTATTTGTAATAGATAATACATTAAAAATTTCATTGTTAATTTTAATGTCATCACCTACTGAAAACTGTCCAGTAAAATTTGTTCCGCTTCCTGTTACAGTTGCTGAACCTGCTGATACTGATACTGTTCCTGTCTTAGTTATATAAGTATCTTTATTTACTTGTGTCCATGTTGTTCCATTTGGACTATAATAAATATTTGAACCTTGACAAGCTACGACTCCTTTTGCGTAACTGTGAATACCTTCTATGTTTGCACTAGTTGTATCTGGAGTATTAGTACCATACTTAGCAAAACCATTTATTCTTCTATATCCTCCATGGATTGAAGATTCATAGTTTTCTAAAGTTGTTGCGACTCCGGGTGTTCTAAATAAAGTATGTGTTGTTCCTACTAAATCTAATCCACCTTCGCATGTTACTGATACACCTTGCTCTGCCATTTAACAATTCCATGCTCTTAATGATTTATTAATTCTACTGTTAGGGTCTCGTGCTGTTTTAGCAGAAGTTAATTTTTTCTTCATGCCTTTCATCCTCGCACAAAAACTAGCCCTTCTTTTATTACCAACTTTTTTACTTGGTGCTTTTAAATTTCCGCCTGTTGACTTATTGTAAGATGCACGACCTTTTGCATTTAATCCACCTTTAGGATTCTTACCTTCTTTTCTTTGCCAAGCTGCTGTCTTTGCCATTATATAATATGTGTTCTATCGTCAGTCATTCTATCTGGAAAAGGTTCAATCAATTGTTCTCTCATTGTTCTTAAACCTTTTTTATATTCTGCATCAGCTAGTTGTGATTGACTTATGTTATCTTTAAATTGATGTACATAGTATCTTGCTCTTGCAAGTAATACTGTAGTATATTGTTGAGGGAATACTACTGTATCTCCATGATTAGTTAATTCACTTGGTTGTGAATATGCAAAGAAATAAATTTTGTATTTACCATTAGGTATTGGTGATAAACCAAACTTATCATTCTTTGGACTTCTAATAATTCTTTGTGGAATTCCATATGTTTGAGTATCACTTTTATCTACTGCTTCTGATACTGCGTAATGTTTATTCCAAAACTCTACTGTGATAGGTCTTAAATTTCTAATTTCAAATGGTGCTGTTTTTCCAGTTACACCTTCTTCTGTAAGTAAAACATTTTCATAATCTATAAAGCCATAGTCATTTGTAATGTTACTTGAACTTGCGTTAAATTTGTACCACCTAGTTCCAGATACAGTTTCAACTGCAACATTTCCATAATAGTCATTACTTGGGTCACCAACTGCTAAGAAACTCCATTTATCTTCTGCATTACAAATATCAAAGTATGCTCTATTGATTGCATCTTTTAAATATTTTTGTATTCCTTTTGCATTTGCAAACGAAACACTTGACAGTTCTACTTCATTCAATTCTCTTACAAGAGTATTTGTTAAATCTAAAAATGTTCTGAAGGGTGCTGCCATTTAATTCTGTTCCTGTTAATATTATAAAAGAGAGGGCGAGATTAATCGCCCCCTCAATATTAAGATTAGTCTATAGTGTAGATTGCTTTAACTAAAGCATCTGGTCTAAGAACTTGTCTTCCATATACATGAAGACCTCTTACGATATCACCGAAAGTGTCGGTGTCTCTTAAAGTCTCAATGTTTAAGATTGACTGTGCAGTCGCTGTAGATGAGATATGTCCCGCCATACATTGACCTGTAGCATTAGTAGTTGCAGGTATGTTAGAAGATTTATACATTTGGAATCCTCTAATTGAACCAGACGCAACTAAACCATTTCTTACACCGCCATCACCTTGATTGAAATCAGATGACATTAGTTTAGAATCAGTACTTGCTAGTTCTTCATAGAACTCTGGTTTTGCAACAAACCATCTTTGGTCTTCTGGTACTTGCGAGTCATCAAGAAGTCTAGCCATTCTAGCCATGATAGCTAAAGGGCTAAGTTCTGAACCGCCATTACCCATGTCAAGAGGGTTAGCTTGTTGGAATGTAGTTGAAGCTGAACCAGTTCCATCACCACCAAGGATATGGTCTGGTGAAGAAGATACACCTGCGAACATTGCAGTTAATACTTCTGCATCCATTGTGTTCTTAAGTGTGTAAGCTGCACTTGATGCACCAACTGATGCAAAGTTGATATGAGAAAGTTTTTCCTCGATATCGTCAACTATAAACTTAAAGCTATTTGCTTTGTCAATTACAAGAGTAAGTTCTTGGTCAGTTAAATACTGCTTAGTAGTACTTGCTGCTCTTGTATAAGCCGCAACTGTGATTTCTGGTTCTTTGATGATTTTTACTGTATCACCGAAAGCCGCAATCTCACCTGCGTAGTCTGTGTTTGTTATTGCTTCGATTACAGAAGACTTTCTAAAGAAGTTTTGAATCTTCTTCGAAAATATTTCTGGTACGAAGAACTCATTTGTTTGTCCGGATGTTCCTGCGTTAAAGTTGTTATTCGCAGCACCACCGGCATTTTGAAATACCGCCATGATATTCCCCTTTCCTGTGTTGTTTAAGTTAAGTGATTAACAATGTGCGGTCTTTAATTTAGTAAGTCGGATTACCAGAACCTCTGCTTGGTCTGTTACCCATGTCATTAATGACACGACCTTCTGACATAGCATCAGTTATTGATTTTTCGTTCTTATCAAATTCTGACTGCGACATTGCCGCTATTTGAGAACGAGTCCAAATCTTTTTAGAACCATAGCCGATTTCTTTGCTGTTTTTAACTTTCACCATTTCTGATGCAGCAACTAAGTCGCCAGATAATTCTGGTTTAGATTTTGACTTGCCGGTATCCTGTTTGAATAAGTCTATTGCTCTTGAAGCAAGTTCCGCATTTGTTGCGTTTCCATAAACCCATCCCTTAATCGCTTCTGGTTGACCTTCCGCCCAGTTATGAAAATCATCTGACTCACGAATTTCTTCAAAGTCTGGATGTAATCTCGCTAACCTAGCTTCTGCTTTTTCTTTGTTAACAGTTTGATTTAATTCCTTAAGACCTTTAATCTCTTGTTTTAAATCTTCTGTTTCCTTAGAACTTCTAAGATGTGCGACTGTCTCTACAACACCATAAACATCTGGGTATTCTTTCTTAAAAGCTTCGATTTCCTCGGCACTCTTAGGTGCTTTGTACTTAGGTCTATTAGTTCTAATCTCTGCTAATAGTTCCTCTTCTCTTGACTTAAAAGAATTAACCCGACCATCATAATGTTTCTTGAGGTCGTCATATCTTTTTTTGTAGTCAACCTTTTGATAAGGTTTGTCAGCTTGTTCTTCCGGAGTATCTTCCTCTGGTTCTTGTGACCTCATTGTGTCAACAACAACTTTTGGTTGGTCCTTCTTAACCGCCATTGTATTAGCATCTGCAAAAGGTTCTTTTGCGTTTGCTTCTACTTGTTCATAATCAATATAATCCTTTTTAGCATTATATGGATTTGCTTCTGTTTCTTTACTCTGCTGAGTAGCTTTACTTTTCAGTAAAGTGTCTGCATTACTTTCAACCATTTTTAATCACCTTTCTTGTGTTGGGGTTTTGCGTTTTGCAAAAGTAGCCGATATAGAGTGCCTAGGTGATTGCCCGGGTAGCTCTATATATTATACTTATTGGCAGATAATAATCCACCATTCGCCATCATGGGTTGTCCAGATTCCATTTGAGAATCTTGAACTGCCATACTGTTATCATACTCTGCTTCTGCTGATTTCATCATCTTTCGTAGTTTGTCCACACCAAGTTGCTTTGTAGCTTTTGCTGTAAATACAAACTCACCATCTGATAACATTGCAGGTATAGAGTCTGAAGTTCCTGTTCCCGGTCCATCTACTTCGCCTTCACCGGTAAATTCTTTTGTAGTTAGTTTGACAATAACATTCATAATATTAGGATGCATTTCAATAACTTCTTCTAATAATTGTTCTTCTTCTGAATCTAAAACAGATGTATCAACTTGTGCTTCTACATTCATTTCAGTTTCTTCGCCTTGTGGCATTGCTTCTTCCATTTGCATTTCCATAGAAGTTTCTACTTCTGGGTCTAGTTCTGGAATTTTTATTTCTCCACCTTCAGCTTTTTTATTTTGTAATCTTGTCCATTCTTGTGAAAATAAACTATATTCTTGTGCAGATAAATCTTCTACTTTTTTATCATATGTTGAACCCAACCATGATTGAAAAGGTGTATCACCTGCTGCCATTTTAAGAACTGGTCCACCATATGCATAAGCTTGATAACCTACATCTTCTACTTTACCAAGTCTAGGGTCACCACCCATTAAGCCACCTGTTGCAGCTTTTTTAACATTTGCTTTATTCATAACAATTTTATTATATTGTAGTTCGCCTATTCGTTCCTTGATTTTTGCATCTGGTTCATCTGCATTTTTCATTGCACTATAAACTGCTAATGCTCTGTTGTAATTATCTTCTACAACATCACCTGTTTTATATCTTGCTCTTGATGCATCAAATAATCTTAATGGAGTTCCTTCTCTTACACTTTGAGGTGTATTAGTATCATACAATCCCATAGTCGGTGCTTCGTTAGGTTTTAAAAACCCATCCATTTGATTTTTTAATTTATCAGTAGCCATAAACTATTTTCCTTTTTTCATTCCTTTTTTCATCATGCCACCATACATCATTTTTTTCTTTTTGGTAGCCATTCCGCCATACATCATTTTCTTTTTTTTATCGTGCATTCCACCATGTTTCATTTTCATTGGCTTCTTCATAGTTCCCGGCATATTATTACTCCTGTTGTTGATTAAGTTTATTAGTTCGTTCCAGTTGGATTAACTGTTCCAGTAAATTCCATTTCCCCTGTTTGCGGTACACTTCCTGTTCCGATTGTGCCATTGCCAACTCCCGAGTTGTCTGGGCTTGGAGTGTCAGTAGGTACTCCTTGAGGGGCTTCCATTGGGGACTCTGGACTATCTGCTCCACTAGCTTGTGTTGTTCTTGCATTCTGTAATCCTATAATCTTAGCATATATTTCTGCTTCATTAGGGTCATTGATAACTGTCTCTGGGTCAAGGTCTAATGTATATGCTAGTTCTTTTATTAGTTCCGGAATCTTTACGAATGGTGCTATCGAAGGATTCTGTACACTTTGTAAGAACATTGTCAATCTTTGTGACCTTACTTCTTTTTGCATCAAAGAAGATGTTCCTGTTGCCTTAACTTCAAGGTCTCCCTCTATTGCTAAGTCTCCTTCATAAAACTGCATGTTCCATTGGAAGTATGCTTCGCCTAAAGGTTTTAATAAGAAATCGTCTAAATTTTTTACGACAGTTTTTATATTTAAGTTTGCTGCTGATAATAACATTGACATACCAGAAGCTGTTCTTGTCATACTTTGAACACCTGTTTGTCCATGTGAGTATGAAGGTATTCCTGTTGACTCATCTGCCAACTGTCTAAACTTGTCAAACATCATCATGTTTTCAGTTGATGTGTTTGGAAACTTTAATCCATGAATTGCTTGACCCGGCATACCTGCTTGTCTTCTAAATATCTTGCCCGGATATACATCCATGTTTTGTCCTGCAACTAATGCTGACTCATCAACATCAAATACAAGTGAACCCGATAATGCTAAATTATCAATAGCCATTCTTGCATGACCATTCATAATTTGTTGAGCATCATTCATATTTTCTGGTACACCTATACCAAAGAAACTATATGGATTCTTCTCATAAGGAAATGCATTGTATGGTATTCTGTAAGGTTTAAATGGATTGACTACCATTCTTAAAACTCTATTGTTAGTTACCCATGCATTGATTTGCATTTCTTTCTCATCATCCATTCCTTCTGGAATAGGAATCTGAGAGTCTTCTAAAACTTTTTTATCTACACAACCCCAGAACTCTAGTACTTCAAATCTATCTGTCTCGTTTCTGTTTGAGTTGTCTTCATTTTTAATTTGAGATTCAAATGTTCTGTTCTGATAGTTAGGACCATCTTCTAAAGTTTTTATTACTTCATCTTTATCAAAGAAAGGTCTATCTAATAAATCTCTTAATTGATTTCTATTTAGTTTGTGTCTATGTACAACATATTCACACTCTTCAATATTTTTTGCATTAGGGTCTGGATAAAAATCCCATGCACTTACAAATTCTAATCTAGGAACTTTAACTTCTTCTGGTGTATAACTTCTTGTACCATCTTCATTCTTTACATATCTGTGTAAAGTTTTATTAAAAGTAAAAGGACCTTTGATAATTCCTGTTCCTAATAAACAAGATTCAAATATTGCACTTCTTAATTCTTGTGACCCACTAGACTCATCAATCTCATCATGGATTAATTTTTCCATTCGTCTTGCTAGTGTAGTAGCAGGTCTTATTTGTGCCATCTCTGGCAATGGAGCAGAACCTTTTTTAACAGCTTCATCTCCTAGTTCATCTTTAAGTGAACCTAAAAATTCTTTATCTTCTTGTAGTCCAGTAAATGTTGCACCCTTTGGTAACTCTCTACCATCACCTTCAAATCCAACCAAAGACATTTGCTCTGGTGACATTGATGGTTGTGATTGGTCTGGTCCACCTTCTATACTTGGTCCAGAGTTTTGTAGGTTCTCTCCTACAGGATTAAGATGAGCATACTCAGCTACACCTTCTGGTACTTTTGTTTCTTCTACTGATATTGGAAACTTGTTAGCAGAAAACAATACATCTACTAATTGTCCATACGCAGCTAAAACTTTTGTCTTAGTTACTTTTACAAAGACTCTTGATTTCTCATGTTCTCTGAAACGAACATTTTTATAATACTGACCTCTGTAATTATGAAAAGCTTCAAGCCATCTGTCTTCATCAGATTGCCTTGCTCTTTCCGAAGTGACAAACTTGTCATAGACATAGGAAGCTAGTCTTGTAGCTTCTTGTTCTTTTTCTTGTTTGTTTTCGTCAGTTGATTCGGGATTGTCTTTGTAGTCTGCCATATTTACTTATACCTTTATTATACACCTACTTGTGGTTATTGTCAAGTCTTTTATTAGATTCTTATCATTTTCTTAATTACACTTCTAGGATATACATTTCTATCCCCAAAAGAGACCTCACCATTGTCATTTTGGTAGGAAGCAAAGCTATATACATACTTCTCAGTTTTCTTGAATATATAAGCTTCGGTGTTGATTGTAGCTACAGACATCTTAGAAAACTCATTATAATCAGTAATTGTTGAATCACCAACGATATCTTCCCATACTATTAAATATTTGAAGTATTCCTTATCACCTATTATAATTGACCTAGTCTTCTTTGCCATTCCTACACCATTCTCTGAATGAGTCTTCTGGTCCTCCCATATCATTTAATTTAAATATCTTTGGGGCTTTCAAAACATACTCAACATTCTTTTTCTTTTTATGTTTCAGCATATCTTCGTAAGACATTACCTCATCATATTCTTTGCCGGTTGTTAAATCTTTGAAAGTATATACTGGCATTATGACGAGAAGTATTTCTTTAACATATTAATCTGGTCATCATACTCAGCTATTATCTTTAATTCTTTTTCTATAGTCTCAAGTACATCTGGGTGTTCTGCTACACCTGCAGGGTTCTCTAAGAATATGTCAATGTTAGCTTTGTGTTTTTTAATATGTCCTTCTGCGTGTCCTATCAGACTTTCTATTATCTTTGCTCTCATTTTATTATTTGCTAAAAACATGTTACTCTCTATCCTCACTTCATTTTCATATGACATATCATTACTATGTTCTTTGTAATTTTCATATGTTTGTTTTTCTTTCATCTTTAATAACCAAAGGTAGGGTCAGATGGTGTGAATCTTTTAATCTCTCTCATCTGACTATAAGCTGAAGACTTTTGTGGTCTTGACATAATTAAATATCTAAGTGCATCATATGCGTGGTCTGATGCTTTGGTGTCCACATCCTCGGGCTTATTAGGGTCAACAGGAATACTTTGTAGTTCTCTTATTAAATTTACGCAGTTAGAAAACATTTGTAGTTTTGGTCTGCCTGTTGTCTTGTTTTGTTTTAGATACTCATGTATCTGTATCTTTCCTTGAATTCTATTTTTATCTGCAGGTCTCAACTTATGTCCTGCTCGGACCAATGTTTCTCCGACTGTTGGTCCTCCCACACCTGTCTTGTTCCAAGCGGCAGTATCTAATACTCCTTGGATACTTTTGTGGTCATCCTTTTCATATTCTGTTATCATGTTAGATAAGTCTTCACCTGTCAAACCTTTTTTATAAAGTTCTCTATAGACAATTAGTGTATCATCATCTGGGTCTATCGTTGCCCATACACAAGCAGATTCGGCAGCATAGCCATAATCAATTCCTTTATACTTAGTCCAATGTACTGGAATTTTAAAAGGAGGTATTACATGTATCTCGGGATTGAACTCGACAAATGCTGCACCTTCTGCTACATCCCAATTACCATCTAGTAATTGTTTTCGTTGTATCGGAGGTAACGATTCCAACATTTTTTCATATCTACCATCTTCTGATAAATAAGGATTATCTTCTAATCGTGCAGGAATAAACTTTCTTGTAAGACCATCTGGTCCTTTAAATGCTTCGTTAGGAGGATTTGGGTCGAGATATCTTTTTCTCACCCAATGTCCACCAACTCCACCGGGGTTTGCAGTACACCGAATATAAGGTTTTATTTCTGGGTCTGTTGTTCTTAATCGTGATTGCAAATACTGGAGTGGAAACTCTGTTGGGTATTGTGTTAATTCATCAACACCTATCCAACTGTAAGCTTGTCCTTGATATCTATATACATCTGCATCTCTATCAAGGTATCCAAATTCCAATGTAGCCCCAGAAGGAAACTTCCATACCTTTTCTACTTCCCTAAACTTTGCACCGGGAAATGCTTTGGTATATAACTCTCTGGACTTATCTATTAATTCTCTTAACTCTGGCATACTTCTTCTTAGAAGTAATGCTCTGTGTGTAGGTCTATGCATGAACCTCAATGGGTCAACTAGCATAGCATAAGATTTTCCTCCACCTGCTGCACCGCCATAAAGAACATCTTGTTCTGCGGCAGCTAAAAAATCTGTTTGTGGTCCATCATTCGGTTTAAAGACTATGGACTCTTTGTTTTCTTTTATAAAGTCTCTAACTTGTTTCGGTGCTTTCTCAAACTCTGATTCAGTAAGAACTGTATTTTTGTTGGTAGTTTGTTGTCGCTTTGGGTCAACCGCAAGTTCAACCTTTGTTAAAACTTTTTTCTTGTCGTTTAAATTATTTCTTTTCTTAGCTATCTTTCTTTCTAGTTTAGCTAATTCTTTTTCTTTATCTCTTAATTCTTTTCTAGCTTGTAACTTTGCTTTAGTCTCCATAGACAAATGTCTAGGGGCTTTAGAACCTTTAGGTCTGCCAACCATTATACTTCCCTTTTATCTAGTAATCCTTTTATCTTAGACTTATCAACTATCTTCTTTAATCCTACATAAGATATCTTACGACCTGTCTTATGTTCTAGTTGCTCAGACGCACCTCTTAATGATAGTGAACCATTCATTATATGCTTCTTTGTTTCTTCTAATTCTTGTAACTGTTCCGGTATTGGTTCAAGGAAACCTTTTTCATCTGATTCTTTGTATCCAAATGGTATAGTAGATGTTTTTCTTTTGGTCAGCATTATGTGCCTAGACTTGGCTTAAACTCCTGTACCTCAACTTCAATGCATTGGGCATCAATATGTACACCAATAAATCCTGCTTGTTCTGCTTCTTTGGTCATAACTTCTACTGCTACTGGTTTATATATTTCACATTCTGCTATTGAAGTAAAATACATTCCTTTATTGTAATACTGCGGACTTGTTGAAGTACTTAAGAATAATAATAAATAAAATACTTTAGTCATTCTCTACTTCTATTGGTTCTGCATCTATAATAGTTTCCTTCTTATCTGGTAGGATAAAAATTCCGCCACTATGATTGTGGTTAACATTTAAACTTTCTCTTTTAGCAACACCAACTCTATCCAACAATGTCTGTGCTGCTTGTAGCTTTGCGTTAACTTGTGGAATAGGTTCGTCACTTTCTAAAACTTCAACTAACTTCTTTGCTGCTTTAGGTGCTGAATGGGCTAGTATCGTATTAGCTGTGTCGATAATCTCCTGTCGGAGACTTTTGACAACAGCATAATAACTAGTGTCCTCATAACCTGCAACTTGAAGTGCCGCTTTTATATCTCCTTGGGCTTCGCCACTTAAAGCATCTAAAAACTTTTCTTGCTTCTCAGTTAGGTTTCTGTTTTTGTTGGATTCTGTTGTTTGTAAAAAACTCATACTTCCTATTATACACCTCTAGTTAACATCTGTCAAGTTTTTTTTTCTCTTGACAAATCCGCAGAGGGGTGTATAATTATATATAGACTGCCGGGGGCTATAACACCCCTATAATACTTTTTATAATATTTAGCCCCGCCAAAACCGGTGGGGTTTTTTTATGCCTGTAACGCACCCCCAACTAGTTAACACTATAATCTGATAATTTTGTGTGAGTGTTATATATATGTGGCGGGTAGGGGCTATGGCACTTGCCCATGCCTTGTTAGTATATCACAATCTTGCCATATTTTAAATAAACAAATAATTTCCCTATTGTATAATATCAATATACCATAGATTTTATATAATGTCAATAGAAAAAATAAAAAAAATTAAATTAAATTTATCTAGTTAACAAATATAAATAAAATGTAATACTTATATAATATATTTTACTCACCTATATAAATTCAATTATCTCAATAAAATCAATAAGAATAATAATTTATAAATAAATAAAAATAATTACTTGACATGCTTTTAATAGTATGAAATAACCCTTTTATATTAACTTAACAAAAAGGATATAAAAATGATTGACTTAATAAACCTATCAAAAACAAAAACAAAGTTTTTTGAAAATGAATTACTTGCAAGGGTATTTATGACTAGATTAACTTATAAAGCTAATAAAAGGGGTTATGCTGTAAATTATAAAATTGGTTCTAATTATAGAAAACTATCTTATAATTTAATTGAAAAAACAACCCTGCCTTTAAATAGCTAATACTAGCTAATTAAACTATAAAAGCCCCGCCCTAAAAAGCGGGGTTTTTTTATATCTAAA
>ERZ802830.3360-NODE-3360-length-13687-cov-10.2514_pt1 | contig 13687 bp, 12 predicted proteins | sample MGYA00345654_ERZ802830 | MGnify/ENA primary metagenome ERZ802830 (study PRJEB30503, sample SAMEA104212375) | marine metagenome | biome: Westerlies Biome; feature: [SRF] surface water layer (ENVO:00010504) within the epipelagic zone...; material: water... | reverse complement strand
GAAAGTAAAAAAAGAAATCGCCAAAGCGCTTGAAGTATAATTAACGTAGCGCACAAATGTCTAGTTTGTCTTTTATAATCTATTTTAAACGAGCGTTCTAAATATTGAAAATAACGTTTTTTCTTTCAGCGCTTTCATTAATTTCAATCTTTTCTTCGAGCTTAAGTGCTGGCGAAATTATGGTTTCTGATGCCTACGCTAGATCATCGGGCCCTCTCGCTAAGGCAGGTGCGGCTTATATGAAAATAATGAACCACTCCAGCGAAAACGATCGTCTGATAAGTGTATTCTCTGATATTGCAAAAAAAACTGAACTTCACAGGCATTTAAAAAGTGATAACGGTGTCATGAAAATGGTGCGCATAGATGAGGGAATTAAAGTTGGACCTATGAAACAACATGCTCTTGCTCGCGGTGGTGATCATATCATGTTCATGGGTCTTAAAGAGCCTTTTGAAACAGGAAAAATTATACCGGTAACACTTCTTTTTGAAAAAGCAGGAAAGGTTGGTATTGAGATTGTCGTGGATCAAAATAGGAAAGAGAAGAAAAACTCCCATTCACACACCCACTGAATGGGATTAGAGGAATGATAAAGTCTGTCCTCTTTGTTTGTCTTGGCAATATTTGTAGATCACCAACTGCTGAGGCTATATTCAGAGAAAAATTAAAATCTTCTAAGCTTGATATTTTTTGTGATAGTGCTGGAACGGCATCATGGCATGTCGGATCATCTCCGTATGAGCCCATGCAGGTGGCGGCAAAAGATCGAGGGTTTGATATGTCCAAGCTTCGAGCTCGTCAAATCACAATAGCTGATTTTAAAGATTTTGATTTGATTGTTGCGATGGATAAAAAAAATCTATCCAGCTTACAAAAGTTATGTCCAGACAAATTTGATAAAGTATATCTTTTAACTGACTATTCTTTAGAAAATTTGGAATATAACTATGTTCCTGACCCTTATTACACGCGTAATTTTAGCCAAGCGCTAGATATAATCGAAACATCGTTGAGTGGCTTGGTTAAAAATTTAAAAAAGCATAATAACATTTAAAAACAACTCTATAGTAATTTTTGAGGTATTTTTTCTTGTTCTTTAAAGATAGCGAATTACATACAACATATTGGTTATTTTGAGGTTAGTGCGTATGCAAATTGTGACATTATACTTGATTACAGCGGTTGTATTTTTGGCGCTTGATATTGTGATGCTTAAACGCGTGTTATATCCACTTTTTTCATCTAACCTTGGCGACTGGCTATTAGAGGACCCTAGAATGGGTCCAGCAGCTGTATTTTACTTGTTTTACGTCGGTGGAGTACTTTTTTTTGCATCCTGGCCTGCCTTTAATTCGGGAAATCCAACACAAGCCTTGATGGCTGGCGCTTTACTTGGAGTTCTCGCCTACGGGACATATGAATTTACTAATTTTGCTACGCTTCGGGCATGGTCTCCGACGATGGTTATGATTGTGTCACCTGGGGGGCTGTCTTAACAGGCATATCTGCTTGGGCAGGTGTGGTAATTACCCGCGCTATATTTGTTTAGTCGGTCACATTTTTTTCATTAACTAAGGTTCTATTGGCATTCAACGGTTTAGAAAGTATAGACTTTCACAGTCTATACTATGGAGGCCTATATGCCGGGCAGTGCGAACTTAAATATAATGCTGAAGACTGCTCGAAAAGCAGGGCGCTCGTTATCTAAAGACTTTCGGGAAGTTGAAAACTTACAGGTATCTCGTAAAGGGGCCGGAGATTTTGTTAGCCGTGCGGATATTGCTGCCGAAAACATAATTCGAGATGAACTGATGGAAGCACGGCCAACTTATGGCTGGGTCGGTGAGGAAAGTGACGCAGAAGAGGGAAAGGACCCAACCCGGCGTTGGATTGTTGATCCGCTTGATGGAACGACTAATTTCCTACACGGTTTGCCTCACTGGGCCGTATCAATAGCTCTTGAGCACAAGGGTGAAATTATTTCTGGTGTTATTTACGATCCTTGCAAAGATGAGATGTTCCTTGCTGAGAAAGGAATAGGTGCATGGATGAATGAAACTAGATTGCGTGTTTCCGCTCGCCACAGTATAGCAGATAGTCTGTATGCAACAGGTATTCCATTCTCTGGAAGAATAGAAGATTTACCGGAGACAATAGGTGATCTTGAAAGATTGATGCCTATCTGTTCAGGGGTTCGTCGGTATGGCGCTGCTGCACTAGATCTAGCATACGTAGCAGCGGGCCGATACGAGGGTTACTGGGAGCGTAATCTCAACAATTGGGATATTGCCGCTGGTGTAATTATCGCTAGAGAGGCAGGAGCTATGGTTGAGTCAATTTCTACCAATGGAGATCCCTTAATCGACGGGAACATAATTGCCGCGTCTGAAGTTCAGTTCAATAAGTTTGCAAAAATAATTCGGAACTAATTACCTTCTTACTTTTGGTATATTTGTTCGTTTTAAAGAATATGTGGCCTCTTTATGATCTGGGGCACCGTGATTTTTATACCAAAACTTTGCTCCGCCGAGTTTCTTCCAGGTGGTTAAAGTCGCTATAACTCCAAAAACAAATCCGCCTATGTGGGCCCAGTAAGCAACCCCACTTACTGCTGCTGGAACTGCCAAACCATTGTACAGTTGTAAAACAAACCAAATACCTAAAACTAACCATGCTCGGACAGGGATAATTTTAAAAATAATGACAAAGATAAAAAGAATATCAATTCGTGCTCTAGGAAATAGGAGTAAGTATCCACCCATCACGGCAGCTACTGCACCTGAAGCTCCTATAACTGGAACATCAGAATAAGGGTTAGCAGCAAATTGTGCAAAGTTGGCAAAAATGCCTGCAGCTAGATAAAACATAAGAAACCCCAAATGCCCCATCTTGTCTTCAAGATTATCGCCATAGATATGTAGGAATAGCATATTCCCAATCAAGTGCATAAAACTACCGTGAAAAAATATAGATGTTAGCAAACCGAAATAAGCGCTTCCCTCTTTTATATTTGCAGGTACGAGAGCCCAGTTTTGAAATAAAGGGTTGATTTTACTTGGGTCCCCTAAGATGTGCCAATAGCTCAGAAATATTAAAGCGTTTAGTAAAATTAGCGAATAAGTTATATAAGGAAAACGTCGAGAGGGGTTATGGTCACGGATTGGAAACATACGCTTGGGTTTAAGCTTTGAATTAAAGCAGTCAAGTCAATTTCAATTCAGGGCAATGAACTTTTTGGGTTATTTTGAACAATAGAAATAAAAAACTTATTAATAATTTACATGTATACTATTCTTTGTACTAGACACCCGTAACAATATAAGTAATGTCGCCCCACCTGGCCCGTGTGATGGAATGGTAGACATAACAGACTTAAAATCTGTGGCCTTCGGGCGTGGCGGTTCGAGTCCGCCCACGGGTACCAGGTAAATTAATTGCAGACTTTTTATGGCAATTCAATTTAGATCAAGAATCCGTATTTTTATTAAAGCAAGTGCCTACTAAGTTGTTAAACTGTGAAACCTAAATTTCTCTTTTGATCGTTTTGACACTTGATCAGTAATTGTGTAACTCATGTGGCCAAGTATTTGTGAATTATGATCTAAAAAAGTAAATGATTTATAATTTACTGAGAGAGAAAAGAAATTACATAAGCAGTCGTAAATAAAAAACTGATTAAGACCCAGCGGAGAAAAAATGAAGAATTCGAATACAGTTTTAATTGATAAGAATCCTGGTCGAAACTCCCAAACATACGGTATTGCCAGAGAATTAGGTACTGATTTGGATCTCATTCATGAACCATCTGTTGGGGTGGTTGGTAATAAGGGGGACTCTCAGTGTTATATTGGTGTTTCGCAAAAAGTTGGCATCATCCATGATGCACTTAAAGATAAAGTTGGCAGCAAACCTGGACAATTGCCGCTAAGACTAATTCAACCAGAGTTTACTGTTGCTACCTCTGACGGAATTAGGAACGGCACAAAGGAAATGCGATACTCCCTAATTGGCAGGGAAGTTACCAACGATAGTTTGTCAGAGCATCTTAGTGCTACTGGACTAGAAGGCGTTATTGCAGTGGTCGCATGTGATAAGCCTCCTGTAGGCACGCTAGCCGCTATTTTAGAACATAATAGGCCAGCAATTTTGATGTCTGATGGCTCAATAAGACCTGGTGTTGATTCAGAAACTGGGGAAAGCATTGACTTAATTACAGCCTATCAAATGGCTGGCAGCGATGATGAAAGCTTAAAGAGTAGAATTGCAAAAGAAGCCTGTCCTGGTTTTGGAAGCTGTGGGGGGATGTTTACATACAACACCATGCAAACTTTTATTGGCGTAGTTGGTATGCAACCTCTGCATATGATATCTCCTGCATCTCAGGATGAAAGGCGCCTAGAAGAATTTCCTGCTGAATTGGTGAATTATTTAGCTAACCTTATTAATAAAAATATAACCCCTAGAGATATAGTTACCAGAGAATCTTTAAGAAACGCTATTATTGTATCTATGGCTGTTGGTGGTTCAACTAATGTATTGTTACATGCGCCTGAATTAGCACGAGCTGCTGGATATAAAGATTTTGCGAATGAAATAATGAGCCCGGAAGAATTTAATAATTTATCAAGAAATATTATTCCGGTGGTTATAGACGCACGACCTTTCGGACAATATTCGATGGTAGATATTGATGCAAAAGGTGGCATGCAAGTCATAGTAAAAGAACTGATGGATGCTGGGTTATTGAATGGCGAGACTTTGACGTGCACAGGAGAGACTCTACACGAACAAGTCAATCGACTGAACCCACCTACACCTGATGAAGATGTTATTTATACTGTTCAAAATCCATATAAAGAGACAGGTGGATTGCGCCTTTTAGGTGGTAATTTATCACCCGAGTTCAGTGCTGTGCTGAAGCTGGCTGGGGTTGAAGGTGGATTAGAAAACAACATCTTTAAGGGGAATGCGAAGGTTTTTGACGGCGAACAGGAATTGTTGAAGGCGCTGGATTCAAACACTGATATGTTTAAAAATTTTGATATGATCGTAGTGCGTTATGAAGGTCCATTTGGCGCGCCCGGCATGCCTGAAATGCTAGATTCAACCTCTCGAATTACTGCATTATGTCGTGAGAAAAATATTGTAGTTGGACTTATGACCGATGGTAGGTTTTCTGGTGGATCTGTAGGGTTGGTAATTGGTCACGTTGGCCCTGAGGCAGCCGCTGGTGGTGCAATAGCTTTAATCGAAAGTGGTGATGAAATAGTAGTTGATTTGAATACAAATGAATTGAATTGTACGCAACTTCAGCAGGACGAAATACGACTTGAGCGTGAGACTCGTTGGAAAGATCTTGTTAAAGAAAATGATGGTATGCACCCATCGGTTGGAGATGCTGACACCCGTCTACTTAATCGGATGCGTAACTCGGCAGTTTCTGCAGTTTATGGGGCTGGTATGCACCCTAATAGGTCACTGTGGGTTCGTGATCCACGAAAGCCCCAGAAGTCAAATTTTGAACCGTCTAATAAATTTAAATAATTTTCAGTTCTGTAAGAGTTGATCACTAAATTTTTCGACGGACTTCCAATTCGTAAATTCAAAGCTTCCTGAAGTATCCGTTGGCCCCTTAGTAATATACATTATAAGCCTAATTATTTGCTTGTCCGTGAATTTATAAGAGGGATAATCAATTTTTCCTGCGAATACACCTAGTAGGTTTGGCTGCCAGGCTGATAATTCTAGAAACTTTTTCATATAAGGATTTGTCTCTGGGGTATTTTTACCCTCTTTTCGTGCAACTACATTGACTGTAAAAAATGCTGTGGATTTTTCTTTTAGAACTTGGATATTTTTCTCAATAAATTTGAAAAGTTTTGGATTGTGCTTACCGTATCTTATACTAGCACCAACTATAATTTTATCATAAAAGCTGAGCTCTATTTGATCTATTTCCTCGATTGAAAATAAATCTATGTCTATTTTGGCTTTAAGCTTTTGTATCAAAAATTCGCAAATTCGTTTTGTCTGCCCATCGGTTGTTGAATAAATTATTACAGCTTTTTGCATTTCTCACACCAATTTTATTTTTTACTGATTTTAATAACTTTTTAATAGATTCGAAATCACTTGATTTTTGTTCATTACCTATCTCTATCATTAGCTAAATTAAAAACTACACAATATTTAGAGAATAGGCTTTACTAAAGCAGCTGGGCCCAAATTAAGAAATACTAGTTTAAATTGGTGCCAGCTTGGTTATTAAAAGGTTAGTTATTCTAATTTTACTCGTGAAATAGCCGACCGAAGGTTTTGCCCCTCACTCGCAAGAATATCTTTAGCAGTCTTAACGGATTTTGCTCCTGACGTTAGTAGAATAGCGAGTTTTACGCTACCTTCTGCTTTCTTCAGGGCTTCCTTTGCTATGCTTCTATTACAGCCAGTAATGTTCATCACAATTTTTTCTGATCTCTTCATTAACTTTATATTATTCGCGACCAAATTTACCATTTGACCGTCCATTACATTTCCTAGGAATATTCCCATGTAAGTTGACATCATGTTTAGAGCTATCTTCTGGGCTGTGCCAGCGCCCAGTCGCGTTGAGCCGGCTACTACTTCAGGAGGAGTTGGTAGTAAGATTGGTATATCCGATTCTGTAAGCAGTTTGGTATCTGGGTTATTTGCTATTCCAATTGTTGTGGCTCCTACCTCTTTAGCTTTTTTCATAATTACTGAAGGGTAGGTAGTATTTCCGCTGGCAGCTAAACAGATTACACAATCTCCGTTTTTAATAACTTTTGCATCAGATATCGCAGCCGACTTATTATCTTCCATGTTACCTTTTGGTTGCGACATATCTTGGATTCCACCAGCTCTTAAAATCTTAATTTGGGAAATCGGGATCCCAAATGTTGGTGTAAGCTCTAAGCCATCTGCCATACCCTGAAGGCCAGAACTACCCGCTGCTGCATAAACTAATTTATTACCCATTAGGACTGTCTCTGCCATTGCTTTTGCTCCAGCATCAAGAAACGCTATTGACTTACTTACGCATTTAGCAGCTTCAATTTGACCTTCATAAAGGATAGTCAGTATTTCTAAACTGCTTTTTTTGTCGAGGCCTAAAGCTTTTGGATGTAATTTCTCAGTAGTTTGCATGGTGTATTTTGTTTAATTAAAGATGATAGTTATTGTATGTTAAAAGTCTAACGTACATTCCGTCAAAACTTAAGGTTTAGATTAAACCATGACTAAAAAAAAATCTTACATTGGTGCAACAATTTTTGATGGTTTCAAGCGGCACTTAAATTCCGCTTTAATAATAAAGAAAAACAAAGTTGTTGAAATTATTGCTGAAGAAAAAGTTGATCCTAAAACTGAGCAAGTCGTTTTAGCTGGAGGTCTCCTCACGCCTGGTTTTGTTGACTTGCAGGTAAATGGCGGTGGTGGCGTTTTATTTAATGATAATCCATCACTGGAAAACTTGAGTAAAATTTGTGAGGCACATACAAAACTTGGAAGCACTTCAATTATGCCAACACTTATTTCAGATAGTCCTGAGATAAATAAGCGAGCAATTTTAGCCATTACGGATGCTTTAAATCAGCCAATCAACGGATTAGTTGGACTTCATCTGGAAGGCCCACATCTGGCTCATAAACGTAAGGGGGCTCACGAAGAAAGTTTTTTAAGACCTATGAAAGAGTTGGATTGCACCAAACTTGAAGGTTTAGCAAAAATAATTCCCAATCTAATGATAACAATAGCTCCAGAGGCCGTATCAACTCAACAAATCTCTAGGTTATCAAAAGCGGGTGCTATTATTTCCCTAGGACATACAGATTGCACTTATAGTGAGGCATTCGATGCTGTTGATGCGGGAGCAACTTGTGCAACCCATCTTTTTAACGCAATGAGCCCTTTTGGAAGTCGTGAGCCTGGGCTTGTCGGAGCAGTTCTAAATAATGGAAAACTTTTTTCTGGCATCATAGCAGATGGTTTTCATGTCAATAAAATAAGCATTAATTTAGCTTTACGAGCTAAGAAAGCACCTGGTGCTTTATTCCTAGTTAGTGACTCAATGTCTACTATAGGCTCAGACCAGAAACACTTTTTTTTGAATGATCGCTTAATAACCCGGAGCCAGGGAAAACTATTACTAGAGGACGGAACTTTAGCCGGTGCCGATATTCATCTCTCAGATGCTGTAAGATACATGGTAAATGAAGTGGGAATTTCCCAAGATGACGCAATTAGAATGGCAAGTCTTATCCCTGCTCAAGTTTTGGGTATGGAAAGTGAAATTGGCTGCCTAGTGCCAGACGCTCAAGCAGATTTTTTATGGATGAAAAATGACTTAGAGATTGAAAAAGTTTGGGTTGGTGGAAAAGAGCAATCTTAAATAAAATTTTATGCTGGATGTGCTATTATACCTCCTACCATGGGTTTCAAAACACCCGTAGTTTTGGGATATGAAATTGGAAGATTTGATAGAGTTCTTGCCGCAAGAAAGGCAAAACATTCTGCTTCTATAGCATCACCGCGCCAATTATATTTGTCTGCAGTTTGAACTTTTATGTTGGCCCGGGATGAAATTTCTTGCATCATTGTATGGTTTTTTCGTCCACCGCCTGAAACTATCAATTGCGTCGGGCGTATGGGTAAAAGATCAAGAGCTTTCCCAACTGATGCTCCTACTAATGCTGTTAAAGTTGCGGCACCATCTTCAAGTGACATGCCTTTGGCAATTTTGTAAGAAAAATCAAAGCGATCTAAAGACTTTGGGAAAGACACTTCAAAATAAGGGTCTTTTAATATTTCGATTAGCTTGCTCTCGTCTACTTGTCCTCTTGCTGCTATTTTGCCACCGATATCCATTTGACCAATTTTAAAGGACTTTATCCAATCATTTATCGGTGCGTTGGCTGGACCAGTGTCCAAGGCAATGAGACCATATTTTTTAGAGTAACAACTTAAATTTCCCAATCCGCCTAAATTCAGCATTGCTGTTGTTGAAGTCGCTCCAATTTTTTTTAATAGCGCTGCATGATAAATTGGACAAAGTGGGGCGCCTTGTCCGCCTTCCTTCATATCTTTGGTTCGAAAGTCATAAACAACTGGGATACCAAGCTTATTTGCCATTGTTTGGCCATCACCTAGTTGCCGTGTTTTACCTTTTGATAACTTATTTGGAGCTCTGTGGATGACAGTTTGTCCATGAAATCCAACCGTGCCAATTTCATTTTCATCTATTCCTGAAAGCTTAATGCACTTCTGAACAGCCATTGTTTGAGAATTTGTTAGCGCAGCTTCTGTTTTAGAAAAGATTTCTGGTTCAGGACCATTAAAATTCCAAACTTGCGCTTCGTCGAGAGTTCTAATGAGTAGATTTTTTAGTTCCTCATCGTATGGTATCAAATCATAGTACCCAAATTCTTCTATAATTTCCCCATCAGTACGCAAAAATGCAACGTCGATGTTTCCATCTAAAACTGTTCCAGTCATAAGGCCAATATGCCAGGGCATTTTCATATTAATTTTGGGTATCCTTAGTCGTAAATACTATATGTAATTTTTATTCATTCACTTTCTAAAATAGTTGATGAACCAACTATCTTTGTAAAGGGGCTAAAGATAGTCACTTATTTTTTGAAGATAAATTTTTAATTTGAAAGGTGACATATAATTTTCTCTAAAATTAATACGTCCTATAATTTGGTGCTTAATTGTTTATTGCCATGCGTATTTTTTTACTTAGAAGTGCATAACCAACATCATTCATATGAAGCGGGTCATCACTATAAAAAGTATTTTTATCCGCGCCATAAGCCTCAAGCATGGAGGAGTGTATATCTATAAAATTCCAATTTTCTTTATTAGTAATGTATTTCTTTAAACAAAGATTAACCTCTTCAATCTCTTTTCTAAGGTGGCGTCGGAATGGACAAGGTTTGATTGAGATAATAAAAACCTCAAATTCCGGCAGAATTTCTTTTACCGTAGAAAGAAAATTTTTATAGTCTCTTACAACTTCATGAACAGTTAGACCGCTACCTAGATCATTATCCCCTGCATAGATAATAATTTTCCCATTGGTTATTTTGGTCGTTAAAAGCTTTTCTGCAAATGCCTGGCAAGCAGCAAGAGTTGCACCGCCAAATGCTAAATTAGATAGATGTGAAACGGCTAAATCAGTCTTTGCATCTTTCCAAAGCCTTAGGGTCGAACTTCCATAGAGAATGAAATCTTGTTCTTTCGTTTTGCTAATGTGGTTTTGGATTTCAACTTCACGGATGTCAGTTCCAAATTCTTCCTCTACAGGGCTGAGCAAATCAACGTTTGTTGATAATGTTTGACGTTTTGCCAGAGGCATAAAATTTAATTCGGCAGCAAGTTCTATTGCTTCCTCAACATATGTTCTGAATATTTTTCTATATCCTGTTAGGAAGTTTTCTATCTCAGCATTGCTTGAAGTGTCCTCTACCATATCAGATAATCTGAAACCTGGTTTTATTATTGCCGCGTAATTCGCTCTGGAAACAGGAGAGTCAAAGTTTGCAAGAGCTATTGGGACGATTACGGGAGAGGGCTTCAAACGTGCAGCAAGTTTAAAAGCTCCAATTTTCAAAGGCCCTGGAGATGTCTCTGTTAAATTATCTGGAGTTTCTGATGTTCCTTCTGGAGCAATAACGAGTGGGCGCCCGTCGTCAAATGCTTTTTGAGCTTCTATAAATAAATTCTCTTTTCTGGTTTCCTTTTCAACTTGGGTTTCTTCTAGTCTGTCCGACTCTGGTGTGTGGACTACAATGTTATCAAGCCGCGAGTAGTAACCGTTACGCCAAAACTCGGTATTTCTACTGGCTCGAACAATTCTTTGTCCTCCGTCGCCATATTTTGGATACAGAATTTTGGTACTTACAAAATGACTGTCAATTGAAAAAGCGTGACCATTTGCCAGAACGTTTTCTGGACATGACGCCAAGTGATTATATAAAAAAATGGTCTGGGGCTCTTTAGGCAGATTTTCTATGCCTTTTATGACATAAGGTACTTGATCAAATGCCCGGGCGAAATCTAATTGAATAAGTTCTTTTAAACTTGATGCATTTGTACCCTTTTTCGCACTCGTAACGCGGGTATAAATTTTGTTTAATTGCTCAAAAAAACGATATTCCCGTTCAACTGGCTTAAGCGCATCTAGCGCCAGTGAACCTACCGTCTTTTCAGCATCGTTTCCCTTGAGAGCCGCCTCATAAATGCAGTCGAAACCAAACTTTCTTGTAAACCTGTTGTCAATCATGTGGACTGCAGAATGTAATGAGGATTGTACGGGAATTTTTGATCCATTAAAGGTGATCAATGTTTTAAGAAATTCAGATCCTGGACTATCCGAAAAATTTAAGTGGCTATTAGCTGATTGTTGATAACGACCAATTTGCCAAATTTGCCGTTGAAATAAAAATGAAGCGAGTAGGGGTTCAGTTTCCATCATCAATTGCAAATTTTTACTAGAAAACTTAAGAATTGCCGTATCGCGGTTCGATTTTAGGGAGTAGGGGGCTATTAAGTTAGAATGTCCGTTTGCCCAAGAGAGGGTAACACCTGGCGTTACAATCGTTCGAGTTTTTTGGATTATTTTATTTTCTAGTTTAAATGAAAAGGTAACTTCTAAGCTACCACTAAATAAAATTATTAGATCTTCACAAGGATCTCCTTCATTAATGATAATTTTGTTGGCTGGGAAAAGTAATAGTTCACTAAATTCTAAAAGATCAGGTAGCCTGTCTTGGTCAAGTTGAGCGAAGAAGGCACTGTTGATTAATCTTTTTAAGATATCTCGGTCACTATTGAATGAAACGCCATTAAATTTCTTTTGCTCTGGCTTGGGTGTCGTGGGTTTTAATTGGCGTGTGCCCCATAAAAGCTCAGTTGATCGGCTAAGAATAAAGCTCATAAGAAAAGAGCCGCTAATTTGGTCGATCATTAAAAGATCATAAAGAACAGAGAGAGGAAAAACTAAAACCTTGCTATCTTCTTTGATTGTAAGGTTTGACATGTACCTCCCTGGTGAATTCAATCCAGATACACCAAGTGGCACAATACTTTCAGTGACAACCGCAAAGGTTATATTTTGATTTTCTGCTGTCCGTGTAAATTCAGCTTTTCCATTAACTAAGAAGTATAAATTCTCTGCTACTTGGTTTTGGTGAAAAAGAGTTTTGCCAGTCTTGTAAATTTCAAATCGGCAGTTTTTATCAATTATTTCCTTAGCTTTTTCCGACAGCTGTAATTGTAAATCAAAATAACGCTTACTTTCATCGAAAAACGAAGAAATATTTTCATTCATATTTTGTAAAATTTTCAAAATCTCGTTGCCAACCTTTGGATTAGGTACTCTAGTCTTGCTGACATCGGATCGAGTTGAAAATTTTTGGAGCTGTTTGTGAAGAAAAAACTATTTAGAGGAATTTTCTGTCTAAATTTTATTCAAGGGGCTTAAATTTTAGCCGTTTTTTCAAATCAAACTATTTTTGGTCTGAAGTTGTTAATGGCGTCCAAAACCCATTACTCGAACTGTCTAAATATGCAAAACCAGTGGGAAACAATTTAAATCCTTTTGGCGCGTCTACTCTTCTGTTGAATGAAAATCTTGTGCAGGTCGAGGGTGCTGTCACGACTGAATGAATACCCAATGATCCCTGATAAATTCCATGCACATGCCCGCAGAGAATTCTGATTGGTTGTTTGGCTGCATCAAGACACTCTGAAAGTTCATCTGAGTTCTTTAGCCCTATCTCATCCATGAAAGGAATGCCCGTATTTATTGGAGGGTGGTGGATTGTTAGAATAATATTTTTTTCAGTAGGCTGGCTTAGCTTTTCAAATAGTAAGTTTAAACTTTCTGACCGTAGCATGCCATGATTTTGACCTTCCACTAATGTATCTAGGCCAATAATTAAAGTATCACTGGTCTCGTAAACCCAATCAAAAAATTCCGGGTTCTGAATGTTTGTGTCTTTTGCGAAATATTTCATCATTGGTTCACGAAGGTCGTGATTTCCTGGGATGGCTAGTAAAGGTAGGTTTAGTTCTTTTAAAATATCATATGCGTCTGAATAACTGGTAGTGCTTCCATCATCACTAATGTCACCAGTAATAATTACGCCATCAAGATTACCAAAATCTTTTTTCTTATCTACAATCTTATCAATTGTATTTTTAAGAATGTACTTCGCATTGAATGCTCTTGATAAGAGGGTTTCATCTTCGACAAGATGGAAGTCTGATAAGTGTAAGAACCCTGACATTATTTAACTTTTTAGCATCAATCTCCTTAATCTAGCAATAATGGAAATTGATCAAAACAAATTAATTTAATAAATTTTGTTTTAAAATGAAAAAGCCGGAATAATAAAATTTGGTATGTCGGAAAAGTTAATAGAATTTATTAAATCTTCTGTTTGCGTTGCAGCTGCAATACCAGTTTTAACCAGAGCGCTTGAGCAATTAGAATTAAAACTTCCTCTTATATCATGCTCTAGACTGTCACCAATACATAGTACTTTCTTGGAATCTATTCCTGGAATTTTATTAAGAGCAAACTTGTAAATTAATGGGTGAGGTTTCCCAAACCACGTCACCGATCCCCCCATTTTTTCATATTCTTTTGCAATTAAAC
>ERZ802830.3359-NODE-3359-length-13692-cov-7.03476_pt1 | contig 13692 bp, 15 predicted proteins | sample MGYA00345654_ERZ802830 | MGnify/ENA primary metagenome ERZ802830 (study PRJEB30503, sample SAMEA104212375) | marine metagenome | biome: Westerlies Biome; feature: [SRF] surface water layer (ENVO:00010504) within the epipelagic zone...; material: water... | reverse complement strand
TCTTTTTTAGGTTTAATATTTGATTTGAATTTATATTTATTTCATTCTTAATTATATTAATAAAATACTTTTCATATATCGCTGCAACTAAAGAACCACTGCTACCCACTCCATAACCAGTAGGTATAGAGCTTTTAAAATACAGACCATTTTGTAAATCTTTGTCCATAAGATCAAAATTAATTTCATTTTCTTGAAAGTTTTGTTTTAAGTAATGATTGAACTTTTTAATCTCAAGGTTTGATTGATTGATTTTATTATTATTTAAATCTCCAAGTTTTAGGGCTCCTGAAAACAGATCAAATGGAATTGAAATACCTTTAGAGTTTTTTATAATTCCATACTCTCCAAAAAGTAAAATTTTAGCAAAAAAAAGTGGAGAGTCCATTTTATTTTAAATTAATTTTTTCTGGACCTGCTCCTACTTTATCATTTATATATTTTCCATTAAAACAGTAGCTTAATAATTCATTTTTAATAAAATCTTGCACAGATTTGTAATCATTTTTGTGATACAAAAGATGAACATTAGCTCCAGCATCTAGTGTAAAGCATAAAGAAGTATCATTTGATTTTCTAAAATCCCATACTTTATTTATAATGTTGATAGTATTGGGCTTAAATAAAATGAAGGATGGATTTGATGTTAACATCATTGCGTGTAATGTCAATGCTTCATTTTCAATAATCTTTGAAAATTCATTTTTATCATTTTCATCAATTGATTTAATTAGTTTTTTAAGATTTAGATTAACTTGATTTATTCTATTAGACTTGAATTGATGGTTTTTAACTAAGTCATGTCCTAATGAGCTTGAAACAGATTTTGAGCTCTCATCTATAATTAAAATCGTATCATGATATTCTTTAAAAAAATTGGATAATTTGAAAGGTATTGAATAATAGTCGTTGCTATTAGCTATTAAATTTGTTTTTCCCCACATAGCAGCAGGACCAAAAATACTTCTTGAAGCACTACCAGATCCTAGTCTTGAAATAAAGGATGCTTTATTATGAAAATCATTCGATACAGTGATAGATTTTTCAATGTCAACAAGACATAAAGCTAATGAACTAAAAGCAGAAGCTGAAGACGCAATTCCACTACTATGCGGAAAAGTATTAGTTGAATTTATTTTTAAAAAAACTTTGTTTAAAAAAGGGAAGTAATCAAGAATCCTAGAAAAAAATATATCTAATTTTTTATTAAAATCAGGCTTTAATTTATTTTCAAAAAAGAATTCATATTTAAAACCATTTGAGTTAAGATTATATGAAACATCTGTTATTGTGTGGCAATCATTTAAAGTTAAACTGAGTGAAGGATTCATTGGGGTTTGTAAATCTTTTTTTCCCCAATATTTAATAAGTGCAATGTTAGAAGGAGATTTCCAGGATGTTTTTCCTGATAATTTATTATTATCAAAATCTATATTATATGAGGGCTTAAACATTTTACTTGAATGAGTTTATTTCTGTTTTTTTTGGTTCTTTTTTAGAACCATCAAAACCAGAAATTCCTGAAACTGTTGTATACTTTAATACATTTTTTTTGCCAGGATTAATTAATTTGTAAGCACTATGACACATAATTGCAGCTTCATGGAACCCAGATAAAATGAGTTTTAATTTGCCTGGATATGTGTTGATATCACCTATTGCAAAAATCCCTTCTTTATTAGTCTGATAATCCAAAGCGTTATTAACTTTTATTGCATTTTTTTCAACATCAAGACCCCAACTTTTAAAAATATCCATTTTAGGAACTAAGCCATACAAAGGAATTAAATAATCTGTTTCTACATTTAAAATTTTATCCTCTAATTTAATATCAATACTCTCCAATTTTTGTTTCCCATTAAGAGATTGAATAACAGTAGGAGTTAAAATATCTAATTTATTTTTATCCTTTAATTTTTGAATTTTATTAACTGAATCAACTGCTCCTCTAAATTGATTTCTTCTATGAATTAAGGTAACTTTTTTAGCAATTTTTGATAGAACTAATGTCCAATCCAGAGCTGAATCTCCTCCACCTGCAATTACAACTTTTTTATTTGTAAACTTATTTGGATCTATAATGCTATATTGAATACCATTATTCTCGAACTTTTCTAAATTATCAAGTTTTGGTTTTCTTGGTTCAAAATTTCCTAGACCACCTGCAATAGCAATAACTTTTGCGCTAATTTTTGTTTTTTTATCTGTCGTAATTAAAAATTTATCAGCATTTTTTGAAAGTTTTTCTGCCGTTTCTCCCAATGAATAGCTTGGATTAAAAGGCTTAATTTGTTCAAGTAATTTCTCTACCAATTCACCTGCAAGTATTTCAGGATAAGCTGGTATATCATAAATTGGTTTATTTGGATAAATTTCTGAACATTGACCACCAGGTTTAGTTAATGAGTCTATCAAATGACATCTCATACCCAAAAGACCTGCCTCGAAAACAGTAAAAAGTCCTGTAGGTCCAGCACCAATTACTACAATATCTGTTTCAATCATTCTACGTTAATAACTTTTTGAATGGATGGTACATGTTTTTTGATAGTCATCTCTACTCCATTTTTCAATGTCATTTGATTAACTGTACAGCCAATGCAATTTCCTAATAACCTAACTTTTACTACATCATTATTCACATCAACTAATTCAATATTTCCACCATCTGACTGTAAAAAAGGTCTAATTTCATCTAGTGCTTTTTCTATGTCTTTTGTAATTTTAGTATCCATATTTAAGAGCAACCTGCCATGGTTTTAATTTTTAAAATTTCAGTGGGAGGGAGATTTTTATTCCTTTCCAACAGATTATTAACTAATTTTTTTGTCATTTCAGAAAATATACTTTTTACTTCTGAGTCATCTTGTAATGCACCTGGTCTTCCAATATCTCCAGCTTCTCTGAGACCTTGCATAATTGGAACTTCACCTAAAAAAGGTATATCAAAATCATCTGACATATTTTTAGCTCCATCTTTTCCAAAGATATAATGTTTTTCTTGAGTTTTTGAATCTGGTATGTAATATGACATGTTTTCTACAATTCCAAGAACAGGAATATTAATGTTTTCTTGTTTATACATTGAGATCCCCTTTCTTGCATCTGCAAGAGCAACAATTTGAGGTGTACTTACTACAACTGCTCCATTTACAGATATTTTTTGCATAATACTTAAATGAATATCACCAGTTCCAGGTGGTAAATCAATAAGTAAAAAATCTAATTCCCCCCAATCTGCATCAAAAATTAATTGATTTAAAGCTTTGGTGGCCATTGGTCCTCTCCATATTACTGCTTGGTCCATTTTAGTAAAAAAACCAATAGATAAAATTTTAATCCCAAAACTTTCGATAGGTTTCATTTTAGATTCACCATTTATATCAACAGCAAGTGGTTTTCTTCCCACTAAATCAAACATTATATGCATTGAAGGTCCATATATATCAGCATCGAGTATTCCCACTTTAAATCCCATTTCTTTCAGTGTCACAGCAATATTTGAAGTGATTGTGGATTTCCCAACTCCACCTTTAGCAGATGAAATTGCAATTATATTTTTTACAGAGGATAATTTTTCTTTATCATCAATTGATTCAGGTTTTTTGGCAACTGACTTAAAATCAATTTTATAATTAAAATTTGAATTGTAATTATCTTTTAAAGTTTTAATTATTTTTTTTGTTAGATCTGATTTTGCCTTGTGTGTAGGGTTATTAGTTGTAAGATCAATCAATATCTCATCTGAGAAGTTATTGATGTTTAAAATTTGGTCTGCATCAATAACCTCTTTCAAAGTATCTATAATTTTTTCTTTATTAAATTCTAATTTACTCATAAATTGATATTACAAATATATAAACAAGTAAGCTATTTTATATTCAATTTGGGCTCCCAAAAATATCTATTAAAATCAACAATTTTATCGTTTTTAATAATTATACCTTCATTTTCAAGTAACTGCTTCATTAAATTTGTACCACCAAAGTGGTGCTTTCCAGTCAACAAACCATTTCTGTTAACTACTCTGTGAGCTGGTATATCATTAAATTTATGCGGAGAATTCATTGCCCCGCCTACAGCTCTTGCGCTTTTACCAGATCCTAAAAAATTAGCTATTGCACCATAAGTCGATACCTTTCCATATGGGATCTTTCTAACAACACAATATACGTTTTCAAAAAAACCATTATTGTTATTCATGTTTATTAAAATTAAATCGCAAAAAAGTTATTTTTTTTGATTCTAAAAATTTCTTTTCATAAAATGTCTTAATTGAGAGTGCCTCCTTAGGAGCATTATTATTAGAATATATATCATGATTAGAAAAAACTGGTTTTATACCCATTCCCTCAATTAAACCTAATGTATATCCATGTAAAAATTCGCTGTCAGTTTTTAAGTTTACAAAACCATCTTTTTTAAGAATTCTTTTATATTGAGCTAAAAAAACTGAATTTGTTAATCTATGCTTTTTTCTCTGAACTTTTAACTGAGGATCAGGAAATGTAATCCAAATTTCATCTATTTCATTTTCTAAAAAAAGTTTATCAATAAGCTCAATTTGAGATCTGATAAAACATACATTTTTTAATTTTTGCTCAATCGATTCTTTTGCTCCAGTCCAAATTCTAGCACCTTTAATATCTATACCAATAAAATTTTTATCGGGATTTTGCTTTGCTAAAGTTGTTGTGTACTCACCCTTGCCACAACCTAATTCTAAAATAATTGGATTATTATTTTTAAAAAAAAGTTTATTCCATTTTCCCCTTAGTTTAAAAGAGTTTATTTAACTCATCTCTTTCAGGTTGAAATAAATTTTTAAAATTTTAATTTTTTTTAAATCGTTTAAGTTTGTTTTTACTTCCCAAAAAAAGATTTTTTATAAAAGTAACTATTTTGATTTTTCTAAAGTAAATGAAAATTCTGATCCAACACCATATTCACTTTCAACATAAATTTTTTCATCATGAGCATCAATAATATGTTTTACAATTGCAAGTCCTAAACCTGAACCACCAGCAGTTCTACTACCGCTTTTATCTACCCTATAAAATCTCTCAAAAATTCTAGTATAGTTTTCATCTTTTAAACCAATACCATTGTCTGTTACACGAACAATTATTTTTTCATCAGTCAAATTTTGAACAACAATTTCAGTTGTACCATTTTCTTTACCATATTTTATTGAATTATCTACCAAGTTTGTAATTACTTGTTCAATTTTTTCCTTATCAGCCATGACTAATTCAGGAGGGTTGTTTTCATGTTCTATTATTAATTCAATATTTCTCATTTTTGCACTATAATCTAACATTTCATATACATTTTGAATAAGTTCAATAACATCAAATTTTACTGAATTTAAATTAGACTCACCGCTTTCAATTTTTGTTATTAAATCAAGATCTTTTACAATTAAATTTAATCTGTCTATTGCCTTTGAAGCTGTTTTTAGATATTTTTTGTTAACTGATTCATCTTCCAATGCACCATCAAGTAGAGTTAATAAGTAACTTTGACTTGTAAATAAAGGAGTCTTTATTTCATGGGCTAAGTTTCCAATAAATTCTCTTCTAAATGATTCTTGCTTTTTCATTTCAGAAAATTCTGATTTCATTTGTGAATCATAGTCTTTAATTTCATCCACAAGATCATCCATGTTTGTAGTAACTGTTTGACTTATATCTTTTGAAGGTAAAATATCTTTAGATATCTCTTTAAGTTTATTATATAAAAAAAACCTGGTATAAATTACTCCAAAAATGTAGATAATTATTAGAGATAATATAACAATTAATGAAAATTTATAGAAATTAAACTCATTGTTGGTACCACTTATCGAAATGAAAATTAATGAAATAACTATTGATACAAGTAATGATATTGATATTAATAAAAATCTGGTTTTAAATTTAGATGACATTTAGGGCTTAAATTTATATCCAACACCCTTTAAAGTTTTTATATGTTTATCCCCAATTTTTTCTCTTAACTTCCTAATATGAACATCAATGGTTCTATCACCAACAACAACTTGAGTTCCCCAAACTTTATTCATAATTTCATCTCTAGTAAAAACTTTTTCAGGCTTAGATGCTAATAAAAATATTAATTCAAATTCTTTTCTAGGCAGCATAATTTCATTTTTATTTTGAGTAACTAGGTATTCTTCTCTATTAATTTTGATAGAGCCTAAATCTAAAACAATAGGCAAATCTTTATTTGACTTTATTTTTTTAGCAATGTTTGATATTTTCTTTAAAAGAATCTTTGGTTTGATTGGCTTGGATATATAATCATCAGCACCTGCATCATAAGCTGAGATCTGGGTGTAATCTTCACTTCTTGCAGAAAGAAAAATTATCATTGTTTCACTAAGTTCATCAATTTGTTTTATTTCGGAACAAGCTTCAATTCCAGACATTTCAGGCATCATTACATCCATCAAAATTATATTAGGCATGAACTTTTTAGCTCTTTTAATAGCTTCTAACCCATTTTTTGCAGACTTAACTAAATAACCTGATTTATTTAAATTATATTTTAAAATTTCAATAATATCTAAATCATCGTCAACAACTAATATTTTTAATGGTGAACTTTTCATTATATTTTAAATATAAACTTAATAATTTAAGTTTATATTGAGTTAACAAAAACTTAATATTAAATATGGATTTTTTGGGAGTTAAAAATGAAGAATCATTTAAAGATTATTCTATTAAATTATTTAATTATCATTTTGAGAAAAATAAAACTTATCAACTTTATTGTAAAAGTTTAAATATAAAACCAGAAAAAATTGACCAGATTGAAAAGATACCATTTCTTCCTATAATCTTTTTTAAACACAAGAAAATTTTTATTAAAAACAACAAACATCAAAAAGTATTTAAAAGTAGTGGAACTGGAGGATTAAGAAGCAGCCATTTTATTTACAGACTTAAAAATTATGATGCGAGCATTGAAAAATGTTTTGAAAGAGTGTATGGAAAAATTTCAGACTATGTAATCATCGGAGTAACACCAAGTTTTAAATCAAAAAGTGAATCATCATTAATTTATATGATTAATGAATTAATTAAAAAATCAAAAAATAATGAAAGTCAGTTTTTAATGGATCCTGAAAAATTTGATTTAAAAACAAAACAGTTAGAAAAAAACAAAACAAAATATATAATATATGGACTGTCGTATGCATTGATGGATTTAATTGATAATAAAAAATATAATCTTAAAAATTCTATAATAATAGAAACTGGTGGTATGAAAGGATTAAAAAAGGAAATAGATAAAGAAGATCTTCATAATATATTTTCCAAAGGATTTAACACTCCTAATGTCCATTCAGAATATGCAATGACAGAATTGTTATCGCAAAGTTATTCTATTAAAGATCAGATTTTTAATTCCCCTAAATGGAAAAAAGTATTAGTAAAAGATTTTAATGACCCCTTTAAAGTATCAAAAAATGGAAAAGGTTTTTTAAATATAATTGATCTCGCAAATAAGTATTCATGTCCATTTATTGCAACTGAAGATGTTGGAGAAGTATTTAAAAATGGTGAATTTAAATTATTTGGAAGAGGAAGTGAAGCTGATATTAGAGGGTGTAATTTAATGCTAACTGGATACGCTAATTAAATAGTAATTCTTTTTGCCCTTTTGAACCAAAACATACTTATTATTAATAAGCTCAATGTCAGATATTTTAAAAGTTGAATCTATTTTTATTTTATTTATTGAAATTGAATTTTGACTTATAAGCCTTCTTATCTCTGATTTAGAACTAAAAAAATTTGTTTTGTCCAAAAGATCCTCAATAGTTTCACTTTCATTAAAATAAGACTTATTGAGTTCTATATTAGGAACGCCACTAAATACATCTAAGAAAGTACCTTCGTCAATATTTGATAAATTTTCACTCGTATTCTTCCCAAATAAAATTGAAGATGCATTTTTAACCTTTATTAAATCCTCTTCTGAATGAACCATTTTAGTAATTTCTTCAGAAATAAATTTTTGGAGCTTTCTTTCATGAGGAACTTCGTTGTGTTCTGAAATTAAATTATCAATGAATTCTTTTGTTGCAAAAGTGAAGATTTTAACATATTTAATTGAATCTTCATCAGATGAATTTAACCAGTATTGATAAAACTTATAAGGTGAAGTTTTTTCTTTATCTAGCCAAACATTTCCTTCTTCAGTTTTCCCAAATTTCGAGCCGTCTGCTTTTGTAATTAAAGGACATGTTAAAGCATGTGCTTTTTTACCACTCTTTTTTCTAATTAACTCAACCCCAGATGTAATATTTCCCCATTGATCACTTCCACCCATTTGAATAGTACAATTGTAATTTTCAATCAAATAGTGAAAATCATAAGCTTGAAATAATTGGTATGTAAATTCAGTAAAAGACATGCCTTCACTAACATCAGAGGTTGATAGTCTTTTCTTAACAGAATCCTTTGACATCATATAATTTACTGTAAGAAGCTTCCCATAATCTCTAAAGAAATCAATAATATTTAATTCACTATTCCAATCGTAATTATTAAGAATAATGGCAGCATTGGATTTGTTTTTATCAAAATCCAAAAACTTGGAAAGTTGATTTTTAATTGATGAAATATTCTTGTCAATTATACCAGCATTAAGTAAATTTCTTTCTTTTGATTTTCCTGATGGATCACCTATCATACCAGTTGCTCCCCCAACTAATACAATGGGTTTGTGTCCACATAATTGAAAATGTTTTAATATTATAAGTTGAACAAGACTACCTATGTGAAGAGAATCTGATGTTGGATCAAAACCAATATACGCTGTTACACTATTTTTTTTAACCTCTTCATCAAATCCGTTTGTAACATCTTGGATTAAACCCCTCCATTTAAGTTCTTTTAAAAAATCCATTGGCATTTAACAAAGATATTTAATTAATTACTTCTTGACATCCCTTAAGGAATCTTTTATAGTTTTAATCTTTTTGTTTATTCCGTTATAAACTTCCATATATAGCTTAGGATTTTTTGTATAAAAACTATTACTTCTAACAAAAGTCAAACAATCAATTGAATGTTTTCTAAAAAGCATGGTGTCTCTTACCATAAAATAATTGCTGTTACTTTTACTAATAAATCCTCTGCTGGAATTAATGAGGTTAACATCGAATAAAAAATCAATCATTTGGTTTTTCGACATTACATCATCTGGAACTGGCTGATCATTTGAACAAGAGAAAAAAACGAATATTAAAATAATATATATGTATTTCATTTATTCAAAAGATATTTTTTTTCCTCTAATAGCCTCATTAATTTTTCCATTATCAAAAACAAGTTTACCATTAACAAAAGTATATATAACCTGTGAATTAAACTTTGTTCCTTCAAAAGGTGACCAACCACACTTATAAAGTATATTATCCTTGTTAACTGTATATGATTTTTTAGGATCAACAACTACCAAATCAGCATAATAATTTTCTCTAATATATCCTCTTTTTTTTACTTTAAAAATAATTGCAGGATTGTGACACATCTTTTGAACAATTTGCTCCAAAGAAATTTTATTATTTAAAAAATGTTCAAACATAACACTCAGTGAATGCTGTACCATTGGACCTCCAGATGGACAATTTAAGTAATTATTACTCTTTTCATCAAATGTATGAGGGGCATGGTCTGTAGCAATAACATCAATTCTATCCTCCAATAATGATTCCCATAATTGTTTCTGATCTTCAGCTGTTTTAACAGAGGGGTTCCACTTAATAAAACCCTTTTTCTTTTCATAATCCTTATCATTAAATGATAAATGATGTATACATACTTCACTTGTAATTTTTTTATCCTTTAATGGTATATTACAAGAAAATAATTTTGATTCAACAGCTGTTGATAAATGAAAAACATGAAGTCGTGAATTTGTTTTTTTGGCTAATTCAATTATTTTTTCTGTTGACTTTAAACAGGCATCTTCAGACCTAATTTTAGAGTGAGATTCGAATGGAATTTTATCTCCATACCTTTCTTTGAACATTTTTAAATTTTTATTAATAATATCTTCATCCTCACTATGAACTACTACAGGAACGTCAGAAAATATTAGAATATCCTCAATAACTTTATAATCATCAACAAGCATATTGCCAGTCGATGATCCTAAAAATAATTTTATAGCTGGAATCTCAGAGAAATTCAATTTTTTTATCTCAGAAAAATTCTTATTTGTTCCACCAAACATAAATGAATAATTTGCAAATGAGTTTTTACTAGCAATTTCAAATTTTTCATTCAATTTTTCAATTGTAGTTGTTTGAGGGTTTGTATTAGGCATTTCAAAAAACGACGTTATACCACCTGCAACAGCAGCTTTAGACTCAGAGTAAATAGATCCTTTATGAGTTAGTCCTGGTTCTCTAAAATGAACTTGATCATCGATAATACCAGGTAATAAAAAACATCCTTCAATATCAATTAATTTTTCATTTCCAATTGGAATAATTTTGTCAGAAATTTTTTCAATAATGTCACCATTAATTAATAAATCATTTTTAGAGATTTTACCTTCATTAACAATATTAGCATTTTGTAAAATTAGTTTCATCTAAAAAATTTTGAAATAATTTGACTTATTTTCATTGTAATCAATCCAAAGATAGCTTCGGAAATTATTGATAAATTTAGTTTTGAGCTTCCCTTCACTCTATCTGTAAAAATAATTGGAATTTCATATAAATTATATTTTAAATTATATGCTTTAAATTTCATTTCAATTTGAAATGCATATCCTTTAAATTTTACTCCATTATTTAAAATTTCATTTAAAACTTTTGCTTTATAGCCAACAAATCCAGATGTTAAATCCATTATTGGAGTGCCAGTAATAATTCTTGCGTACCATGATGCAAAATATGATATTAATACTCTTTGAATTGGCCAGTTAACTACATTAACACCAGTTTTATACCTAGAACCAATAACAACATCAACACCATTTTGAGTTAAAAAAACTTGCATTCTTGATAAATCTTTTGGGTTATGAGAAAAATCTGCATCCATTTCATAAATATTTTCATATCCATTTTTTATTGCCCATTTAAATCCATTAATATATGCTGGTCCAATACCTAATTTTTTTTCTCTTTCAATCAAAAAAAGTCTTTGTTTATTTAATTCAATTTCTTTCTTAACAAGTTCAGAAGTTCCATCAGGGGAATTATCATCAACAACTAAAATATTAAAGTTATCTTTTAACAAAAAAACTTCATTAATAATATCAACTATATTTTCAGCTTCGTTAAAAGTTGGAATAATAACGATTGATTTTCTCTCAGACACAATGTAAAATTAAGACTAAATTTTTATTAGTTATATAAAATCATTTTAAGTTTAATGGGTTTCGTAATAAATGAATTTGTATTTTTGCTGACCCAAATCATTTTTTTGGAATATGAAAGTTAAGTCTATTTTAATTTCACAACCAAAGCCAGAGCTTAAAAACTCCCCATATGTCGAGCTTATTAAAAAATTTAAATTGAAAATAGATTTTAGACCTTTTATACATATAGAAGGTAAAACAAGTAGAGAAATAAGACAACAAAAAATAGATTTATCTAAATTCTCTGCAATTATTCTAACCAGTAGAAATTCTGTTGATCATTTCTTTAGAATTGCAGAAGAAATGAGATATCCTATTCCTAATGCCCTTAAATATTTTTGTCTTTCAGAAGCAGTTGCTTTTTATTTACAGAAATATGTAGTTTACAGAAAAAGAAAAATTTATGTTGGTGGTAGAACTTTTGATGAGTTATCTGAAATAATAACTAAATATAGTGAGGAAAACTATTTACTTCCTGGATCAGATGTATTATCTCCAAGAATTGAAAAAAAATTAAATGATTTAGAAGTTAGATGGACAAAAGGTATTTTTTATAAGACGGTAATAAGTGATCTTTCTGATTTAAAAAATGTCTATTATGATATTTTAGTTTTCTTTAGTCCATCAGGAATTGAATCATTAGTCTCCAATTTTCCTGATTTTAAACAAAATGATACTAGAATTGCTGTCTTTGGTAAAAATACTGCAAGTGCTGCAGAAAATGCTGGTCTTAGAATAGATATTCAAGCTCCATTAAATAAAATCCCTTCAATGTCAAGAGCATTATATGTCTACATCGAAAAGGCGAATAAAAAACGTTAACTTTTAAATTCAGGTTTAAACTCAGAAATAAATTTTTTAAAATCCTCTTGTGATTTTATCTCTAAATATTTTTTATCTCTAAAAAGATTTAAATAAATTTCAATTTGACTTGGTGTTAAGTATCCAGTAATCGGAGCAATAGGATTTGTATTTACATCAAAAAAGACAATTGTTGGATAACCATAAACTCCCAAATATCTTGTAAAATTATGGGACGAATTCCTGCCAGAAGTTCCTTTTTTAAATCCAGGATTATCATATAATTTACCCTTATAATTTACTGAGGAATTACCTTCAGCATTAAATTTAACTGCATAAAAATTTTCATTTAAAAAATTAGCAACATCGCTGTTTTGAAAAGTATTTTTATCCATCAACTTACATGGCCCACACCAATCTGTATAAATATCCATTATAATATTCTTTGGATTTGTTTTTTGCAACTCTTGAGCCTTTTCAATGGTAATCCAATTTACATCTTGTGATTGAACAAGATTAAACGATAATATTAGACTTAATATAAAAAACCTAGTTAAAACCATGCATTTTTTTCTTTAAAAAGCTGTTCAATAAAAACATAACAATTCCTGCTCCAATTGGGATAAGAGTGAAAATCAAAAAGAATCCAGACAAACCAGCTTGTTCTGAAATTATATTAATATAGCTTCCAGTAAAACCACCGATTAGGTTTGCAAAAAAACTAGATAATAACCAAAAACCAAACATCAATCCTACAAGTCTAACTGGAGCTAGTTTACTAACGTATGAAAGGCCAACCGGAGATACACATAATTCACCAAGCGTGTGAAATAAATATGCAAATACAAGCCAAAAAATACTTACGCTTGCAGTTTGTGCACCATAAGGTATAGACATGGATCCATATGCTAAGAAACCAAAACCAAGGCCAAGAAGAATCAAACCAATTGAGAATTTTACAGGTCCTGAAGGATTATATTTTGAAGCCCAACTTTTTGAAAAAATCGGAGCAAAAATTATAATAAATAAGGAGTTTAGTACAGAAAACCATGAAGCTGGAATTTCAGTTGCACCCTGACTAAATTCATTATTAATCATCCATAAAACTATTCCCCAAATAATAACAAAACTTGAACCTAGAAATAAATTTGACAAGAAATACTTTTGAAAAATATTCTGAAATAGTCTGAACAGTACATATGTAATAACTACCATTGGAACAATTGTTATAATTGTATTGACTGTTTTAAATATCATTGATGATTCTCCCGTCAAATTCCTCTCTGTATAGTCATTTGCAAAAATTGTCATTGACCCACCAGCCTGTTCAAAAGCCCACCAAAAAAATATGGTTGCAGCTGAAAAAACTAAAATAACTATTATTCTGTCCCACTCAACTCCAGTTATTGGTGTTTTGGTTTTATCTTCACTTTTTAAATCTTTCTTTTTTTCAGGTTTTAATCCAATAGAGCCAAAAATATTTTGAGCAAAATAGAATTG
>ERZ802830.3356-NODE-3356-length-13702-cov-5.6364_pt1 | contig 13702 bp, 24 predicted proteins | sample MGYA00345654_ERZ802830 | MGnify/ENA primary metagenome ERZ802830 (study PRJEB30503, sample SAMEA104212375) | marine metagenome | biome: Westerlies Biome; feature: [SRF] surface water layer (ENVO:00010504) within the epipelagic zone...; material: water... | reverse complement strand
ATGTATGACTTGGAGTACTATCTGATGTTGCTGTTGTAGTATCTCCATCCCCCCAAACAATAGTATATCTATTTGGATTACCAACTGATGTTACTGTAAGTGTTACTGATAAAGGGTTACCACCTGATGCCACGTTAGTTGTAAAGTCTGTACTCTTTACAAATGTATTGTTTCTGACATTCTCTAATGCTTCGTTTAAAAAGTCAATACCGTCTGCTACTTTTGTTGAGCTAGTAAGAGTTTGTAATGCCCCGTCAGTATAACTACTGTCAGTTGATGCACCCATTGTTAGGTCTGCACCACTAGAGGCACTTCCGGCATCTAATTGTGCCTTAGTTACATAATGTCCTGCTGATGTTCCGTTTGCACCTTCAAGTGTTGTAAGTGTTGAACCACCTTCTGTAACTACCTGGAAAGTATCTGTATCAGCATTTCCTTTTAGTTTAGGTCCTTGAACACCAAACTGAATTTCATTGCCTACACCAATTAATCCATAATTTTTGACTTGTGCCATCTATATCTCCCTAAGATATTGCATTTCTATATTTGTATTTATCTTTTTTTATAAATAGAACTGTTAGTATATTATATTGACAATCTAAGCAAATCTGCTATAATAGTAACACTAGGTAGGAAAATGAAGTATTTAATAATAGGTGATGTACATGCTGATTTTATCCCTTTTAAAAGGGCAATAGACTTTGCACGAGAGAACGACCTACATTTAATTAGTGTAGGAGATATAGTTGACGGTGGTACAGACGGTGCAATATGTGTTAGCGAAATGCTTAAACTTTTAGAAGAAGGAAAGGGCTCAGTTGTAAAAGGTAACCATGAGCATAAAATTATAAGAAAATTAAATGGTGCTAATGTAATACTAGGGCCTCCTAATATGATTACTTTAGAACAAATGGAAACAGACAAATTGTTTGAGCATGAGTTCAGAGTAATGGTAGAAGAGTATTGTCAAAACTATATAAAAATAAGTGATACATTATATATTACACATGGCGGAATGCATCAGGACTTTTGGCAAGCAGAGCAATCAGGAGAAGTTACTAAAAAAATGACAGACAATATGATGTTTGGACAAGCAGACTACAAAAAGACCTTTCATCACAAAGGACAAAACTATCCTGCTAGAACATATGACTGGAGATATTCAGTGCCTAAAGGTATAACATTGATTGTAGGACATGATCCTGCACCTTTAAGTGAGAAGCCAGACTTTGATACATTCCAACTAGAGCCCACAGTTTATACGAATGACATGGGTGGAACAGTGGTTTGGACAGATTGTGGTGCCGGAAAGGGCGGAAGTTTATTTGGATTAGTGGTAAATAGTAGCACAGATGAAATTGAGGATACTATAAACTTTAGTTAAAATGGATATAACAATTATTGCACTAGTTATGATGTTTCTCATATTCATTTATTTTAATGATAGAAACAACAGGCCAAAACATTGAAAACAATACAAGCAACAATAACAATAGAGGTACCATATAGTAATGAATTAATGAACTATGGTTATAAGTTAGATAAAGAACTTAGAAGAGTTATAGATAAAGCACCCTACCTAAGTTGCAAGGTTGTTGCTGGTGAAAATTTAGATAGCAATGGAATGTCTGTTATCAGAGACACAGATGAAGGATTGGTGGAATAGACTTATAACAAAAAAGTTTCATATTGCATGGGTATTTTTGTTTTTGTTATCTAGTATGGCTGTTTGCATATACTTGTTAGCAAAGGCAATATAATGAAACTAGACTACAAAGACTGTGGGAACATAGGATTTACCTGTAGCACATTTGATCTGCTACATGCAGGACATGTTGTTATGCTAGAAGAAGCAAAACGACATTGTGACTATTTAATAGTTGGGTTACAAGTTGACCCTACACTAGACAGAGATCATAAAAATGCACCAATACAAAGTATTGTGGAGAGACAGATACAATTATCAGCAATCAAATATGTAGATGAGATTGTAATTTATAACACAGAGGCAGACTTAGAAGATTTATTATTAACATTGCCCATTAACGTAAAGGTTATGGGAGAAGAATATAAAGGCAAGAACTTTACAGGCAAACAAATTTGTAAGGACAGAGGAATTAAATTAGTCTACAACGGTAGAGACCATTCCTTTAGTAGTACCAGTTTAAGAAAAAGAGTCTATAAAATAGAAAATGAACGAAACAATTAAGGCAGGTATAATTTTATTTGGTGCTCTAGTATTGAGCAGACTACTTCCATTACCTGCTAATAGTGAACCACTATTAGGATTAGCAGTATTAACACCTTACTTGTCTAAAAACAATTTAGCATTCTTATTTCCACTAGGAGTAATGTTTGTATCAGATTTGTTTTTGGGATTTGGTAGTTGGATGTTAATGACATATTCAGCATTAGCAATAACACCTTTTATTAGTAAAGCACTTAATAGCAAATATGTGGCATTAGGCTGTAGTTGGTTAGTGTGGCATATTATGGCAAACGCAGGACAATTTTATCCTCCGTTTAGTTTAGAAGCATTTGCATTTGACATTAAATTTTTAGCAAGTGGTTTAGGAGTTGTGGCATTATACGATGTTGCAAAAGTATTATGGCAAAAGACAGCATATCGAGAAGCGTAGCCAAGAGTATTACTTGGAGATTGATTGCATCACTTTGTAGTGGAGTGATAGCATTAGCATTTGGCCTACCAATGAAAGCGGCACTAGGTGTTGTAGTAGTTGATATGGTACTTAAATTTATATTGTATATAGGACATGAGAGACTTTGGTCTAATGTAAAATGAAGTCTGTAAACAGAAAACTAATGATACTTGAAGCCCTAGTAAACACACTAGAGCAACCTCACATGCAGTCTGTAACAACCAAAATACTTGCAGAGAAATGTGATATCACAGAGTCAGCATTATACAAACATTACAAAAACAAACAAGAGATATTTGAGCAACTGTTTAGACATGTAGAGCAAACTATAATGGATAAAACCAATGAAGTCAAATTTAAATACTCACATCCTACAGATAGAATACGAAACTTGTTTATGTTTTTAGTAATGTATTTAGATGTAAACCCAGGATTTTGTCGTTTATTCAATAGAGAAGGTATGTTACACACAGAGCAAGAAATAAAAACACTAGTAAACATGCTACTAGCACAAATAGAATCAGAGTTTGCCTTATTCTGTAATAACAAAAATACTGCAAGACTAATAATGATACAATTTGAAGGTATTGTAAACAGATATATTCGCACAGAGTTCCAAGAGAAGCCAAGCACTTATGTAGAAGAGAGTTGGCAATTTATAAACAGAAACATATTGTAATGAATGTTGAGTATCATAAAACTAAATTTAAATTAGACACACTACCTTTAGAAGCAATATATGTTATAGACGATTGGTGCCCTCAAGACTTATGGGTAAGATTTAATAATGCTTTAAAAGTTACAAACAGATGGAGTTTTGATAATGATGTTACATACGAAGATGGAGAGACTACAGAAATTACCTGGATAATGCGACTGTTTAAAAAATGGATGAAACCTGCAGGAGATTATGTAGAGTTTGGTAGACCCATAATAGATAAAATGTGTAGTGACTTTAATGTAGAGTTTGAGCAGTTTGATTTTGCTGGTATAAACGGGCAAACACAAGGATTACAAGGCACAATACATAAAGACAGTTTTAGACCCAGAAATATTACATTTTTATGGCATTGTAACACAGAATGGGATAATAATTGGGGCGGAAAGTTTAGAGTATATGAGAAAGATACATTAGATAAAGGACACAGAGGATTTAGTGAAGAATTAGTACAAAACTATCAGATAGCAGAGATAGAGTACAAACCAAACAGATTAATAATAGTAGACGGAAGTTATCCACATAGTGCAGACGCACCAAACAGTAGCAGTGGCTATGCTTTCCGTAAAACTTTTGTAGCAAGGGGAAATGTTGCAAAATTACTTGACAAATAGAGTAAATATAGTATAATATTGGAAAAGTTAAATTATGAGCGTAAAAAGTACAACACAAATGACTAAGGCAGAGTTGCTGGAAGTTATAAATGACAAGAACAGAATAATTGCTGAGCTTAATGACAAGATAGATGAGTTATCTGGCATGGCTGTAGCAAGTCAGGCCAAAGTGCTAGATGCTGATACCAGCAGACTTTTAAGCACAATGAATTCCAGAATAAAGGAGTTAGAAGAAAAATTGAATGGCTGAACAAAATATGCACAGAGTTTTTGTCTATGGAACTCTTAAAAGTGGCGGAGAAATTCGCGGCTTGGATTCCTTTAATGGTATCCAAACTTATCAAGTACCAAGAGACACAGAACAACCAGAGTTCGATGCACCTGGATTTGATAATTACGATATAGAAGAAGCAGAATTTATAGCAAATATAGTAGGCAAAGCAAAAACAAAACATCCTGACTTTACAATGATAGACTTAGGTTCCTTTCCTGGTGTAATTAAAATTACTACTGACGGAGAGCCACATGCATTTATACAGGGAGAAGTTTGGGAAGTAAACGATGAAGTTTTAGATCAATTAGATGCAATAGAAGGACATCCAGACTTTTATGAAAGATTTAAAACAGAAACAACACAAGGAATTGCATGGATGTATGTACTTCCTGAATCTTATATAAAAATGTATAAGGGTATAGCAGACACAGACTCACAGGTAGAGTTACAAGACAATACCTACATATGGCACACACAAAAATAATCCCCCTATGTTAGAATTATTACTATTGCTTATGCTGAAGCATACAGTTGCGGATTATTTCATGCAATATCGTTGGATGTTTAAAGACAAAGGAACATACGGTGCATTTGGTGGTATAGCTCACAGTGGTTGGCATGGTATATTAACAAGTTCTATTTTAATATATTTTAATCCAATGGGAGGTATTCCTATTTTATGGTGTATATTACTAGGAATATTAGACTTCTTATTACATTATCATATAGATTATGTTAAAAGCAATGTATGGAAAACAAAAGGATATGGTTCTGAAGACCAAATGTATTGGGTAACACATGGTGTTGACCAATTTTTACATTTTGCCACATACATTTTAATTGTGACAATAATAGATACATGGATATAAACCAAAAAATCCTTTAATTAAAACTGTAGTTAATAAATAGTTGTATGGATATAAAAAACGAAATATTAAGATACAATACCAGAGATGGTGTTGCACCTGAACTCAGTCCCTGGTTCTCTAGCATACTAGATGAACAGATAAGACTAGGAATATATAGTGGTAGAATATCTGAAATTAGAGATGGCTTAGTAAAAGAGCTAGAACAATACAGAACAGATTATGGAGTATCTAATATAGTATTAGGTATGAGTGGAGGTATTGATAGTGCCTTAACAGCCTCCTTATTTAAGGCAGGTGGTTGGAATGTGACAGGTTGCACATTACCAATACATCAAAATCCAGAAGAAACAGAAAGAGGAATAGAGGCATGTGAGTCTCTAGGAATTGAACACAAACAAATAGATTTATCCGAGGCATACGATAGCCTTTGTAGTTACCTTGATGACGGGTCAGAAGACAAATTAGGTAAAATACGAAGAGGAAATATTAGAGCCAGATTAAGGATGATTACACTTTATAACGAAGCCGCAAAGCAACAAGGAATAGTAGGAAGTACAGATAACTTCAGTGAGCTTTCGGCAGGTTTTTGGACATTACACGGTGATGTAGGAGATGTTGCTCCTATACAATCACTTAGTAAGAGTTGGGAAGTACCAGCATTAGCAGAGCTGATGGGAGTACCTTCCAAAACGATTTCGGCTACGCCAACGGATGGGTTGGGTGTAGATGCAGGAGATGAAGCTCAGTTTGGGTTCACTTACTTGCAGTTTGACTTAGTACTACTTGGAATATTAGCAGACATGGAGCATGGTACTCCTAGTGCAGAAGATTTAAAAGTAGTTGAGATGGTTAAGACGAAAGTGAAGTCCACAGGTTATAAAAGAGTAAATCCTGTAAACTTCAACCATCCATTGGTAGGTAATACACTTTATAGTGCATTATCAAATTTAGACGATAAACTATTAAAAGGAGAATAAACCATGGAAAATTCATCAATTGGTATAGTTATTGCAGTCGTTGTAGTAGGTTTTATTGTATGGAACTTTTTCTTCAAAGCAGATTCAAGTGCATCAGCACCTGCACCTGTTAAAGCAAAAGCACCCGCAAAAGCACCTGCACCAGTTGTGGAAGTAAGAAAGGCTCCAACAAAAGCCCAACTTTCTTCTAAAACTAAAAAAGAAATAGACGACCTTGCTAAAGTAGAATGGGGCATCACATTAGATGCTAGAGAGACAAAAGACAAAATGATTGCCTCTTTCATTAAACAAGCAAAAGCAATGCTCAAAGCAGAAAATGAAGATTCAGGCGACGACGAAAGCGAAGCATAAGATATCATTTTAAAATCATTAAAGGCTCAATTTATTGGGCCTTTCGTGTAAATAGTACTATGAAACTCAGCCTAGTACAACCAAACTTCCGACAAGGAGGATCAGCATTTAGTGGCTACTGGCTACCATATTCTGTTGGTTGTGTTTACAGTTTTTCAGCACAAACACCAGAGTTTAAGGACAAACTTGAACTCAACAAACTTGTATTCCGCAGAGAGAAAATAGAATGGGCAAGTGATGACATGGCAAACGATGATATTGTTTTGTTTAGTTGTTACATGTGGAATTGGGAATACAACAAAGCATTAGCCAAACTGCTCAAAGAGAAGTCACCAGATGTGCAAATAGTTTTCGGCGGTCCGCAAGTGACAGAGTTTAGAAACGCAGAGCAGATAGATCAATTACCTTACGTTGATACATTTATTATCTCAGAAGGAGAACTAAGTGTACACGAATACCTAATAGATTTTGAGAAAGGTAATACACGAAAACTATACTCAGCAAACAGAGTAGAGGACTTAGACATTCCTAGTCCTTATCTCACAGGAGTATTTGATAAAATTATACTAGACAATCCAGATATAAAATGGAGTACAACATTGGAAACCAATAGAGGTTGTCCGTTTAGTTGTACGTTTTGTGATTGGGGTAGTTTAACCTATGCAAAAGTCAAAAAGTTTCCTATGGAGAAAGTATATCAGGAAATAGAATGGTTAGGTGCAAATAAAATAGAATACATCTTTATGGCAGATGCAAACTTTGGTATATTTCCTGACAGAGATATGCCTATAACAGATTACATATTGGATGTGCAAAAACGCACAGGATTTCCTGCTACTGTTAATGCTAACTGGCATAAGAACGCAAAGCAGAACGTTATAGAGATAGTTAAAAAGTTTATTAGCAATGGCTTTAACAGAGGCATGACATTGTCAGTACAAAGTATGGACGATGACGTATTAAAAATTATTAAACGTAAAAACATGCAGAGCAGTCACTTAGGCGATATGATGGATTTACTCAATAAAGAAGGCATAGGTAGTTATACAGAACTTATACTGCCATTGCCAGGAGAAACTACAGACACGTGGCGTCAGGGCTTGGCAGATGTATTAGAGATAGGACAACATAACAGTATAGAGATATGGTTCCATCAGGTATTGGAAAATGCTACTAGTAATTTGCCTGAACACAAAAACGAATACGGCTTTGAAACTGTAGAACTACCTGACTATGTTGCAGGAGACAGAGAGCCTGATCATGATCAGCATATATCAGAGATAACTGAGATAGTCAAAGCAACGAATACAATGAGCTTTGAAGAGTTTTTAGATAACTGGATGTATGCCTGGATGATTATTAATTTCCATTGTGGAGGTTGGGCTCAGGTAATTACCAGAGTATGGGATAAGCAAGGCAAACAAACATACAGGCAAAGTTATGATCAATTGTTTAATGCAATACAAGAAGATATGGGTATTGTTGGTAAAATGTATTACACAACCAGAAAGATACTAGAAAGATATTTAACAACAGGCATAATGGAAGAAGGTGCTTATGGGCATACATTATTTTGGTATGCTAACAGAACATTCCACAAACATTATGACGAAGTAATGGAGTTTATAGGTAATACATTTGATACCAGAGATAAACGTAGTGGCTTATTAGAGACACAAAAAGCATTTGTAAGCAATTTAGATGATACATATCCTAAACAGTTTGAAGCAAAATGGAACTATTTAGATTACATTAATGATGCAGATGCAGAACTTATTCCTAAAAATTATGTATGGGAAATAGACACAGAGAAACAATGGAGTAGTGACGAACAATATTTAGAATGGTTATACTTCAGACGCAGACAAGGATTTGGCAAAACAAAATGGACACATGAAGACTCGGATATTAAATGAATTAAAAAATAAACTTGTACTAGAGTCAGGACTACCTGTTCAATCATTTGACGTAGAACAAAATAAAATACTGTTACATATTAATATGTGCGGTGTACCATTACCTGAAGGAGAATGCGATAATTTTGTGTTCTACTTTGAGCCTCTTATAATTAAATGCATAGCAAACGGTGTAGACTTTAATAAAACACAATTAGTTTTTAATCATCCTTTTGAGAGCAATATATTATTAATTAAAAACGAATGGTGGTTCAATGAAGCACATAAACTTGCAGAACGATATGGTATTCCAGAACAACAATGTAAAATTATAACAGGCAACTGGAAAATATTCTGGTGCTATCAGAAATGGCATAGAGCAAATTGGAGTCGTAAGCCAATGTTTGATTTAGAAGCTCATATGCAAATGTTATGGTGTTATGCACCAAAAATTTATAATAGTGACAGCATAAGTGAAGGACAAGTATTTGATGCTTGGGGAGAGGAAACAGAATTTGATTATTGTAACCCAGCAGAAGATAAACCATTAGGCTATACATTTAATACACTAAACAGAGTGCCACGCAGAAACAGAATGCATTTATACCATGCTCTAAGAGATAATGATTTATTACAACATGGACTCTGTAGTTTTAATGAAGTAGGTTACGCAGACCTAATAGGCATGATGCCAGACGAATTATTTGCAGAGCTACCACTTACACTAGACAAGCCAGAAGGCATAACAGCACAGGAATGGATATACGAATCAGTAAACAGACATCAATATTATGACGATGTAACTAAACACGATAACCAATATGCACCTATTTTAAACAATAGTTTAGTGAGTGTAGTTGCAGAAACAGGTGGAGGAACTCCAGAAACTATTCCTGAGCATTTAAATAATAACAGTTGGTACTTTTACTATGAAGAAGGATTTATTACTGAGAAAACATTTAGAACTATAGCAAACGGACATCCTGTTATATGGGTAGCAGAGCATGGCACTACAAAAATAATGCAACAATTAGGATTTAGAACATACTCAGAGTTCTGGGACGAAAGTTATGACGCAATCAGAGACCCTGTAGATAGAATAAACGCAGTAATTAATGTATTAAAGCAATTAAGCCAGTTAAATGCTCAGGAAATGCAGAGTTTATGGCAACGAATGTTGCCTACACTACAATATAATCAGCAATTAATACTTAATTTAGAGCATATTCCACGTTTAACATGGGAAGATTATCATAGTAAATTAAAATATCAGATATGATTAAAACAAAAACATTTGATTTAATTGATTATGCTGATAATTTATCTGATTTATCTGATAGTTTTTGGGAAAATAAACTACAACCAGATATTATTCATTTTATTACCAGAGAAAAAGATGTTGCAAGGAACGATTTAAGGATAATTATCAATCATCCGTACGAAGGTAATGTATTAATTATAGATGGTCAGTATATTTTTTATTATATACACAAACTTTGTGAGTTTTTAGATTTAAATCCTGAACATATTACATTTAATACAGGTAATTTTTTAATATTTAAACAATATTATTATTGGTTTTTAGACAATAAACCAGACACTCGTAAGATTAATTTAGTATGTGACTTTATATTAAGTAAAATATATGCACCTAAAGTATTCGATATACCTAATAAACTAGGAAATATACCTGAACTTTCATACGAAACTATACCAAACGAACCAATAGATAAGGAATTAGTATTTAATTGCCTTAATAAAAAGCACAACCGTCACAGAATGTCAGTTTATCAGCAATTAAGTGAGAAACAATTAATGCATAAGGGCATAGTTACATTTAATATGTCAGGAGAATCAACATTAACAGGAATATTACCAGAGTATTTACAGAAACAATTACCAATTAAATATGATGTTGAGCTACAGGAGGACAAAACTGTATTAAGTTATGGAGATATAGAGTTTACCAGAGCAGTAGAGCAAACAGATACTCCTAAATTAGTTAATAATTTTGCAGACTTTTTTAAGAAGACACATTTAACTCTGGTGACTGAAACATTATACACAATGGATAATGAATTTAACGATTGCAGTAGCAGAATACCACATTATAATGGTTGTACTGCCTTAATGGATTGGGATAAATTTACCAACAGAATGATTTGTCCTGTATGTGATAGCCAAAAAGTGCCTGTAGATACCTGGGTGCAATATTATCATGTAGGATTTATTACTGAGAAAACATTTAGACAGTTTTTAAATGGACATCCTATGCTCTGGATTGCTCCTCCCTACACAATAAAAATGTTAAAACATTTAGGATTTAAAACATTTGATGCTGTATGGGAAGAAGACTATGACGAAATTATAGACCCCAGGAAACGATTAGCAAGAGTAATTACTATTTTAGAAGATTTATGTGATAAAGATAATGCCGAATGGTATGTAATTAATAGTAAATTAAAGCCAATATTAGAACACAACCAACAATTAATGATTAATTTAACAGATACTCCTAAACTCACATGGGATAATTTACCTGACTGGTTAATAAATGACGAAAAAACAGATTTATTTAACAGTTATTTAAATCCTGAGCAGGGTTTACAAGTTGTTGCAGACAGATGGTTTGCAGGAAACACAGAAAAAGCCAAAAAAATACTTGACATATCCTAGATAATTGCTATAATAGTTAGTATATTTAGAAATTAGGAGTAATATATGGATATGTCAGAAATTAAACAAGCAGTAATGAGAGGAGATTTTACTACTTCTGAGTTACAATCGCTTATCAGTTATACAAGAACTGTCATGGAAACTCAAACAAAAGCAACATTAAATGTTGGCGACGACGTTTGGGTAGTGCAAAAGACAAAAAGAACGCCTGGTGTTATTAAAAAAGTAAACATCAAACGTTGTATTGTCGACATGCAAGGTAGCAGTTACAACGTACCGTTGAGCATGATAGAGGCGGCTTAATGGCAAAATTACCAGTAGGTTTACATATAGAAAGTGGTTGGGCAGATGCTCAACGCAAAGGACTTTCTAGACGTGAGCAAGTATTATTAGATCCTCTAGCCGCAAGTGACAGAAGCGATAGGGATAATAAACTCAAAGAGTTTAAAGATAATAATGAATTATCAGACTGGATAAAAGGACAATTAGGATTTGGGAGTTAATATGTCAATAGATACAATTTATTTAAAAGAAACTATAAACAAAGAGAATAAAATACAAAAAATTTATTCATTTCCTAATGGTTATGGTGCAAGTGTAATTAAAGGCGAAGGCACTTATGGTGGCGATAAAGGACTTTGGGAGGTTGCACCCTGGACAAATGACACTCAGGAATTTATAGGACAGAGTGGTTTAGGTTGGTATGATGATGTAAAAGGACATCTGAACGATCCTGAATTAGACCAAATACTAAAACAGATATCACAACTCACTGATGCAGATGTATATTGCGAATGGAACTGTGGAGATACTGTAGAAGATTGTACTGGGTACAAGTGTTGGGAGAGATAAATGCCTAATTGGTGTGCTAATGCAGTGGAAATTACAGGCCCAACAGATGCTATAGACACACTATGGCAAGACGCTCACAGAGAAGAGAAAGGATTGCTAAGTGCAATGGCTCCTCTGGATGAATGGGATTACCAAGATGCTATAAGCACATGGGGAACTAAATGGGACGTCGATGTTGATGATACTTCATTGAGTTTACATAACAGAGACGATTATTCCACTATAACTGGACACTTTGATACAGCATGGGGACCTCCCACAACAGCATTTAACACCTGGTTAGATAATAATCCTGACTGTGAAGCAGAGCTTTTATTTTATGAAGGCGGTAACGATTTTTGTGGCAGTTTAGAACACGGAGAGATGTCACTCAGCAACCAAACAAAAGATTTTTTCCTTAACACAGAGCTAGGAGTCAAACTGGACGAAGCATTTGGCTTACTGGAAATGAAAGAAGAATATGAGGAAGAAGAACAAAATGAGGCATTAGAGTCGCCTTTAATACTATTAGATCCTGAGGAGGAACCCGTATGAAACGAATGAATGCCAAACAAAAGGCTTTTAATACCAAGAAGGCTAATGCTGGACACGACAAGCAGAAAGCCAGAAAGGTACACAAAAAGAAATTATTAATACAAGCCCGTGCTATGGAACGTTATTACAGACGTACCAGAGGCGGCGAGGAAACACTGGTGCTATAATGGAAACAATATTAACTGTAAGTCAATTTAACGAATTCTGCGAGAACGTGGATAAAATAAAACAAAAAGGATACGATTTGGCCTTTGAAGCAGACAGAAATCCAGATGGTAACTTCAGTATCAAACTGATAGGCACACATAATTTAGAAACTCTGGATGCTTTATTGGAGTCAGCATAATGACTGGAATAGAAATATATACTTTTTGGAGTTTAGTGGTGATTGCCTGTTTTGGAATACCCTATATGTTTATTAAAATAGGAGATTACCTTGACATACACTAAGCCAATGGCATCTGATTACAGTAATTTAAAGACATATATTGCTGACATGCAGACATATTACAGAAACATGGGCAAAAATCCCTACAAAGTGGCACCACATGTTTACAAAGAGATGGGTATTTACAGTATATCAGATCTGTTAGAACACAGAGAACAAAACCCCTGGAGCAGAGTAGATTTATAATGCACAAACAGTTTGTATCAGACCTATTAAACAGTAATTATCAGAATACTGCCAACTGGATATTATCAGACGACCTGATAGAACCAGAGTATTTAGAAGGTTCAGAAGCAGAATCACCAGGAACTTATGTGTGGATAGCAAACGATTCAGAAGTATTATACATAGGAGAATACGGATTTACTGTGAAATATCGTATGAATCAGCATTGGGCAAGTTGGCCCAGAACCACCAGAAGCAATCAGAAAGAACCTGATGCTAAAAAACAGAAAGGAGACATAATATTTCCGCATTTAAAATCAGGTAACTCTGTTAAAATACTCAGCAAACCTGCCACTATTGTGCATTTACAATGTCCACATCCGCTGAGAAGTCAGCAAACAGATGTACCAGATATGCTGAGAGCAGACACAAAAAGTTATGAAGAAGCCAGTTTATTGGAGACATTTATTGAACTATACGAACAAAAGCCTGTATTAAATGGTACAAAAGGCAGTAAAGGACATATTATATCAGAGGGCTACAACTATTCAGCATCGAGCAAAGGTGCCGATGTGAACCTCGCGGCGCCCGAAACAGATAACATGACTGGAATGTATATACCCAGTTACACAGATTCAGAAACAGGGTGCTAATATGAGATTAATCAAT
>ERZ802830.3355-NODE-3355-length-13703-cov-8.30429_pt1 | contig 13703 bp, 16 predicted proteins | sample MGYA00345654_ERZ802830 | MGnify/ENA primary metagenome ERZ802830 (study PRJEB30503, sample SAMEA104212375) | marine metagenome | biome: Westerlies Biome; feature: [SRF] surface water layer (ENVO:00010504) within the epipelagic zone...; material: water... | reverse complement strand
CAAGGTTTTCTAGACCATGACACGCTTTATTGACTGCGGCGTCAATTGTCTCTTGGACACTCGTCTCAACGCTGAGGTCTTGTTTCTCTTCGACTCTTTCATTTTTTCGCGCCTCTCTGTATAGCACATATGTTCTTGCAACTTTGTGGTGTTCATTTCTCATCAACTGAAGTTCAACTTGATCTTGGATTTCTTCTATGTGGATTGTTCCTCCTGATGGCATTCTTCTCTTAAAGACTTCAATTATGTCTTGAGCCATTTGGTCGACTTCTTCATGTATTCTTGAAGAGCCAGCAGCTGTGCCTCCTTCTACGGCAAGGAAAGCCTTCATTATTGCGACTTTGATTTTTTCTTCTTCAAAAGAAACAACTTTTCCGTTTCTCTTTATGACTCTGATCTTTCCCGGTGTCATTGCTTGATTAGGAGCTATGTCCTTTTTTTCTTCCGGGATGTTGTGTGTTGCTTGTTGTTCCATTACTTTACGTATTTTTCTATAGATGGTGCCGACATTCAAGCATTTCAACACAATATATTGTGTTATTTTTTTATTTGGACACTATATGCTGTAATTTTCTTGTTGATAACTTATGGATAAAATATCGTTTATTTGGTAATAACCGTTTAAATAAAGCTTATAAATGTGTATTCTTTAAAACCTCTTGATCATGAAAATAAAGATATTGAATAACATAGCTAAAGAGGGTTTAGACATTTTTGATTTGAATAACTTTCAAATAGCCAATGAAGACCCTAACCCTTCAGGAATAGTTCTAAGAAGTCATGATTTGACGGAACTTCAAATACCAAAAAAGCTTCTTGGTATTGCTCGTGCGGGTGCTGGTACAAACAATATAAATATAGACGAATGCTCATCACATGGTGTCGTGGTTTTCAACACGCCTGGTGCTAATGCAAATGCAGTGAAAGAGATGGTGATCTGCTCATTAATACTGTCAAGAAGGGATCTGGTATCAGGAAATAGGAATTTGGACTCATTGATTACTGAAGGTAAAAGCGATCAGGAAATAAGTTCAGAGATTGAAGGAATGAAAAAAAAATATCAAGGAGAGGAAGTTAAAGGCAAGACGCTGGGAGTAATAGGGTTAGGAGCTATAGGTTCTATGGTTGCTGAACAATCAATGTCTTTAGGCATGAAAGTGAATGCTTATGACCCGGGCTTAACTGTTGATACTGCTTTACGCCTACCAAGCAGCTTGCAAAGATTTGAAAGCATGGAAGAGGTTTTGCAAAACTCAGATTTTATTTCTCTACACCTTCCTTTAACAAAAAATACCAAAGGGATTATAAATGAGGCGAAATTAAAACTTTTCAAAAAGAACTCAGTGTTGATTAATTTCTCTAGAGGAGGGGTAGTTGATGAGAATAGTTTGATAAAATTTTTAGACAATCAGCACTTACATAAATATGTAACCGATTTTCCGACAAAGCAATTACTACAAAGATTAAATACAAAAAAAGATGTAGTAATTTTTCCGCATTTAGGTGCTAGTACCAAAGAAAGTGAGGTAAATTGTGCAGTAATGGCTTGTTCTCAATTGTGTGATTTTATCAAGGAAGGGAGAATCGTAAATAGCGTAAATTTTCCTAATATAGAATCTGAAAAAATTGGTAAGCATAGACTGTTCATAACAAATAAAAATGAGCCAGGCATAATAAGTAATATCGCAGAGTGCTTAGCCTCAAATAAAATTAATATTTTAGAATTTGTGAACAAAAGTCGTGGCACACTAGCATGCAACATTATAGATACCGACGACAACATTAATCACACAATTGTCTCAGAGCTAGAGAGAATCAGTGGTGTTACAATTGCAAGACTTTGCTACTAAAAAAAACGTCTTTTTTTTTCAATATCTATTGATTTTCACACAAGAATAAGCATTGGCCGCTTTTAACTAATATTTTTTGTATCAAAATAATATTATTTAAATGCATAGCTTGAAACACTGATTTTAACTGGTAAAAAACATATTGTTCATTTTTTATACAATCTGATGAAAGTATTTTCTTATATGGGATATATGATATTTTGATGCACTTTTCCCCAAAGTTATCCACAGTTTCTGTGGATAAAAAAAATGTGCTATTTTTATCTAGTGAATAAGCAATCAAGCTGGCAGAAATTTATCGACAGCGAAATAAAAAAACCATATTTTAAAGCTATAAAAGCTCGTTTAATCTCTGATAATAAGCAAGGTAAAATAGTTTTGCCTAACCCAAAAGATTATTTTAAAGCCTTTGAAATTTGTAAACTTGAAGACGTTAAAGTTGTAATCATAGGGCAAGATCCATATCACACTCCTGGTGTAGCTAATGGTCTAGCTTTTTCTGTTAGAAAAGAACAAAAATTACCCCCTTCTTTAATAAATATCTTTAAAGAATTGAAGAATGATTTGGGTGTTGAAAACATTCATGGTGATTTAACGCATTGGGCAAAACAGGGCGTACTTTTAATGAATACATCTTTGTCTGTTTGTGCAGGTATTGCAGCCTCTCATTCCACTATAGGATGGGAAAATTTTACTGACAAAGCTATCGACCTTATTCAAAAAAGAAAAAATATCATATTTCTTCTATGGGGAAATTATGCAAAGAAAAAGAGGATGCTAATTGGTGATGGAAACTATATTTTAGAAGCTTCTCATCCTTCACCACTATCAGCGCATAATGGGTTTTTTGGTTGCCAGCATTTTTCAAAAACAAATAAAAAACTTATAGATCTTGGTCTTGTTCCCATTGGCTGGAAACTGGAATAATTTTCTTACCTTCATGATAATACTCATTCTCCTCCACAAAAAACTGAGTTAAATTAAATTTTTTTGATTGTATCTCTAAAATCTTTTTTCCAATTTTTTTCCCGGACGAGTCTGATATAGATTCAATTGCATTATTGAATACAACTGCTTTCTTAACCTTCTTACCAAGATAAGTTAACCTAGCAATGATTTCTTGTCCTCTATAACAGCCTTTATCGTAGGAAACATAGTCTTCAAAATTATATCCCAACTCATTAATTCTGAATTTATTTGAGTGTTGTTCTTCAATATCGAAGCAGAAATTTTTCATCGTCTGCAAATCCCATTCAATATTTGTTTCTTGAAAATCCTTTTTTCCTAAATGTTTCTTGAAAACTTTATTTTTACATTCACCATAAATAATCTGATTTTCCTCAGAAACCTCACAATTAAAAAACTTTGCAAATTTTTCTAATTCTGCCTTTAGGAATTTGGAAACACTTTTTTTAACGATAATGGTAAAGAAGTCATCTTTGATAACTACTGCATTTGTAATAATGTAACCCTTCTCATCACAGAAGAGCCCATCAAAATACCTTTTATTTTGAGCAAGATCGCAAGATATCTGGCCTTGAAGAAGCTTTTCTGAATCAACTCCTTTGACTAATATCGAAGTATAATTTGGTAAGGAAAAACTTAATGCCATGAATAATGATCTGTTACTTAAAAAATTAAATTTTAAATCAAGAAGAGGAATGAAGGAAACTACATTTGTAGTAAAAAAACTTATTGCTGGCTTCCAGGATATGGATGCAAATCAAAAAGATGAATTGAATAAATTGCTAGATCTTAATGATCAAGAGCTTTTCGACCTAATCTTTAAAAATAAAAGGCTATTTTCTGAGAAATTTCCAAAGTTAAAAAAATTTGCTAATTAAATGAACTTATTTAAAAATTCAATATCAAAGGTGTAGATGAAAAAAAATAGTATTCCACAACTAGTGGAGCTCTCACAGAAAGGCGACTCGAATGCATTCGAGTTGCTTTTTACTACTTTTAAAACCCGACTTCATCATTCTTTATTCAAAATTTTAAGAAACTACCATGAAACAGAAGATGTTGTTCAACAAGCATTTATGAGAGCATGGGAAAAGATTGAAACTTTTAAAGGAAATTCTAATTTTTACACATGGTTATATAGAATCGGGTTTAATCTAGCAATTACAAAAATAAATTCTTCTAGAGAAAGTCAAATAGATGAAGGGTTTGAAAGTACACTTGCAGCCCCAAATAACGTTGTTGAGTCTATTGAGAATACTGAGCTATTTGAATCGGTAAAAAGCTTATTGAATGAGTTGCCCGAAGAGCAGAGAACAGCATACATATTGTGTGAAGTAGATTCAAAGAATTATGAGGAAATTGCAAACATAACAGGTGTGCCCGTTGGAACAGTAAGGTCTAGAATTTTTAGAGCAAGACAATATTTAATGGAGAATTTAAAAGAAAAATTATGAATAATATTTCAGACTATGATTTTAGCAGAATATCTGCATTTGTTGACGGAGAGCTAAGTACAGAAGAAGTAGATTGTCTTATTAAAGATATGAAGACTAAACCTGAGCTTAAAGATTTGTATTTTAATATTATTGAAATAAGTGAGACAGCAAAAAATTTAAAACCCATTGGTTTTAAACAGCAATTAGCAAATATGTCACTACAAAATTTATTTTCTGCTTTTAACCAAAGGCTTGTTATGCCTATAACTATATTCTCTGTTGGTGCCTTGTTAAGTTATTCAATTCTAAATAATGCGATAAATAATACAGATGAAAATAAGGCTAGTTTGTTATTGCAGCAATCAATAGCATCAGTGGAAGCTAAACAAATTCTAGAAAATATTAAGACAGATGAGATTTTGCAATTTGCATCCAGGCACTACGCACCAAATGTGAATACAAATATTATGCCTGTGGCATATCAGCCACAATGGTTGCCAAGAGGCTTCAATACAGACGACAGATTAAGTAATAGGTTCACAAATAAAGCTAACAAAAAAGAATTCTCAATTTTTATCGATAGTCCTAATACACTTAATCTTCCTGATGGTGTTTACAAAAAAGAAAATTTTATTTTGATTAAGAAAACTCTAATTCATTCTGATAAGCCGCATACTATTGCGATTTTTGGTGATATAGATATTGAATCAGGAAAAAGAATCCTCAACTCTATAAGACCTGTAAAATAAATTATTAATGAAAAAGTTTATAGCAATAATTCTAGTATTTCTGTTTAGTCTGGATGCTCACGAATTTGATTTTTCTGAACTTGTTAAGAACCAATCTGAATCAGTTGTAAATATTCAATCTATTCGAAAAATTAAATACAACAGAAGATCACTAGGGGGCTTCCCGGAGGAGCTTTTCAGAGAATTTGGCATACCTATGCCAGAGATGAATGATCCGCGAGGACAAGAAAGAGAATCAATCAGCACAGGGTCTGGTTTTGTAATAGACAAAAATGGATATGTGATAACCAATTTCCATGTTGTTCAGGATGCCGATGAAGTTCTTGTTAAGTTTCTAGATCGAAGGGAATTTAAAGCTGAGATTGTAGGTATGGACGAATTAAGTGATTTGGCACTACTAAAAATTGATTCGGATGATTTTGATCCAGTTGAAATTGGCAATTCTGATGAGGTTGAGCAAGGGGACGGAGTGATAGCAATTGGTTCACCCTACAATTATGATTTTTCTGTTACATTCGGAATAATTAGTGCAACAGGTAGAGGCATAACTTCTGGGCAAGGTATAGGCGACTATGTACCATATCTCCAAACAGATGCAGCAGTTAATAGGGGAAATTCTGGAGGCCCATTATTTAATACCGAGGGAGAAGTTATAGGTATTAATTCTCAGATTTTTTCAAGGTCAGGAGGAAACGAAGGCTTGGCATTTGCAATACCTATTAACATAGCACTTGAAGTTGTTGAGCAGCTTAAAGACAACGGAAAATTTTCTAGGGGCTATCTAGGAGTTCAGGGTGGAGAAGTTTCTAGCGATTTAGCAGAAGCTCTTGGAATGGAAAAACCAATTGGAGCATTGGTTAGGGCAGTTGTTAAAGATGGAGCAGCTGAAAAAGGCGGCATTAAGCCAGGTGATGTAATTGTTAAAGTTGGAAAAAAAGATGTTATTTACTTTAAGGACTTGCAGCACTCTGTGGGGATGACAAAGCCAAAAACTAATCTAAAAATTAAATTATTCAGAGATGGTGAGTATACAAATTTATATGTGAAAGTTGGAGAACTTCCTTCACAAGAAAGACCAGATCCAGTCAATAATGAACCAGATGTACCAAACTTTCCTCTTGGACTAGAACTTGAGAACACAGACAATGAAGAATTTACTGGTGTAAGAGTAGTCCAAGTAACAAGAGACTCTCCTGCTGTAGGACAAATTCTTAGCGGAGATATTATTACCAAAATAAAATCTGGCAACACGACTTATGATATTTCAAAAGTTGAAGATTTTAAAAATGCACTTGATTCATTTGCTGTAGGTGACAAAATAGCGGTATTTGGAACCAGAGAGGGTTCCAACTTTTTTGTTGCAGTAACAGTTGAATAAGATTAGAAATTTCTCAATCATTGCTCATATTGATCATGGGAAGTCCACTCTGTCTGACAGAATAATTGAATTCTGTGGAGGTCTTAGTAAAAGAGAAATGAAATCACAGGTTCTCGATACTTTAGAATTAGAAAGAGAACGAGGAATTACTATAAAAGCTCAATCAGTGGCATTAAATTATGTCGATGATGAAGAGTATCAATTCAACCTTATAGATACCCCAGGTCACGTTGACTTCTCTTATGAGGTCTCGAGATCGTTAGCTGCCTGTGAGGGCGCATTACTTGTCGTGGATGGATCGCAAGGAGTCGAAGCTCAAACATTATCAACTTGTTACAAAGCGATAGATCTTGGTTTAGAAGTAATACCTGTAATTAACAAGATTGACCTTCCTCAAGCTGAACCAGAAAGAGTTAAAAATGAAATAGAGGAGATTATTGGTATTGATGCATCGGAAGCATTGTTTGTGAGTGCAAAAGATGGAACAAACTTAAATGAATTATTAAGGCAGATAGCTCAAAAAGTTCCTCCACCAAAGAAAAGTACAGAAGAAAACTTGCAGGCACTTATTATCGATTCTTGGTACGATAATTTTCTTGGCGTTATTTCATTAATTAGAATTTTTAGTGGTTCCCTAAAAAAAGGAGACAAATTTATTGTTAAATCCACAGGCCAAACTTATACCGCTGATACTATTGGGAAATTCACACCAAAGAAAGTTCCTTGCAATGAATTAAAAGAAGGCGAAGTTGGGTATTTGGTTGCAAGTGTTAAAGATCTCAAGTCTGTTCCAGTAGGAGACACTCTGATATCTTCAAAACATCCTGATACAAATGAACTAGATGGTTTTGAAGAAGTTCAGCCACAAGTGTTCGCATCTTTTTTTCCAATTGATTCAAATGATTACCAAGCCTTCAGAGAAGCTTTACAAAAACTAAACCTGAATGATTCTTCACTTACTTTTGAGCCTGAGAATTCAGAAATTTTAGGCAGTGGTTTCAGGTGTGGTTTTCTAGGAACATTACATCTGGAAGTAGTGAAAGAAAGACTGGAAAGAGAATATGACTTAGATTTGATAACTACAGCTCCAAGCGTTGCATATGAAATACTAAGAACTAATGGAGAAGAATCAACAATTAGTTCTCCTGCCGAATTACCTACAGTAAATGAAATACAAGAAATTAGAGAGCCGATAATACGTTCAACTATTCTATGCCCAAATAAATACGTGGGAGATGTAATTGAATTAGCTATGTCTAAAAGAGGGGTGCAGAAAGATTTACAGTACTTAGGTGGGCAAGTTTCCATCATTTTTGAAATGCCATTATCTGAAATAGTTATGGACTTCTTTGATATTCTTAAATCAAAAAGTCAGGGATATGCATCAGTTGATTTTGTATTTGATAGGTTTCAAACTGCCAAGCTTGTGAAAGTAGATGTGGCAATTAATGGTCTAGTGGTAGACTCTCTCTCATCGATAATGCATCGTTCACAAGCAGAGCGAAAAGGAAGAGAAATAGCCAAGAGACTTCGAGAAGTAATTCCAAGACAAATGTTTGAGATCCCCATTCAAATCATGTTAGGTAGTAAAATAATCGCTAGAGAGAGCGTTAAAGCTTTCAGAAAGAATGTTACTGCTAAACTTTATGGTGGTGATGTCACAAGAAAGAAGAAGCTTCTTGAAAAACAAAAAGCTGGAAAGAAGAAAATGAAACAAATAGGTAGAGTAGCCCTGCCTCAAGAAGCTTTCTTAAGCTTCCTATCCACTGACAAAAAATGAGCACATTCTTTTCTCTTATTCAGCCCATATCAAATGTTCCTGTATTTGTATTTCTCAATTTAGTTATTTGTGCAATTGCAATTCATTGGTATTGGATGAAAGCAACAAATAACTTTAATCAAAATATTCATCGATGGGCTCAAAGATCAGGCTTATTAATATCAATACTAATTATTGGAATATTATTTGTTAGGCAGTGGAATATAGGAGATTTGCTGGCTTTTTATTCATTTTTTTCATTAATTTTATTTATCGCTTCTTTGGTAAATGGACATAAGGAAATAATTAAAGAAAGCAGAGGTTGGTTTATTAATATTTTTTTAGTTTTTTTTATAAGAGGCTATGTTTATGAGCCTTGGCAGATACCATCGGAGTCAATGAGACCAAATTTAGAAGTAGGTGACTTTGTTCTAGTTAATAGAAATGCTTATGGTTTAGAGATACCTTTTACAGGTCGTGACAAATTATTTTCAACTGGACCGGAGGTTGGTGAGATAGTTGTCTTTTTCCCGCCACACAAACCTACAGTACCTTTCGTTAAAAGAGTAATTGCAAAAGGTGGAGATGTTGTTACGTATGTGAATAAAAAATATTACGTAAATGGGGTTGTCTTGCCTCAAGAAAATTACTTACAGGATGATTCTGCAAGACTTTTAATCGAATCAAATGTAGGTAAAGAATATACAATTAGACATATGGACAGAACAGGTCAAAGTGGCAGCTGGACAATACCAGAGGGCATGTATTTTGTGAGCGGAGACAATAGAGATAACTCTAATGATAGTAGAGCATGGGGTTATATTAGTGAAGATGTTATTTGGGGAAAAGCAGAATATATTTGGATGTCCTGGAAACCAGGCAAGTGGCCATCTACCGATAGGGTTGGAAAAATAAATTGATAAAGTGTGGCTATACAACAATTATTGGTAAAACCAATGTTGGAAAATCAACATTTTTAAACAAATTTCTTGATAAAAAAGTATCAATTACTGCCGATAAATCACAAACCACAAGATCAAATATTTATGCCATCAAAACATTAGAAAAAACACAAATAATATTCATAGATACACCAGGAATTCATAAAAAAAGTGAAAAAACTTTAAATAAAGTTCTTCGAAAGAAACCATCAGAAGTTATTCATGATGTCGATGTAATAATTTTCATGGTTTCTGGAACAAAGTTTGATGATATTGACAGGGAAACATTAGAATTGGTTTATCAGTCAACTGCAAAGAAAATACTTGTTATAAATAAAATTGATTTAGTAAAAAATAAAAAAAATCTTTTTACTTTTGTTGAAGAAACTTTCCAGAAAGATGATTTTTTTGCCATTGTCCCTATTTCAGCCAAAAATGATGATGGGATTGATCTAGTAGAGAAAGAGTTAGAGAAAGCTTTGCCAGAAAATGAGTTTTTTTATCCCGAGGAAATTAGTTTTCAAAGCAAGAATTTTGAAATAAGCGAAATAGTCAGGGAGAAAGTTATACGTCTCTTAGGAGACGAGCTACCTTATGAGACAGCAGTAGTTATAGAACATTTAGATGAGAAAAAAGAAACTTTTGAGATAAGTGCAAACATCTATGTTTCAAAGCAAAGTCAAAAGAGCATAGTCATAGGAAAAAGTGGAGAAAAAATTAAATCTATAGGTATTGCTGCAAGAGTAGACTTAGAGAAAAAATTTGAAAAAAAAATTATCCTAAAACTCTGGTGTAAGGTACAAAAGAATTGGGTAAACAACCCAATAAGCTTAGAAAGTTTTGGTATCAAGAGCTAATGGATTCAAACTATCAAAAAGCATTTGTAATCCATTCAAGACCATATAAAGAAACCAGTTTAATCGTTACTTTTTTAAGTGAAAATAACGGAAAAATAAATGCAGTAGCTAAAGGTGCTAAAAGAAAGAATTCTAGGCTCTCTGGGAATCTTGAGCCCTTTCAGTGTTTAAATATAGACTTTAGAGGAAGGTCGGATCTAAAGACATTATATTTAGCTGAGCCATGTGAGGTATTTAATGACTTTAAAGGGAGTGAAAATCTTTACTCAGCATTTTATATCAATGAACTAATAAATTTCCTTATAACACAATCAGAGGAATCAGCTGAGCTATTTGATATCTATAAAAACTGTATCTCTAACCTCAAAGATAAAAAATCTATAGAAAATATATTAAGAAACTTTGAATTAGATCTACTAGGAGTGTTGGGGTATGAAATAAATTTTTCTACAGAATATGGCACAAATAATGACATAGATTTTGAGCAAAAATATAAGTATTCACCCCAATCTGGTTTTTCAAAGAGTGCCAATGGTTTTGATGGTAAAATATTAAATGAAATTTCAAAAAGAAGTTTTTCAAGAGAGGCTCTAATAGCATCAAAAGAAATCAACAGAAAAACCATAGAGTATTATTTTGAAGAACTTAATATAAAGAGCAGAGTATTTTTTAAATGATTTTAGGTATAGGTACTGATCTGGTTCAAAGAGATAGGGTGAAAGCTATTTATGAAAAATATGACAAAAGATTCTTAGATAAAGTGCTTTCAGACTTTGAGAAAAAAGAATTTATTAAACTAAAAGAGAATGCGAAAGTAAACTTTCTTTGTTCATCATTTGCTGCAAAAGAGGCTTTTATTAAAGCTTTAGGAACAGGCTTTAGAGGGATTTATCCTTCAGATATCTCTATCGAAAAAGATGATTTAGGAAAGCCATCGATAAGAAGCAGTAAATTAGATGCAACCAAACACCATCTATCAATAACTAATACTGATAGTTATACTTTATCTTTTGTAGTTATAGAAAAATGAACTTAATTCTTTTAGGGATGCCAGGCGCCGGAAAAGGCACACAAGCTGAAATAATTCAAAAAGACTTTGATATTGCAAATATCTCAACTGGAGCAATGATGAGGGAAGTAAGCAGATCAGAGGGAGAGCTTGCCAATAAAGTTCAAACTTATTTATCATCAGGAACTTTGGTGCCAAATGACATAATAGTTGAAATGCTTGTTCAAAGAATAAGTGAAGATGACTGCAAAAAAGGTTTTTTATTAGATGGTTTTCCCAGGAACCTTGATCAAGGTAAAGCTCTTGATTCAGCTAATGTATCAATAGATCTAGTTTTATACCTCAGTATCTCAGAAGATGAAATTATTAATCGTATGTCAGGCAGAAGAGTGCACCCATCGTCTGGTAGATCCTATCACGTAATTCATAACCCTCCACAAAAAGAAGGTTTTGATGATATTACGGGAGAAGCACTCATTCAAAGAGAAGATGATGCACCAGAAGTAATTAAGAAGAGATTAGATGTTTATTTTAATGAAACAGAACCACTTCTGGATTTCTATAGAAATAAGAATTTAAAATTTATTGAAATAGATGCTTCAAAATCACTAGAAGAAGTAACAAAATCTATTCGTCAAAGCATTTCAAATTGAACGCCTTAGTTTTAGACCTTACCTCAGACATGCATTTCATTACACTTCAATATGATGGACAGTCATATGAATTTTTATTTAAAGAAGAGCAAATAGTTAAAAGGAATAATTGGGATAAAAAGATAGAAACATTGAGAGAAACAGTACCAGATTTTGAATTTAGCAAGTTGGATAGAATGGCCTATGCAGCTGGCCCTGGTTCATATACAGGCGCAAGGCTAGCTTACACATTTTTACAAACATTGGAATTAATTTTAGAGAAAGAATTTTATGCCTTCTCTAACTTGAGTGCTTTAAATTTTAATTGCCCCAAAAAGATTCCAGTGATCAAGGGAAATAAAAATGATTTTTTTTACAGACATGAAGGTAAAGATTTCTATTGTGAGAATGCCAAAAATATACCCAAAGGACAATATATTGGGCTTAAGAAAGACCAGCTTGCTCTAGGTTCTTTGGAGGAAGTTGAGAGTACAGCGATACCCCTTAATATCCTTAATATGCTTTTAAAGGAAGATAACCATCAATTATCTTCAAATTACCCTAATTATATTAAAGAGCTCAGTTACCACAAAAGCCAATGAACGATTTAAGCATATTTCAAACTATAGTCTTGAGCATAATTCAGGCAATAACAGAGTTTTTGCCTATTTCAAGTTCTGCACACTTACTATTGCCTAGCAAGTTGCTTGGCTGGCCAGATCAGGGCATATTGTTTGATATCACTGTACATTTTGCGACTTTACTAGCTGTTTTGATTTATTTTAGAGATGAATTTCTAAGAATTAACTTTTATATGTCAAGATCCTTTGTTTATCTGGCTATAAGCACATTGCCTATTGTTCTGATAGTCTTGCTTGTCGAGGGTGTAGGGGATTATAGATGGTCATTAACATCAATAGCATATGCAAACTTATTTTTTGCATTATTACTCCTATTTTCTGAGAAATTTAGCTCAAATAAGCTAACAAATTCAAATATGAACATCAAACATGCGATAGTAATTGGTGTATTTCAAACCTTCAGTTTAATTTCAGGTGCTTCAAGATCTGGAACAGCTATAACTGGGTCACTAATCCTAGGGTATAAGAAAGAAGAAGCAGCTAAATATTCCTTGATGCTATCAATCCCTACGATACTAGGAGCCTTATTATTTAGCTTTAAAGATATAAACACTTTAACAGAAGATATAAACATATTAACAACATTTGTAGCATTTTTAACAACATTTACAGTATCTTATTTTTCAATTTCTATCTTTATTAAGCTCGTAAAACAGCTAGGTTATATACCTTTTATTTTATATAGATTAATTTTAGGCTCTGTGTTGTTGTGGCTGATATAAAAGGAATTAAAACTGAAGATCCAGACTTTTTTCAACGAGCTAAAGATTTGTCTTCTAAATACGATGTTCCATTAATTGGACCAGAATTTCCTGATATACACATTAATTTAGATAATCCGTCAGTTTTACACTTTAACGGCATGAAATTAGTCAATTCATTTAAAAAAGGTAAGTTTTACTCAAGAATTACAAAATTTCAAAATGAAGCTCTTTTAAAGAAAGCATTTGCCCTACAATCAGCTAAACCAAAAAAGATATTAGATGCTACGGGTGGACTTGGACATGATGCATTCATACTAGCTTTGCTGGGACAAAAGATTACTGTTGTTGAAAAGAATATTGGTCTTTGTATATTGCTGGAAGAGGCTCTTAATGAATTGCCAAATTATTCCTATTTTGATGATGCTGTAAATAACATAACTATCAAAAATAGTGATTCACGTAGATTTTTAGATTCAGCTCAAGACTACGATGTTATCTATGTTGACCCAATGTTTAATTCAAATAAAAGATTAAAAAGAACTAAGCAAATGGAATTCATGGATAAGTATCTTGCTGAGTACGATAACCCATCAGATGATTTCTTTAAATCAGACTTTAGAAGATTGGTTATAAAGAAAGAATTGAGAGCACCAGCTAGTATAAAAGATAGCTCTGCTATATCATTTAATGGTTCGTCAATAAGATATGATGTCTATACAAGGGAGAAAAAATGAATTTTAGTCAAGCAGTAAAGTCAGCATTAATAGAAAAATATTCTACA
>ERZ802830.3354-NODE-3354-length-13708-cov-6.17198_pt1 | contig 13708 bp, 12 predicted proteins | sample MGYA00345654_ERZ802830 | MGnify/ENA primary metagenome ERZ802830 (study PRJEB30503, sample SAMEA104212375) | marine metagenome | biome: Westerlies Biome; feature: [SRF] surface water layer (ENVO:00010504) within the epipelagic zone...; material: water... | reverse complement strand
GCGCACCCCTGATAAGGGTGAGGTCGGTGGTTCGAGTCCACCCAGACCCACCATATTTAAGATCTCCCAAACACGAAATTATATTTTTTGTTTTGTTATCTAGATAGTTTATGATTTCCTGACAAACATTAATCTTTATGAATAAGTTTCTTTTTTATTTTTTAATCTCTTTTTGCTTAAATATTTTTGCTCACACAAACTCAATTACAGAAAAGTATCCAGAGGAGATGGCCCATTTGCCATCTCCTCTGCCAGACAGGGTTGTCTTAACATGGAATGATGATCCTGCTTCAACTCAGGCAGTAAATTGGCGAACAGATGTATCTGTTTTGGAAGGCATTGCACAGCTAGCAATAGCAAATTCAAATGGAAGGTCGCTTGACCCAAAAGAAGTTAAAGCAGAAACAACTTATTTTAAAAGCGACATCAATGAGGCTCATTATCATAGTGTCATATTTAAGAATCTAAAATCAGACACTCTCTACGCATATCGAGTTGGAGACGGTGTAAATTGGACAGAGTATTACCATTTCAAAACTGCTAGCTCTGAAGAAAAACCTTTTAGCTTTATTTATTTTGGTGATGCGCAGAATGAAGTAAAGACTCATTGGTCAAGGGTATTCAGAGAGGCATTCCGAGACGCCCCAAGGGCTGCATTTACACTTCATGCAGGAGATCTTGTGGATGGTCACAATATGGATTCGCAGTGGGGTGATTGGCATCAAGGGCCCGACTGGGTAAACGGAACTATTCCTGTTATTGCAACGCCAGGCAACCATGAATATCAGAAGGACTCAGAGCTGAAGAGAATATGGACAACCAAAGAGGGTAAAAGGATCAATATTGATATTAAATCTTACAATAATGATATTCCAGGAATGCTTATACTTGATATTGAAGATTCTGAGGGTAAAGCAGGAACAATAGACCTTCAGGACTCTGGAAAAATAATAACTGTCGATGAAGGAACTGAATTAATAACAGGATTTTCAAAAGATGAACTTGCCGATCAGTTTATTTTAGGTGGCAAAGCTCCGTTATATGATCGTCTGCGAAACTCAAGCGGTATTGAAAAAGTAAGTAGCCACTGGAGACCACAGTTCTCTTTTCCGATTCAAGATGTTCCTGATGAAAGGCTTAAGGAAACTCTATACTACATAGACTATCAAGGTGTTCGTTTTATCTCATTAGACTCGAATATTTCTATTGAAGATCAGGTGAGTTGGTTGAGAAACACTCTTGCAAATAATCCAAACCGATGGACAGTAATCACTTTTCATCATCCATTTTATTCGCCTGCTTCTGATCGGGATAATAAAGATATGCGTCAATTGTGGAAGCCAATATTGGATGAATTTAAAGTTGATTTAGTTTTAAGCGGCCATGATCATACTTACGCAAGAACTGGCTTAATTGAAACTAAGAATATTAAAAATATTCCAACAGGTTATCAGCAAGCCTATGATCCTAAAATTGGGACTGTGCACGTAGTTTCTGTCAGTGGCCCCAAAATGTATGAAATTACCAAAGGGAGCTATGCTAAAAAGTTTGGGGAGAATACTCAGCTTTATCAAATTATTGATATTGATAAAAATAATCTTAGATTTCGAGCCTATACTGCTATAGGAAAATTATACGACGAGTTTCTTCTTGAAAAGCGTCAAGGCAAGCCAAATTTATTAATAGAATCAAATCCTTAAAAGATTTTTGTATGGAAAATAATGATAAATCAAAATCAAACATGCAAAAGGTTGCGCTTACAGCTTTAGCTGGCACTAGCATAGAATGGTATGACTTTTTTCTATATGGCGCAGCTGCAGCATTAATATTTCCAACAGCTTTTTTTGGTGAAGCCACTCCTTCTACCGCTTTAATTTTGTCCTTACTAACTTTTGCAGCTGGTTTTATTGCCAGGCCAATTGGTGGGATTATCTTTGGTCATTATGGCGATAAAGTTGGCAGAAAAAAAACTTTAGTTATGGCGTTAATCTTAATGGGGGTTTCTTCTTCTTTAATTGGATTGCTACCAACATATGCAATGGTAGGTATCACTGCGCCAATATTACTTACCTCGTTGAGATTTGCTCAGGGGCTTGCAATTGGGGGTCAATGGGGAGGAGCAATGCTATTAGTTACTGAAAGTGCTCCATCTAATCAAAGGGGATACTATGGTGCCTTTGCTCAAGCAGGCGCTCCAGTAGGAGTAATTTTGGCTAATCTCGCATTTATAATTACAAGTGCACTTGTCTCTGAAGAATCTTTTTATGCTTGGGGATGGCGCATACCTTTTCTTGCTAGCGCAGTTTTAATTGGAATCAGCATGTATATTCAATTAAATTTAGAAGATACTGATGCTTTCCAGGAGCTACAAGCTTCTAAACAAGATGATGTAGATATTAAGGAAGTAGTTGAGAGATCACCAATACTTGAAGCAATAAAAAAATATCCAAATCGAATTGCTTTGGCCGCTGGTGCCTTCTTGTCAATTCAAGTGACGTTTTATATTTTAATAGCTTTTCTTCTTGCATACGGAGTTGCAAGCGCAGATATGTCAAGAGATGATATGTTAGCTGCAGTCTTGATTGCATCAGCAATTATGGTTCCATTGCAATTTATATTTTCTTCTTACTCAGACAGACACGGAAGAAAGGGTATATTTATGGCTGGAGCAATTCTTACAGGTTTGTGGTCTTTTGCGATTTTCCCATTGGTCGACACTGGAAATTTTTGGCTGATCGTCCTCGCCATAACAATTGGCTTAATATTTGTAGCTATGATGTATGGTCCCCAAGCTGCGTTCTTTACAGAACTCTTTACAACAGAGGTGAGATATTCAGGAGCAACTTTAGGTTATCAGTTTGGAGCAATTTTAGGGGGAGCATTTGCACCTACAATCGCAGCTTTCTTATGGAATAACTATGGAATAGTTTGGGTGTCTGTATATATATCGTTTGCCTCATTGCTAACATTATTTTCCGTGATGGCTTTAACAGAGACTTTTCAAACCAATCTAAATGAAAAATAATTCATTGGGATGCATTAAGCTCAAAGACTAGCAATTAATCACTCATGGCTGCCCATGAAAAGAAGTCACTATTATTAAAATCTTTGCCCTTAAGCTGAATATTAATATTCATTAATTTCCCATCAAAGGTCATTGAGTTATTAAGATCTACTAGATCCATTTTTGTTGAGCTAGCAATGTATTTTTTGACTTCCTCTTGGGTATCGAATAAGTAATTGCCTTGCTGCCAATCATAAACGTAGCCACCAGACTCAACATAAATATTTTCTGGTTTTTGATTCATCTCATCTAAAATTGCTTTCTTAGTACCTTCTATAGTTTTCTCACTAATTTTTTCAAGAGCAATAGCAAACCCATATTGAAAATTAATAATTTTTTCTTTAAGACTTTGAAGATCAGTATTGTCACTAATGATCACCATTGATATTGCTGGATATTCTCTGATTCTGCTTTCATAGCTACTCACTACATATCCTACTTGCTGGTCTGTACGCAAGCTATTAAAAAAAGTAGGAGCTAGCAACTTATTTAAAATTCTAAATTGACTAAATATTTCTAATGATTTTTCAGGATAAATGCTGATATCAACAATTCCAATTCCATCTCTAGGAATGCTAACTTTTTTCATTCTAGAAGTTCCAGTCTTAACATTAAAATTATCATCAAGATGCCATGGATCAATTGTAGAAGTTCCACCGAGTATTTTCCTTGAATCTGAAGCAAATAATCTAAATTCCTCAGGTGAAAAAAGACCATGTCCATAAATATCAAGAAAGATAGACTGATTCATTTTTTCTTTAAAAGCTTCAACATCTTCAAGCTTAAACTTTTGCAAAGCATTTAGAATTTGATTCTTTGAATATATATTTGGAGGCCGCTTAATTGCATTATCTGTATACCAGTCTAATTGATCAGAGATATCTTGCTCATCAAAGCCCTCGTAATAATCTAACAGAATTTTAGCTGCATTTTTAAATGTCCTTTCATCTGCAGTAAAATCAGAATATTTTTGAATTAGTTGTTTTGCATATTGAATTTGTTTACTGCTTCTTCCATAAAATCTAAATATCATATTGCCTTGATCATCTGGTGATGGATCCAAAGCTATGCCTCGTTTATAGGCCCTTTGATAAAATCTTCTATTTTTTTGAATAAACATCACAGTGAATAAACCAGATGCAATATAGTTTTCAAGATTAGTAATTGGTAATTCAGAAATTAGACCAATTTGTAGGGTGCTTTCTTTACCACTAAAGTTTTGAGTATGAGACAAATAAGCTTGTACGCCATCTGCTGAATATACTTTTTGAGGAGTTTTATAACCAGCAAGCATTTCAACAGAAGCACTTTCATCATCTTCAATTAACTCAGCAACAGGAATAGCAAGAGCATATTCAGATTTCTCCCAATTTATAAAATCTGATTCTTTAATTTCTTCAACTCTATATCCTCCGTCTGCAAATTGTAGCTGCCTATTGATTTCTTCATCTGGACCGACATGATAGATTCTTACTCTCTCTGGCGTCATTTGGCTTAAAACATTAAGAATGAGTTCTGCATCAAAATTTTCAGTAACATACTCACTTTCAATCAAATGAACCGGCTCTAATTCAAAAATACGACTAGTTAAACTTAATGCTGCTTGTAATGGAGGTAAGCTCGTATAATTTTCAAATGCTATTTCATTTGTTGCTTTCAGCTCATCGAAATGATCAAGCGTTACTCCGTTTTCGCTCATGATATTTAAGTAATCGAAGACAAGAGAAATAATGTCATTTTTATTATTTTCACCAAACTCTGTTAGGTTCATATCAATAAACATGGAGCCGTCAAAACCCCAGATATTTGGGAGGAAGGATGCTTGACCTCCCTGAATATAACCTTCATCTTCCAAAGTCCCCATTAAAGAACTTTTTTCCTGAGAATTTAAAATTTTTGCTAAGTATTGATTGGGTTTCTTCTTCCAATCACCTAAATTATTTTTTATTGGAAACTCAATTGCTAAAGCAGATGATTTCTCCTTACTTTTTATATATATATTTTTTTTAAGATTGGCAGGAACATATGCTGGGACATCAATTGACGGCCTATCAATTTTTTTATTTTTGATGCCAGCAAAATATTTTTTTGCAAGGCGTTTAAGTTTCTGTGGAGATTCATTTCCGACAAGAACTAATTTCATAATATTTGAGGAATAGTATCGATCATAAAATCTTTTTAGCTCTTTTAATAAGGTTTCTTTTTTTGCAGATAATGTTTCTTTGTTTCCAACGCCTAAAAGAATACGAGGATGATTCGGATTGCCCGTCATTGCAGCTGATCTTGATCTTATGAAAGGTTCAGACTGTCTACTTAATAGCCACTCAGAGTTAACAGCATTGATTTCTTTTTCAACCATATCTGCATTAAACAATGGAGCCTTAATGGCTGAACTTAGCCTATCTAGCGCATCAGGAAATTTATCGCTATTTATAGAAAAAAGATAAGTTGTTTGCTCAGCAGCTGTATAAGCATTTGTTTGCCCACCGTTCTCACTAATAAATTGCATATACTCATTAGGTGATTGATATTTTTCAGATCCCATAAAGATCATATGTTCAAGAAAATGAGCTATACCTTGAGCATTTTGAGGATCTTGAAATTGGCCAACCCCTACGCTGATGGTTGCAGCAGAAGTTGCAAGATTTGGATCACTCACAGTAATGACCTCTATGCCATTTTTTAGAGTAAAAGTTTCATATTCTCTAGGATCCACAGGACTCTTATTAACAGTTCCAGCCTGAGCTATAAAGGGTAGGAGAATACAAAAAATGCTAAGTCTTTTAAATGTATTTTGCATGTTTATTTTTAATTATTTAAATAGTTAATTCTAATTCTTCATGAGAGCATCAAAGAACACAAGTTATTAGTAAAGTTTCTTTTTATTTTTCAATCTATAAAACATAATTTTTTAAAGGAATGTAAAGCCATATACCTAGTATATGATTTTATAAATTGCAAAGGATTCATCAATCTACCTGATATCAATACAATCAAAGCTTTATTGTGAAAAGATTAAAGCATATTTAGGGTATTAACATTACTCTTAGTCATAGCTTTAACTGCAACTTATCCTGCAATTTGTAGTAGATTTTTTTTTCTAAAGACCATAAGATATTTGCATCTGCAAAGGGGTGGTCATTTGGCCTGAGATCTTCACCGAAACCCTTTGAACCTGATCCATACAATAATGGCGGAGGAATTGCATGAATACCATTAAAAACAGTACGTTTGTTTTTTTACTTACAACACTAGTCTATTTTTTTAGCACAGAAGTCTTTTCAGATCCTATTGAAGAAATAGTTGTGAAGGGCAGTTGGAGGCAAACATCTACTGCGCAAGAAGACTCCAGCGTTATATTTCTATCCGCAGAGGTAATCAAAGCTCAGTCAATGAAGCACTTTGAGCAACTATCTTTTTTAGTTCCAAATTTAAACTTTGCAGCAAGTGACTCTAGAGCGCGTTACTTCCAAATTAGGGGTATTGGAGAGAGATCTGGTTATCAGGGTACTCCCAATTCTTCAGTAGGATTTTTAATAGATGACATTGATTATTCTGGGCAAGGAGGCATTGCAACAACATTTGATGTAGATCAAATTGAAATTTACAGAGGTCCACAAGGATCGCGAATAGGTGCCAACGCACTGGCTGGATTAATTTACATTCAAACAAAAGATCCCACCGATGCTTTTGAGGGTACCAGTGAAGTTACCATAGGATCTTATGGAGCAAAGAGTGCTGGTATTGCATTTGGAGGACCTGTTGATCAAAACCCAGATATCACTTATCGCATTGCACTAAGAAAGGATAAGGCAAATGGTTTTCGTAAAAATTTATACTTAAAAAGATCTGATACCTCTCGAAAAGACGAAGGCACTAGTCGCATAAAAGTTAACTGGCAGATAACAGATAATACAAAGATAAAATTTTTAGTTTCTCAGGTTGACTTGGATGACCCTGCAGATATTTGGACGATAGATGGAAGTTTAAATACTCTATCAGATAGGCCTGGCATGGATTCACAAAAAACCAACTCATATGGCATAAAAGTTTTTCATTCATTTGATGGCTTTGAATTTCAAAGTTTCACCAGCTCTACAGATACGGATGTGGTCTTTAGCTACGATGCTGATTGGGGCAATACTGATTCACATTTTCCTTATGTGTATGATTATTTTTCTGAAACTCTTAGAGACAGAAGGTCCTTTAACCAAGAATTTCGTATAGTATCTGATCCAGCAGACTTTCTACAAGATAGTTTTATTGAATGGGTTGTTGGAGCTAATTATTTAGAGCTTAAGGAATCAAACTTTAAAAAAGATGACGGATTATATGGTGATCCCACGGATCCCTTTGGACCATATGCAAGTGCTTCTTCCTCGTTTAGTCAATATAAATCGTCAAACATTTCTGTATTTGGAAACCTAGATTATTTGCTTTCTGCTTCATTAAAATTTTCCATAGGATTGCGTGTGGAGGACTGGGAAGCTAATTACTCAGACTCCCTAAAAGAATCATTTAACCCTTCAGACATGATGTCTGGAGGAAAAATCTCATTAATTAAAAATATGACCAATGATACTAATATGTATGCAAGTCTAGCAAAGGGCTATAAGCAAGGTGGGTTTAACCTTGGGCTTGGACTTGATGCCAATTTAACAAATAAAAATCTTGCATATGATCCTGAATTTCTAACCAATTATGAACTTGGAATAAATACAAAACTATTAGGTTCCAAAGTAACTTTTAATGGGGTGCTATTTTATTCTGATAGAGAAGATCAGCAGGTACTCATATCTACTCAAACTGATCCCGGCGATCCCAATACTTTTTCTTCTCTCACCCAAAATGCAGCAGAGGGGGTTAATCAGGGTTTAGAAATAAATATGGATATGGATATTAATGAGTCTCTATCAGCATTTTTTAATTTAGGAATATTAAACACTAAAATTAAGAATTGGGAATCTAGACAAGATCTTGAAGGTCGTGCCCAAGCTCATGCTCCTGAAAGAAGTTATGCATTAGGATTTAATTGGACTCCAACCTCACACACATACCTAGCAATTGATTTTACTGGGAAAAGCAATTTTTATTACAGTGATTCTCATAATAATAAATCTAAGTCTTATGTGCTTACTAATCTAAACTTGGGGTATGTAAAAAATAATTGGAATTATGAATTATGGGCAAGAAATATTTTTGATGAATACTATTCTGTACGAGGTTTTTACTTCGGCAATGAAGCTCCTAACTTTATCGATACATTGTATGAAAGGCATGGTGATCCGCGGCACATAGGACTAACTATTAGATATGATTTCTAATTTTATCGTTCAAAATTGGTTAGAGACCACAGCTGTTATTTTTGCAATTTTATATCTGGTATTGGCGGTTAAGCAAAATATCTTGTGCTGGACAGCAGGTATTATTAGTTCCATTTTATATTTTTTTATCATGCAAACAGCTGGGTTATACATGGAGGCCTACTTACAAGTTTTTTATGTAGCAATGGGAATATATGGTTGGTCGCAGTGGAGGGTGAGAGATGCAAGTCAATCTAGTTTCGTTGTTAATACTTGGAGTAAATATGAGCACTTGAGTGCTATATCAATAATCTTAGTCCTCTCTCTTTTATCTGGCTTCTTATTAGAAAGATTCACTGATGCAGCTTTACCTTTTTTGGATGCTTTGGTTACCTGGGGTGCAGTTGTTGCAACCTACATGGTCGCAAAGAAATTATTAGAAAACTGGATATATTGGTTTGTGATAGACGCAACTTCAATTTATTTATTTATTTCAAGAGACCTTTGGCTTACTGCGATATTGTTTATGATTTACATAATAATAATTTATTTTGGTTACCAATCCTGGAGCAAAATAAAAAATGAATTCAATGGCCCTATTCTCTGAAAAAATAAAATCTATTCCTGGTGAGTTTGCCCTTGATCAAAATCTTACCTCTGGAGCCATTGCTCAAGTATTTTTATGTACCTTCAATGCTGCTAAGGCAGTTATCCGAATTGATTGCCCAAGCGCATCGTTGCTATCAATTGACAGAGATAAGGAAGTTAAAATTTTAAATACCTTAAAAAATTTAAAGTTAGCACCCAAGGTTTTATATCAAGATGAATCAGCTGGAATATTAATTTGGAAATTTATTCCTGGAATAAAGCCATCGTTTAACACTAACAATAAAGATCATTGCTTGAAGTTACTCGGAAGAGAGCTTTCTTTGATTCATCGCACCTCTATTCCAGATGATTGTTCAGATATTTTTAGTAACTCTATGGAGTTATATGGAAACTTATTACAAGACACTGTGTATGAGCCTCTTTATAAAAAAGCATCGAGTCTATTTAAAGAGCTGTATTTTGATGAGACCCCTAAGGTTTTATCTCACAATGATTTAAATCAAGACAATTTACTCTGGAAAAACAAGTTTTATTTTTTGGATTGGGAGTATGCAAGCCTCAATCACCCATGTTTTGATCTAGCTTCCTTGGTCAACACCTATAAGCTTGTTCCTTCTCAGATTCACGATCTATCAATTGGCTATGGAGGGGACCAAGAACTCTTTGTAATGGATAGGTTGAAGGATTGGATAGAATTTATTCATTATCTTGATGTGATATGGAAAATTTCTGTGGATGTAATTTCAGAGCAATTGCCTAACGAGCCAGATTAATGAAAATTTTTTGGCATACTGTGTCAATGAAAAACATATATTTATATCTTGGATTATTTATTTTGGCAGTCTCTTGCAGCCAAGATTCAAATCTTGAAACTAATCTTCAGCAAAGTGAAATTTTTCTTTTGAGTAACTCCACTAAAGATGGAGTGATCTCAATAGAGGATGGCTTGCAGTACGTTGTTATCGAGTCAGGTGCTATCAATGCTTCTCCACCAGAGCTATCTGACACTATTACAGCTCACTTCCATGGAACCTTGATGGATGGAACAGTATTTTGGAGCTCAGTAGAGAGGGGAGAGCCTCTAACTATTCAGCTCTCTCAATTAATACCAGGGTGTCAAAAAGTTATTTCTAAAATGAGGACTGGAGATTTGTGGCGCGTTTTTATTCATCCAAGTTTGGCATATGGAGAGGAGGGAAGGCCAACCATCACACATAACTCAACATTATCATATGAAATCGAAGTAATAAATGTGGATGCATAGAACTTTATTTTCTATAATATCTAGATAATGCAGAAATTGGGGAGTTTTGTGACGTCACATATTCAGTATTGGGGAAAAGCTTGGTTTGGCTTAATTTTTTTAGGAAGTATTTTTAATGAACTTTCAAACCACTCAACATATTTAGTATCGATCTCTTATATAAGTCTTTGGTCATATGCTGCTGGAGCAGCAATTGGCCTTATAGCTATTTACAGAGGCAAGTGGTTATGAATATTGATCAAGGCATTTCTTCAGAATTCTCGTTTGCGAATGAAAAAGCAATCGCAAAAAGTTTCTCGCAACGATTTCAATGGGAAATGATTTTAATTGGGCTGGGGCAAGCCGCCATTTGGCTTTCGTTATGGCCTCTAGTTTTACTTGGCTATATTCCTTTATGGGCAGGCTTTTTTATTGCCAGCATATGTGCATGTTTTGCATACCTTCCGTCTCACGAAGCTCAGCATGGCAATTTTTCTAGGGGTAATGTCAAGATGAGATGGCTTGATTCTTTAGTAGGGCACATAACGCTTGTAACACTTCTGTCTCCTTATGAGATTTTACGAGTTACGCATATGAAGCATCATGCCTACACTAATAATCCTGAAAAAGATCCTGACTACTTGAATGCGCACTCTGGATCACTTTTGCGGGTTATTAAAAGATCAGTCGATGGATCATCTACAGCAGATTATGGAAAATATCTTGATGTTTTTGAGGACGATAAAGCTTTTGTGAATTCTTTTCAAAAAGCCATGCCAGTGGCTTTGCTATATAGAGCATGTTTATTGAGCTTGGTCGTTATTTTTCCATTGGAGACGCTCTTGTTATGGTGGCTGCCGGCTAAGATTGGGACTGTATACGTCGTGGTATTTTTCTCATATTATCCTCATATTGGGACCTCGACAGGACGATACAAAGATACCCGTTTTTGGTCTCATTGGATGCCAAGGTATATTAACCACTCTATGCAATTACATTTTGTGCATCATTTGCATCCCAGTATTGGTCATTTCGATGAACCTAAGGCAATAGAGACTTTGAAACCATTCTTGGTGGCTAGAGGAGTCCCAGGTGCGGACGAAATTCCCGATACAATTACTTACAATCCTTTAATTAAATTTCCATAGATTTATTGTGCAGAATTCTCCGAGCCAGTCCTACTGGAAATCAAACATCAGAATTCTCATTGCTTTGCTGACCGTTTGGTTTGTGGCTTCTTTTGGTTTTGGGATTCTTTGGTCAGATGCTCTTGATGAGATAAAAATTGGTGGTTTTAAACTTGGATTTTGGTTTGCGCAACAAGGCAGTATCTATGTTTTTGTTTTATTAATTTTTGTCTATGTATTTTTAATGAATAGGTTAGATAAGAAGTACCGCAAAGATATGTCAGCGAAGTCGGAAGAGCAGTGAGCACTCAAGAACTTACATACATTTTTGTTGGACTTTCATTTGCTTTATACATAGGCATTGCCATCTGGTCTAGAGCAAAATCCACAAGTGATTTTTATGTTGCAGGTAAAGGTGTTCATCCTGTAGCAAATGGCATGGCAACAGCGGCAGATTGGATGTCTGCAGCCTCATTCATATCCATGGCAGGCCTCATAGCTTTTATGGGCAAGGATGGATCGGTCTATTTGATGGGCTGGACAGGCGGATATGTTTTATTGGCATTGCTATTAGCCCCATACCTTAGAAAATTTGGTCAGTTCACAGTGCCCGATTTTATAGGCACTCGTTATTACTCAAAAGCAGCAAGATTGGTAGCTGTTATCTGCTTAATTTTCGTTTCTTTTACCTATGTTGCAGGACAGATGCGGGGAGTGGGAATTGTTTTTTCAAGATTCTTAGAGGTGGATATCAATTTAGGAGTAATTATTGGCATGGCTATTGTTTTCTTTTATGCAGTTTTGGGTGGCATGAAAGGAATTACGTATACTCAGGTTGCACAATATTGTGTATTAATTTTTGCCTATCTTGGTCCTGCTATCTGTATTTCTATTTTAATAACTGGCAATCCTGTTCCTCAACTGGGTTTTGGGGATACGCTTATTGATAGCTCAACTTATTTGTTAGATAAATTAGATAAAGTGACAACTGAGTTAGGGTTCTTGGCTTATACAGAAAACTCAAAAAGTACAATTGATATATTTTGTATCACTGCTGCATTAATGTTTGGAACAGCTGGATTGCCTCACGTCATAGTAAGATTTTTCACCGTGCCGTCAGTTCGTGATGCAAGAAAATCTGCAGGGTATGCTCTTATCTTTATTGCATTACTTTATACAACTGCTCCTGCAGTAGGAGCTTTTGCAAGAGTAAACTTTGTAGATTCTATTCAAGATCAAGAATATTCCTCATCTCCAGCTTGGTTTAAAAATTGGGAGGGCATAGGGCTCATTGCCTGGAATGATAAAAATTCAGATGGCATCATTCATTACTCTGCTGGAAATGCATTTAAAGATATTAGACCTCAATTCATTGATGAAGAAGGAGAGTTTGGACAAAGACTCACGAGTAATCCTCTTAATGGCACAAATAAAAATGAGATATATATAGATAAAGATATTATGGTTTTAGCGAACCCTGAAATTGCTAAGTTACCAGGATGGGTTATCGCCCTAGTTGCAGCAGGCGGACTTGCTGCCGCACTTTCAACAGCAGCGGGATTGCTTTTGGTGATATCCTCCTCAATATCCCATGATCTTTTAAAAAAGACAATAAGACCGAATATTACAGAAAAACAAGAATTATTTTATGCAAGATGTGCAGCTGCTGTTGCAATAATAATTGCAGGACTTTTTGGAATATACCCACCTGGGTTTGTTGCGCAAGTGGTTGCATTTGCATTTGGATTAGCTGCAGCAACAATTTTCCCTGCATTATTTTTAGGAATCTTCTTAAAATCCATTAATAAAGAAGGAGCTATCTCTGGAATGTTGGTAGGACTAATCTTCACTTTTTCTTACATTGCATACTTTAAGTTTATAAATCCTTCTATGAATCAAGAAGAAAATTGGTTTTTTGCTATTTCCCCTGAGGGCATAGGATTTTTAGGGATGCTGCTTAATTTTTTTACTGCGATATTTATTAGTAGATTCTATCTACCTCCACCAGTTGAAGTAAGGGAGATGATTGAAACTATTAGACAGCCATAATTAAAAGATCTATCAAGATCAGCTAGTTTTTTAATTTAGCTTCAAGCTCACTCACTCTTTTTTCAAGAGCATCTAAATCAGATTTTTTTACAAATCCAGATTCTTTCATAAATTTTTCTAAAGCAGGTTTCAGCATCTTTTCCATGCCTTTAATATCACCAGCCATTTTTAATGGGTTAAACATACAATTCTCCTTATATATTTCTATATAGGTATTTTCTCAATTTTTCCAATTCTTTTACATCATATACAATAAATAAAAACGGAGTTTATATGAGTATTTCAAATTATTTAGATAGTGTTGCCAAACCAT
>ERZ802830.3353-NODE-3353-length-13711-cov-5.77687_pt1 | contig 13711 bp, 15 predicted proteins | sample MGYA00345654_ERZ802830 | MGnify/ENA primary metagenome ERZ802830 (study PRJEB30503, sample SAMEA104212375) | marine metagenome | biome: Westerlies Biome; feature: [SRF] surface water layer (ENVO:00010504) within the epipelagic zone...; material: water... | reverse complement strand
ATATTTTATTCTGAGATCCTAGGTCTTTATGAACTTAGCTCAAAACAAGAAAAATATGATGAAATACTTGATCTGTTATTAGAGTTAAGAGAGAAGGAAAGGTTAAATAAAAATTATAAAACCTCTGATTATATAAGAAATAGATTAAATGAGTTGGGAATAAATGTTAATGATCAATAATGAGAAAAATAATTATATCACCTTTTGTATTATTAATTAAAATATATCAAATTATCATTTCACCTGCAATTGGAAGTAATTGTAGATTTAATCCTACTTGCTCCAATTATGCAATTGAAAGCTTAAAAAAACATGGACTTGTAATTGGTTTATATTATTCAATAACAAGAATTTCAAAATGTCATCCATGGGGAAAAACTGGGAATGATCCTGTTCCTTAACAATATTTAATGTATATAAAAAAAAATTAAAATGAATGATTTTATTTTTGAACATCAGATCAATGAAAAATTTATAAGCATAGGGCCAATTACAATTTACTGGTATAGCTTAATGTTTTTATTAGCTTTTTGGTTTGGATATATGATTTTAAAAAAAATTTATGTAAAGGAGGAAAAAGACGTTCAATTATTAGATCCATTTTTAGTTCATATGGTATTAGGAACAATTATTGGAGCAAGACTTGGTGAAGTTTTTTTTTATAATTGGGAATACTTTCAAAACAATCTATTAGAAATATTTCTTCCTTTTAAAATTAACGGTCTTGATTGGAAATTCGTTGGTTTTAGAGGTCTCTCGAGTCATGGAGCTACAATTGGGATAATAACCTCTATTGTTTTATATAAAATAAAGTATAAATATGACTCTGTACTATGGATTTTTGATAGATTGGTTATAGCAGTTGCTTTAGGTGGAACACTAGTTAGAATAGGTAACTTTTTTAATTCTGAAATTGTTGGTGTATTTACAAAATCAAACTATGGAGTTACTTTTCTTAATAGAGGAGAAATTCTTCCAAGACATCCAGCACAGCTTTATGAAGCATTTGGATATATCATTCTTTTTGTTGTCTTACTTCTTTTATATAACAAAACAAAACTTAAAGACTATAAAGGTTTTCTTTTTGGATTCTTCCTAATGTTTTTATTTGTTGTTAGATTTATTGTTGAGTACGTTAAAGAAAGTCAAGGTGGTTTAGAGGATCAATTAGGTATATTTTCTACAGGTCAATGGCTCAGCATTCCTTTTATATTAATAGGAATTGGTTTAATGATTAAAAGTCGTTTTATTAATGAAAAAAAATAGATTGAGTTCTGGATTTAAAAAACTTTTAATTACTCTATTTCTAATGTTTACTGGACCAGTCATTTTATACCAAGCGTTCAGTAATGTAGGTCACCAATGGTATTATATTGTATTAATTTTAGGATTAATTTTATGTATTCTATCACTAATTACATTTTTTTCTGGTATAAAGTCTATTATAAACCATATTTTTGACAAAGATTTATAATAAAATGCTAAAAGTTACTTTTCCAGATGGCGCTCAGAAAGAATATGATAAAGGTATTACTCCTTTAGAAATAGCTCAAAGCATAAGCCATTCACTTGCTAAAAGACTTTTAAGTGCATCTTTTAATAATAAACAAATTGAATCATCTACCAAAATACTTGAAAATGGAAACATAGAGTTTTATTTTTGGGATGACGTAAAAGGCAAACATGCTTTTTGGCACTCTTCAGCTCATCTTTTTGCTCAAATTATTCTTGAACTATATCCAAAGTCTAAATTAACTATAGGACCTCCAATTGATAATGGTTTTTATTATGATGTCGACTTAGGTGATAAAATAATTTCAGAAAATGATTTTGAAAAAATTGAAAAAATGATGATTGATGAAGCTAGAAAAGATCATAAATTTATTTTAAGAGAATCATCAAAAAAAGATGCATTAGATTTTTATAAAAAAAATGGAAATCAGTATAAAACAGAATTAATAAATGATTTAAATGACGAAAAAATTACATTTTGTGATCATGCCAACTTTTCAGATTTATGCAAGGGAGGACATATTCCTTCAACCGGACATATCAAAGCGGTTAAACTTTTAAATGTTGCAGGTGCATACTGGAGAGGTGATGAAAAAAATAAACAATTAACAAGAGTTTATGGCATTTCATTTCCTAAACAAAAACTTCTTTCAGAATATCTTGAATTAATTCAAGAAGCAAAAAAAAGAGACCATAGGGTCCTTGGAAAAAAACTTAAACTTTTTACATTTTCAAATCAAGTTGGACTTGGACTTCCTCTATGGCTTCCTAAAGGGGCTGAATTAAGAGAGAGATTAGAAAATTTTTTGAAAAAAGCGCAAAAAAAAGCTGGTTATGAAATGGTAGTTAGTCCTCATATTGGTAATAAAAAACTTTATGAAACATCAGGACATTTCCAGAAATATGGTGAAAGCAGTTTTATGCCGATAAAATCTCCAAGTTCAGATGAAGAGTTTTTGTTAAAACCAATGAATTGTCCTCATCATTGTGAAATATATAAATCAGAGCAATGGAGCTATCGTGATTTACCGAAAAGGTATGCTGAATTTGGAACAGTTTATAGATATGAGCAAAGTGGTGAACTGCATGGCTTAACAAGAGTTAGGAGCTTTACTCAAGACGATGCACATATTTTTTGTTCTCAAGATCAGCTAGTTGATGAATTTGAAAAAGTTATTGATTTAGTTTTATATGTCTTTAACACCCTAGGATTTGATGATTATGAAGTACAAATATCATTAAAAGACAAGAAAGATAATGACAAGTACATTGGAACTGAGGAAATGTGGAATCGTGCAGAAAATGCAATTATTAAAGCAACAACATCAAAGAAATTAAAATACACAATTGAATATGGAGAAGCAGCATTTTATGGACCAAAACTCGATTTCATGGTTAAAGATGCACTTAACAGAAAGTGGCAATTAGGAACAATACAGGTTGATTATAATTTACCAGAAAGATTCGATTTAACTTTTAAAAACAGTCAGAATAAAGATGAAAGGCCAGTCATGATTCACAGAGCTCCTTTTGGTAGCCTAGAAAGATTTATAGCTATTTTAATTGAACATACTGCTGGTATTTTCCCTCTATGGTTAACCTCAAATCAAATAAAATTAATTAGTGTTGGAGAAAAACATGAAAAATTTGCTGAAAAAGTTTTAAATGATCTTGAAAAAGCTGAAATTCGCGCAAGTTTGGATTCAAGAAATGAAACTGTGGGTAAAAAAATTCGAGAAAGTGAACAAAATAAAGTTCCCTTTATGGGAATTATAGGTGATAAGGAGATAAATAATAACAGTGTCTCTGTAAGAGGAAATGGTGGTGAAGAAATGGGAGAAATGAATATCGATGAATTGATTAACTTTATAAAAAAAGAAGAAGAAAATTCTTTAATAAATTAACTTAAATTTAAAACTATAGCAGCTTTAAGAAGAAAAAGAGGACGAAGAATAGGCAGGGTAATTAAAAAAAACCCTCATAATATCAATGAGTTTATTAGAGCTCAAGAAGTTAGACTTGTTGGTGATAATGTTGAAATTGGTATTTATCCTCTTGAAAAAGCTCTGTCAATTGCAAAAGAATTAGAGACTGACTTAGTTGAAATATCTCCAAAAGCAAATCCTCCAGTTTGTAAAGCTCTTGATTATAAAAAGTTTCTATATGATCAAAAGAAAAGAGAAAAATATCTTAAAGCAAAAACACAAAAAGTTATTGTTAAAGAAATAAGATTTGGTCCACAGACAGATATTCATGATTATGAGTTTAAAAAGAAACATGCAATTAAGTTTTTAGAAGAAGGAGCAAAATTAAAAGCATTTGTTTTTTTTAAGGGAAGATCAATTATTTTTAAAGAACAAGGACAGATACTACTTTTAAAATTAGCACAAGAATTAGAAGAATATGGAAAAGTTGAGCAATTACCTGTGCTAGAAGGAAAAAAAATGATTATGTTTGTGAGCCCAAAAAAAGCTAAAAAGAAATAAAATGAGTAAACAAAAAACTAAATCTAGTGCAAAAAAGAGATTTAAAGTTACTGGAACTGGAAAAATTAAAAGGAAACATGCTTTTAAAAACCATATTTTAACTAAAAAATCTAAGAAAAGAAAGTTAAAATTAACTCATTCAACTCTTGTTAGCGATAGTGATTTGGGAAGTATTAAGAAACAATTAAGATTAAAATAATTTGTATAACAGGTAAAGGGTAATATTTAAGTTCTTTAAGACACCCAAACCAAAAATATAATTAAAATGCCAAGATCAGCAAACTCAGTAGCCTCAAGAAAAAGAAGAAAAAAGATTCTTAAAAAAGCTAAAGGTTATTTCGGAAGAAGAAAAAATGTTTACACCGTTGCTAAAAATGCAGTGGAAAAAGGTTTAACATATGCATACAGAGATAGAAAAACCAAAAAAAGGGTTTTCAGATCTCTTTGGATTACAAGAATTAATGCTGCTGCTAGACAACATGGATTATCCTACTCTGAATTAATAAATAAATTAAAGATTAAGGGTATTGAAATTAATAGAAAGGTTTTAGCAGACATTGCAATGAATGATTCCGAAAGATTTTCTCAAATTATTCAGAGTATTAAAGATTAAAAAGGGTCCTCATCCTCTTCTTTAGATCTGTAACTTCCACTTTCAAAAGCCTGATCTGGATTAACTTTTTGATCTTGATTTAGTTTTGATTCATATTCAAATGGATTATCATAACTGCTTAAGTTCTCAAACTTACCAAGTGAGCTTATAAACTTTAATTTAATTGAATTTAAACCTCCATTTCTATGTTTTGCAACTATAAATTCTGCTTGACCTAACGCTGAAGAATGATCTTCATCATCCCACTCATCCATTTTATAGTACTCTGGTCTATAGAGAAAAGATACAATGTCAGCATCTTGTTCAATTGCACCTGATTCTCTAAGGTCTGAAAGAATAGGTCTTTTAACACCACCACGGAGTTCAACAGCTCTAGATAGCTGAGATAAAGCAATTATTGGTATATCTAATTCTTTTGCTAATGCCTTTAAATTTCTTGATATGGTTGAAATTTCTTGTTCTCTATTTCCTGTTTTTTGAGTTGAACCAATTGTCATAAGCTGTAAATAATCTAAAACAATTAATTTAATTCCATATTGAGATGACAATCTTCTAGCTTTTGCTCTCAATTCAAAAATAGATAATGAGGGAGTGTCATCAATATATAATGGTGCATTTTCTAAATTAGCTACTTTTACGTTAAGTTGTTCCCATTCAAATTTTTCTAATTTACCAGTTCTAAGTTTTTCAGAATTTAATCCCGTTTCTGAGGAAATTAATCTAGTTATTAACTGAATTGATGACATTTCTAATGAAAAAAATGCAACAGGAATATTATTTTCTACAGACATATTTCTAGCCATAGATAATGTAAAAGCTGTTTTTCCCATCCCTGGTCTAGCTGCAATAATAATTAAATCACTTGGCTGCCATCCTGAGGTTAATTTATCAATCTCAAAAAATCCTGAAGGTATACCACTTAATCCTTCTTTTTTAGAAATTTCTTCTATTTTTTGTTTTGCTTGTATTACCAAATCTTCTGCTGTTTGGGTGTTTTTTTTGAGATTTCCCTGAGAAATATCATATATTTTAGATTCAGCATCATCTAACAAGTCAAAAACATCAGATGTTTCATCATAAGAGTTTTCAATAATTTCATTTGAAATTTGAATAAGTCTTCTTTGAATATATTTTTGTAAGATTATCCTAGAGTGAAATTCAATATGAGCAGATGATGAAACTTTTTGTGTTAATTCAACTAAATAATAATCTCCTCCAATTAAATTTAACTTTGCCTCTTTTTTTAATTGGTGAGATACAGTTTTAATATCAATTGGTTCTTGTTTATCAAATAAATTAATTATTGAATTGAAAATAAGCTTATGACTTTCTTTATAAAAAGCATCTGGTTGTAAAATATCTATAACTTCATCAACTCCTTTTTTATCAATCATCATTGCTCCTAGTACTACCTCTTCTAAATCAACTGCTTGAGGAGGAATTTTTCCTTTTTGCATTGAAAAAACTGAGGAACTAGACAAACTTGATGAAGATTTTAGATTTTCTACTCTTTTCATTCATCTAACTTATAAAAATGAATAGGTTTTATATGATTTAATAATAAAATTAAACAAACAGATATATGTTAATAAGTAGGTCTTAATTGTTAATAGTAGATTATAATTCTTTATATACTCCCATTTCAGTAAATCTGTGAAGTCTATTCTCGAGGAGATCTTTAGTTTTTTTCTTTTTAAGATCATTGAATGAATTAATAATTTCTTTTTTTACAGTATTAAAAACTTTTTCTCTATTTTGATGAGCACCACCTAATGGTTCTTTAATAATTTTATCAATTAATTTATTTTCTTTCATATCACTAGGGGTAAGTTTTAAAACATTTGCAGCTTCTTCTTTGAAATCCCAACTTCTCCATAATATCGAGGAACAGGATTCAGGTGAAATTACCGAGTACCATGTATTTTCAAGCATCATTATTTTATCACCTATTCCAATGCCTAAAGCTCCACCTGAGGCTCCCTCTCCTATTACAATTACAATAATTTGAGTCTTAAGATTAAACATTTCATATAAATTTCTAGCGATAGCTTCTGCTTGTCCTTTTTCTTCAGCTTCAATTCCAGGATATGCACCAGGTGTATCAACCATGGTAACAATTGGAATATTGAATTTTTCAGCTAATTTCATTAATCTTAAAGCTTTTCTGTATCCTTCTGGATTTGCCATTCCAAAGTTTCTATACTGTCTTGTTTTGATATTATAACCTTTTTGCTGCCCAATAAACATAAAGGTTTGATCATCAACTTTACCCAAACCACCAATCATAGCCTTATCATCACCAATATTTCTATCACCATGCAGTTCTATAAAACTATTATTTGTCAAAGCATTAATATAGTCTAATGTATAAGGTCTAGAGGGATGTCTTGATAATTGAACTCTTTGCCAAGGAGATATATTTAAATATATCTTCTTCTTCATTAATTCAATTTTTTCTTTAAGTTTTTTTGAAGTGTCTCTTACATCAACCTTACTTTCATCACCAATAACATTACATTTATCAAGTTGATCTTTTAATTCTTTTAAAGGAAGTTCAAAGTCTAAATATTCCATAAATTCTAACCAAATATATATATTTAAAAAATAAAAAAATCTTATTTTTTTGCCATTCTCATGATTTGTAAAGTAACTATTAAAAACACAAAATTTGGTGCCCATGCACCAACAAATGCATTCAAGTCTGATTTAATAACAAGAACTGAAAAAAACTTATCAAAGAATATAAATATAAATGCAAGTGAAATACCAAAGGCTAAATTTATTCCAATTCCTCCTCTCTTTTTAAAAGAGGAAACAGATACTGCAAGTAAGGTTAAAATCAATACTGAGAAAGGAATGCTTAATCTTCTATTTCTTTCGAGTAAGTGATTGTTAAGTAATGGCGAACCACTTGCTTTTTCTTCATTTATGAATTTATTTAATTCAAAAAAACTTAAAACCTTTGCTTGATATTTTAATGATGAAAGATCCTCAATATTGAAATTAAAAAGGGTATCATATATTCTGCGAGATTCAATAATTTCAGATTCATTAACAAATGATCTTTTGAAAAAATCTGTTAATCTAAAAATACTATCCTCATCAACCCATCTAATATTTCTTGCAGAAATTTTTTCTATGAGTTTATTTTTATCAAAGAGTTCATGAGAAAAATTATAAGCTTGGTTTCTAGTAGGATTATAAGAGCTAACATATATATATTCATTATCAGCTATTTGTTTATATAAATTAGATAGATTTCTGTCTTTTTTATTTTTACTTAAATACTTGTATTGAAATTCATTAAAACTTTTGTTTTTTTCAGGAACAATAAACATTCCTGAAAAGGCAGATATTAATAAAATAATTGTTGCTGAGATTAAATATGGTTTTAAAAACCTGTTAAATGAAATACCAGAACTTAAAATAGCAGTTATTTCTGAATTGTTTGAAAGTTTTGATGTAAACCATATAACTGAAAGAAAAACAAAGATTGGAAATAAAAAGTATCCATAGTACCATACAAAATCAGAATAATATTCTAAAATCTCAACTAATGATAGCTCATGTTCTTTAAACTTATCAATTTTTTCAGAAATATCAACTAAAATGCCAATTGGAATAAATAATAAAAACATCATTAAAAATGTTAGTAAAAACTTCTTTATGATGTATTTGTCTAAGATTTTCATTACAATTTATTATTCAATTTACTAACCATTTGATTTTTCCAATCAAAAAATCTATCCTCTTTAATTGCTAGTTTTGATTCCTCAATAATCCAACTGTAAAATCCTAAGTTGTGTATAGTTGCAATTTCTTTTCCTAAATATTCATTAATATTGAATAAATGTCTAAGATAAGACTTTGAATACATCTTGTCTACAAATGTTGTTCCATCTGGATCAATTTGACTATTGTCAAATTTCCACTTTTTATTTTTAATATTTATTGTACCGTTCTTAGTAAATAACATGCCATTTCGAGCATTCCTGGTAGGCATTACACAATCAAACATATCAACTCCTAAAGAAATATTTTCAAGAATATTGGTTGGAGTTCCAACCCCCATTAAATATCTAGGCTTATCTTCTGGAAGAACAGAACATACTTCCTCACACATCTCATACATTAAATCATGTGGCTCACCTACGGACAAACCACCAATAGCATTTCCTTGTAACTCATAACTGGAAATGATTTCAGCAGATTGCCTTCTTAAATCTTTATAAACACTACCTTGAACTATAGGAAAAAAACATTGATCATAGTCATATCTTGGCTGAGTAGAATTAAATCTATCAATACATCTTTTTAGCCATTTATGTGTTAAATCCATCGATTTTCTAGCATAAGTTTTATCACACGGATATGGTGTACATTCATCAAAAGCCATTATAATATCTGCACCAATATTTCTTTGAGTATCAATTACACTTTCAGGTGAAAAGAAATGGTAAGAACCATCAATATGAGATTTAAACTTAACACCATCACTATTTATTTTTCGGTTTGCAGATAATGAATAAACTTGATATCCACCACTATCTGTCAATATATTATTTTCCCAACTCATGAATTTATGAATTCCTCCTGCTTTAACAATTGCTTCTTCACCTGGTCTTAAATAAAGATGGTATGTATTAGAAAGTAATACTTTCGGTGAAATACTTTCAATTAAATCTTTGTTATGAACACCCTTAATTGCAGCAGAGGTAGCAACAGGCATAAAAATAGGTGTTTCAAAATTACCATGATCTGTTTTAATTTCTCCAACTCTAGCGGAGGTTTTAATATCCTTTTTTTTTATCTTAAACATCATCTTCTATCAAATATAAATTATAAAAATTTTAGAAATTAATTTCTTGTTGATTAATTAAGATTAATAGTTAATAAGTTTAAATTTTATAAGTCTAAGACTTGATAATATATTATATTTTTATGGAGATGAGTAATTTATCTGAAATAGTAATTCAAGTTAGGAGAGATATTTTAAGAATGGTACATGAAGTTAATTCTGGACACCCAGGAGGTTCTTTAGGATGTGCTGAATTTATGGTAGTTCTATATTTTAAAATAATGAAAAGAAACAAAGAATTCAAAATGGATGGTGAAGGGGAAGATATTTTCTTTCTATCAAATGGACATATATCTCCTGTTTTTTACAGTGTTCTTAGTAGATCTGGTTATTTTCCTATAAAAGAAATGAATACTTTTAGAAAGATCAACTCTCGTTTGCAAGGGCATCCCACTACACATGAGGGTTTACCTGGTGTTCGAATTGCCAGTGGATCACTTGGACAAGGGTTTTCAGTTGCAATTGGAGCTGCTATTTCAAAAAAGCTAAATAATGATCCAAATATAATATATAGCCTCCATGGTGATGGAGAGTTGCAAGAAGGACAAAATTGGGAGGCAATTATGTATGCCTCGGCAAATAAAATTGATAATATCATATGTACGATTGACAATAACAATAAACAAATTGATGGTGATTTGAAGGATGTCTTAGATATGGGAAATTTGGAATCAAAATTTATTTCTTTTGGATGGTTAGTTATGAATATTGAAAATGGAAATGATATAAATGAAGTTGAAATTGGTTTAAATAACGCTAAAAAAATGTGCTTTAAGGGTAAACCAATTGTGCTGATTCTAAAAACAGAAATGGGCAATGGCGTTGATTTTATGATGGGAACACACAAATGGCATGGAGTTGCACCAAATGATGAACAACTTGAACTTGCTCTAAGTCAAAATCCTGAAACACTAAAAGATTATTAAATGAAAGAATTTATCAATCAAGGTAATAATGATACAAGATCTGGTTTTGGTGCTGGCCTTTTAGAACTTGGCAAGTCTAATCATAATATTGTTGCTTTATGTGCAGACTTAACCGGATCCTTAAAGATGAATGAATTCAAAAATGAATTTCCCGAAAGATTTTTTCAAATTGGTATTGCTGAAGCCAATATGATGGGTATTGCTGCTGGTATGACAATTGGTGGAAAAATACCTTTCACGGGAACTTTTGCTAATTTCTCAACTGGAAGAGTTTATGATCAAATACGACAGTCAATTGCTTATTCAAATAAAAACGTAAAAATATGTGCATCACATGCTGGTGTCACACTGGGAGAAGATGGAGCTACTCATCAAATTCTAGAGGATATTGGTTTAATGAAAATGCTGCCTGGAATGACTGTTATTAACACCTGTGATTATAACCAAACAAAAGCTGCAACAATAGCTATAGCTGAGTATAAAGGTCCAGTATATTTGAGATTTGGAAGACCAAAAGTTCCAAACTTCACTCCCATTAATCAAGATTTTAATATTGGTAAAGGTGTAAAATTAATCGAAGGTAGTGATGTTACAATTGTAGCAACTGGACATTTAGTTTGGGAAGCAATTGATTGTGCTAAAAAATTAAAAAGTGAAGGCATTTCTGCGGAATTAATTAATATACACACAATAAAGCCATTGGATAAAAATATTATATTAGATTCTGTCTCAAAAACTAACTGTATAGTTTCTGCTGAAGAACATAATGTTATTGGTGGATTAGGTGAATCAATTTCAAGTTTATTAGTAAAAAATAATTTATCTCCAATGGAGTTTGTAGGAGTTGAAGATTCATTTGGTGAATCTGGAACACCACAAGAACTTATGAAGAAATACCAGTTATCAAGTGAAAATATCTACTTAAAATGCAAGAAGGTTATATCAAGAAAGTAATAGATTTAATACTTGTTTTTGTTTTTGTTTTAAATTCAAATTTTCAGTTTTCACAAATTGAATTAGGTTTAAAAGGAGGCTTAAGTTTTAATTCAGTGTCAAATAAGACTTTCTTTTTTGAATCAGAGAACATGTCTCATAATTTATTTGAAAAAAGTAGTGGCACACATATAGGTTTATACACAAAAATAAAATTTCTTAATTCTTTTTTTATTCAACCTGAAGTTTATTACTCATCAATTAAAAAAAAATATGATTTAACATTTCCTCTTGATCACGAAATGTATGTTGTTGATGAATATAAACAAAATAGGATAATAGTACCTGTACTAATAGGTTTTGATTTGTTCAATAGAGTTAGTTTATTTGTAGGTCCAAATTTTAGTTTTAACAGTAATATATTCTTTGAAGACAATAATGAGAGTATAACACTTAATAGTTTATATCAAAAATCTAATATTAATTTACAATATGGTTTGTCTGTTAAGTTTAATAAGATTGTAATTGACTTTCGAATTGAAAGAGGGTTTAACGATAGGGAAATAAAAATTGTAGATACTATAATAAATGATGTAGATCAAATAATTGAATCTGATGGATTTTTAACTATGATGTCAATAGGATATAAATTTTAATCATTATCCAAATAGTCGGGAGTACCATCATTATCTGTGTCGTCTGGAACTCCATCCCCATCAACATCATATTCGTCTTTAGTTAAAATTTCGTCACCATCATCATCTGGATCTAAGAAGTTTGGAAATCCGTCACCATCAGTATCATCATTATTGAAATCATGATCACCATCTAGATCTTCAAGAATTGTTGGCACAGTATCATTGTCATGATCTGTTCTATTTAAAGTAAATAAATTGATTTGAAAAATTAGAGGTGAATAAGGTTGAATATTTCCAGCACCATTATTATAATAGCCTAATCCAGATGGAAAAATGGCAAAACCGATGCCAAAGTTTAAGAAATCAAAAGTTCCATCAGAATTAACAACTATTTCTCCTCTTTTAATTTTAGGGAGAAATTCCTGGAATCCTCTTACAACATTTCTAGCCTCTAACCACACAGGAGATTTACGTTGATCAAAAATCTTATTATCAAAAAGCAATCCTTTGTATGTAATGTATACAGAATCTGCAACAGTTGGATTATCACCTGAACCTTCTCTTAAAATCTCATAATATAATTTATGAATAACAATATTATCATCATCATCTTTGACCTCAATATCAATTGATTTAACTTGATCAAAAATTGGTGTTTTATTTATATTATCACCAGCTATGGTGTCAATTATAAGTTCAGGTGTTTGATTTATATCTATATTTTCAAAATCTGAGTAATTATAAAAATGGGTTTTCATAAATTCAACAATGGAATCATTTTCAGAAATGTATTGTTCGGCTAAGTCTCTTGGTGGTGTAGCTTCAACATCATCGGAATCGTCTTTTTTACAAGATGAAAAAAATAGTAGATTTGAACTTAAGAAAATAAGTAATAAAAAACTTTTTTTAGACATATTTTTCAAAATCAGCAGCAAGATACAATTTTCTTGATATTTTTGTAAGAGTTTTAGTAGTAAATACAAATATGAAAACTGAGGTATTAAACGAAAAACAAATATTAAGAATCTGTAATAGATTTGCATTTCAAATTATTGAAAACTTGTCTGAAAATGAAGATATTTTTCTTGTAGGAATTAAAGAAAATGGATTTGAAATTGCTAGAATAATAATGAATGAGATTGAAAAAATCTCTGACAAAAAAGTACTCTTAAATTATATTAAAATAGATAAAAAAGACCCGAAAAACAACTTATCCTCTGATATTAAAAAAGATAATAATTTTAATAATATTTTTTTAATTGATGATGTTTTAAATACTGGAAAAACATTAATCTACAGCATAACATTCCTTCTTAAACTTAATATTAAAAGCATTAAAACTCTTGTTTTAATAGACAGAAATCATAAAGAGTATCCAGTCAAAATTGATTTTAAAGGCATATCACTTTCAACTAATATTGATGATAATGTTAAGGTTATTAGAGATAAGAAAAATTTAAAAGCTATTATCTTCTAAAATAGTCAATATTGAATCACAAGTCTTACTAACATCTTTTTTTGATGATTTTATAATGTATGAAGCTTTATTATAAAAATGATTTCTTTCAAATAAATGTTTATTTACAAAACTTAACATCTCTTTTTCATTAGCAATTGAGGAAATCAAAGGTCTTTTTGTTTTTCTTGAAAACAACCTGTTTGCTAAAACCTTGGAATCTAGATTTAAATAAAAGGTGTTTTTTGTTTTATTTGAAATTAATTCCATGTTGTTAAAGTAACAAGGT
>ERZ802830.3348-NODE-3348-length-13730-cov-6.12358_pt1 | contig 13730 bp, 12 predicted proteins | sample MGYA00345654_ERZ802830 | MGnify/ENA primary metagenome ERZ802830 (study PRJEB30503, sample SAMEA104212375) | marine metagenome | biome: Westerlies Biome; feature: [SRF] surface water layer (ENVO:00010504) within the epipelagic zone...; material: water... | reverse complement strand
TTGCCTGTCTTAGAACCTGTTGCACAAACAGGAAAACCACTCGTTATTGTGGCTGAGGATGTTGATGGAGAAGCATTGGCCACCCTTGTTGTCAATAAGCTGAGAGGAACACTCAAAATCGCAGCTGTAAAAGCACCTGGTTTTGGTGATCGCCGAAAAGCAATGCTTGAAGATATTGCGATCCTTACAGGTGGTACTGTCATTTCCGAAGAACGTGGTTTCAACCTTGAAAATACCACCATCGAAATGCTTGGAACTGCTGAAAAAGTAACCATTGACAAGGACAATACAACCATCGTGAATGGATCTGGAGACGCAGAAGCAATCAAAGCGCGAGTCAACCAAATCAAAGCGCAAATTGAATCGACTACCTCCGATTACGACAAAGAGAAACTACAAGAGCGACTGGCAAAATTGGCTGGTGGTGTTGCTGTTCTCTATGTTGGTGCTGCTTCTGAAGTAGAAATGAAAGAAAAAAAGGATCGTGTTGATGATGCATTACATGCCACTCGTGCTGCTGTTGAAGAAGGTATCGTTTCAGGTGGAGGTGTTGCTTTGCTCAATGCAAGAAAATCGATCCAAAAAATCAAAGCTGAAAACGCTGACGAGGCAACTGGAAATCAGATCGTCTTTAACGCTGTCGAAGCACCTTTACGCACAATCGTAACCAATGCTGGTGGCGAAGGTTCTGTTGTTGTATCCAAAGTCGAAGAAGGCAAAGCCAATTTTGGCTATGATGCCAAATCGGAAACTTATGTGGACATGCAAGATGCTGGGATCATTGATCCTAAAAAAGTTACACGTGTTGCTTTAGAAAACGCAGCCTCTGTTGCTGGCATGGTACTCACAACCGAGTGTGCACTCATCGACATCAAAGAGGATACTCCTGCACCTGCTGCTGCTCCAATGGGTGGTGGCATGCCAGGGATGATGTAAATCGATTACTACTGCCCCTCTTGGGGCAGTTTTTTTTTATGAAAACAGATTCGTTATTAGCAAAAATCGAAGCGGAAATCAGTTCAGGGATCGATCAAAAAGAAGGACTGCAGTTGATCTGTCAACTTCTTTATGATCGTATTGAAAGCTACCACTGGTTGGGTTATTATTTACATCACCCCGAAAAAAAAGAGCTGGTTTTACACGCTTATGTTGGCGAATCGACAGAGCATACAAATATTCCATTTGGCAAAGGGATTTGTGGGCAAGTTGCATTGAGTAACAAAAACTTTATTGTCGATGATGTGAACGCACAAGACAATTATATTGCCTGCAGTTTGGATGTAAAATCTGAGATTGTCATTCCATTATTTGTGCATGATAAAAACATCGGTCAGATCGATATCGACTCCCATCAGTTAAAGGCTTTTACCGAAAAAGATGCAGCTTTTTTAACCCAAGTCAATCGCCTGGCTGCTAAGCATTTGTTTTAATCGAGTTACAGAGATTAAATTACGCTTGAAAATTGCTACTTTTGCAACCTATTTGGGCTTATGCAAGATACAATTCGCGTTTCATCCGCTCTGATTTCGGTTTTTGATAAAGATGGTTTAGAACCCATTGTCAAAAAACTCAACCAGCTTGGGGTGACAATCTATTCGACAGGAGGTACAGCAGATTATATTGATTCTTTGGGCATCGAAGTTGTTCGAGTCGAGTCCATAACCGACTATCCCTCCATCCTAGGTGGGCGCGTTAAAACCTTGCACCCAAAGGTATTTGGCGGAATTCTCAATCGCAGAGACAATAGCAAAGACGCTGAAGAACTATCGACCTATGACATCCCTCCTATTGATTTGGTGATTGTTGACTTATATCCATTTGAAGAAACTGTAGCACGTGGAGGAACCGAGCAAGAAATCATTGAAAAAATTGATATCGGTGGTATTGCCTTGATTCGTGCAGCTGCAAAAAACCAAGCTCATGTTGTTTGTATTGCTTCAAAATCTGAGTACCAACACCTGCTCTCCATTCTGATGGATGAAAATGGGGCGTTTACCTTAGAACAAAGAAAGTATTTTGCCAAGCATTCGTTCAATGTGTCATCTCATTATGACAGTGCCATTTTTAATTATTTTGATGATGGATCTTCTGCATTAAAGTTGAGTGTTCAGAAAGGTCATCAACTTCGCTATGGTGAAAACCCCCATCAGGAAGGCTATTTTTTTGGTGATTTAGAGAAATTATTTGATAAGCTAAATGGCAAAGAATTATCATACAATAATCTTCTTGATATTGATGCTGCTTTGAGCTTGATGGAAGCCCACGAATCAACTGATCCTACCTTTGCAATTCTCAAACACAACAACGCTTGTGGTATTGCCACCAGAAAAACACTAAGTGAAGCCTATACAGCAGCACTTGCAGGCGATCCAATTTCTGCATTTGGTGGTATTTTAATTGCAAATCGCCCAATTGATATTGAAACAGCACGTCAAATTCACGAATTGTTTTGTGAGGTCGTCATTGCGCCATCTTTTGACGAAAAATCACTTACTCTTCTCAAGAACAAGAAAAACAGAATTTTACTTGCTCAAAAAACAAACACTCACACAGTAAAGTTGGTTCGCAGCTGTCTCAACGGATATATCGTCCAAGACAAGGATCAAATTATTGATCATGAGAAAATGTTACAGACAGCTACCACTACAAAGCCAACTGCTGCGCAAATTGAGGACATGTTGTTTGCCTCGAATATTTGTAAAAACACTAAATCCAATACCATTGTGTTGGCCAAAGGTTTACAATTGCTTGCCTCCGGAACAGGCCAAACATCGAGAGTTGATGCGCTATCACAAGCGATTAAAAAAGCAGAAACATTTGGGTTTGATCTGACAGGGTCTGTCATGGCAAGTGATGCATTTTTCCCTTTTCCTGATTGTGTTGAAATCGCTCATAAGGCAGGAATTACATCAGTGATTCAACCAGGAGGATCGATCAAAGATCAGCAGAGTATCGATTTTTGTAATGCTCATCAGATGGCGATGGTGATGACAGGTGTGCGTCACTTTAAACATTAATTTCGTATAATTACAATATAATTGAACTATGGGTTTTTTCGATTTTTTAACAGAAAACATTGCAATTGACTTGGGTACTGCAAACACACTCATTATTCATAATGAAAATGTAGTGGTCGATAGCCCATTTAACAGAAAACAGTGCAATTGACTTGGGCACCGCAAACACACTCATCATTCATAACGAAAATGTAGTGGTCGATAGCCCATCTATTGTTGCACGTGATCGTGTGACAAACAAAATCATCGCTGTTGGACATGAAGCAGCCCTGATGCAGGGAAAAACCCACGAAAACATCAAAACAATACGCCCATTAAAAGATGGTGTTATTGCTGATTTTGACGCCTCAGAGCAGATGATTAGTATGTTTATCAAAAATATTCCTGCACTTAAAAAACGCTTTTTTACTCCTGCCCTTCGCATGGTCATCTGTATTCCATCTGGAATCACTGAAGTTGAAATGCGTGCTGTGCGTGAGTCAGCAGAGCGTGTCAATGGAAAAGAGGTATATCTTATCCATGAACCCATGGCAGCAGCCATAGGTATTGGCGTGAATATCATGCAACCCAAAGGAAATATGATTATCGATATTGGTGGAGGAACAACAGAAATTGCTGTCATTGCCCTCTCAGGTATTGTATGCGATAAGTCTGTAAAAGTGGCGGGTGATGTGTTTACAAACGATATCATTTATTATATGCGAACACAACACAACCTCTATGTAGGAGAACGAACAGCAGAGCGCGTGAAAATTTTGATCGGATCTGCCCTTGAGGAGTTGGAAAACCCACCAGAAGACATGACTGTTCAAGGAAGGGACTTGCTGACAGGAAAACCAAAAGAAACATTGATTTCTTATCGAGAAATTGCAAAAGCCCTCGATAAATCAATCATACGAATTGAAGACTCTGTTATGGAAACCCTATCTCAAACACCCCCAGAACTTGCGGCAGACATCTACAACACTGGTGTTTATCTTGCTGGAGGGGGGTCGATGCTACGTGGGCTAGACAAGCGATTGTCGCAAAAAACAGATCTTCCTATTTTTATCGCCGAAGATCCATTGCGAGCAGTTGTAAGAGGAACTGGAATTGCGCTAAAAAATATTGACCAATACAAAACAATCTTAGTTAAATAGCTGAACAATGCAGCAGCTTGTCAATGCCATTATTCGATTCCGTAACGGCTTGGTTTATCTACTACTTATTTCATTGAGTATTTTCCTATTACAACAATCAAGTTCTTACCACCGAAGTTTGATTGCAAATGCTGGCCTTTATTTTGGGACGCAACTAAACTCTATTGTTTATTCCCTTTCATCATATGTTAGCTTAAGAAAAACCAACGAACTTCTCATCGAAGAAAACCAAATTCTTTTGGATCAACTCCTTTCTGAAAAAAAACTGCCATCCGATACTTTAAGCTATAGTACTGTGAGGCTACAAGTGATTCGAAATTCTTTTTTCAATAGCTATAACTATATCAGCTTAAGAGGGGGTAAAAATATTGGTGTTGAGAAAGAAATGGGGTTGGTAACTTCAAAGGGGATTGTTGGTGTTGTACAGTTTGTCGAAAATCGATATTCACAAGCGATCTCCATCTTAAATAAAGACCTACAAATCAACGCAAAGCTCAAAAACAGCAATCACTTTGGAAGCTTAATCTGGTCAGGAGATGACCCTACAAAAATGAACTTGATTGATGTGCCAAAAACTGCCATTGTCAAGATCGGCGATACCATTCAAACAGGTGGGATGTCAACCATTTTTCCTCCTGGTATTCCAATAGGTATGATTTCAGATTTTATCGACGATCCATCTTTAAGTTTTTACGATATCGAAGTCTCTCTTTTTCAAGACATGACTAATTTGGGATCTGTTTTTGCCATTGACCACCCCACAAAAGAAGAAGTGAAAAGCATTCAACAATCAATAAATGAACAGTAGATCATACCCTTTTGTCGTCTATTTTCTTTTGTTACCCATCTTACAGGTGATGGTGTTTGATCAGTTCAATTTGGGGGTTCAACTGGTTCCTCAAATCACACTCCTTTTCTTAATTTTTTACCCAACTGACGCTGAACAAACCATCTTTCTTGTCATTGCTTTTTTATATGGTCTTTATTCAGATCTACTACACTCGACTATGGGTATTCAAGCTGCAGCATGTGTAACCGCAGCTTTTCTTCGACCAACAATTGTCACTTCTGTTTTTGGTAAAAATCATGGCTATGTCAACATCCGCTTGCAACAAACACCATTCATTGCCTTGTCTGCCTACAGCTTAAATATGGTTCTCATTCACCACTTGGTGTACTATCTCCTAGGTTTAGCCAGTTGGCCCAAAACACTATGGGGAATTCAACAATTTATTTTTGGAAGTCTATATACATTGTTATTTTTAATTGCAATTATGTTTGTATTGCGAAAGAATAAGCAATGAGAAAAAATCTGTTATACATTCTTATTATAGGAAGCGGAATTATTTTTTTGGTCCGTCTTCTAAGCCTCCAAGTCTTAAGCTCAGATTATGATGATCAGTCCTTACAAAACTCTGTTTTACGAGAATATATATACCCTGAGCGAGGATTTATTTATGATCGAAATGGAACATTGATCGTCGAAAATCAAGCAACCTATGATCTGATGATTATTCCAAGGCAGTTGCAACAATTCGATACGCTTGAGTTCTGTAAACTATTGAAGATCGACAAAAATAATCTCGTCGAAAAAGTCAAAAAAGCTCGCTCCTATTCCACCAGAAAACCATCTGTTTTTTTGGCGCAATTGTCCAAAAGTGACTATGCCGTGCTGCAAGAAAAACTCTGGAAGTATCGAGGGTTTTATGTTCAAAAAAGAGCTGTTCGAAAATACAACACAGCATCAGCCTCGAACATCTTGGGCTACATTAGTGAGGTCAATCGATTTGATATCAGAAAAGACCCCTACTATCAATCTGGTGAATTGATTGGGCGGCAAGGAATCGAGAAAACCTATGAAAAAATATTGCGAGGCGTAAAAGGGGTTCGCTATCTTCAAAGAGACAAATTCAATCGAGTGATTGGACCTTATCAAAAAGGCGAGCTCGATACCCTTCCAACAAAGGCTCAAGATCTCTACTTGACGATTGATATTGCGCTTCAGGAGTATGGTCAAAAACTTCTGCAAAATAAAAGAGGTGGTATCGTTGCTATAGAACCTGAAACAGGGGAAATTCTAGTCAATGTGAGTACCCCGACATATGCGCCAGACCTATTGGTTGGTCGAAGTCGATCTGAGAATTTCAACGTATTGAAAAACGACACCATCAACCGTCCCCTTTTTGATCGAGGCCTACAAGGACAGTATCCCCCAGGATCACCTTTCAAGCTCGTCAATGCACTGGTTGCACTTCAAGAAGAAGCAATTACTCCTCGTTTTCGCGTGCTCTGCAACGAGGGGCATTATTATGGCAGAACTGATTTTATGAAATGTCATTGTAATTATGGGACAAAAAACCGACTAAACAGTGGTATTTACAACTCTTGCAACACTTACTTTGCTACAATCTATCGCCGAACCATAGATCATTTTGACGATCCAAAAAAAGGGATGAACATCTGGAGTAATCACATCAAAAGTTTCGGCATGGGCAATTATTTAGGATACGATCATCCAACTGGTCAAAAAGGGTTTATTCCAAATTCTGATTATTATGATTATTGGTATCCCAACCAACGAAAATTCTGATTATTATGATTACTGGTATCCAAACCAACGCTGGGGTGCTACAACCTCACTTTCCAACTCGATTGGACAAGGTGAGGTGTTAACCACTCCCATTCAATTGGCAAATATGGTTGCAACCATTGCCAACAGAGGATATTTTTACAAACCTCATTTTGTGAAAAAAATTCAAAAAGACTCGTTGGCCGAAAAATATAGAACACCAAATTACACCACCATAGACTCTATTCATTTTGAACCAGTCATCGAAGGGATGTCTAATGTTGTGAAGTGGGGTACTGCTCGCGTTGCTCGTGTGCCAGGGGTTGAAGTGTGTGGAAAAACAGGAACAGTTGAGAATTTCACTAAAATAGATGGAGAAAAAGTACAGTTAACAGATCACTCGATGTTTGTGGCTTTTGCACCCCGAGAGAATCCAAAAATTGCAATTGCTGTTTTTGTTGAAAATGGGTACTGGGGTGGCCGATGGGCTGCACCAATTGCAAGCCTAGTGATAGAAAAGTACCTCACTGGAAATGTGAGAAGAACCTGGTTGGAAAATCGTATGCTAAACGGAAGTTTATTAGATGAGTATCAAAAACCGCTGAGCGGAAAACCTTTTGAAATCAATGAATAATAAATACCTTTTAAAGTTTGATTGGTACACCTTTTTGGTGTATTTCGCCCTTGTTTCCATTGGTCTTGTCAACGTTTACTCAACTGGACATACACTGGAAGAAAACATGCTTTCTTTAAATCATACCTTTGGAAAGCAGTTGTTTTTTGCTCTTTTGAGCATCGGTTTGATTTTCTTCATACAGTTTCCAAAAGTGAAGATTTATGAGCGTTACTCAAGTATCTTTTATCTGATTATTCTTGCGCTTCTACTGGGTCTTTTTGTTTTTGGAAAAGAAGTCTCTGGCGCTCAATCTTGGTATTCATTTGGGGGTTTTAGTTTTCAACCAGCAGAGTTTGCAAAAGTTGTCACTGCTTTGGCACTGACAAAGCATCTGAGTGAAATCAATACAGACTTAACAAAAATTTCAGATCAACTCACCTCCTTTCTTCTCATCTTTCTTCCTGCACTAATCATCCTTCCCCAACCAGACCCAGGTAGTACAGTTGTGTTTCTGAGCTTTCTTTTGGTTTTACACACTGAAAAACTACCCTCTCAATTTTTACTTTCTTTTGTTGGGCTTATTGTTTTGTTCATCATTACTTTGCTGCTAGATAAAACAATTGCGACAGCTATTGTTTTGGTGATGGGGCTTGTCTATATTTTTGGTTTGGATCAAAAGAAGCGTAGAAAACGACTGCTTTCTATCATTCTAACCCTTGCCATGGCCTCTGCCTTTATTCAGTCTGTTGACTTTGTATTTGAAAATGTGTTCGAGCAACGCCATCGTGATCGCTTCAATATTGTTTTGGGACGCGAGGTGGATACACAGGGAATTGGATATAACATCAACCAATCTCAAATTGCTATTGGGTCTGGAGGGATTCTTGGAAAAGGGTTTCTTGAGGGTACGCAAACCAAAGGAAATTTTATCCCAGAACAACAAACAGATTATATTTTTACCACTGTTGGTGAAGAATGGGGCTTTGTCGGATCAGTTTTAGTTGTGGTTCTATATGTGACTTTAATGCTTCGCATACTCATAACATCTAAGCGGCAAAAAAATAGTTTTAGTAGAATCTACTGTTACTCTGTCGTGTGTCTTTTGTTTGCCCATTTTAGCATTAACCTCGGTATGGTTTTAGGTCTCTTGCCTACCATTGGAATCCCACTGCCATACTTGAGTTATGGAGGGTCAAATCTTCTTGCATTTAGTCTGTTATTAGGAATCTATTTGAAGTTCGATGCCAATCGGGTCAATGAGTGGTAATCAGCTTTTTTGAGGGTCGTAACGATCTCTCAAATTGTTGCCAATAATCATAAAAGAACTCACTAAAATCATGATTGCTAGGCCTGGAATCAATGCCAAATAAGGTTTCCCCATGACCAGAAATTGATAATGATCCTTAATCATTGTGCCCCAGCTCGGTATGGGCGGTTGAACACCTATCCCCAAAAAACTCAACCCACTTTCGATGAGTATCGCAGCTGCAAAATTGGACGCAGTAATCACTGCCAACGGTCCAAAAGCATTGGGGAGGATGTGACCAAAAAGAGTACGAAATGATGAAAATCCAAGCACTTGTGTAGCAATGACGTATTGACGATTCTTGATGCTCATCACTTGACCCCTGACAATACGAGCTACCTCAACCCACATTGTCAACCCAACAGCGATAAAGACTTGCCAGAATCCTTTACCCAATGCAACAGATATTGCAATGACAAGTAATAAAGTTGGAATTGACCATGTGACATTAATGACCCACATGACTGCTTTGTCGATATTGCCACCATAAAAACCCCCCAAACTACCAATGATGATGCCAATAATCAAAGAAATAAATACTGAAATTAAACCAATAGATAGGGAAATTCGCGTGCCAACCAACAATCGACTCAATACATCTCGTCCAAACAAATCGGTTCCCAATAAGAATTTATGGTTTGAAATGTGCTGATCAACGATTTCTGAAGCTGATGTCAATGCACCAAAAGAGGATGTAGAAAACCATTCTCTTTGTCCTGGAGAATCAAAATTGTAGTATTCTATCCATATACCATCTTCCCCTATTTGATAAGAAGATATTGGATACTGAATAGCAGGGTCAGGATTTCCAAGTAATAAGGTATAAAAGCTGCTGATCTCTTTGTTTTTCGTAGAAGGAATACTTAGCATTTTGACCTCAAACCCAGGGTATTGCGAATGAATAGAGAGATGCATTTGATTTGCATTGACCGAATTGTCAGGCACGATGAATGAATAGAGAGATGCATTTGATTTGCATTGACCGAATTGTCAGGCACGATGACATAGGCAAAAACAGAGATGATGGCGCAGATGATGATAACCCCAAAAGCAAGATAGCCTCCCAGATCATATAAAAACGCTCTGTTGGTTGTGTTTTGCAATCGTTTTTTGGTTTATTTTCTCGCGAGTGGCTCTTGCTGATAAATACCTACTTTGAGATCCTGTAGGATATTCACTGCTTCCTCTACATAAAAATCTTTTGATAAGTTTGAAAACCAGCGTTCTCTTTTTTCTAAAAAGATATCGTCCTCTGAAATACGTTTTTGATCTGCAGGCGAGATGGTGAAATCCAGATTGTTGTCGTACTCTTCTACTGCATCAAATTGATCTGCATAAGCTCGATCAGACTCAATTTTTGAAACGTACTCTTGAAAATTCAAAGCAATTGTATTGTCATTTTGACGCTGCTCAATCCACTTTGCATCTTGGTCAACAAGGTTGAAAATGGGGTGGTCGTTGACTCTATCTTGACTCTGCTCTATGACGTCATCGTAATTCAGATAGCCATTCCATTTTGTATACACCAAGGGGCTTATACGATCCCATCTCATGGGGTTGTCTTCATCTCTTTCGCCAACATCGACATATCGATATCGGTCTGGCGTAATCACATCACTTTTTACCCCTTCAAGTTGGGTCGAACCACCATTGATTCTATAAAACTTATCTGTCGTAATTTTTAAAGCACCAAGATTACCATAGGTGCTATTGGAAAGGAAACGATTGAGATCAACCACATTCTGTACTGTTCCTTTGCCAAAAGTTTGCTCGCTGCCAATCACTATTGCGCGTTCATAATCCTGCATTGCTGCAGCCAAGATTTCAGAGGCAGAAGCAGATAGTTCATTCACAAGAATGACCATTGGTCCGTTCCACAATGTTTTCCCATCTCGATCTCGTAAAACTTCTGTTTTGCTCACAGTTGACTTGACCTGTACAATAGGACCTTCGTCGATAAAAAGACCTGCAATGTCAACCACAGTTTGAAGTGAACCTCCTCCATTGTTTCTCAAATCAATGATAAGGCCTCCAACGCCTGCCTCTTTTAGGTTGATCACCTCTTGCTCAACGTCGTGTGCAGCATTTCTTTCTTTGTAACTTTTAAAGTCAACATAAAATTTTGGGAGGTGAATAAGACCATATTTTTGGTCTTGTCGATTGATTACTGTTGACCTTGCATAAGACTCCTCGAGAACAACCAAATCTCTTTTCACAGGGATTGTTTCTATATTTCCATCAACCTTCTTAACAGTCAAATACACCATCGATCCCTTAGAGCCTTTGATCAGCTTTATCGCATCATCTAGGCGCATCGCACGAATATCAACAGCATCTCCATCTTCCTGTCGCACCAACTGGATTTCATCCCCTACTTCCATCAACTGATCGCGCCAAAGCGGCCCCCCTACAATGATGTCAACTACTTTGATTGCTTGGTTTCGTTTTGAAAGTCGTGCACCAATTCCTTCAAACTTCCCAGACATGCTCATGTCAAATCGGTCTTTGTCATCGGGGTTGAAATAATTTGTGTGAGGATCAAATTGTAAGACAAATGAGTTGATATAGATATCAAACCAGTCTTTGCGTTCCAATTCATTCATCAAATCAAAGAAATCTTCCATGTTCTCACGAGTGGTTGTTCGTGCTTCAGCCTCCAAGTCCATCCACGAAGATGAAAGGTACGCTGGCGTTGTTTCGTCATTGTTTTCTTCCTCTTGCACTTTGTCGTACAACACGCTTAGGGTGGATAATTTTAGTTGTTTTCTCCACTTTTCTGATCTTTCTTTTTGAGATAGTGGATAAATTTGCTCATCATAATCTGTATCAAATTCTTCTTCTTTATCAAAATCAAAAGGACGAGACAAGATTGAACTATACATGCTTTCTACTTCACTCATGCGAAGTACAAGTCTTTTATAAGTCAAATCAAAAAACGTTAAATCTAATTCTCGAATTTGGTCATCAATCTGATACATATATTTCGAAAACTCTCTGTAATCGGTTTGAAGAAAATATCTTTTTTGACCATCAATACTCTCTAGATAGGTGTGAAAAATTTGTTCAGACATATCATCGTTCAAAGATTTGACATCGTAATGACCACGCTGAATTACATGTGAAATCAGCTCGATGAGAAGTCGATCTTTATCGTTGCTGACAAACTCCTTTTCTAAAGGGTTGGTGGTTGCTGTGAATAGGTACAGAACTACAGCAACAGCAAAAATCAAGTAAGAGGCATTCTTTTTCATTTCAATCTATTGAGGACTTACGAATATATAGATAATATTCAAAGTATGAAAATATCAAGTTTATTGGTCGGAAAGGCAAATTGAAATCTGTATTTTTGTGAAAACAGACAATCGAAATGAGCAGTAAACCATTGATTCTTGTCACAAATGACGATGGCATAAGTGCCCCTGGGCTTCGAACCCTTATTCAAATTATGAATACCATAGGTGATGTGGTTGTGGTTGCTCCCGATAGCCCACAATCTGGAATGGGACATGCAATCACTATCAATAGCACCTTGCGATGTACCAAAGTAAAACTCGATGATGGGCCTCAAGAGGAATACTCGTGTTCGGGCACGCCAGCTGATTGTGTAAAACTGGGTGTTCATGAAATTCTAAAACGAAAGCCAGATTTATGTGTTTCTGGGATTAATCATGGATCAAACGCAGCGATCAATGTCATATATTCTGGAACGATGAGTGCTGCTATTGAAGCTGGTATCGAAGGGATTCCAGCAATTGGTTTTTCTTTGCTCGATTATGCTTGGGATGCCGATTTTGATTCTCTGTCCAGTTTTGTCAAAAAAATAACCAAATCGGCACTAAAAAATAAAATCCCAGAAAGTACAGTACTCAATGTCAATTTCCCTAAACGAAAAAAAGGTGAGATTAAAGGAATCAAGATTTGTCGACAGGCAAATGCCTATTGGATTGAAGAATTCGACAAACGCCAAGACCCCATGGGAAAAGAATATTATTGGATGACTGGCGCCTTTATCAATGATGACAAAGGGGAAGATACAGATATCTGGGCACTCGAAAATGGGTATATTTCAGTGGTTCCTACTCATTTTGACCTCACTGCACACCATCATATTCAAAAACTCAACTCATGGGCCTTTTAAAGAAAATCAGTCCTGGCTTGTTGGGATGGCTCATTGGTTTGGCAATACCATTTGGTATGCTTTTACTTTTGGTCGAATTTTCGGCTGATGGCAATGCCTTGGATACAATCCCAATAATCTATGCATATGATGAACTAGGCATTTGGATAACGATGGCTGTACTTCCCAATCTATTTTTCTTTTGGTGGTGGATTCAAAAAAAGAACACGCGCGCTGCCCAATCCATACTAGGGGCAACCATTTTTTGGGCCTTTATTAGTCTATTGTTAAAATTTGGTACATGAGATACTACCTCATTGCTGGCGAGGCCTCTGGAGATTTGCATGGTGCCAATTTAATTGCTGCATTACAACAAAAAGACGATTCAGCTGTGCTTCGTGCTTGGGGTGGAAATAAAATGCAGCAACAAGGTGCGCAAATCGTAAAACACTACAAACATCTTGCTTTTATGGGGTTTTGGGAAGTACTCAAAAATATAAGAACCATCTTAGCAAACGTTTCCTTTTGCAAGAAAGATATTCTCAACTTCAAACCAGATGCTTTGATCTTAATCGACTACCCTGGTTTTAACATGATCATCGCAAAATGGGCCACCAGATTGGGAATACCAGTGCACTATTACATCTTACCACAGGCTTGGGCATGGAAAGAAAATCGTGTGAAAAAATTGGCGATACACACCAACTTTCGATATGCAATCTTGCCTTTTGAAGTTGATTTTTTTGAACAAAAACACAAGCTCAGTATTGACTTTGTTGGACACCCACTCATCGATGAGCTGTTTGCAATTCCAGACTTGGAGGAAGATGCATTCAGAACACAGTTGGGTATTCCAAACAACCAAAAAGTAATTGCTTTATTACCAGGAAGCCGAAAGCAGGAAATCAATAAAATACTCCCCGTGATGACGAGCGTCACTGAGGCCTTTCCAAACCATCGCTTTGT
>ERZ802830.3346-NODE-3346-length-13735-cov-10.3597_pt1 | contig 13735 bp, 14 predicted proteins | sample MGYA00345654_ERZ802830 | MGnify/ENA primary metagenome ERZ802830 (study PRJEB30503, sample SAMEA104212375) | marine metagenome | biome: Westerlies Biome; feature: [SRF] surface water layer (ENVO:00010504) within the epipelagic zone...; material: water... | reverse complement strand
AAAGTTCGTGTCGCCAGACATCCTAATCGACCGCACACCCTAGATTATGTTCATAACGTCTTTGATGGTTTTGAAGAGGTGCATGGAGATCGTTTGGGAGAGGATGATAAAGCTATTATTGGTGGCTTTGCTTTCCTAGATAATTATCCAGTAGTAGTAATAGGACATGAAAAAGGTCGAGAAACAGAAGAAAGAGTGAGTCGAAATTTTGGTATGCCTCATCCTTCTGGCTTTCGAAAGGCCAATAGGTTAATGAAATTAGCTGAGAAATTTTCTATACCTGTCTTAACATTAATTGATACACCAGGTGCCTACCCTGGAGTCAAAGCAGAATATGCAGGGCAACATGAAGCGATTGCTAAGAGTCTTGAGATAATGTCAGATTTAAAAACCCCAATCGTTAATTTGGTGATTGGAGAAGGTGGCTCAGGTGGTGGTTTTGGCATTGGCTTAGCGGACAGGATTGGAATGCTAGAGTATTCAATCTATTCTGTAGCATCACCAGAAGCATGTGCTTCCATACTATGGCGAACTGCCAAAAATGCCGAAGAAGCTGCAGATGCATTGAAACTTGATGCCTCAAATCTAATAGAACTTGGCATTATTGATAAAATTGTTACAGAACCTATCGGTGGGGCACATAGGAATCATGAAGAAACATATGCTCAAGTTAAAAAGTATTTCTTAGATGAACTGAAAGGACTCTCAAAACATTCAATCGAAGGCTTAACCAGTAAAAGATACGAAAAATTCAAAAGCATTGGAGTCTAGTATGGATTTCTTCAATAAATCAGAACAAGCAATTCTGTTAGCAGCTAAAAATATTATTGTTGGTTATAGTGGTGGTGCTGATTCAACTCTTGCGCTCTTTGCAACCAATGAATTCCTGAAATCGCATGACCAAGCTTCCAAACTCACCGCTCTTTATGTTGATCATCAAATGCAAACTAATAGCACGGCATGGTTAAAACATTGCGAAGCATTTTGCGGTAAACATAATATTGCTTTCAAATGCCAAAAGGCCGAAATAAAGCAATCTGGTCAAGGTTTTGAAGCAGCCGCACGAACAGCTAGGCAAATTATTTTTAATACCTATGACAAAAATTCAGTAATTATTCTGGGACATCATAAGGACGATCAAGTTGAAACGGTATTTTTCCGAGTCCTCAGAGGCACAGGCCTTAAAGGTCTGTCAGGCATTCCAAGACATACAAAAACTAATGGCAAAGATTTACTTCGACCTCTATTGCATATTGGTAAGGCAGAAATTCTGCAATTCATTAAGGAGGCTCAGCTAGATTTTATTGAAGATGAGTCCAATCAAGACAATTCTTACAGTCGAAATTTTCTTAGAAACAAGGTTATCCCTTTAATAACCGAACGGTGGCCTGGAGCAAAGAAAAATACTGCAAGAATGGCAAATCTATTATCAAAGCAAAGCAAACTCTATCATCAGTTCCTTACTAATAAATTACAATCCGTTTGCGATGACGATGGTTTGCTCCTAGATAAGCTTTCTACGCTAGATTATTTTGAAAGAGCAGAATTAATTAGAATTTGGCTAGATCAGCAATCATTTGCTTCACCCAACGAGAGTCAAATGAAGGAGTTAGAGAAATCTTTCTTCCAATCAAGACAAGATGCTAATCCTACGATAAAATTCTATAGAGAAGACGCTCAGAAAACAGGTGTTATTCTGAGTAAAACAAACAATTACCTTATTGCGGAAGAATTAAATGAGTGAACCAAAAGTATTATTCGAAGATCATGGCAACATCGCAGTGATCAAATTAAATAGACCTGAAAAGCGAAATGCTCTTGACCCAGAAACTGTGTTACTTTTTAACGACTATTCAGAAAAAGCTAAAGATCCTAAGTTTAGAGCTGTAGTTATAACTGGCGACGAGAGTGCATTCTGTGGCGGCGCTGACTTAACAGCTGCAATGGAAGGCATGGGCTGGGAAAGTGTAGAGCAAGGCTTAAATGAGGGTTATCACGTTGGTTTAAACAATCTAGTTTATATGGACAAAGTTGTGATAGCGGCTGTTGAAGGTGCTTGCGCTGGCATTGGTTGTGCTTATTTCTTAAGTTCTGATATTTCAGTGATGGCAAAGTCCAGTTTTTTCCAAATAGGGTTTTCAAAGATTGCTCTTATTCCCGACGGCGGGTCAAATTGGTTGCTTACAAAAGTAGTTGGTTATCAGCAAGCATTTAGAATGGCTGCAGAGGCTAAAAGAGTAAGCGCAGAAGAGTGCATGAATCTCGGTATGTGTTCTGAGGTAAGTGAAGACGGCCAAGCCTTTGATACAGCTATGGAGCTTGCTAAACATTATGCCACTTTAGCGCCTAGAGCTATTTTTAAGACTAAACATTTAATGAGAGATAGTTTCAATAAGTCTTATGAAGATAATTTAAAAGCTGAAGCTAAAATGCAAGAAGAAATGGTTGGTAGAAAAGACAATATCGAAGGTGTCACAGCTTTCGTGGAAAAGAGAAAACCAAATTTCACTGGCGAATAACTACATAATTGAAAATTTTTCAGAACATCACTTAGATGATGTGATGGAAATTGAGTCTTATTCGAATCCAACACCCTGGTCTAAGCATACTTTTGAAAAAATCTTAGAATTGCGCTCAATGAGTTTTGTGGTTATTTATAATTCAAAACTTATTGGCTTTTGTATTGCTAATAAAGTCCTTGATGAATGTCATTTGCAAAATATTTCTGTGGCAGAAGGTATGCGTAGACAGGGAGTAGGAGATTTCATGGTGGATATCCTTCTTAAGCGCATGAAATTATTTGAGCTTAAGACCGCATTGCTAGAAGTGCGTAGATCCAACAAAGTAGCACACGATTTTTATCGTAAAAATGGTTTTCAAGAACTCTCAGTTCGTAAGGACTATTATCAAACTAAGAATGGTAGAGAGGATGCGATTATTATGCACCTAGAAGCTGCTTAATATCTGGTTCTATTGCTTCTGGAAAATCTAAAGAGCCATATCTTTTTTCAACTGTCCCATCTTTACTCAAAAGAAACTTTGAAAAATTCCATTTCACACTTTCAGTTCCTAAAAAGCCCTTCATTTTGTCTTTAAGGAATTCAAATAATGGATCAGCATTAGTGCCATTAACATCGACCTTGCTGAAGATTGGAAAAGTGACGGCATAATTTAGACTACAGAATTCTTTAATATCAGATTCATCGCCTTTTTCTTGCGCCCCAAATTGATTGCAAGGAAAGCCCAGTATTTCTAAGCCAGTGTCTGAATACTTTTCATAAAGCTTCTGTAAGCCTTCGTACTGAGGAGTAAAACCACAAGTAGAAGCAACATTAACTATAAGCAAAACTTTATCTTTGAAGTCTGCCATTGAGACTTCTTTACCATTTATATCTTTTACTTTGTAATCGTAAACACTTTCTTTCATAATTTCTTTATGTCCAATCAAAATCGAGCAGTCATCATAAAAACTTTTGAGCAATTAAACAAGGCTGAGCTCTATGAGATCATCCAGTTAAGAATTGCAGTCTTCATTATAGAGCAAGACTGCCCATATCAAGACTTAGATGGCATGGATGATCAAGGTTTACATATGTGGATTGAGGAAGATGGTGAGATAGTCAGCTATTTGAGGATTAACCCAGCAGCCACACGATTCACTGAACCATCTTTGGGCCGCATAGTGACCAAAATGACTTATCGCAATAAAGGTTTAGGTGAAATTCTAATCAATAAAGCTATCGAAGAAGTTTGTAAAGCTGAACCAACAGCCATTCGAATTTCAGCGCAGAGTTATTTAGAAAATTATTACGAAAAGTTTGGCTTTATTAAGTGTAGTGAGGAATACTTAGAAGATAATATTCCTCATATTGAGATGTTAAGAGATGCGTAAAATAAGTAGATCAGCAGTAGAACAGCATTTGAATTGTCAAAGATGTTTCTATCTTAGTTACAACCATAAAATTAGACCACCCAGCCTGCCTTTTACCTTAAATAGTGCAGTTGATAATCTTTGTAAGAACGAATTTGACCACTATCGTGCTAAAGCTGAACCTCACCCAATGTTTATTGAGCATGGTATCGATGCAGTGCCTTTTGCCCATGAAAAAATGGATGAGTGGAGGAATAACTTTAAAGGCATTAGGCATATAAACGAAGAAGCTGGCTACAACTTTGGTGGTGCTGTAGATGATATTTGGGAGAAACCCAATGGCGACTTAATAGTGATTGATGTGAAGTCTACTTCTAAGAATGTTTTCGACTGGGAAGATACTTATTCTAAATGGGAATACGCCAAAGGTTATCGTAGACAACTTGAGATGTATCAATGGTTGCTAGAAAAGAATGGCTTCAATGTAGCCGCAGAAGGTTACTTGGTTTATTACAACGGCAAAAAACATGAACCTATGTTTAATCAACAATTAACCTTTGATTTACATCTGGTTAAATTGGAATGCGATAACAGTTGGGTAGAAGAGGCAGTCTTAAATGCCAAAGCTACCTTAGATGGGGATATGCCAAAACCATCTAAATCTTGTGAAAATTGTAATTACCTTAGAAAACGCTGGGAAGTCTCCCAGAAAGATCCAAATAAACTTGTAGAATAAATTATTTTAAGTTGTTCATGCCACCATCGACATGAATTACTTGGCCAGTCATCCAATTCTTATGAGCATCTAATAAGAAATCAATTGTCTTAGCAACTTTTTGTGGGTCACCGATCTCTTTCATTGGATTTCGTTCTTTACTTGCTTCAACTAGCCTGTCTGTCTTCAGAAGGTTGGTTGAAAGGCTTGTATCTGTAAGGCTTGGAGCTACGACATTAAAGCAAACTTTCGCATTGGTATATTCAGCTGCTAGAGATCGAGCCATTCCTTCAAGTGCTGATTTTGATGCTCCGATACTGGCATGAAAAGGCAAACCTATATTTGCTGCTACGCTTGAGATGAAAACTACGCTTGCACCTTCAGATTCTTTAAGTTGGTTGATAACTTTTTTGACTACTTTCGCGGCACCAAGAACATTAACTTTAAAATCATTAAGAAAATCGTCTTCTTTTAACATTGTGAATGGTTTCAAATTTATGGTGCCTGGAAAATACACTAAGCCATTGATGTCTGTAACGTCATCTAGCTCGGAGAGATCACCATCAAGATTAAGATTTCCTTCAGAACGAGCAAGACAAATAAACTCTCTATCAGAATTTTCTTGTAAAGCTTGAGCAATTGTTGAATTTGCGCCAATAAGTAATGTTTTTGCCATGAATCATAAATAGGGACTTAAATATTTTTTTAAAGATCCATCAATGATCCATCTTTAAAGACAAGCTCATTAATTTCTTCCGTGATAAAAGGACAGAAGGGGTGCATTAGGACTAGAATCTTCTTCAGCATTGGATGCAAGTTCGCGGTCTCACCTGAGGTTTTGCATTCTTCGATATATTTATCGCAGAATTTACCCCAGAAGAATTCGTAAATTTCATTCATGGCAAAATCGAGTCGGTACTCAGCGATGTTTTTCTGAATTTGTTCAGTCACTTTATTGAATTCATCCTCAATCCATTTATCCGCATCATTTTTAGCTACAAATTCCTTAGACTCCATTGGGTAGTTATTAATAAACCTGGCTGCATTCCAAACTTTGTTGCAGAAGTTACGGTAGCCTTTCAGACGACCCAATTCAAAACTAATGTCTCTAGTATGAGTTGCTAATGAATAGAAGGTCATGCGCACGGCGTCCGTACCATAGGAGTCTATACCATTAGGAAATTGCTTTCGTGTTTTGCGTTCGATCTTCTCAGCTAAACCTTCTTGCATTAAGTTTGCGGTTCTTTTACTGACTAAGTCTTCCAGATCGATACCATAGATTAAATCGATTGGATCGATAATATTGCCTTTAGATTTAGACATCTTTTGACCGTTCTCATCTCTAATCAAGCCTGTGACATAGACATCTTTGAAAGGTACCTTGCCAGTGAACTCTAAACTCATCATCATCATACGAGCTACCCAGAAAAAGATAATGTCAAAACCTGTAACTAAAAGCGTAGTGGGAAAGAACTTTTTAAAATCTTCAGTTTCTTTTGGCCAGCCGAGCGAACCAAATGGCCAGAGTGAAGCTGAAAACCAAGTATCAAGTACGTCTTCTTCTTGTTTCAAAGCTCTAGCATCTAAGCTATAAAATTCTCTAACTTCGGCCTCATCAAAACCAACATAAGTATTGCCTTCATCGTCATGCCAAGCAGGGATTCTATGGCCCCACCAAATTTGTCTACTGATACACCAGTCTTGAATATTATCCATCCAATTAAAGTAGGTCTTATCCCAATTGCCTGGATGAAAAACAACCTCGCCATTATTAACAGCCTCGTTAGCTTTTTTGGCCATCTCTTCTGTCTTGACGTACCACTGATAACTAAGTTTTGGCTCAATAACTATGTTGGACCTTTCGCCTCTCGGCACACTGATGTGATGTTTCTCCTCTTTTACCAATAATTCTTTGGTTCGAAGCTCTTCTAAAACAGCTTTTCTAACTTTAAAGCGGTCAAGGTTATTAAATGGTGCTGGCACCATATCATTTGAGAACGCTTCATCGGTAAAAATATTGATTGGGGCAAAATCTTCCAGCTTATCTGAGGTATGTACGACCCCGTCTACTTCATGCAAAGCATATTTCTTACCGATATCGTAATCATTGAAGTCGTGCCCAGGCGTAATCTTCAAACAGCCTGTGCCAAATTCCATATCAACGTACTCGTCACCAATCACAGGAATTTTTCTACCCACAAAAGGCAATTCAACGTACTTGCCAATGTGATGTTTGAATCTGTCATCCTTAGGATTAACTGCTACTGCCATATCACCAAACATTGTTTCCGGCCTTGTTGTTGCAACTATAAGTGCTTCATCTGAATCACTTAAAGGATAGGAAATATGCCAAAGCAACCCATCTTTCTCTTGTCTTACTACCTCTAGATCAGAAACAGCAGTCTTGAGTGATGGGTCCCAATTAACTAGCCGATAACCTCGATAAATTTTGTCTTTACGGTAGAGCTCAACAAAAGCTTTGTTTACTCCTTCACAGAAATCATCGTCGTAAGTAAAGCGGTACTTATCCCACTCAACTGTGATGCCAAGCCTCTTCATTTGGGAAGAGATTTTGCCTTCTGAATATTCTTTCCATTTCCAAACTTCATCTAAAAATTTTTCACGACCTAAGTCGTCTTTAGATTTGCCTTCGTTAAGCAAGTTATTCTCAACTACCATTTGAGTCGCTATGCCCGCGTGATCTGTCCCTACCTGCCAATAAGAATCAGTACCTTTCATGTGATGATATCTGGTATAGAAATCCATGATAGCGTATTGAAAACTGTGGCCCATATGCAGAGTACCTGTGACATTAGGCGGCGGAATAATTTGAGAGAAATGATCTTCTGAGCCAGGTCGCTCTAATTCTCTATCTGCCCAAATCTTAGACCACTTTTCTTCGATCTGAATTGGGGAGTATTGTGCGTCCATTAGATTGCTTTGTGGTTTAACTCAATGTTGTTTTTCTTCAGGTTAGCATAAAGTTCACGCGATGCTTTGTTTATCTCCTCATCCGCACTGGTTGTATAGACAAAGATGTTTTCACAGACATCTAAAGGCAGTTCTAAAACTTTGTCGCTCAAAATATGCACTTCATCAAAATGACCAGCTGGCTGCTCATTTATGAATGAAATGTTGTCATCGTATAGGTACTCAATTTTGGCGTTCTCAAAATACTTTCTTTGCTGACCTTTTTTAAAATCAGTGCAGTGTTCCTCATCTTTTAAGACCACACAAATTGAGCTTTGCATTTGAAAGCCTGCGTAAATTTTCTCCAAGAGAAAATCCAGAGCAGATTGTTGGTCTTTAAAGCCTGAAAAGAACGTTGCTGCCATTAACGATTGCTATTTACATACTCAAATAACAGACCAACTGGTTTACCAGTAGAGCCTTTATTTTTGCCATCACCGATATCAGCAACACCAGCTATATCAACGTGCGCCCATTTATAATCTTCTGTAAATCTTGATAGGAAACAACCACCTTCAATTGTTCCAGCTGCTCTACCAGGAGCTATATTAGCGATATCAGCAAAATTTGAATGTAAATAACTTTGATACTCATCCCACAAAGGCAACTGCCAAGCTTTCTCGCCTGAAACTTGTCCTGCCTCTAGAATCTTATCAACCAGTCTCTGATCATTACCCATTACTCCTGCAGCGACACTGCCAAGTGCAACGATGACTGCTCCTGTTAAGGTTGCTGTATCGATCACAACTTTTGGATCAAATTTTTCTATGTAAGTTAGAACGTCACATAACACTAATCTGCCCTCAGCATCAGTATTAAGAACTTCAATGGTTTGTCCTGACATAGACGTCACAACGTCACCGGGTTTGGTTGCATTGCCAGCAGGCATATTTTCTGTGAGCCCAACAGCGCAAACCAAGTTAACTGGTAATTTTGAGGCAGCAACTGCAGCCATAGTACCAATAACCGATCCTGCACCAGACATATCCCATTTCATTTCATCCATTTTAGGGCTTGGTTTTAAACTAATACCACCAGTATCAAAAGTTACACCTTTACCCACAAGCACGATTGGCTTAGCACCTTTTTTGCCGCCATTGTATTGCATGGTGACAAGCTTTGCTGGCTCAACACTACCTTCTGAAACAGAAAGCAATGAACCCATGCCAAGTTTCTTCATGTCTTTTTCTTCCAATACGTCTACTTTGAAGCCACCGATTTCTTTGCCTAGTTCAAGGACTTGGTTAGCTATATAAGTAGGAGTAGCATGATTAGCTGGCCTGTTACCTAAGTTTCTAGCAGTATTTGATCCTCTTCCGACGTTGTAGCCAAGCTCAACTGATCTCTTTATAGCAGCACTACTCTTTTCAACGCAGATATCTAGCTCTTTAAGTTTGGCATCTTTCTTCGTATTAGGGTTTGTATCTGTGTATCTGTAAGCAGATTTTTCAGCGTATTTAGCAATATTAAATGCAAAGTTTTTATCTTTGATATGTGTTGAAGTATCTGCAAATATACTTGCTGACTCAACATTGTATTTATCAAGTTGAGCGAACACTCCCATTAACCATTGTTCTTTTTTATGCTCAGATTTCTTTTTATCAAAATCTCTAACAAAAAGAACATCTCTAGATAAACCAGAGAATTCTTTTGAAACCATTAAAGATGACTTCGAATCATCTTCAAAAAAGTTTGAAACTTTTCCCTTAACTTCTTTGTCAAATAGTTGTGTTGATTTTAATGAACTCTTTGAATAGAAGACTACCCCAAAGTTGTCATCAGATGCTTCTGAATACTTTTTCAGTTCGATATTTTCAAGTGCTTTATAGAATGCCATTTTTTCTCCTTTTTGATATTCTTAAGAAGTGATTATTTCTCGTTATATCAGTAAGGAAATTATAGTAAACATTTGCTGGGTTTCACTAGTCCTTTTTGGATTAGTATTGCTTTCTAGGTTCAATATATTCCTTTCACAAGCTGAAGTAGGCAAGATTTCAGCCGAAAACATCCTTTTTGCTTTAATTTTATTTTCTCCAGGTCTTTTGAACCTTGTGCTACCAATAAGTGTTTTTTTAGCTGTTGGTTTTGTCTTAACACCAATTTTCAAAAACCATGACACCGTACTAAGTGCTGGCTCTATGACGCATAATCGTTTAATTTTAGGACAAAAGTTTGTAATTTTATCCGTGTTCTTGGTGTCTATGCTTCTAAGTGCTTTTATTTCACCTTATTTCACAAGCAAAGGTGAAGATCTGCTCGATAAAGATAATTCTTTTGCCTCAAGGATTCTGTCCCCATCTGGTTTAGTGGCTTTACAAGCAGACACCTTTAATGTTTATGGCAACAAAGCAAATGATGTCTATGAAGATTTAATTTTTATTGATTCTCAATCAATAGATCGATTTATTTACGGCAACAGTGCTGTGATTGAGGAATCAGTTTCAGGTGTAAATTTAATATTAAGTGATGGATTCTTCTTTGATAATGAAATGAATGCAATATCAAAGTTTCAAAAAGCAGATATTCCAATAGCTGATTATTCTTCCAAAGAATATATTTCAACTTTTACACTTTTTAATAAACTCAATTTAGAAAACACCAAAGAGTTATTTATTAGAGTGGCTTTGCCAATTTTTTGTGTTATTTCATTTATTTTTTCGATTATCTTTTCAAGTTATAGCTCTTTTTTTGGTCGAGAAAGAACCTATTTCTTTTTATCGATATTTAATATCCTGTATCTCTTATTAACTCTGTCTGCATTTGAGTCCAGTGCTGCAAATTTTCAAGGACTATTAATTAATTTTTATTGGATGCATATTCTCGTCTTATTAATAGCACTATTACTTGCTTCTAAAAGGGTTAAAAAGGGTTTTGGTTATGAAGGCATATAATTATATCTTCAAGAAATCTATGCTCTCTTTTCTGGGAGCTCTGGTAATAATAGCTGCCATAGACTTTTCTTTTAATTTCTTTTCGGAGATTGAAGACATCAATAATAACTACACTTATCTAGACGCATTACTGTATCTGCTTGCAACAGAACCATACCGTATAAGAGGTTTTATCTATCTTGCAGCAGTGGTGGGATTTCTTGCTGTATTCGTTGATGCGAATTTCCTCAGGGCTTTCAATACTGTCAGGCAAGCTGGTCTTAACAAAACCAAATATGCTTTTATGATCTTTGCACCAGTAGTTCTCTTATCAATGACTTCATATGAATTCTTCATTCCTGAACTTACAAAAAATGCTTCAGAGGTACGAAAATCTAAAGTTTCATCCTCCACCGATAACTTGCCGGTAATAATAGAGATCCAAGAGAGAGCTGATGAGGGTTTTATTTTAGTATCAGAAGACTTATCACTTAGTTTCGATAAAAAAGGCTACCTAGAAATAAAAGATCAATACAGCGGTGAATTCAGCAAACTTAATTACAATTCAAATATTAAGCATCTTTCATTTTCTGAGTTAATTGAAAATTCATCTTCATCGTTTGAAAAATTTAGTCTTGTATCAAAAACAGAGCTGTTAAGAAGGAGCCTCAACTTCTTATGCTACATAATAATTTTCATGATTGGTTTAGAAATCTTGCTGTCATTTAGTAAGACTTTAAATGTTAATCGAATATTGGTTTATGGTTTTGGGGCTTGTTTGATATATGGGTTTATCGAGTCTGTTTTTGCCGATTCTATTGCTGTTTTCTTATTGCCTTTTTACTTGCAAGCTTTTCCTGTAGTTTTAATTTTGATCTACTACCTGTTCAGGAAGCGCTTTTTCTTTTAACTACTTTTAAACCTAAAATTTTATCTGGCAGACATTTATTTTCTTTATCAAAAATTATCCAAAGCATGCCTAAAGCGCTTAATAATGCGTAAAGCAGAAATCTTTGAAACGCAGATTTTTTTGATAATTTTCCGCCTTGATCATCAACTATTTCATGACTCCAAGTGCTCATCCCGAGTGTATTTCTGCCATTTGACCAGAAGTAAACATAATAACCAGCAGTAGTAAGTAAAAGAATCATAGCTCCTATTGGGGGAGGGAAGTAATCGTTATCAGCTACGATTAATTTGTATAAGCCCAAAACCAGAAAGCCAAATAAAAACCACAAAGCCGCCACAAGAAAAATGTCGTAAGTGAATGACATTAAGCGGGAAAATATTCCGGGATAGGTGAATTTATTTTTCATATTATGCTAATGTAATTCGTACTTATGAGTAATCAAAATAATCTTACAACAAACGATACATGGTTTTTTGGACATCCGAAAGGGATGGTGACTTTATTCTTCACAGAGATGTGGGAAAGAATGTCTTATTATGGAATGAGAGCTTTACTTGTCTTATATATGACAGGTGCAGTAACTGGTTTTAACCCCGGTCTTGGTTGGTCTCAAGTAGATGCGCAAGCAATTTATGGCATCTATGTTGGAATGGTATATTTTATGGTCATTCCTGGAGGTTGGCTGGCTGACAATGTGCTCGGCCATCAAAAGGCTGTGCTTATTGGAGCAATAATAATTGCTCTTGGCCACTTTACGCTCGCAATGCCTTTAACTGAAACTTTCTTCTTAGGCTTAATACTGGTTGTATTGGGTACTGGGCTTCTAAAAGGAAATATTTCAACAATAGTAGGTCAACTCTATAAACCTGGAGACTCAAGAGTTCAAGCTGGGTACACGATCTTTTATATGTCTATAAATATCGGCTCAACACTAGGTTTCTTAATCTGCTCTTATTTGGGTGAAAAGATTGGTTGGCACTGGGGATTTGGTGCTGCTGGTGTAGGAATGTTTTTTGGTGTGATGCAATACATTTACTTTAAGCATTTGCTTGGTGAAGCAGGTAATAAACCAAACGACATGCCTCAAGCTCAAAGAGACTCATATGTAAAATGGTCAAAGATCACATCAACTGCAATGGTAGTTGTTATTGGTTTAGGTTTATTGGGTTTCGTAACTGTTGAACCAAAAGCCTTTGCAGAAAACTTCGCTATATTTTTAACAGGAGTAGCGTTTGTATATTTTGCTTATCTATTCTTATTTGCAGGATTAACTCAGATAGAGAAGAAGAATCTATTCTTGCTCTTAGTCCTATTTATTGGTGCAGCGGCATTCTGGTCAGGTTTCGATCAGTCAGCAAGCTCTTTAAGTATTTTTGCTCGAGATTATACAGATCTTTCAGTAGGTGGTTATATTATCCCAATTGGTTGGTTGCAATTTGCTAACCCAGTTTTTGTGGTGATCTTTGCTCCAATATTCGCAGGAATGTGGATGCATCTTGGTCGTATGAATCTTGATCCATCACTGCCTGTGAAGTTTGCTATTGGCTTATTCTTTATGGCCTTAAGTTTTGTTGTGATGCTTTATGCAGTGCAACTAGCAATGGAAGTAAGCCCAGTTGGTATGCAATGGCTACTTATTACTTATTTGCTTCAAACATGGGGTGAGCTAGCTCTATCACCAATAGGACTCTCTGCATTTGCACAATACGCACCGCGTAAATACATTGGTCAAATGTTTGGGCTCTGGTTCTTAGCATCAGCAATTGGTGGTGTTATGGCAGGACTACTAGGTGGCGAAGCCTTAGGCGAAGGCCTAGAAAGCATATCACCGGTCTTTGAATTCATGATTCAATACTATGTAGTGATAGGTTTAGCTTTAATAGCTGTGGCTGTGTTTGGAATAGCCAGAACAGCAGAGAATGTGAAAGCTAAAGCTGAAACTTAGAATTCATTTTCTTAAGAAAGGGCAGTTTGAGATGACTGCCCTTTTTTTTGTAAGATAGTCATATGATTGAATTTATAGATGATAACCAATGGATCATACTTGTCAGTATCTTAGCTTTGGTGGCTTATACAAAAGTTTGGTACTTAGAAAAGAGAGTTAAAGACTTAGAAGATAAAGCCTAAGCAAACAAGCAAACATTTATTAAATTAATTGGACTCGTTAGTTTGGATAAAGAAGTTAACAGGCGTTAAGTTTGTTTCAGAATTTACGTCACCCTCAACTGCAAAGATGACATCAATATCAAAGTCACTGTTGTAATCTATAAATACAGTGAAGGCGTGACCTTCTGGAATATTGGCTAATCCAAGCTCTTCATCATCTTGGGCAACATACTCATACGTAGTAACATCTTCTTCATCGGTAGTTTCTTGTTTTTCAATGACCAGGAAGCTTG
>ERZ802830.3343-NODE-3343-length-13746-cov-9.42071_pt1 | contig 13746 bp, 12 predicted proteins | sample MGYA00345654_ERZ802830 | MGnify/ENA primary metagenome ERZ802830 (study PRJEB30503, sample SAMEA104212375) | marine metagenome | biome: Westerlies Biome; feature: [SRF] surface water layer (ENVO:00010504) within the epipelagic zone...; material: water... | reverse complement strand
GCTATTGCTATTATTAAAGAAGTTTTAATCACATCCATGTTTGTTTCCTCCAGGAACATTGTCTATACCACTTCCACCCCAAGGGTTACATTTGATGATTCTTTTCAAGCTTAAAACAGTCCCCTTAATAGGCCCGTGAAGAGCCAATGCCTCCACCGCATACTGAGAACATGTTGGATGAAATCTGCAATTTTGTCCCAGCAAGGGACTCAGAAATTTCTGATATAGCTTTATTGTTTTTATTAAAACTTTACTTATCATTTTACGTATTAAACTTTGTCCAAATTTTTTCTAAATCTTCTTTTAATTCTTTTTCTTTTTCTTTCAAGTCTCTTTTAACAAAGACAACAAAATCTTTATTTGGCAATTCTAAAACCTTTGAACGAAAACTTCCTTTAATTTTTCGTTTTATATTATTTCTATCTACTGCGAGCTTGGTGTCTTTTTTTCTGATAGCCACACCTATTCTTGAAAATCCTAGATCATTAGACTTACTAAGTATTAGTATATTTTTGGTTGAAAACTTTCTATCAGGCGTAGAAAAAATTTCTTTAAAGCCTTCTTTGGAAGGTATGGAGCGCTTATGGCCCATCCTAGACCGTAAGAGAGAGCCTCCCCTTTTTCCTTCTGTTGCTTAGAACCTTTCTGCCGCCAAGAGTTGCGTTTCTTGAACGAAAACCGTGAGTTCTTGCTCTTTTTATCTTGCTGGGTTGATAGGTTCTTTTCATAGTGCTTAAAAGGTTACTGGGTTGCGCATAATAGAGTTTTTAAGAGTTTAAGACAAGTAAAAAGATTAACACAATATATCAACAAGTTATCCACAATAAAAATATGTGTTTATACTGTGGATAACTCTGTTAATTTATATATACTCATTGCACATGACAGATTTACATTTTTGGGGAGAGTGCAAAAAAACACTAGAAAGGGATTTGCCGGTTGAAGAGTATTCAACGTGGATTGCCCCTCTAACTTTAGAGCAAAATAACGGCTCAAACCCTCTATCTTATAGTGTTTTGGCACCTAATAAATTCATTTCTGATTGGGTAGAGGATAACTATGGAACTACAATTAAAGAAAGGCTTTCGGCGATAACGAGCAACAGAGATTTAAACTTAAATTTTGAAATTTTTGTGGATTATCAAGATAAAAATTTCTCTGCAAGCTCGGAAGAGAGCGAAACTACCGTGTCTTTGAGTGCCAAGGAAGAAGAAGTTAGAGCACCACAAAAAAACAATCTTATAGAAAACTTCACTTTTGAAACTTTTGTAGAGGGCAAGTCAAACCACATTGCCTTGGCAGCTTCAAGACAAATAGGGGATGGCCTGAAGAACTCCTATAATCCTTTATTTATTTATGGCGGTGTCGGCCTTGGTAAAACCCACCTAATGCATGCAGTTGGTAATGAGATAATAAGAAAAGACCCATCTAAAAAAATTGCCTACGTACATTCTGAGAAGTTCGTGAGTGATATGGTCAAATCACTGCAATTGGGTGCAATTAATGAATTTAAACAATATTATAGATCATTGGATGCTTTGCTTATTGATGATATTCAGTTTTTTGCAAAAAAAGAGCAATCACAAGAAGAGCTTTTTCATACATTTAATTCCTTATTAGAAAAAGGCAGTCAAATGATTTTAACTTGCGACAGGTATCCCAAAGAGATAGACGGCTTAGAAGACAGGCTAAAATCAAGGCTGGGTTGGGGTCTGCCAGTTGTCATTGAGCCACCAGAACTAGAAACAAGGGTAGCTATTTTGCTTACCAAGGCTCAGTCTATGAATCATGAGCTGGAAGAAGAATCTGCTTTCTTTATAGCCCAAAAGGTAAGATCTAATGTTAGAGAGCTTGAAGGGGCGTTGAAGAGAGTGATGGCAAATTCTAACTTCACAGGCAGGCCCATTTCTGTGGACCTAATAAAAGACTCTTTAAAAGACCTGCTTGCAATCCAAGCAAGACAAGTTAGTGTTGAGAATATTCAAAAAACAACGGCAGAATATTACAACATTAAAATGAGTGATATTTTGTCTAAAAGAAGAAGTAGATCTGTGGCCAGGCCACGCCAGATGGCAATGTTTCTTGCTAAAGAGTTAACAAATTATAGCTTACCTGAGATTGGAGAGTCTTTTGGAGGAAGGGACCATACAACTGTAATACATGCATGTAAAAAGATAACTGAACTTAGGGCTTTTAATTTAGATCTAGAAGAGGATTATCGGAAGCTTTTAAGGGTTTTGACTATATAATGAGAAAATGAAATTTACTACAGAAAAGACGCAAATAGTTGATTCACTTCAGAACGCAGCGGCCGTAGCAGAACGAAGACAAACTATACCAATTTTAGCTAACCTGAGGCTTAAGATTGTAGAGGGGAAACTCGAAGTAACGGCTACAGATTTGGAGATACAAATTAAAACATATTCAGACCTCATAGAGATACAAGAAGAGGGTGAAACAACAGTTTCAGCTAGAAAGATGTCGGAACTATGCAGGTCTTTGCCAGAAGGAGAGAATGTCAATTTTTCTCTATCAAATGGTAAATTAACAGTGAGTGCAAGCAATTTCCATGCTGACTTTGCCACCATTTCATCTGATGACTTCCCAGAAATAGAAATTAATGAAGAACAGACACCAGTTACTCTCGAATCAGGAATTCTTAAAAGAATTTTGTCTAAAACATCATTCTCAATGGCTTCTCAGGACGTAAGATACTATTTGAATGGTATGCTTTTAGAGACAGATGGCTCGAGAATCAATGGTGTTGCAACGGACGGGCATAGACTAGCCTTTTCTTCAGCTAAATCTAGTTCTGAAGCGCCTGAGGCTAGAAATATTTTACCTAGAAAAGCTGTTTTAGAACTTGCGAAATTACTTTCACCGGGTGAAGAGTCGATCGAAGTATTGATAGGACCGTCATATGTTGATGTAAGGACAGAGAACCTAAGTTTTTCTAGTAAGCTTATTGATGGTAAGTACCCAGATTATGACAAAGTTTTTCCAACTGGCGAACCGTTGCCTCTTGAAATAAGTAAAGACACACTGCAATCTGCTCTATCAAGAGCATCTGTGCTCTCGAATGAAAAATATAGAGGTGTTCGATTTCAATTAAGTGAAAACAAACTTAAACTTACTGCAAATAATCCTGAACAAGAATCAGCAGAGGAAGAGCTGGATGTTGTATATAGCGGGTCTGAGCTGGAAGTTGGCTTCAATATAGGATACCTATTAGATGTATTAAACTCCATAGAGAGTGATTCTATTAACTTTGAGTTTTATGGAGAAGACTCTAGTTGCATAATAAAAGAAAAGGGTTCTGAAGATGACGTATATGTCATCATGCCTATGAGACTCTAATGCCTCTAGAGAGGTTGCATTTACATAATTTTAGGCTATTCAAAGAAAAGGTTTTCAATATTTCCGAGGGAACAACTCTTATATTAGGAAAAAATGGTTCAGGTAAAACTTCTATTCTTGAATCTTTAAATATACTGATATCGGGCAAATCCTTTAGAACACAGGAAACAAAAGAGTGCATTAAATCAGAACAAGAATTTTTTAATATTTCTTGTAAGGGCACCTTTGCAGAAAAAAATCTCTTACTCAATAGTGAAAATAGTTTAAGTAATAGGCTTAAAACTAGCAGAAAATTGGATGGTTCTCCAATAAAAAAAGAGGATCTATATTTTTTACAAATTGTTTTAGCTAAACACCTAAGGCTATTAGAGGGGGAGCCAGAGATAAGAAAAGAATACTTTAATAGTTTGATGTTTCACGTGAAACCTGAATTAAAAAAGCTCAACTCTAGTTACCAAAAAGCCCTAAAACAAAGAAATAGGTGTCTAAAGAAAGGACTTTCTCAGGCCGAATTAAACTTATGGAGCAATGAGGTAGCTACACTTGGTTTAGATCTTAGCAAAGAGCAATATAATTTTTTTCAACTATTTAAAGGGCATGTGAGGGAATTTATAAATACAGCAAGCCGTCTCAGTTCATTTTCTTTTTTAGAAGAGGTTGATGTGACCTTTTCAAAGGGATGGGAGCGCTCCAAAAAATTAGAAGTATCTCTCAAAGATTGCATTGATAGAGATACGGCACTTGGATATACATCTAAGGGTCCTCACAGAATGGATTTTACATTTAGTATTAAAAATAAAAAAGCCTCTTCTAATCTTTCTAGAGGACAGCTTAAGATATTGATTTTATTAATATTTTTGTCTAATTTTAGAATGATTAAGGAACTAGTGCAAAGCGAAATAATTTTAATGGTTGATGATCTGGGATCTGAGTTAGATTCTAAGAATTTAAGCGCCATTCTTGAAGAAATATTAAAGATAGATGGTCAAATAATTTTAACAGGGATTGAGGGAGAAGAGATGCATGGCTCGCTAAAAAAAATGGCAAACTTTACGCAGATTAATCTTTAAATTTATATTAAAATAGTCATATGCCGACTAAAAAAACCTCTTCCGCATCGAAATCAACCAAAGCCACCCCTAAAGCTCCAAAAAAAACTACAAAAAAAGCAGAAACCGAATCTTATGATTCATCCAGCATAACTGTCCTGAAGGGTCTAGAGGCTGTTAAAAAAAGACCTGGCATGTACATAGGTGATACAGATGATGGCACTGGATTACATCACATGGTTTACGAAATAGTTGATAATTCTATCGATGAAGCCCTTGCCGGGCATTGCGACGAAATTACTGTGAAAATAATTTCAGATGATTGTGTCTCTGTGTCTGACAACGGTAGAGGGATTCCTACTGACATGCATGAGGAAGGGATGTCTGCGGCAGAGGTCATTATGACAAAGCTGCACGCTGGTGGTAAATTTGATGATAATTCTTATAAAGTATCAGGAGGTCTTCATGGTGTGGGCGTTTCTGTGGTTAATGCCCTGTCAGAAGATTTAAAATTAACAATACACAGGGCGGGGAAAATACATGAACAGGAATATGCTGACGGTGCACCAAAAGGAAAACTTAAAGTAACTGGCAAAACAGACAAGACCGGGACAGAAGTAAAATTCATTCCCTCGCCAACAACATTTTCAGATATCATTTTTCAATATGATGTATTAGAGACCAAGCTTAGAGAGCTGTCTTATTTAAATGCCGGGCTTAAAATAATCTTAATAGACGAGAGGACTTCAAAAAAACAAGAGTTCTTCCACAAAGGAGGCTTGGCAGAATTTGTAACTTTTCTAAATACAAAGAGAACAACTGTTAATTCAGTTTTCCATTTTGTTAAGGAAGCAGCCGACGGTATAACCATAGAGGTTTCGCTTCAATGGAATGATGGCTACCAAGAGAATATTCAATGCTATACAAATAACATCAAGCAAAGAGATGGAGGAACTCATTTAGTGGGTTTTAGAACTGCTCTAACCCGAACGCTCAATAACTATATGGAAAAGGAGGGCATGAACAAGGAAAAAGTTTCTACCTCTGGAGACGATGCAAGAGAAGGTTTGGTTGCTGTGGTGTCTGTGAAAGTACCTGATCCGAAGTTTTCTTCTCAAACGAAAGACAAATTAGTTTCTTCGGAAGTAAGACCTGTTGTTGAGCAAGAAACTTATAAAGCATTAACAGAATATTTATTAGAAAACCCTGGAGAGGCAAAACTTATTGCCACAAAAATTATTGAAGCCGCCAGAGCTAGAGAAGCTGCTCGAAAAGCCAGAGAGCTTACTAGAAGAAAGGGCGTGTTTGAAGGAGGAGGTTTGCCAGGAAAACTTTCAGATTGCCAGGAAAAGGATCCTGCGCAGAGTGAAATTTATTTAGTTGAGGGTGAGTCAGCTGGAGGATCTGCTAAGCAAGGAAGAGACAGGCACTTCCAAGCCATATTGCCTTTAAAAGGAAAAATCTTAAATGTAGAAAAAGCCAGATTAGACAAAGTCCTTTCATCGGAAGAGATAATTATCTTAATTTCTGCATTGGGTTGTGGAATCAAGGGAGAGGACTGGCAAGAGGAAAAGCTTCGGTATCATAGAATTATCATCATGACAGACGCAGATGTTGATGGATCACATATAAGAACTTTGCTTTTAACACTTTTCTATCGTCAAATGCCAGAGCTCATAGAGAAAGGTTATATCTATATAGCTCAACCCCCTCTTTATAAGTTGAAGAAAGGTAAGCAGGAGACTTACGTAAAAGACGATTCTGAATTAAGAGAACTTCTGGTAGCCGAAATCCTAGATGATGCAAAACTTGTGCTTAATAAAAAAGGAGAGTCAATTACTGGACAAGCTCTAGGTAAATTTATTTCTCAACATGAAAAGGTTCAAACCACATTAAGGGGCATGACTCATATATATCCAATCGAGATGTTAGAGGGAATAAAGCATACGGCAATTCTAAAGAGCCTAGACGATCAGAAGGCAGTTAAAAAATGGTCATCTAGTTTAGAAAAATATTTAAATGAAAAGGCTGAGCAAGGTTCGGCATGGAAAGTGAAAATAGAAAACAAGGAAGGCTCGGAAGATTTTGAGCCTAATATTTCTCTATTAAAACATGGAACAGAATCTGGATGGGGCCTCAATAAAAGTTTTTTTAAATCCAAGGCATATAAGGATTTGGCAAGCCATGGAGCCGACATGACAGATATGTTTAATCAAGATAGTCATTTTGAAATAAACGGCAAACATATACCTGTAGATAATTTTGCACATGCCCTAGAAGAGGTTCTTCAGATATCAGAAAGATCCTTCACGAAGTCCAGATATAAAGGTCTCGGTGAAATGAACGCTGAGCAATTATGGGACACTACCATGAATCCTGATATGAGAATTTTAGGTCAAGTTACGATCGAAGATGCCCTTGCTGCTGATGAATTATTTCATGCTCTTATGGGAGATGAAGTTGAACCTAGAAAAGATTTTATTGATGAAAATGCCAAGCTGGTTGTTAACCTTGACGTATAGCCCCCTTTAGGGATTTAAATTATTTTCTACCCATTTCATTACTCTACCGGCAGACTCCTTTGAATCTTTAACAAAAAAAGGCTCTCCAATCTTCAATGTAATAGTTCCAGGTTTTTTAACAAACTTATGAGCAGGCCAACAGTTACCTGAGTTATGGCAAAGCGGTAAAACTTTCACATTATTTCTTTTAGCCAATTCAAAACTGCTTCTTGCATATTTCCCTACTCTACCAGCTTTAACTCTTGTTCCTTCAGGAAACAACAGAACATACATACCACTTTGTAGTCTATTGGAACCCTCCTCTAGAGTTTGAATAATGGCTTCTTTTGGTTTACTTCTATCAATAGCTATAGGGTTTAACATTTTCATAGCCCAGCCCCACAACGGGATATACAAAAGTTCTTTTTTTAATAGCGTACACAGAGGGTGAAATAAATATTGCATGGAATAAGTCTCCCATTGCCCTTGATGGTTAGAAACAATTACGCAAGGTTCATCTGGAAGATTTTCTTTTCCTATTACCTCAACCTTGATTCCACAAGTTAAATGTAAAAACCAGTTTGCAAATTTAGGCCAAAGAGAGAAAAGTTTAAGCCGTTTATTTAACCCTATGAATGGCCCAATCAAGCAAGCAATTAAACTAGCTAATACTCCTGAGGTTAGATAGCCTAGATAGAATACAGTTGATCTAAGAATATTCACTTTGAGTACTTATGATAAATTTTGCTGCTTCTAGAAGGTTATTGAAACAGTGTTCAGCTGGAGGGCTGTTTTTAGTAGCAAACACTTTTTCTCCATAGCCTCCTGTTTTGATTAGTAAAGGCGTGCAACCATAATTACGTCCTGCCAATATATCTGACTCTTTATCTCCAATGAAATACTTACCTTTTAGGTTTATGTGCAGTTCATCTTCTATTTCCTTAAGAAGTCCTGTTTGAGGTTTTCTGCATAAACAATTACTTTCCGGGGCATGAGGGCAGTAGGCTATATATTCAATCTCGCCTCCCACCTTACTTAAAAGCTTGATCATGTAGTTATGAATATCCGCTAGATCAGATTCTGTGATAATGTTTTTCTCAATACATGCCTGATTAGTAGCAATAGCTATTTTGTAGCCATTCTTGTTTAGTAAAGCGATTGCTTCGAGGCTTCCTTTTATTGGTTCAAAATCCTCTGGCTTTGTAACATAGGTCATTAGGTCTACATTTATAACCCCATCTCTATCTAAGATTACAAATTCGTCCATAATCACTTATATATTGTAATTTTCAGATAAAAATCCGCTAACTTCTTCTATATGAACTCTTTTTTGTTCCATCGAGTCTCTATCTCGTACAGTTACAGTATTGTCATCTATTGTTTGAAAATCGACGGTAATGCACGCAGGTGTACCCACTTCATCATGTTTTCGGTAACTTTTGCCGATATTTCCTGTATTTTCTAAAAGAACTCTTCCTGATATAGCTTTTTGTAAAGTATTTTTTAAATTTAGAGATTTTTCAACAATTTCCTTATCATTCCTTTTCAGGGGAATAACAGCTACTTTTATGGGTGATAAGTGAGGTTTTAGAGATAAAACTGTCCTTTCTTTATCGTTATCCAGACTTTCTACTTTATAAGCCTCATTTAGAATGGCCAGGAAGCCCCTATCAACACCCGCTGAGGGCTCAATTACATAAGGGACTATCCATTCTTTGGTTTCTAGATCTTGTACTGCTAGTTTTGCATTAGATTGGCTGTTCTGGGCTACTTTAGCGCTTATTTTCATATCTTTTTGCCCTTTAGTATGTGAACCAAGGTCAAAATCAGTTCTATTAGCTATGCCCTCTAGCTCTTCCAGTCCATGAGGGTATTTGTACATTATATCCACCGTGGCTTTAGAGTAATGAGCTAATTCATCTTTGGGAACATGATAAAGCTCTAAGTTTTCTTTATTTATTCCCTGGTCTTCCCACCATTGTAGCCTTAAATCAGTCCACTTTTGATGCCAGTCATCGTCTTCTCCTGGTTTAACAAAGAATTCGAGCTCCATTTGCTCAAATTCACGGACCCTGAATATAAAATTTCTGGGAGTAATTTCATTTCTAAAAGCTTTTCCCATCTGGGCTATGCCAAAGGGAAGGGGGTGTGGAGTAGAGTCCAGTACATTTTTAAAGTTAGTAAAAATATTCTGTGCAGTTTCAGGTCTTAAGTATGCAAAAGAATTTCCATCTTCTACGGGCCCTACATTTGTTTTGAACATTAAATTGAATGGCCTTGGGTCTGTAAGATCATCTGATCCGCAACCCGGACATTTTCCGTCTTCAATATGATCGGCTCTCCATCTGGAATTACAACTTCTGCAATCTAATAGAGGGTCTGAGAACGTATCCTCATGTCCAGAGTATTTAAGTACCAACGGGTTCGTTAAAATAGAAGAGTCTATACCTTCGATGTCGTCTCTTTCATAGATCATAGATTTCCACCAAGATCTCTTAAGATTATTCTTTAGCTCAACACCAAGCGGGCCGTAGTCATAAAGACCCTGAAGGCCTCCGTAAATTTCATTAGATTGAAATATAAAACCCCTTCTCTTACATAGGGATACTAAGTCTTCCATTGAGTGGTTATTCATATTATTAGTAAGTACTTACTATCTTTAAAAGGTAATTAATATATAGATTCTTTATTGTTTCGTTTAAACTTCTTATATTCCCATGAATATTGTTCTGGAATCTTCATTATACATTTTTCAAACTCATTATTCATTTTATCCACACCCTTTTGCAGCTCAGAAGGAAGACTAATTTCTTTACTAAAATGGACAATAAAACCTTCTCCTTTTTGTTTTCTTTCACAATACATTAAGTGAGCTGCACATTGTGTTTTTTGTTGTAGCTTTGGAACAAGAGTTAAAGAATATATATCAGTATTAAAAAATTTTGAAATAATCCCACTGTCTCTTTTAGGGACTTGATCGGAGGCCATTGCAACCGTATTACCTTCCTTCAGGGCAAGAAGTAATTTTTTTATTCCCTTAGGATCAGTGTTCACCATTTCTACTCCAGCATCATTTCTTGATTTAGTGATTACTCTATCCAGATTTTTGTTCTTAGGCACCGTATAAGGAATAGTACAAGCAGTTATAGATCCCAGATAATTTATCAATATTTCTATATTGCCTAGATGAGGCGTAAAGAGCAGAAGCCCTTTATGGGAATCTATTGATTTTTTTATATATTCAAGATTTTTTATCTCTATAAATCCTTTCTTATAAATATAGTTCTTTTTTCCCCAAACAAGACCGCTCTCTAATAAATTCATTGTGCTATGGAAAAGACTTTCTCTTAGGATCTTATTTAGATCCTTTTTAGTTTTCCCTGGGAAGGCTTGAATAAGATTTGTTCGTGATATAGCTTTATGTTTATTTGGTAAAACATAAAATAAATAGGATAAGCCTATGCCGGTTAAGAAAAGAGCTTTATAAGGGAAGAGGCCTAAAAACTTAATTAAAAACTTATAAAATACACTATAAAGTGACATATGTTGCTTAATTTCTCCAAAAAGCAGGCGTGAAAAGTAAAAGTAGAGTAAAAATTTCAAGCCTTCCCAGCAACATTGATAGGCATAAGGCTATTTTAGAGCCATCAGTAATATCTTTATAGTTCTCTGAAACAGCTCCAAGTCCCGGTCCAAGATTGTTTAAAGTTGCCCCAACCGCTGAAAAGGCTGTAAGGAAGTCATTATTTTGAGACAGAAGAAACATCAATATAATTAAGAAAGTGGCTACATAAACTGCAAAGAAGCCCCAAACTGACTCAGATACTCTAGGGTCTAGTGATTTCTTGCCAAATTTAATAGTAACAATTGCATTTGGGTGAATAAGTTTAGTTATTTCACTAGACCCCTGTCTTATAAGTATCAAGGCTCGTATAACCTTTATGCCACCCCCAGTTGAGCCTGCACAGGCCCCTATAAACGCGGCTATCAGAAGCATTATTGGAACGAATAAAGGCCAATTAGAGTAGTTAGATGTTAAGAAACCTGTTGTTGTGCCTATTGAAACTGCCTGAAAGACACTATCAACAAACATTTCATCGTAAATATTATCACTGAAAAGCAAAGTGAGATATGTGATTAGGGCGGTAGTAATAAGCAAGGACAGGTATAGCTTTACCTCAGAATCATAAAAATAATGAAGTAATCTTTTTTTAGTCCAGGCTAAATAGTGAAGAGCAAAGTTAATACCAGAAATTACCATGAATATAATAGCCGTCCATCTCAAAGAGCTATTATCAAAGAAAGCAAAATTTGCATCATGAGTTGAAAAGCCACCAATTGAGATAGTTGAAAAAGCATGTCCAACAGCATCAAACCAGCTCATCCCAAAATATCTATATAAAATTGCACAAGATATAGTCATAGAGACATACACAAACCAAAGCGCTTTTGCCGTTTCGGTTATTCTGGGAGTTAATTTGGAGTCTTTCAAAGGACCAGGTGTTTCTGCCTTATAAAGTTGCATACCCCCAACGCCTAATAACGGAAGTACCGCAACAGCCAAAACAATAATACCCATACCGCCCAACCATTGAAGTAATTGCCTATAAAATAATAGAGATCTTGGCATATCATCTAAACCCACAAAAACAGTAGCTCCAGTAGTAGTAAGCCCTGATATTGATTCAAAAAGAGAATCTATGTAGGTAACTCCTTCTAAATTCGCTAAATAGAATGGTAAAGATCCAAAAAACCCTAAAACAGTCCAGAAAAATATAGTAATTATAAAACCGTCTTTAGTTCTTAGCTCTCCGCTCTTATCAGCGGCTAAGAAAAACATGAAACAGCCTATTACAAAAGTTATAAAACCAGACAAAATGAAGTTGTAAACAAATTCATTTTCTTCAAAGAAATATGCAAGAAAACCAGGAATAACTTGGGCAATACTAAAAATCATAAGGAGAGTCCCTAGAATCCTGGTAGTGAATGGGAATTTCATTTTAAGCAGGTGAAAAGGTTTCTTTTACCTGTTTTATAGCTTTTTTATCTGTTAAAAAGACTATAACATGATCGTTCTCCCTTAAATGTACGTGATCATGCGCAATTTTACCCTTATTATCTCTTATAAGTGCACCTATAGTAGCTCCCTCAGGTAAAGATATTTCTCCTAATTCTTTGCCAATACTGCTTTCTTTTCCAGATGGTGATTTTTTTGCTATCGCCTCTATAGCCTCAGCCGCCCCTCTTCTTAGCGAGTGTACCTTTACCACATCCTTCCCTTCAATTTCTGCTAAGAAAGTTCCAATAGTAATTTGTGATGGTGCGATTGCTATGTCTATTCCTTTGTCTTGAACAAGATCAACATAAGCGGGATTATTTATCAGTGCTACAACCTTATGAGCGCCCATGTCCTTTGCCAACAAACATGACATTACATTTGCCTCATCGTCATTAGTGACTGCCGCAAAGACATCAGTTCCTTCTATATTTTCTTCATGAAGCAAGTGTTTGTCGCAAACATTTCCTTCCAATACAATCGATTGCTCCAATTTCTCTGATAGTCTTTTAGCTCTATCATGATCTGAATCAATTATCTTAACTCTATGATTATTTTCTATTCTTTTAGCAAGCCTACTTCCTATTTTGCCTCCTCCTGCAATAATTACGTTTTTATAAGGCTCTTCTTTTTTTCTCATTTCATTTACAACTTTAGAAGCCTCACCTTTTTTAGATATAAAAAATACTTCATCTCCTGCTCGAATCGTAGTTTGCCCAGTAGGAATTATAGATTGACCATCCCTAAATATTGCGGCGACACGAGAATCAACCTTAGGCATATGCTTTTTTAGATCACCTATTTCATGGCCAATCATCGGCCCTCCATCAACCGCCTTGACAGCTACAAGGTTAAGTTTTCCTTGTCCAAACTCCATAACTTGTAGAGATCCCGGAACCTCTATAAGGCCTTCTATATGATCGGTAATAAGTTGCTCGGGACTTATGTGTATATCAACAGGGATTTCCCCAGACTCCATTGCTTTTTTTGTTTTTCCTCTGAGATAAGAGATTTCTCTGACCCTTGCGATAGTTTTTACAGATTCATTTAATACTTTAGATATCATGCATGACACTAGATTTGTTTCATCACTGCCAGTTACCGCTACAACCATATCCGCATCATTAATACCCGCATTTACCAAAATATTTGGGAAAGAAGCTCCCCCTAGAAGGGTTTTTATATCGGCCTCTTCTTCAAGCTTGTGCAGCTTTACGGGATCATTGTCTACTATAGTAAGATCGTTTTCTTGAGACAGGAGATTAGCGAGCGTGCTACCTACAGCTCCGGCCCCCAAAATGACTATTTTCACAAGTTTATGTTAAGACAAGTTTCTTCTGATTATAGTCTTATTTTCTCATTAGAAAATACTTATTAGTTGGTGGGACTGAATTTTTTATATCTATTAATAAGATCTAAATATCCAAAGATAAAATCTTTTCCAGAAACTTTATTTTTTCCTTCCATTTGAATTTTTTCTATGAGAATTGAAGAATTTTTACAACAAAATATCACCATATCATCTTCATATACTTTTATTGTGCCCGGCGGAAGGTTTTCTTTAGCGTTATAGTCTTTAGCTTGATGCACTTTAATTCTTTTTTCTCCAAGGAATGTATAAGTCCCATACTTAGATCCCAAAGCATTTATTTTTCTGATAACCTCTATAGAAGAATCTTCTTGCCAGTTTAGCTGCAGGATAGATTTATCAATTTTTGGTGCAATAGTTACTTTTGCTTGATCCTGTTTTGTATGATTAATTTCTTTGTTAGAAATCTTATCT
>ERZ802830.3341-NODE-3341-length-13747-cov-14.5456_pt1 | contig 13747 bp, 10 predicted proteins | sample MGYA00345654_ERZ802830 | MGnify/ENA primary metagenome ERZ802830 (study PRJEB30503, sample SAMEA104212375) | marine metagenome | biome: Westerlies Biome; feature: [SRF] surface water layer (ENVO:00010504) within the epipelagic zone...; material: water... | reverse complement strand
TGCGCCGCCACTGCGCCCTCGTCGGTTGGCAGCCCCGGCATCTTCCAGCCCAAGGGACTGCCAGGGAGCCACAGCTGTTGGAAGAACTGATCGCCTGCCGCGAGGCCGGACGGGCTGACTTGTCACTGGATCTGATTCAGCTCGCCGATCAAGCCGATTGGCAGTCCCCTTGGCTTGAGGACAACCGAGCCCGCGCCCTGGTGCACCAGCAACAGCTCTGGCGCGCAGCTGCGATCTGGCGGCAACTGCAGGCCGGTGCGGACAGCGGCGCTGCCGCTGCTGCGGCCCCGATGCTTTCCCTGGTGCGTGAGCAACTCCAAGAGCAGGGTGTGGACCCAACCCTGCTTGATCTTGCGGAGACTGGCTCACCACCTCCGGCCCTGCAGGCGGTCTTGCAGCAAGCCCTCAACCACCAATGCAGCAGCACGGCACCCCAGACCCACCGCCTGCTCAAGCTGGCCCAACAGCAGGGCTGGATTGAATCGGTCCAAAGCGATTCAGAGCCCACGCCATGGCAGCAGATCCAGGAGCTGTGGAGGGGCGCACAACAGCACCCCGACCCAACGATCCAGTCCTTGGCGACGGACGCCTTGGCGCTGCACGACCGCCAGAGCAAGGAGGCGGCGGAACTGGAAGACCAGCTGATTCAGTGCTGTCTGCAGGCAGGCTGGCCGCCAAGACATCTGGGCCAGGCCGACAGAAAGGCCAATCCAGGCATGGATCGCGTGCTGCTGGAAATCGTCGCCTGTCGTGAATGCGGCGCCAGCCAGCTCAGCCAACGCCTGATCGAGCGCTGTGACGAGCTCGGGCAGTCCAGCCCCTGGCTGGAGGACAACGCAGCTCGACTGCTGCAATGCAGCGACCGGCAAGCGGCTCGAACCATCTGGCAGCACCTGCTCAACAGCGACGATCCAGAGGTCCGCAACACCGCAGCCCAGGCCCTCAGCCATCTCAACAACGACGCAACCGAAGCAGTGCTGCTGGAAGCGATCACCGCCACCCGTGAACAGGGCCAGCAGCGCCCCTGGCGTTCGTTGCTGCGCCAACGGCTGCTGGAACGTGATGGAAGCACCAGTCCCAACTGGAGGCGAGAAGCGATTCAACTGCCCATCCATGAAAGCGAGGCCTGGGATCTGCATCTGCGCCGCCACCGGCTGGCACAGCAGCTGGCCCGCGAGCAACTGGAGCTGTTGGAGCAGCAGCTCCCTGGCGCGTCATGACCAGCACAGCCATGCCGCCATCGCTGCTGACGCTGATGGCCGGCCACTTCAGCGGCGATGCCGTGCCGGAATCCACCCGCATCTGGGTGGAGGCGCTGCGGCAGATCAGCACCCGACTGGTGCTGGTCTTCGACAACCCTGCACCAACCCAGATCCCCGCCTCCTGGCAGGACGAGGGCTGCACGGCCTTGTTCGAACCCCATGGCGAGTACGACTTCGGCTCCTACAAACGCGGCCTGCAGTGGGCCGACCAGCAGGGGCTGCTGCAAGCCTCCAGCCACGTGCTGATCTGCAACGACAGCATCTACGGCCCGCTCACTGACCTCGCCTGCGCCATCGCTCCGATGCTGCAGCGAACGGATGAAGCCTGGGCCCTCACCGAAAGCCTGCAGCTCACGCCCCACCTGCAGAGCTTCTTTCTGCTGTTCGGCTCCTCCGTGCTGCAGACGCCATCCATCCGCCGCTTCTTCGATCAGGTGCAGCGTCAACCGCACCGCCAGGCGCTGATCGAGGCCTATGAACTCGGCCTGTCCAAAGCGCTGCTCGCTGAAGGATTCCAACTCAAGGCACTGGTGCCGGCGCACCAGCGGCGCCTCAGCCTGTCGGGCCAACCGATGCTCAACCCCACCGCCTGGCCCCTCACCAGCGTCAGCCTCGGCCTGCCGGTGATCAAGAAAAAGGCCCTCATCGATGAACTCGCCAACGAGGAGGGCTTTGCTGAAACCTCCCGGCTGTTGGCCCGGCGCAACCCAGCGCTGTGGCAGGCCGTTCTGCAGGAATCACCCCATTGGCGTCTGTGGTGCCATCACCTCAGCCTCGGGATTCTTCTGAACAACGGCGATCTCACCGACCTCGCCAGCCGCCTGGAATGGCTGGGCGTTCAACTGTGCTGCCGCTGGACGCTGATCCTGCCGGTGGCCCCCAGCCACTGGCCCGAGCTTCAGGACACCCACGCCGACGCCATCGCTGATGGCCACCTGCAACTGGTGCCACCCGATGAGGCCGCCGGCGATGTTTTCTCAGCCCTGCTGGCCTGCCAAGAGGACTGGATCGTGCTGGCCACAGCATCGCTCTGGCATCAGCCGCACCGCTTGGCGATGGTGCAGCGCCAGCTGATCCGCGAGCCCCAGCGCGACCTGTTCCCCGGTGATCCCGTGGTGGTGCGGCGCCAATGGTGGCTGCGGCGCGGCGCCCATCGCCGCCTACTCGGCAGGCATCAGCACGAGCAGGTGTGGCTCAGGGCTGCGGCGGCAACGTGACGATCTGATCCAGCAGGCGCTGACTGCGCTGCTGCAGCGCCAGGGCTTCATCGAGCTGCAGACGCTGTTGCTGCACCAGCTTCAGCTGATGATCCAGCTCACCCCGCAGTTCACCAAGGCCGCGCCAGGCGTCCATAAGGGCCTGGGGTTGCAGGGCCTGCTCCAGGCGTTCGAGGTAGTGCGCATCGCCATCGCCGCCACTGCGGCGGTCCACCGCTTGATAGAGCTGCAGGAGCTCGGGGTTGCTGCTGAGCATCACCCGGATCAAGGCCCCACTGAGGGGCTCGATCCCCGGCCGCCGGTCGTGCTCCTGGCGCCAGAACGGTTGGGGGAGAGCGTCGTGATCCAGCAGCTGCCGGTACCCCTGCACCATCGCGTCCGGGGAGATCAGCAGCAACGTCAGCAGACGATCCGGCGTGTCGAACAACACGTCGTGCTCCTCCATGGAACAACGCTCGGGCCACTGGCGATGGAACGGGAAGGCGGGCTGACTCATCGGCCCAGGTTGGGACACAACGCCATGGCCAACCAGGCATTGGCCTGCAGGGCCCAGGCCGCTGATTCATCGGCACCACTGGCCATGGATTGCCGTTCCAGATGCATCAACTGCGCAGTCGGCACCATCCAGAGCTCCCCCTGCTGCTGCTTCCAGCGTTGGGACAGCTCAAGGTCTTCGAAATCACCCCGACCAAAGGCTGGATGAAAACCACCAACCGCTAGAAAGCGATTTCGCTCAAACAGCAGCATCGCCGCAGACAGGGAATCAACGGGGTAGGGATCAAGCTGCGGGTGACGCTGCTGCAGCTCCGGCACCGACAAGCCTTTGAGCGGATGAATGTTGGCTGGAAACCCCCGGCAGCCGTTGTCCTGCACCTCGGTGGTCATCCCGGCGTGCTGAATCAGTCCCGTGTCGTACAGCAGCAGTGGAGCCAACAGTTGCTCGGGCCGCTCGCGGATGCGTTGGTGCAGGGGAGCGAGCCATCCTGGTGCGATCGGCATGATGTCGCTGTTCATCAGGCAGACCAGCGGGGTCTCGGCCGCCTGAACGCCGATGTTGCAGGCCATGCCGAAGCCCATGTTGCGGCGCAGGCTGATCACACTGATGTCCAGCGCCTCGTGGGCCAGATGCATGGCGCACCAACGTTGCAGCAGGTGCAGACGCGGGTCATCGCATACGTACAGCAGCCGCACCCGGCCCTGCTGAAACCAGGGGTCCATGGCGAACCCGGCCACATGGCCCCGCAGAAATTCCCAACGGCCATAGAGCGGGATCACCACGGTGATCTCAGCCTCCGGTGCCGGTCGCCCGAAGCGCTGGGCCTGCTGGATGAACGACGACCAAACCGCCTGATCCCGCAGCGGCTGGCTGAGTTCCAGAAGGGCCTCCCCCAGCACAGAGTCCATCACTTGGGGCAGGCTGCGCAGCGGGATCTGCGCCAAACGGCAGAGACTCAGCAACAGCTCGACGTTGTCCAAGTAGGAGCGACCCCGCAGATCACGGAGGGTCCAGCTCACCGGAAAGCCGTTGATCCACAGCTGATCCAGCGACTCCCCCAGGGGCAGGCGCACCAGCAGGGCAAAGCTTTCATCCGCGCCCGCACCCTGCCGCTGCAGCGACAAGGCCTCGCCCCCACTGAGGCACCAGAGGCCATTGACGGTGCCAACAACGGCTTCGGCAGGGCCGGCTGCTGAGAGGCAACCCATCACCAACAGGGTGTTGGGACCAATCCGCAGCAGTTGTTCCACCACAGCCGGGCTGGTGCGTTGCTGCAGGCCATGCAGCAACACCTGTCCATCACCAAACGACTCCCGCTCCAGACGCTGTTTCAGCAGTGGGATCAGCCGCAGCAGGGTGCTGGTGCCCTGATCAACAACCTGCAACAGCTCCCGGGTGCCCAGGGTCGCCTCCTCCAGGCCATCGAACCAGCGATCCAAGGCATGGCGGGCCTCCTGCAGATTCCCCTCCTCAAGAGCACCCACCAGATCCTGCGGCCACTGAAAACGAGCCAGAGCCTGCTGAGCACAGGCCTGCAAGGCAGCATCGGCTCCATCGGTTAGCAGCGCCGACCAGAGCTCCAGGGCCGGTTCGATCCTGCCCAGGCGAATCAGGGCCCGGGCGCGGTTGTCGTTCATCCAGCCGCTGCTGATGCCAGCGGACTGGGCCTGATCCAGCAGTTGCAACGACAGTGCATCGAACCCCTGGTCACGCAAGGCAATGCTCTGCCGCAGCACCGCCGTTAGAGGGTCGTCATGAGCCTCCTGGGAGCACAGCTGATCGGCCGCAGCGCCGGCCTGTTGACACAGCTGGGTCAGGTCGTCCAGGAGTGTCGGCCGCACAGGCGCCTTCCAGGAATGGCCTGAGTTTAAGGAGCGGCAGGTACTTTGATCACACTTCGCGGCCCAGGCCCGTCGATGTCTCCATCCAGCCCAACGTCGACGCTTGCGACTTTGCTGGCAGGAGCTGGAGAGCTAAAGCGCTACGGAACGGGCAAACAATTGGTCGCCGCCGGCGAACGCCCCGACGGCGTCTGGCTGATCACCAAGGGCGGTGTTCGCAGCATGGCGCAACTGCCCCCCAAGGGGGACTGGCGCACTGTGGAACGCCATGGCGTCGGCGACCTTGTGGGTTGGCTCGGGCTTGTGCAGGGTCAGCCCCTCGAGCACTTGCGCACCTCCGATCTCACCGAAACCCAGTTCATCCCCGCCGATCAGTTTCTGCAGCTCTGGGACGAGCAACCGCAATTGCGCCAGTGGTGCGCCCAGCAGATGCCGGCCATCGAGGTGGTGGATCTGATGATCCGCCTCGCCCAAGCCAACCCCGCCAGGGCACGCCAACTGGAGGAATGGCGCAATGCACTGAGCCTCCATGCCATGGCACGGGACGCCAGTGGTCATGAGGATGACGATCCGCAGACCGTGGGCGGAGGCCAGTGGCACTGGCCCGATGGAACCATCTGGCCAGCCCGGCCCAACAACGAAGGGCTGCAGCAACGCTTGATCTGGCTGCCGGATCCGAAGCTTCAGGCCCTGGACAACCACTTCGCCGCCGAGATCGTCCCGACGGACGTATCGCCCAGCACCACGGTGACGCCAGAGGTGCTCAGCCTGCCGCGCGCCAGTGGGCCCCGCGACATTCCCATGGCCCTATGCCAGGCACTGGCTGTTCATTTCGGCGTGCCGTTCTGGCGCGACAACGTGCGTGACGAAGTGGAGGCCCTGCTGGCACGGCAGCCCCAGCTCAACCTGTTCAACATCGGCCAGCTGCTGAGCAACCTCGATCTATCGGTGTCGTTGGCGGAGATTCCCCTCGCTCAGCTTCGGCGCACGCCGACTCCCGCCGTGCTGGAGCATGACGGCCGCATCGCCATCCTCGAGGGTGTGGATCCCGATGGGCAACTTCGCCTGTTGGAGCCAGAGATCGGTCCGGTTCGTGTGCCCCTCGAGGCTGTGCTCAGCGACGATGCCGATCGCCTCAGCCTCCTGCTGCTGCGCCGCCGCCCGGACAGCAAAACCCAGCGTTTCAGCTGGGGCTGGTATGGCCCGTTCCTGCGCCCCCACCGCCGCGAACTGATTGAGGTGATCGCCACCTCAGCGGTGGTGAACGTGCTGGCCCTGGTCACCCCCCTTGGGATCATGCGTCTGATCAACGCCCAGTCGGGAGGCAGCGATTCCCTCGATGGTGTGATCAGCATCGGCGTGATCCTGATTGCCGCCACGGTGGTGGAGGCCATTGCATCGGCCCTGAGAAGTCTGATCTTCACGGGCATCGCCAACCGGGTGGACATGGACACCCGCGAGACGATCCTGGATCGCCTTGTCCGCCTGCCGCAGGCTTTCTTCGATGAACGGCCTGTTGGCCGGATCACGTATTACTTCACCCAGCTCGATCGCCTGCGTGATTTTCTGATCAGCAAGGCGCTCACCACCATCCTTGATTTCAGCTTCAGCCTCCTCTACGTGGCGGTGCTGTTCGCCCTGAATCCCCTGCTAACCCTGGTCACCCTCAGCACCCTGCCGCTGTTCATCGTGCTGGCCATCATCGTGAATCCGATCGTGGAGAACCAGATCGAGCGCACGATCGAGGAGGGGGTCAACACCAACAGCTATCTCACCGAAGCCCTCACTGGCATCCAGACCATCAAGTCCCAGAACGCTGAACTGAAAACGCGCTGGGGCTTTCAGGACCGTTACAGCCGTTTCATCGGTGAAGACTTCAAGCTCAAGGTGTCGGGGGAAACCATCGGCGCCCTGGCCAAGTTCCTGGGAGAACTGTCCAGCATCTCCACGATGGTTGTCGGCATCTGGTTGGTGTCACGCAACGAGCTCAGCATCGGTGCCTTGTTCGCCTTCCGGATCATCGGCGGCAAGGTCACCGGTCCGATGGTGCAGTTGGTGCAGACCTGGCAGCAATTCAAGATTCAAAGCCGCAATCTCACCCTGGCGGCCGACGTGGTGGATCGCCCCACTGAGCAAAGCGATCTTCAGGCCAGCAACATCCCAATGCCCCTGATTCAGGGCAGCGTTCACATCGATTCCGTCGACTTTCGCTACAGCCTGAACGGCCCTCAGATCCTCAACAACGTCTCCTTGGATGTGCCGACGGGCACATTCGTTGGCATGGTTGGCGGCTCTGGCTCTGGCAAATCCACCCTGCTGAAGCTCCTGCCTCGCTTCTACGAACCCGAACAGGGCCGGATTCAAATCGATGGCCTAGACATCAGCAAAGTTGAGCTCTATTCCCTGCGGCGCCAGATCGGCGTTGTTCCTCAGGACTCCCTCCTGTTTGACGGCACGATCAAGGACAACCTGCTGATGGTGAAACCGGATGCCACCAGCGAGGAGCTGATCCGAGCCACCACCATCGCCTGCGCCCATGACTTCATCATGGAGCTGCCCCAGGGCTACAACGCATCGGTGGGGGAACGGGGCGCAGGGCTCTCCGGCGGTCAGCGTCAACGCATGGCTCTCGCCCGTGCCGTGCTCCAGAACCCACGCATGCTGATCCTCGATGAAGCCACCAGTGCCCTGGACGCGCGGACGGAACGTCAGGTGTGTCGCAACCTGTTCGAGGCCTTCCGCGGTCGAACCGTGTTCTTCATCACCCACCGCCTTTCCACGGTGCGGCCGGCGGACATGATCGTGCTGATGGATCAGGGCGCCGTGATGGAGGTGGGCCAGCACCAGGAGCTGATGGAGCGACAAGGTTGGTACTACGCCCTGTATCAGAGCCAGAGCCAGGACGGTCTCAGCTGATGGAGAACAAGCCCTGGAGCTTCAACCAACCGGTGCTGCTTCGCAAAACCCGGCGGAACTCCTCCGTACTGGTGTGGACCCTGGTGGGAACCACAACCTTCGCCACGCTCTGGGCCTTCCTCGCACCCCTACCGGAAACGGTGGCCGTGCAGGGAAAACTTCAACCAACGCAAGCCATCCAGGATGTGGAAGCAGCTCTGCCCGGCGTGGTGGACAGCGTGCTGGTGCAGGAAGGCCAAGCGGTGAAGACCGGCGATCTGCTGTTGCGCTTTGATCCGCGCGAAACCAAGGCACGACTGGACGCAGCACGAACCCGCCGAGAGGCCCTCGACAACAAGATCACCATCAACCGCGTTCTGCTGGGGGAGTTGGCTGATGAAGACCTCAGCCCCAACCAGCTGAACCTGCTCGATCAACTGAGACAACAGCAGTCCGGGGTCAAAACAGCCCAGCGTGAGGTCGAGCAGCGCACCCGGGTTCGCATTGCAGGGCTGCAGCGATCCTTGGTGACGGCCGACACCATTGCCGAGCGCTATCAGATGCTGCTCGAGAACGGCGCCACCAGTGAACTGCAGGCCCTCAGCGCTCGTTCCAATGCGGATGACCTGCGCACGGAACTAGCCGCTCAACAACGGGAGCTGGCCAGCCTGCGCGCCAACCACCGCGCCGCCAATGCCGGCAGCATGGCCGTGATGCGCAACGAGATCGAACAGAACTTGCGAAGCATCGCCGAACTCGACCGCGAGATTCAAGCCGGGCAAGTCCGTCTCTCCCGCATTGAGCTGCGCGCCTCGATTGATGCCGTGGTTTTCGATATCACGGTGACTGCAGGCAGCGTCATCGACCCGAACAATGAGCCGAAGCCACTGCTCAAGTTGATTCCTCAGAACAATCTGCAGGCCAAAGTCTTCATTCCCAATAACGCCATTGGCTTCGTGGGAATCAATCAGCGGGCGGACATTTCCCTCAATGCGTTCAAGGCCAGCGACTTTGCCTATCTGCCCGCGACGGTGGAGCGGGTTGGATCCGATGCCCTCACCCCTGATGAACAACGGCGGGAATTGGGGCAGGAGGCGCAGGGGCTGTACTTTCCAGCCGTGTTGAAACTCAAGCGTCAGTCCCTCCGCTTGGGCCAACGCTCGGTGCCGCTGCAACCGGGGATGAGTCTCACCGCAGACATTCACCTCAGAGACCGTCGCTTCATCTCGGCCATTACCGATCTGCTGGATGACAAGCGCCGTGGCCTCGAGCGGATGCGTTGATGCAATCTCCCCACCCCTTCTGGGACCATCTTCCCCCCGAACGACGCACCAGATCCGCCCGCTGGGTGCTCAAGCTTCAGCGTCTTCGGGCCTGGCTGGGGGGGCGGCGGCAACGCATCAGTCTCACGGTTGGCGTTTATTTGCTGGTGTGGTCCATGCCTTTGCTGTGGGGTCAACCCGTGATCACAGTGTTCGCCTTGATGCCCCTGCTGCTGGTGCCCCCGGTGGGCTGGCTGGTGTACTGGCTGGTGTGGAAGGAGTTCCATGACTGAGATCGAACTCCATCCCGGCCATCCCTTTTGCACAGCAGAGACGCTGAATCGCATCGCCCGGCAGCAGGGGCTTTGCCTGGCCATGGCCCAGGCCGCAGTGTTCGATGAGATCTGCCAGGCCGTTCCTCTGCCTCAGGCCATCGAGAGGAACTTGCTGAATGCCTTCAGACGCCAGGAGGATCTTGAGGCTGATGCTGACTTGGAACAGTTCCTCACAGCCAAGGGGTGGCAGCGGGACGACTTGCTCTACTTCGCCAGCAAGGCTGAACGCTTGCAGCGCTTCCAGAGGTTGATGTTCGCGGACGAGGTGGAACTTCGCTTTCTCTCCCACAAAGCGGACCTGGATCAGATTCATTACTCACTGATCCGCCTGAGCGATGGGGATTTGGCCTTTGAGCTGCACCAACGGCTGCTGGAGAATGAAGACAGCTTTGAAGAGCTGGCAGCCCGTTACTCCGAAGGCGACGAGCGCGACAGTGGCGGGCGCATCGGTCCGGTGTCCTTGAGTCAGGCCCATCCCGTGCTGGTGGAGAAGCTGCGCATCAGCCAACCAGGCCAACTCTGGGCACCATTTTTTCTGGTCAACATCTGGGTGATCCTGCGCCTGGATCACTGGCAGGGTTCCCGACTTGATGACTCCACCCGTCAGATCCTGCTGGACGATCTATTCAGCGACTGGATCCAGAAGCGCGTAGAGCAACTGTTGCGAGGTGAGGAGCCGCCGCCACTACCCCCCCATGTGCTGACGCAGGATCTCGAGCAGCCAGGGGGGTAATCCCTCAACACTCTCAACCTGCACAGTGCCTGGGGGAACAAACAACACGGCAGCCACCGCAAGACCACACCCCCTCGGGCTGCTGAGATCGAAGGATTGAGAAACCAACTGCTCCCGTGCCTCGACATCAACTTGGCCATCCAGAACAGCGCTGAATCCAGCGCGAATCAGCGCCAAGGTCAGCTCACCCACGGGCGTGTCGCTGAGGGTCTGCAACTGCACAGGTTCCACATCCAGCCACAGCTGAGCCAGCACCCGACGCAAACCAGCGAGCTCCGCATGGACCAGGGCATCAGCTGGATCAGCGATGAACTGATCAATGAGCTGCTGCATTGGCGCGACGGCCTGCTGATCGCGAAACAACGCCATAGCGGCCTCACCTCGCCTGTCGGTCAGCGGAGTCAGGGAGACATTCAAGTCGTCCTCGAAACCAGCAGCCGGTTCCAACAAGCCCACCGGAGCCGCCAGGTCCGGCTCGCAATACACGCAGTAATCATTGAGCAGCCAGTCCGGCAACGTGCTCAAGGGATCAGCCACTGACAACTTGCGTGGCTGGGTGTAAGGCATCAAGGCGAGCAAGAGGTTGATCCGCTCGGCAGCGCAGGCTGGATCTTCAATCCGTTTCAGCAAACGATCGCGCCAGCGGCGTTCGTCAACGGCCAACTGAAGCTGCACAAGCGGTCCTTTCAGCTGCAGGCGTTGCAGGTCGCCGAGAGGGCCGTCGTAAAGAGGGCCAAGCTCATCGACGGGGACCGACAACCAGAAGCAACTCAGCTGGTGACGTGCCAGGCGTGCTGCCTGATCGCTCGCCACTGATGGTTGATGTTCAAGGGCTTCAAACAACACCCGTAAGCGCGCCACCGACCAGGGCCTTGGCAGCGGCATCGACGCAATCCCGGCCCGATCTGGGGGTTGAACGCTGACGCCCACCGGCTCCACCAAGTCGACGCGACTGAGGTCTGAGGTGAAGCGTGAGCTGATCCAACTGCGCAGCCCCATGCATCCAGGTACTCATGACGCTGAAGGTTAGGGGGAGCAGCCATAGGGTTTCAGCATGCACCTGCTGTTGATTCACCAGAATTTTCCAGGCCAATTCCGCGACCTGGCGCCGGCTTGGCTCAAGGCAGGTCATCGGATCACTGCCCTTGGCTCAAGCGAGCCACCCCCCGATGACGCCCAATGGCACGGCCTTCAGTACATCCGTTACGGGTTCGATTCAGATCTGACCTGGTTGGATCGTGGGACGGCTGTTGCGGCGATCTGCCGGCAGTTGTTGGACCATGACGAGCGTCCTGATCTTGTGCTGTGCCACAGCGCCTGGGGAGAAGCGCTGAAGCTCACTACTGCCTGCGCTGGCGTTCCCTGGATCAGCTATCCAGAGCTTTGGGGGACAGCCGAAGCCCTGGGCTTCGGATTTGATCACGCCCTCGATGGACTGGAACCGAACCAAGACAGCTTCAGCAGCCAGAACCTGATGACGGAACTGGCCCTGCTGCAAAGCGATGCAGCTGTTGTGGCCAGCCGCAGCCAATGGCTGAGCTTTCCAGAACCACTGCGGAAACGGCTTTCACTGCAGATGGAAGGCGTGGACCTCGAACGGATCCGGCCGGATCGGGGGGCGCAGTTCTGCTCACCAGACCATGGCCTGACCTTGAAGGCCGGGCAGCCGATCGTGACCTTCATTTCACGGGACATGGAGCCATTGCGGGGTCTGCGTCAGCTGCTTCGGGCCTGGCCTGGGGTCAGCCAAGCCGTTCCCACCGCACAACTGCTGCTGGTTGGGGGCGAGGGGAGGGGCTATGGGCTCGAAGCAGCGCAGCACTGCAACCACCTCGAGGATGGACTAGACGCCATGCCAATTGGCGTGGACCGCAGCCGCATTCACCGATTGGGGCACCTCAACCACCAGGAGATGCTCCAACTGCTGCAGTGCAGTGCCTGCCATGTGGCCCTGAGTTACCCCTACACCTTGTCCTGGAGTGTGCTGGAAGCCATGGCTTGCGGCGCTCCCTTGATCAGCAACCACAGCAGCCCGATCGCCACCGAGCTCGGATCCACTGCCAGCAACACGATCAAACTCATCCCGTTCAACAGTGTTTCAGCCCTTGAGCACGCCATTGTGGCGTTGCTGCAGCAACCCCTCAAACAACGCAAGCTCGGCGATGCAGCCAGGGAGTGGGTCAGCCGTCATGCATCGCTCTCCCAGGCACTTCAGGGGTATGAAGCTCTGTTCAGCCAACTACGTGTGGAATCTGTGACCCAAGCTCGAGGCGACTGTCCCCAGCCCAAAAGCCAAGCTCCGCCTGGCGTCTCAAGGTGAAGCATGCCCAATCCTCATCCATGCCGAGCCGAAACGAGCTGAATTGCGGTGGTTCGCTCCACCATGTGACCAGTCAGACGTTGTTCAGAGGGAGATTTCATTTATTCTTCCGCCGTAGCGTCTCAATTTTCTACGTAAGTCATGGCCACTACCATCGGCGGCGGCACTAACGAAGACGGTTCTCTCCAGAACACGATCGTCATCGATGATGCTGACCTCGGCAAAATCGACATCGTTACTCTCGAAAACGCTGATCGCACCGAGCTAGCTGTCAACGGAAAGATTGACGGTCTCCAAATCGGTCTGCTGGGCGATCAGGACACTGTGATCGCAGGCCGGATGATCACCAATGCGGTGTTCTCCAACGAAGCCGCCAAGGGCAAAACTGCCAACGTCGTTATTTCCAACACCAAAACCAAAAACCTCGAGTTCACAACTCCTGGTAAGGGTGCGACCGACCTGGATGTTCGTGAGGGCAAGTTCGTTAAGGGCAGCATCTCCACCTCCGCTTCTAAAGCAACCGATTCCATCAACTTCGGTTCAACCACAACAGTGAATGCTTCGTCTGTGGCCATGGGACGCGGCGCTGACACCCTCACCTTCCAAGGTGGTTTCACCCTGAAGGGCAAAACCACCGTCGAATCCGGCAAGGGCAAGGACGTCATCGAAGTGGGCGATAACAAAGGCGGCAAGGGCAAGCTCGTTCTCTCCGACTTCGCCAAAAAGGATCGTTTGGTTGTGGGCGACGAAACCCTCCGTCTCCGCGACATCGAGAACGGTGACGCTCCAAAGTGGATCCGTCTGGAAGCCTGATTCACCACAACAGCTTCATCACCGATTGGTGAACTTATCAATCTCCTCCCCCTTCGGGAGGAGATTTTTTTGTGTTCCAACCAGTTCATAGAGTCACCGGGTCCTTCAACCGAGCGCGCCGGTGATCGAGCGTTATACCCTTCCCGAGATGGGAGCCGTCTGGAGTGAGCAGGCGAAGTTCCAGAGCTGGCTGGATGTGGAGATCGCCGCCACAGAGGCCAACTGCCGCCTCGGCCATGTCCCCCAGGAGGCCCTGGACACGATCAAGGCCAAGGCTGCCTTTTCCGTTGAGCGGATCCTGGAGATCGAAGCGGAAGTGCGCCACGACGTGATCGCCTTCCTCACCAACGTGAACGAGCACGTCGGGGATGCCGGCCGTCACATCCACGTGGGCATGACCAGCAGCGATGTGCTGGACACCGGCCTGGCGCTGCAGCTGAAGCGTTCCGTGGCCCTGCTGCGCCAGGAGCTGGATGCTTTGGCGGATGCCCTGCGGGCGCTGGCCCGTGAACACAAGGGCACCGAAATGATCGGCCGTTCCCATGCCATCCACGGTGAGCCGATCACCTTCGG